>Ga0335072_10001259_pt1 | contig 41810 bp, 34 predicted proteins | sample Lox_Sample_21_FD_206725 | JGI IMG/M metagenome (GOLD analysis project Ga0335072, IMG submission 206725) | Soil microbial communities from Loxahatchee National Wildlife Refuge, Florida, United States - Lox_Sample_2.1 | ecosystem: Environmental > Terrestrial > Soil > Wetlands | place: USA... | reverse complement strand
GATCCATGCACTAGATCCCGATAGCCGGCGAGCGACGGCAGGACCGCTGCCTTTCGGCAGTGATCAATCCCGACTTTACTTCTTTTTGCCCTTCTTAGCGGGCGCTTTCCTGGCAGAGGATTTCTTTGCCGGAGCTTTTTTGGCGGGCGCCTTCCCGGCGGCTTTTTTGGGGGCCGTTTTCGCGGCAGCTTTCTTCACCGCAGCCTTCTTGGCAGGGGCCGTTTTCGCGGCAGCTTTCTTCACCGCAGCCTTCTTGGCAGGAGCCTTTTTCGCGGCAGCTTTCTTTACCACAGCCTTTTTAGCGGGAGCCTTTTTCGCCGGTGCTTTCTTCACCGCGGCCTTCTTGGCCGGGGCCTTTTTTGCAGGCGCCTTGGCAGCAGGAGCTTTTGGCGTATGCGCTTTCTTAGGCGCGGACTCTTTGGCCACCGGCTTCTTGGGAGGAGCTTCCGGTTGAGCCGCGGCGGGCGCGGGCGGCGGTGGAGGCGGCTCGGGAGCAGGCTGTGCAACTACGGTGGCGACGATTATTTCTTCCACCTCGTCGTCGTCCTCCTCGTCCTCTTCCATCTCGTCATCGTAGTCGTCGAGCTTGGAGTCCAGTTCCGACGACTGCTCCTCGTCTTCATAATCGTGGAAGTCTTCCATCTCGTCTTCGTCTTTGGGACCAAGTTTCGAACTATTCCACATGCACCTAGCCTCCTCGTCAGGGCACGATCACCCATAGCATACCTTTTTTTGAGCAGCGGGCAATAGCGAAAAGAGAAATCCGCGAAAAATTCAATTCGACGTTCGAGGCTTGCTGGTGGCGGTCATCACAGGAGACTTGCGGGCTTTCGGTTTCGGCCTGGCGGCGGGCTTCGCTACCGGCGCCTTCGTCTTCGAGGAGACCGAAGCCGTGCGGTGCGCGACCGCAGCGGACCTCACGGGACGCCTGGCAGCCACCGGTGCGGGGCGCGCCACAACCGGGATCACCAGGCGATCGCCCTCGCTCGCCTCGCGCGATTGCAAATTATTGGCCGCCACCAGGCTGGTGATGGGAATTCCGAACCGCTTGCTTACATCGGCCACTGTCTCGCCAATGCCCAGGCGATGCACGCGCCAGGAGTCGCGGTGATCGGCGGGGACCATTTCCAGTCCCGCCATGACCTCGTTGCCGGTTCCCTTGGGGACGTGCAGCGCGTAGTCGGCGGGAACGATGTTTTTCAGTACGGCGGGATTCAACTCGGCGAGTTCCGGCAAGGATGTATCGGTGATATCCGAGACGAGAGCCATGCTGGTCTTAGCGGTTGTTTCCACGGTGTCGTATTCGAGCGGCGGATCGAGTTGAATGCCGTCGAGCCCATATTCGGCGGCGTTCTTTTCCATGATCGTCATAGCAAGAATGATGGGCACATAGTTGGTGGTTTCAGCGGGAAGCACGCCGCGGCTGCGCAACTCCCAGAAATCGGCGTATCCGGTGCGTGCCACCGCGTCTTCCACGGCGTTGGGTCCGCAATTATAGGCCGCCAGCGCCAGGTACCAATCGCCGAATTCCGAATAGAGATCGTGCAGATGATGGGCGGCGGCGCGTGTGGCCTTTTCCGGATCCATGCGGTCGTCGGTGTACGGCGTCTGCTTCAGGCCGTACTCATTGCCGCGGAATTTAACGAACTGCCACATGCCGTCGGCCGCCATACGGGAAACCGCGCGGGGGTAAAACCCCGATTCCGCCTGCGCCAGATGGATCAATTCCTGCGGCAACCCCTCCTCGTCCAGAATCCGCGTGATCATCGGCCGATACCGTCCCGAGCGCTGCATGGCGTCTACCATGGTGCGGTGACCGCGGCCTGAAAAATACGTGATGTACGCCAGCACCGTGTCGTTGACGGTGAGCGGCAGTTGCGACGCCGTGGCAGCCACCTGTTCGCGCACCTTCACTTTGAGCCGGGGATCGACCGGAAAGGTCATTTTGAGGATATCTTCAAGGGGCGCCTGCTGGAATTGGCCTTCGCTGCCGGCGGCGGCGCCCAACCCGGCAAGATCGAAGCGGTGAATGTTGTCCACCATCTCGTCGAGCTCCCGCCCGAACTCCTGCCGGTCGCCCGGATCCTGCGAGGATGCCGCGAACATCAGATCGACCGCGGTATCGAACTCCTTCCGGGCGGCTGCCATTTCGCTCGCCTGGTACAGCATCTTGCCATGCTGAAGGTGCAGATAGGCCTGCTGCACGAGCATCTGGGCGTTCAGCCGCTCTTCGGGAATCTCGAATGTATCGCGCAGAACAGAGCTGATGGCGACGACAGCTTCCGGTTGGGCGACCTGCGGCGGATCAGGCAAAACGCCGGCCGATGCCTGCCGATGAGCCACAGGGACGAAGGGCGCGTGGGTTTTGGCCGTTTGGGTAGTGAAGCTGCATGCGCCGGCAAGCAACGCCGCGCCCGCAACGCAAATCCCGCCGATATGCCTGGGCTGAACGCCCATCAATTGCCTCGAACCATTGAAAACAAAGCCTCAACAAGGCTACCGCACGCCGCCGGGGTATGCAAGTTAGACGTCGGTTAGGGTGCCGGGGGTAGCTATTCCTCTTCTTCCTCTTCGCCCGTCTTGGCAGCTTTGGCCGCCGCGATGATCTTGTCGGCCTGCAACTGCGGCACGTAATCGTAATGGTCGAATTCCATGCTGAACGACGCCCTCCCCTGGGTCATGGCGGTGAGATCGTTCTGGTAGTTGAGCATTTCGGCCATGGGTACCTTGGCGCGGATAAACTGCGTGCTTCCCTTGGTTTCCATGCCGGCAATGCGTCCGCGGCGGCCGTTCAGATCGCCCATGAGGTCGCCCGCGTATTCCACCGGCGCCTGGATTTCCACATTCATGACCGGTTCCAGCAGGGCCGGCTTGGCTTCCAGCATGGCGGCCTTGAACGCCTTGCGCGCCGCCAGCTTGAACGCCAGTTCCGAGGAATCCACATCGTGATACGAGCCGTCGTAGACCGTGACCTTGAAATCCACCATCGGATAGCCGGCCAGATATCCCTTTTCGGCCGCTTCGACGATGCCCTTTTCCACTGCGGGTATGAAGTTCTTGGGGATGGAGCCGCCGAAAATCTCGTTGGCGAACTCGAATTTGGCTCCGCGCGCCAGCGGTTCCATCTTGATCCAACAATCGCCGAACTGCCCGTGGCCACCGGTCTGCTTCTTGTGCCTTCCCTGGACGTCGGCCCTTCCGCGGATAGTCTCCCGGTAGGGAATCTTCGGCGCTTTGAGCGTGACATCCACTCCGTACCGCTTTTTCATCCGGCTGACCACGATTTCCACATGCTGCTGGCCGGTGCCGGCGAGTAGAAACTCCCGCGTCTGCGGGTCCCGGTAAAAGCGCAGCGACTGATCTTCTTCCAGAATCCTGTGGACCGCCTGCCCCATGCGGTCCTCATCGTTCCGCGATTTGGCTTCAATCGCGAAAGCGATGGAGGGTTCGGCCAATTTCACCGGGGTGTAGACCGCGGTGGCGCCCTTTTCCTGAAGCGTGTCGCCGGTCAGCGTGTCCTTCAACTTGGCCACCGCACCGATATCGCCGGCGTGGATCTCGGGCACCGGCTGGAGCGTCTTTCCCTGCGGGCTGCCAATATGCGACAGGCGCTCGCCGCTTCCGCGGGTGTTGGTCATATTGGCATCGTTCTTGACCGTGCCGGTAATGACCTTGAAATAGGTGATGCGGCCGGCGAACGGATCGGCCGTAGTTTTGAACACGAATGCCGAGGCCGCGCCGCCGCCGGAGATCTTCTGGGTGGTTTCCGCGCCGCTGACCGTGGCCGGCACGCCTTCGCGCTCGGTGGGCGCGGGCAGATTGTCCACGATAAAATTGAGCAGGAGGTCGCTGCCGATATTGTGCAGGCCGGAAGCGCAGAAAACCGGGAAGATGCGCATTTCGGCAACACCCTGCTTAAGTCCGCTGACAATCTGCTCGGTTTCGAGCGTCCCCTTGTCGAAGAACTGCTCCATGAGGGCATCGTTGCCCTCGGCGACCATTTCGATCAGCGCCTCATGCGCCTTCTGGGCGGCATCTGCCAAATTCGCGGGAATATCTCCTTCTTTTCCCTTACCGTCGCCATCGGCTGTGTAAGTGTAGGATTTCATGCGGACAAGGTCGACTACGCCCTTGAAATCGCGTTCGGCGCCGATGGGAATCTGGACGGGAACGGCGGAACGGCCGAAGTTTTCCTGGACATTAGCGAGGGCGCGCTCGAAATCGGCGCGTTCCCGATCGAGCTTATTAATGACGACGGCGCGGGGAAGCTTGAAATCGTTGGCGAACTGCCAGACCTTTTCGGTCTGCACTTCGACGCCGGCGACGCCATCGACCAGGACAATGGCGGAATCGGCGGCCGCCAGCGCGGCGCGGGTGTCATTAATAAAGATATTGTAGCCAGGGGTATCGAGAATATTGATTTTGGCCTTCTTCCATTCGGCCACGGCGATGGAGGTTGAAATCGTGATTCTGCGGGCGATTTCCTCGTCGTCGAAATCGGTGATGGTGTTGCCTTCATCGACACGGAGAAGGCGGTTGGTGGCTCCGGAGGTGAAAAGCATTCCGGCGGTGAGAGAGGTCTTACCGGAATCGCCGTGCCCCACCAACCCGACGTTCCGGATGTCTTTGCTTTCGTATACTTTCACGTGGATACGCTCCAGATTAAAACGGAATGGTAACACGCGCGGGGAGGAGGGTGGGACGGCGAGAGAGCCGCGCCTCGCGTTCGCGTAAGAACCCCCACAAAAGCTCCGAACCACCCGGATTTCTGCGGCGGTATACCCCGAGCCCGGCAGGCACATAATGAGCTTATGGCCGCGCGCAAATCGACTCCCGACGAAATCCGGCGCCGCTTCGATGCCGATGTCGACCGCTTCTCCGTTCTCGAAACCGGACAATCGTCCACCATCGACGCTCCGCTTGCGCTCGAATTGATCGCGCGGGCTGCCGCCGGAGTGCGCCCCCAAGCGGCTGCTCTGCTCGATATCGGCTGCGGCGCGGGCAATTACTCGCTCAAGCTTCTCCATTACCTGCCGCTCCGCTCCATCACGCTGGTCGATTTGAGCCGGCCGATGCTCGACCGAGCCGTCGCGCGCATCCACACCGCCGCTCCGGACGCTACAGTCAATGCCATACAGGCCGATGTTCGCGAGACTGCGTTTTCCGAAAACACCTTCGACGTCGCGGTGGCGGCAGCCACGCTTCACCACTTGCGCGAGGATAGCGAATGGCGGAACGTTTTTGCCGCCGTCCACCGCGCGCTGGTTCCCGGCGGCTCTTTCTGGGTATCGGATTTAATTAGGCATCAATCAGCCGCGGTGCAGGAAATGATGTGGCAGCGGTACGGCGAGTATCTCATCGCGTTAAAGGGCCCGGACTATCGCGACCACGTTTTTGGCTATGTCGAGGCCGAAGATACTCCGCGCCCGCTCTACTGGCAGCTCGATCTGCTCGCGCGCACGGGATTCCGCGAGATCGACGTGCTGCACAAAAACTCCTGCTTCGCGGTGTTCGGCGGCCTGAAATAGGACCTTGGCGCGGGTGCGATACCATGGACGACAGGCCACCCACAGTCATGCGCAGTCTTCTCGCATTTCTCTTTGTCCCCATTTTGTTGGCCGCGCCGCATCCGCTCTCGCCTCTCACCGCCGACGAGATCCGCGCCGCCGCTCGCATTTTCAAGGCGTCCCCCAAATTCCCTGCCGGCGCCCAATTCAGCATTCTCACGCTCGATGAACCGCCGAAAGCTCAGGTGCTCGCCAAAGCGGCGATCCCGCGCCGCGCTTTCGCAGTGATCTACGACCATGCGGGCGACCGCACCTTCGAAGCCGTCGCCAACCTGAGCGCCAACGCTGTCGAATCGTGGAAGGAGATCCCGGGCGTAGAACCCGCCATCGACGCCATCGACTCCGATCTTGCCGACCAGATTGTCCGCGCCGACCCGCGTTGGGCGCAGGCCATGCGCGCCCGCGGCATCCGCGAGAACCGCGTGGTCACCATGTCCTGGACTGCGGGATATTTCGGGCTGCCCGGCACCGAACGGGGCCGCATCGTGCGTGTGGTCCCTTATTACGCGGGCGCCGGCCAGAACCTCTACGCGCATCCCGTGGAAGGGGTAGTGGCGCACGTCAATCTCACCACCCGCAAGGTTCTCGATTTCCTCGATATCGACCGCAACGTGCCCGTGTCCCGCGAAAACGCGGATCTGAGCGCGCGCGCGCCGCGTCCCGCCCCGGCGCCCCTCGTCATTACGCAGCCCGAAGGGCCTGGATTCAAGATCGAAGACGGCGAAGTCCACTGGCAGAAGTGGCGCTTTCGCTATGCGCTCCATCCGCGCGAGGGGGTGGTGCTTTACACCGTCGGATATGAGGACGGCGGCAAAGTCCGCTCGGTGATGTATCGCGGGTCTCTCAGCGAGATGGTGGTGCCCTACGGCGACCCCACAGCCGGATGGTTCTTCCGCAACAGCTTCGACGTGGGCGAATTGGGCTTGGGCTCGACCGCCACGCCTCTGCGCGCCGGTGTGGATTGCCCCGCCAATTGCACCGTGCTCGATGCCGTTCTGGGCGACGAAAACGGCGCACCGCGAGTGATTCCCGGCGCCATGGCGCTGTTCGAGAGGGATGGCGGCATCGAATGGAAGCACGCCGAGAACACGCGCCGGTCGCGCGAGTTGGTGCTCGCCTATTGGAGCCAGCCGGGGAATTACGAATACGGCTTCGAATGGGTGTTCCACCAGGACGGCACGCTCGAGAGCCGCGTCAATCTTACCGGCATCATGGCAGCCAAAGGTGTGGCCTCCGGCGCGCACGACCCCCACGCCCACCTGGTGGCGCCAAACCTGGCCGCGCCGCATCACGAGCACTTCTTCGCCTTCCGCCTGGATATGGACGTGGACGGCACGCCCAACCGCGTGGTGGAGTTGAACACCGTCTCGATGCCCAAAGGCCCGAACAATCCCTACGGCGGCGGCTTCACTATGGAGCAAACGCCGTTGCGCACCGAGCAATCCGCGGAGCGCCAGCTGAACATGCCGAGCAGCCGGCGGTGGGTAGTGGAGAGCACCACCGCGCGGAACTCCCTCGGCCAGCCGACCGGTTATCTGCTGATGCCCGGCGAAAACTCGCTGCCGTTCGCGCAGCCGGATTCCTACGTTCGCAAACGCGCGGGCTTTCTCAACGCGCACCTCTGGGTGACTCCGTATAGCGACAACGAGCGGTATGCCGCAGGCGACTTTCCCAACCAGAGCAAGGGCGGCGAAGGTCTTCCAAAATGGACCGCCGCCAACCGTTCGGTGGATGGCCGCGACGTGGTCGTCTGGTACGTCATGGGCATCACGCACAATCCCCGCCCCGAAGACTGGCCGGTGATGCCGGTCTACGAGGCGGGATTCAAACTGATGCCGCTGGGCTTTTTTTCGAGCAATCCGGCCATGGATCTCCCGGCGCCGCACTAATTCCCAGCGGTAAGAATCGAGAAATCTGGCGGAGCGTCTCTCATGAGCCGTATCGCCCCGGGACGGGCACCCGGCCGGGAATTCTCTACCGAGTCGCGATCGGGGGAGTATCTGTGGGTCAGACCATACGGGAACGACGCCGGAGATGGTGGCGGCGCTCACTGAATTCGGCGTTCCTCGCCGCGGCCGAAGCGGATTTTGCCGGGCGTCCAAATAAAATTGGGGAGCCAAATAGCGCTCCCCAGAAATTTCTACACAGTTGACAGAAGATTACTCGCACTCTTACTGGTAACTTTTGATGTCTTTAATCACCATGACATTGCCGTTCGGAGTGGCGACGATGCGAACTTTTACCGGCCGGTGGCGGTTGAGGTCATTGGAAAAAGTCTGGTTCGACCGCATCATCTCGCCCACGCGGGTATTGCTTTCCGGATCGAAATGAACCACCCGGCCATCCGGAGTGACTAAAGCGAAGTTGGTGGTGGAAGTTGTTACCGGGCAATTCGAGCTATCTTTGGTGGTTACGGTAGTCGTGGTCGAGTCCGGATTGGAGGTGGTCTCTTTGGAGTGGCTATGAGTGGAGTAACAACCCTGGTCGATCAGCGTCCCCTCCATGCTCACGGGCGCATTCGACGTCGTGGTTGTCGTGGTCGATTCGCTCTGCGTGCTCTGCTGGGCGTATAAAAGCCCCATGCACAGCGGAAGCGTCGCGATAGTAAGAAGTTTCATGGTTTTTCTCCCAATATGGTTTTGCGTTCCCACTCCCGGTAAAATGCATACCTCGGCCCAATGAACGGCCCCATACGTTCCGCAATTCACCAGGCGCCGGCGCGGACCTGGAAGTTATCGCAGGCTCACGGGCGGCAAATAGGTGCCGTTCTCCTCGCGATGCCACCAAGCGCGCTCCCCGAAATGTGTGAAGGTATACGAATAAGTCACGGCCCGGATGTATCGCGGCGGGGATTTGGGAAACGGATTGTAGCTCAGCAGCTTCAATACGCTGGGCTCTCCCTGGAAGAGACGAAGCACAAAATTCATAAACCAGTCGTTGTCGCGGCGGCTGCCGAGGGCCGCGAACCACATTTGCCAATCGAGCCGCGGTTGGTAAGGCGCCACGACCGGCGGATGGCGATAGACGTTGCCAGGCTTATAGGGGAACTCGTATGCTTTCCATTCCACTCCATCGTTCGAGCCCTCCACGATAATCTCGCTGCGGACCGTGGTCATGACCGCGAAAAGGCCGTAGCTGTTGACGATCCGCAGCTGATCGGTATACCGCTGAACGGTTTCGCCGCCGGGCGGGAGGGGGATCGAAAAGAGCTGGAGGCAGGTCAATCCGCTCAGCACGCCAATAACTATCGCCACGCCGATCGTAACTACCCGCGAAGCGCGGCAATGCCGATCCGGTTCGATAAACAGCCACATACACAGAAAAATAGTGAGATAGTTGAAAAAGGTGTAATTTCCGGTCAGCAGGATGAGGGTCTGAAGTGCAATCGTAAGCCCGGCCGCAATGTGACGCAGCCGTTTCGGCGCGAAGAAAAGAAACGGGACGCCTAACTCCACGGCGAACACAAATAGCACCGATAGTTTCTGAAACCACTCAGGTAACTGCTGCATGTACCACGCCAAGGGAGTGGGAAGTGGCTGTGTGTAATAGTGGTAAGTAAGTGCAGTAAGATTGCGCCAGGCGGGATCGCCGCTCAGCAGCTTCACCATTCCGCTGAAAAACATCAGCCGGAACAGCAGCCAGCGGAATAGCCAGATGCGGACCCGGACGGCGCCGGCGAAAATCGCCAGAAAGCCGGCCTCGCTGAGCAGAATGTCCCACTGGAACGAGTAGAAATCCTGCCCTACCGAACAGAGCGAAAGCCAGAGCACGAGGCATACGGCCATCGCCGGACGCTGCCAGCGTCCCAAAACTGCGATCAATGACCACAAACAGCCAGTCAGCCAGAGCGCCTTCATGGCGCTATCGTTCGGTAACAGCCACAGCAGAGTGGGTATGTTCCAATACGCCGAGACGTGCATGATGGAACGGGCGGCCTTTAAATATTCCTCGAACGGCAAGATGCCGTGCGTTCCCAGGAGCCCTCGCGCCTGTATCCCAAATGACAGAAAAGCCACGAAATAGACCAAGCCCAGCAGGCGTAGAAACGTCTCCGGCGTAGCCCATGGACGATTCAGACCTAATTTCGGAGTCCAGCCCCAGGGAAATCCCCTTCCGCTCACCCCTTTAATTCCCCCATTCCGCCATGCATCTCGCCATTCAATGATTACCTATTTCTTTCAATTGGTTAAAGCGCCAAGATGGCCTCATTCTGGGAAAAGTACAACTATGAGCACTCAGCCTTTCGAACCCAAAGTAACCGCCAATCTGGTGCAGATTGGCGCATCGGTGGAAGATGTCATCCAGCAGCGGCTGGCCGAGGAGCGCGCGCGCCTGGAAGCCGAAGCCGGGCTTGCCAAGCGTGAGGCGCATCACTTCAAACGGCCGGTGGAGCGGCCTTTCACGCGCGAGCAGCGCGGCAGCACTACCCTGCTGTTCGGCGGCCTCACCTGGAAACATGAAAAGCTGGTGCATGGTGCGCTCGAAGGACTGGGCTACCGCGCCGAAGCCGTGCCTACGCCGAACGTGAAGGCATTCCAGACCGGCAAGGAATACGGCAACAACGGGCAGTGCAACCCCACATATTTTACCGTCGGAAACCTCGTCCAGTATCTGCAAAATTTGGAAGAACAGGGTCTGAGCAAGCAGGAGATCATCGACCGGTACGTGTTTTTCACCGCCGGCGCCTGCGGACCCTGCCGCTTCGGCATGTACGAAGCCGAATATCGCCTGGCGTTGCGCAACGCCGGGTTCGACGGTTTCCGCGTGTTGCTGTTCCAGCAGTCCGGCGGCCTCAACCAGTCGGACGCCGAAGCCGGGCTGGAAATGAACCTCGATTTCTTCCTCGGCATCCTGAACGCGCTCAACTGCGGCGACGTGATGAACGAAGTGGCGTACGCGCTCCGGCCGTACGAAGTAACTCCCGGGCAGACCGACACTGTGCTCGATGAGGGAATGGATTATCTGCACGAAGTATTTCGCAAGAAACAGCCGTGGAAGCTGGAGGGCGGACTCACGAAATACTTAGGCGGCTTCTCCGATAAAGCGGAATATATCGGTAAGTTCGTCAGCCAGCTCAAGGGCGACGATTACATGCCGGCGCTCGAGCAATGCCGCGACCGATTCAACGAGATCGAAATCGACCGGCTGCGCGTGAAGCCGATCGTCAAGATCACCGGCGAATTCTGGGCGCAGACCACCGAGGGCGATGGCAACTTCAACATGTTCAACTTCTTGCAAAAGGAAGGCGCGCAGGTGCTGGTAGAGCCCATCGGTACGTGGATTATGTACATGATCCACCAGGTGGTGCAAAAGTACAAAGACTTCAAGGGACTGGAAGAAGGCGCCGTGCTGCCGCCACTGTGGAAGATCGGGCAGCGCACCAAGATCGAAGTCAACTACCGCCAGAAAGTGGCCAAGCTGAAGCTGGCGGAAGCGATTTTCAAAGGCGAATATCACAAGATCGTCAACGCGCTCGGCGGCATCGCGCATCATCTCGCCGATCAATACGAACTGCAGCGGCTCGGCCATCCGTTCTACAATTCGCGCGCCGGCGGCGGCGAAGGCCACCTGGAAGTGGCCAAGAACATTTACTACTCCAACAAAGATCTCGCGCACATGGTGCTTTCGGTCAAGCCCTTCGGGTGCATGCCCTCCACGCAGTCGGATGGCGCGCAATCGGCCGTAGTTTCGAATTACAAGGACATGATCTACCTACCGATCGAAACCTCCGGCGAAGGCGAGATCAACGCCCATTCGCGCGTGCAGATGGCGCTGGGCGAAGCCAAGAACAAGGCCAAGAAAGAGTTCGCGCAAGTGCTCGAAAAAACCGGCCTGACGCTGGAACAGTGCCGCGCCTGGGTGGAGTTGCATCCCGAAACCAAAAAGCCGCTGTACCAGGTTCCGCACACCAAGGGATACGTCGGATTGGCGGCAAACTTCGTGCTTCACATCGCCGAACGGATGAAGGCCGAAGGAATGCCCAAAGTCGAGGCGGAATTGGCCGCCGCGGCCAACTAGACAGGACCCTTCGATGGAAAAACATTTCCTCATCGGAATGGATGTCGGCTCGACCACGGTGAAAGCCGTGGTGATCGACGCCGCCACCGACCAAATCTTGTGGAGCGATTACCAGCGCCACGACACCAAGCAGCCCGAAAAGGTGCTCGAATTCTGCAAGCGCTTCGATACCGAAATCGAAGGCTTCGATGCCAAGCGCTCCCGCATGTTCATCACCGGCTCCGGCGGCAGCGGGCTCAGCAAATACCTGGGCTCGAAGTTCGTGCAGGAAGTCAACGCGGTATCGCTGGCGGTGGAGAAGCTCTACCCCGAATGCGGCTCGGTAATCGAACTAGGCGGGCAGGACGCCAAGATCATCATCTTCAAGGCCGACCCGGAAACCGGCCGCAAAAAGAAGATTCCGTCGATGAACGACAAGTGCGCCGGCGGAACGGGCGCGGTGATCGACAAGATCAACGCCAAGCTGCGCATTCCCGCGGACCAGCTTTGCCAGATGGGGTACAAAGGGCTCAAGCTCCACCCCGTCGCAGGTAAATGCGGCGTCTTCGCGGAAACCGATATCAACGGCCTCCAAAAGATGGGCGTGCCGCCGGACGAACTGATGGCGTCGCTGTTCGAAGCCATCGTGATGCAGAATCTCTCGGTGCTGACGCGCGGCAACACGCTGCTGCCGGTGGTGTTGCTGCTTGGCGGCCCGAACTGCTACATCAAGGGCATGCGCGATTGCTGGAAGGCCAACATCCCGAAGATCTGGCAAGAGCGCAACACGCCGCTTCCGGAAGGTGTCGCGCCGGAAGACCTGATCAAAACTCCGGATAACGCGCAATATTTCGCCGCCATTGGTTCGGTGGAATTCGGCAAGACGGAAGACGACGGCGTGGGCCAGTATCTCGGGTACGAAAAGCTGGAATGGTACGTCACCGTCGGGCGCGACCAGGAAAAGGCCAAAAAGGGTGGCACCGGCGGGCTCGCCAAGGACGAAGCGGATCTTGCCGCGTTCAAGCAGAAGTATCGCCACAAGAAGTTCACGCCGGCTACATTCCACCCCGGTGATGTCGTGGAGGGATTCGTCGGAATCGACGGCGGATCAACGTCAACCAAGGCGGTGCTTCTCTCCAAGGACCACAAACGGCGCATTCTGGCGAAAACCTACCAGCTCTCCAAGGGCAACCCGATCGAGGATACCATCGAGGTGCTGCAAAAGCTCGACCGGCAGATTCGCGATCAAGGCGCGGAACTGAAAATTCTGGGCGTGGGCACAACGGGATACGCCAAGGACATTTTGAAAGACGTGGTCGGCGCGGACGCCGCGTTGGTTGAGACAGTGGCGCACACCGAGGCCGGCCTGCACTTCTACGACGACGTGGACGTGATTTGCGATGTCGGCGGGCAGGACATCAAGATCATCATTCTCAAGAACGGCCGCGTGAAAGATTTCAAGCTGAACACGCAGTGTTCCGCGGGCAACGGCTACTTTTTGCAGTCCACCGCGCAGGGTTTCAATGTCCCGGTAGAACAATACGCCGATACCGCGTTCGGCGCCACGGGATTCCCGTCGTTCGGCTATGGCTGCGCCGTTTTCATGCAGAGCGACATCGTGGATTTCCAGCGGCAAGGCTGGAAGCCCGAGGAAATCATGGCCGGGCTGTGCAACGTGCTGCCGAAGAACATCTGGCTGTACGTCTCTCAGATTCCGAATCTCTCGGCGATCGGCAAACGCTTCCTCCTGCAGGGCGGCACGCAGTACAATCTGGCCGCCGTGAAATCGCAGGTGGATTTCATCGAGTCGCGATTCAAGGGCAAGGATGTCGAACCCGATGTGATCGTTCACGAGCACTGCGGCGAAGCCGGAGCGATCGGCGCGGGCCTGGAAGCGGGCCGCCTCTGGGACAACGGCCGGCAGACCACCTTCATCGGCCTCGACGCTTGCGCGCACATCGAATACAAGACCACTCGCAACGAAAACACGCGCTGCTATTTCTGCAAGAACAAGTGCCTGCGCACGTTCATCGACGTCAAGACTAACATCGTCAACATCGAGCACCAGCCGCCCAAGAAGACCAAAGTTCCGCTGGAAGCCGGCGCGCAGCGGTTGATCATCGCCACCTGCGAGAAGGGAACCGTCGAGAACATCGAGGAAATGCGCGGTATCAAGGGCAACCTCGATAAGATCAAGCAGGCCAACCCGAATTTCGTGGAAGTGGCCGCCAAGGGCGTATTCCGCGTGCCCGACGTGCCGCTGGTGTCCGACCCGGCGCCCAAATTCCAGATCACCGCGGCGCAGAAAAAGCGCGCGGCGCTCCTGAAGAAGCGCTCCGAAATGCGCATCGGCATGCCGCGCGTGCTGAACATGTACTCGCAGACGCCGGTTTTCACGGGCTATTTCGCGTCGCTGGGCATCCAGGCGCAGAACATCGTTTACTCCGACTACACCAGCGAAGAGCTATACAAGGAAGGCGCGAAGCGCGGCGCTATCGACCCGTGCTTTCCCTCAAAACTCGGCATTCCGCACGTGCACAACCTGCTCTATAAAGTGCACGCCAAGAAGCCGCTCGACATCATCTTCTTCCCGATGATCGATTGCCTCACCACCACGCTGTACAAGCCGCAAGCCAGCCGCAGCTGCCCCACGGTCGCCACGACCCCGGAAGCGGTGAAGGCGGCATTCACCAAGGAAGGCGATCTGTTCGCGGAGAAAGGCGTCCAATTCCTGGACACCTTCGTGAACCTTTCCAAGCCCGACCTGTTCGAGCGGCAGATGTACGAACAGTTCAAAGACATACTCGGGCTGACGCCGGAAGAGAACAAGCGCGCGGTTGAGCAGGGCTATCGTTCGCTGGCATATTTCGACAATGTGACCATGCGCGGGGCCGCGCGTGAAGTGCTGGAGCAGCTCGAGCGCGAAGACCGGCTCGGCGTGGTGCTCCTCGGGCGGCCGTATCACAACGATCCCGGCGTGAATCACGAAATCCTCGAGGAATTCCAAAAACTGGGCTATCCGGTTTTCTCGCAGGACTCGCTGCCCATCGACGACGACTACGTTTGGCGGCTGTTCGGCGACGACGTGGAAGCCGGCGAGATCCCCCATCCCATGTCCATCAGCGACGTGTGGAAGAACTCGTACAGCGAAAACACCAGCCGCAAAGTCTGGACGGCGAAGTATATCGCGCGGCATCCGAACCTCGTGGCTCTGGAGCTTTCGAGCTTCAAGTGCGGCCACGACGCGCCGATTTACACGGTGGTGGAAGAAATCGTGGAGCACTCCGGCACGCCCTACTTCTGCTTCAAGGATATCGACGAGAACAAGCCCACCGGCTCGATCAAGATCCGCGTGGAGACCATCGGCTACTTCCTGAAGCGCTACCGCGAAGACATAGTGCGCAACAAGAACAAGGCCAAGACCATCGAAGACCAGCTAAAGGAGTTCGAAGCCCGTCTGCGCCGGGAAATGATGCGCGAGCGGCTCGATACTTTGGGCGGCGCGTTCGAATCGGGCGCCATGCCGCAGATTCATGTGAGCCTGGGCCAGTTGGCGGCGTCGAATCCGGCCGCGCGCGAGTACGAACCGGTCTCCGGCGATTAGCGCACGGCACATCCATAGCGGTCGCGTCCTTCACGGATGGCCCATTGCACGCCTTCGGGGAGGCGCGCGTCGCGGTATGCCCGTGCCAGTTCGGAGTAGGCGGTGCAGAGGTCGCCTTTCACCTGCCGGCACCCCTGCACATTCAGTTGAAAAACTCCCGCGCTCCCGGTAAAGGCGCACTCGCGGTCGGGCGCTTGTTTGTACAACTCGCGGATGGAGCGCACGGTCGTGGCCTGAAAATTGTCGGTTAGCCCTTTTTCCAAAAGGCTCGTTGCGGCCATGGCTGGATTCCCCAGCTTGGCGTAAGCCACGCCTAGGCCATCGTACAGTTCAAGCGTGCGCGGATTGAGTCCCTGCGCGTAGCGCAGCGCCTCCACGGCGCCGGCATAATTTCCCAACTTGATGTCGGTTTCCGCGAGGTAGAGGTACAATCCCTGCTCCCCGGCGCGCGCCTTGAGCCCTCCGTGCGCGCGCTGCACGCCGTCATATTCGGCTTCCAGCGCCTGCGAAATTTCGCGCGCCTTCAGGAGGGCTGCGCGCGATTTTTCCAGCCATTCGGATTGATGTTCGGGAGCCACGAGACTGGCCTTCACGCCGTAATAGCGGCCCAGGTCGGTCGCGGGGAACGAGATGGACCGGGCAGGCGGCAGCGGGGCTAGAATCAGGCAAGCTGCTTCCTGCTCCGCGATAGCCCGGTCGAGGTTGCCGAGGGCGTCCTGTTCGAAGAGGGCGCGGCCCAACATGTAATGGAGGCGGAAGCTGCGCGGCGAGTTCGGCAGGTCGGCCGATGCCAGCGCGAGGTCGTCGTCCCACGCCGGGTTGCGGGCAATGGTGCGGACAGAATACACCACCAGCAGGGCAATCAGCAAACCTTTGGCGAGCCGCTGGTTTTTCAGCCGGTAGATCAGCGATGCGGTCATGACGGCGAACGCCACTGTCGGCAGATAGAGGAATCGTTCCGCGAACGCCGCGCCGATCAGCAGGATCAGATTCGAAGTGGGCAGGAGTGCGATCGCGAAAAATCCTGCCGCCCAGAACGCCACCGGATCCGCGCGGCGGCGCGCGATGGCGTATGCCGGAAGCGCGACGACGGCCAGCAGCGAAATCCAGAGCGGCGCATCTTGCCAGGAGGCCAGCGGAATGGCGGCGAACGAATGGTCGCACACCAGGGTCCGCGGGAACAGAAGCACCAGGAGATCCGCGCCGATGAGGCGGATTGCGGTCCAGCGCGCCGTCCAAAATCCGGCCAGCCGCAGCGGATTATCGACGTAAATCGGGCTGTACGGTGCCAGATTGCCCAGCACCACGCTGCGCACGATCGCGAGCAGCGCCAGCGACGCCGCTACCGCCGCATACTCGCGCCAGCGCGGCTTCGAGCGGAAACTCCAATCCCAAAGCAGCATCAGCCCGATCAATATGGCGGCGTTTTCTTTGGCGAACACTCCCAGGGCGGCGACCGCGAACAGCACCAGCGGCGTCCAGCGTCCCCGGCCTCGCACATAAACCAACAAGCCGCCGAGTACTGACATCGCTGCCAGCAGATCGGCGCGGCCGGCGACGCTGGTCACGGCCTCCGTGCCGATCGGGTGGACGGCCCAGATCGCCGCGGCAAAAAATGCCGGCCCGGCGCGGCGAAAGATCAGAAAAGCGACTTCATAGAGCAGCCACACGTTGATGGCGTGGAGCAGGAAATTCACTACGTGATAACCCGCGGCGTCGCGGCCGTTTCCCAGCACCGCGTAGTTGAAAAGCAGGGAGAGCGTCGTGACCGGGCGATAGAGGCCGTCGCCGCCGAGCGGCCACCAGTAATTCCTGGTGAAGATGAGCGCCAGATTGTCCGCCGTCGCCGCCGTAAGCCGCGTGTCCTGCGAGAGAATGACTTTGGAGTCCTGCGCCAAGCCGAGCCAGAACGAATTGACGTATGCCACGAGCGTCACTCCGAAGAGTGCGGCTCTTACGGCGCGGGACACGCATACCTCTGGATGGCAGCCGCCTGCAGTTGTTCCGCTTCCTGAGGCGAGCGCGAGTCGCGATAGGCCTGCGCCAGATCGGCGAAAGCCGCGCATACGTCGCCCCTGACCCGCGGGCATCCGGACAAATTGAATGCCCACCCGTTGGCCTGCTGGACGAAAGCGCATTGGCCGTCCGGCATCTTGAGATACAGGTCGCGAAGGGCGGACATCGTCGCGGGCTGGAAGTTATCCACCAGGGCTTTCTCTTCCGTGGTTACGGCGGCTTTTGGATAATCGCCCATCGCGGTATAGGCCAGGACGAGGCCGTCGTAAAACACCGGCGTTCGCGGGGCCACATGAATGCCGTAGCGAAATGCTTCCGCGGCGCCGCTGTAATCGCCGAGATGCATATCGGTGTTGCCCAGCGCCAGGTACAGTTCCTGACTGGCCGCGCGCGATGCCGGCGGTCCGCCGCGCGCGCGCTGTACTTCGTCGTAATCCTCTTCTTTGGCTCGCGAAATCTCGCGCGCCTTCCGCAAGACCGCGAGCGACTTGCGGTACCACGCGTTCGGTTCGGGTTCGCCGGCCTGGTCGGCTTTTGCGGCGTAGTAGATTCCCAACATCGTCGGCGTCAACGGAGTGGACTCCCTCGCCGGCAGCGGCGCAAGCAGACGCCACGCCGTTTCCTCTTCGCGGATGGCCTGATCGATGTTGGCGCGCGTGCCGCTATCGTAAAGCTCCTTCGCCAGCATGTCGTGCAGGCGGAAACTGCGCGGCGAATTCGGGAGATCGGCCAATGCCAGCGAGCTGTTGTTGTCCCAGGCGGGATTGCGCGCGAACGTGCGCACGGCGAACAGCGCGACGAGAGCGACGAGCACGATCCGGGCGATCTTCTCGTTCCTGATCCGATAGAGCAGCGCCGCGACCATTACGGCGAACGCGATCGCCGGCAGGTAGAGGAAGCGCTCCGCCATGGCCGTGCCGATCAGAATTACCAGGTTCGACGTGGGCAGGATGGCGATGGCGAAGAAACCGGCCGCCCAGAAAATGAGCGGATCTTTGCGATAGCGCGCGAAGGCGATCGCCAGGATCGAGACAATCGCGGCGAGCGAAAGCCAGGCCCATGGGTCGGACCAGGCGGCGGGCACCACCTGCGAGCGATCGGAGGAAAGAAATGCCGGAAAGACCAGCAGCCAGAGGTCCAGTCCTACGACCTTGAGGGCGGTCCAGCGCGCTGTCCAAAAGCCCGCGCGGAACAGAGGGTTATCGACGTACGGCGTCTCGGCGGGCGGAAGCGCTCCGAGCACGGCGTGGCGCACCACTGTGAGCAAGACCAGCGATGCCGCCACAGCGGCGTAGCACTGCCAGCGCGGCTTGTCGTGGAACGTCACGTCCCATAGCAGCATCACGCCGATGAGAATGGCGGCATTCTCCTTGGCGAAGGCTCCCGCGGTCGCAATGGCGAACAGCGCGACGGGAGTCCAGGCGCCGCGATTGCGGATGTAGAGCAGCAGGCCGCCCAGGACGGCCATGGCGGCGAGCAGGTCGGCGCGGCCCACGATGCTGGTGACGGCCTCCGTTCCGATGGGGTGGACGGCCCAGAGCGCCGCGGCAAAAAAAGCGGGTCCCGCACGGCGCAAGAGCAGGAGAGCCAACTCATATACCAGCCACACGTTGATTGCGTGCAGCAGGAAATTCACCACGTGGTAACCCGCCGGATTGGGACCGTTTCCCAGCACGGCGTAATTGAACAGGTTCGAAAGCGTGGTGACGGGGCGGTACAGGCCATCGCCGGTCTTCGGCCACCAGTAGTTTTTAGTCAGGATGGCTTTAAGGTTGTCGGCAGTCACGGTTTGGATGCGCGGGTCGGCGGTGACGATGGTCTTCGAATCCTGTGCCAGTCCCAGGCCGAACGAATTGAGATACGCCGCCAGCGCGACAAGCAACAGGATCGCGCGGATGCGCCATTTCGAGACTGGATGTAACGCTTTCGAACTGCCGCGGGAGCGTGCCAAAACCGTAGTATGGCATACGATAATGGAACAACGATGAAATACTTCCTGGCGAAAACCGACCCCGAGACTTATTCCCTGGACGATCTGGAGCGCGAAGAACGTACCGTGTGGGATGGTGTGACGAACGCGCAAGCCGTGCGCGCGATTCGCGAAATGCGGCCTGGAGATCGCGTCTTCGTCTACCACAGCGGGGGCGTTTCGGGCGTGGTCGGACTGGCGGCGGTGCGTTCGGAACCGCGGGACGATCCGAAGAATCCGAAATCGGCGGTGGTGGACCTGGAATTTGCCGGACGCCTCGATCCGCCCACAACACTCGCGGAAATCAAGCAATCCAAGCTGTTCAACGATTGGGCGCTGGTGCGGCAGGGGCGTTTGTCGACCATGGCGGCGCCCGAAGCGTTCGTGGAGTGGATGAAGAAACGGTATCCGGCCGCACGCATCTAAACTGCACGTCGCCGCCGGCGCGCGCGTCAATTGAATAGAGCAGCGTACAGATGAGACGCGGCCGGCCGGTCGCACGGTTGGCCGCGTCTCGGGGCTTATTGGAAGTTCAGGCCCGCGAGCGTGCGGGCGGAATGCAGCACCCGGTCTGGCATGCGTCGGTTGGAGTGCGGCCCTCCAACCGTTCTACGACCATCTTGCGGAGCATGGCGATGAATCCGGGATGCACGCCCACGGTCGACGCACGCGTGAGATGCACACCGATTTCGCGGCAAAGCTCGGCTGCCTCGGTGTCGAGATCGTAAACCACTTCCATGTGATCGGAGAGGAACCCGATAGGCGCCAGCACGATCTCCCTGGTGCCGGCGGCGTGCAGTTGGCGTATATGTTGGAGCACGTCAGGCTCGAGCCACGGTTGCGAGGGCGGTCCGCTGCGGCTCTGATAGACGAGCGTTCCGTCTCGACCGACCGTCTGCGAGACGAGCCGGCAGGATTCCTGCAGCTGTTCCACGTAGGGACTGGTCCCCGCCATTGCCAGGGGAACGCTGTGCGCGGTATAAACCAGGACCGCCGCGGCTCGCCGTTCCTCGGGTAGGGAATCGAGGGCGGTGCGAACGCGATCGGCCATGGCACGAATAAACTCAGGCCGGTTGTGAAAAGTCGGCAATTTGTGAATCTCGGGAGCGGCGGGGCCCACCGCCGCGCGCGCGCGTTCGATGTCCTCGAGATACTGGCGGCAGCCGGAGTACGAGCCGAATGCCGACGTCGCGAACGCCAGCGCTTTGTGCACGCCGTCCGATACCATTTGCCGAACGGTGTCGGCGAGCATGGGATGCCAGTTGCGGTTTCCCCAATAGACCGGGAGTTGCACACCATGTGCCGCGAAGTCGTTTTCGAGCGCGGCGATGAGCGCGCGCACCTGCGGATTGATGGGGCTCTTGCCGCCGAAGTGGCGATAATGCTCGGCAACTTCGAGCATGCGCTCGCGCGGTACATTTTTCCCGCGCAGAACATTTTCAAGGAACGGAATGATGTCATCCCGCTGTTCGGGTCCGCCGAAAGAAACCACCAGCAGGGCATCATAAGGCTGCGCAGGCATCATAGGCTGATGGTCGCATATCGCCGCGGAATCGGTCATTGGTGTCAAGGCGTTCTCACCTACATGGTCACTGGCCCCAGCCAGTTTGGCGCCATCGACCTCAATTCCGGCGTGTTCCCGCTTATTGACTTAAATCAAGGCGTTCCATTCGCCGGCTCGGGGGAAATCGGCGGCCCGATTTGCCTCGGTGGGAAGCGCCCAGGTGGCGGAGCAGCAGCAGGCTCAGGGCGGGATTCCTGGCTCTCGGGTCCGCCCAGGAGCACGATACGGCGGTTTGGCCTACGGTCAAGCCTTTTATCGGGTGAACGAGGCAACCGGCCGCGGCCGCCTCACGAGTTCTGGGGCGCTCTTGGGACGCTGTGGCGATGCCCGGAATCGAGGTCCGTCCGGTTCGCTGAGAAGGCCTACTGAATCAGCCGCAGTCCGTTGGCGCCGGGGATGGTGCGCACCCAGGAGTTCATTTCCTCTTCGTTCTGGAGAAGGTCGCGGAGGGTGGCCTTGCTCAGCACCTGGTCTACGGCCACCTGAACCGCGCGCCAGAGGGAGCGTACGGAACAATCCACCGAGCGCGTGCAGATGGCTGCCTGGCCGGAATGGCTGTCGCAGAAATCGCTTTCGAACAGGCGTCCGCCGAGGGCGTCGATCACATCTCCAATGATGACTTTCTCCGCGGGGCGCGCGAGGGTATAACCGCCCTCTTTACCGCGCGTGGCTTTGACGAATCCGCCCTTGCGGAGTACCCGCAGGATCTTGGCTGCATACGCGGGAGACACGCCTTCGGCCTGGCTGATTTCCGGAATGGTAAGGCCCTGGTTGGAATAGCCGGCGTAGGCGATTCGCACGAGGCAGCGGATGCCATATTCTTCGTTGGCGGTGAGTTTCATCTTCTTTGTAGCCTCGTGATGGGAATAATATCCTCGATGCCGAGCGCCAGCTTGGCGGCTTCCGACATGCACGCTTTACTCCAGGGCGGATCGAAGACCAGATCGAGCTTGACACCCGCCACGCCGGGCACCGCACGCACCGCCCGTTCGACCTCGCCCGGCAGCGTTCCCGCCACGGGGCAATTGGGCGCGGTGAGGGTCATCCGGAGAGCGACGTTGCCGGCGTCATCGACCGCGCACTCGTAGATCAGACCGAGTTCGTAGATGTTGACGGGCATCTCAGGGTCGTAGACCTTGCGGAGCGCGGCGATTACCTGGTCTTTCAGGGTCATTCTTCCGTCGTTACCGTCTCTCCGGCGCCATTCAGGGCCGATTTCAGAGTGTGCCACGCGAGCGTGGCGCACTTCACCCGGGCGGGATAATCGCGCACGCCGCAAAACACGATCAGCTTTCCGAGGTCTTTCGTCACCGGAGTGTCGGTGGTCAGGAGGTCGTGGAATTTTTCGAGGAGCTTGAGAGCTTCCTCCCGGGTTTTGCCCTTCAGGCTTTCGGTCATGAGCGAGGCGGACGCGGTGGAAATCGCGCAGCCGGAACCCACGAAACTGGCGTCTTTCACCACGTCTCCATCCATTTTCACGTAGAGCCTGAGCTTATCGCCGCAGAGAGGGTTGTAACCCTCGGCGTTGCGGGTGGCATCCTCCATCGCGTGACAATTGCGAGGGTGCTTGCTGTGGTCCAGAATCAGATCCTGGTAAAGATCGTCAACCATTAGGAGAAAATCTCCTTTACTTTTCCGAGACCGGCCGCCAGCGCGTCGATCTCCGCCGCCGTGTTGTAGAACGCCAGCGACGCTCGTGTAGTAGCCGTTACTTTGAACCAGTCCATCACCGGTTGCGCGCAATGATGGCCCGTGCGGACCGCGATTCCCTGCCGGTCGAGCACCGTTCCGATATCGTGCGGATGGATTCCCTCCATTACGAAGGAAAGCACCGCCGCCTTTTCGCGCGCCGTACCGATGATGCGCAGGCCGGGAATGCGCGAGAGCGCTTCCGTGCCGTAGAGCAGGAGTTCGTGCTCGTAGGCCGCTATTTTGTCGAGCCCGATGGCGTTGATGTAGTCGAACGCGGCGCCGAGTCCGATTCCGCCGGCGATATTGGGAGTGCCGGCTTCGAACTTGTACGGAAGATCGGCATAGGTGGTTTTGGCGAAGGTGACCACCTTAATCATGTCCCCGCCACCCTGGTAGGGAGGCATCGCGTTCAGCAGGTCGGCCTTGCCGTAAAGGATGCCAATGCCGGTGGGGCCGACGACTTTGTGGCCGGACATGGTGTAAAAGTCGGCGTCGAGATCCTGGACGTCCACGCCGATGTGCGGGGCGGCCTGGGCGCCATCGATGAGAGTGACAGCGCCGGCTTTGTGCGCCATGGCGATGATCTGTTTGACCGGATTGATGGTGCCGAGCGCGTTGGAGACGTGCGTCACGGCCACCATGCGGGTGCGCGGATTGAGCAGCTTTTCGTATTCATCGAGGATCAGCTCGCCGCGGTCGTTCATGGGGATGACGCGGAGGGTCGCGCCGCTGCGCTCGCACAGAAGTTGCCAGGGGACGATGTTGGAGTGGTGCTCCATGGCCGAGATGATGATTTCGTCGCCCGGCTTGACGAATTTGGCGCCCCAGGAGGTCGCCACCAGGTTGATTCCCTCGGTGGTGCCGCGCACGAAAATCAGCTCGTTGATAGATTTGGAATTCAGGAACTGCTTGGCCTTGGCGCGAGTTTCCTCGTAAGCAGCGGTGGATCGCTGGCTCAGTTCGTGCACGCCGCGGTGGATGTTGGCGCAATCCACTTCGTGGAAATGACGGATGGCTTCGACCACCGAAATGGGCTTTTGCGCGGTGGCGGCGCTGTCCAGGTATACCAGGGGTTTGCCGTGGATGCGCTGCTTGAGAACGGGGAAATCCTCGCGGATTTTCTCGACGTCGAAAGCGGGGGCAATTACGCTAGAGGGCATGGTTCACTCGAGATGCACCGCTCCCTTGCGGTCGCGGCTCAGTATGAATGCTCATGGAATTTCTCGAAGAGGAATTTTTCCAGTTGCTCGCGGAGGGCAGGGACTTGAATGCGGTCGATGATGTCCTGCGCGAAGGCGTAGGTCAGGAGGCTGCGTGCCTGCTGTTTGCCGATGCCGCGCGATTGCAGGTAGAACATGGATTCGGCATCGAGTTGGCCGATGGTAGCGCCATGGGTGCAGCGCACGTCGTCGGCGAGAATCTGGAGTTCGGGCTTGGTGTCGATGACAGCGTCGTCGGAGAGCACGAGGTTCTTGTTGGTCTGTTTGGAATCGGTTTTCTGCGCGTCTTTACGGACGATGATGCGGCCGTTGAAGACGGCGCTCGACTTGTCGTCGAGAATGCCTTTGTAGAGTTCGTGGCTGGTGCCGTGGGGCTTGGCATGGTCGATGGACGTGTGATTATCCACGTGCTGGGTGCCGTTCACGATGTAGAGGCCGTTGACAATTGCCTCGGTGCCTTCCGCCAGCACCACATTAATGTCGTTGCGAACCAGCGCGCCGCCAAGCGAAATATTGTGGGTGGAAAAACTGGTGCTGCGGCCGAGCTGCGCGGCCAGAGTGGCGACATGGAAAGCAGACGTGTCTTCGCGCTGAACCTTGTAGTGGTCTACGACGGCGCCTTCGCCGGCGACAATCTCAGTGACCGCATTGGTGAAGTAGCGGCCTTTGCCCGAATAGCTCTCCACGATCCGGCATTGCGCATTCGCGCCGACGACGATCAGAGTGCGCGGATGGACCACGGGCGGTCCGGCCTGTTCGTCGACATGATAGTTGATTTCGATAGGCTGATCGAGCACAGCGCCGGCGGGCACCTGATGAACCGTCACGCCATTCAGGAATGCCGTGTTCAGGGCGACGAACGGATGATCGGCTGGCGCGAGCTTCGCCAGGTATTTGCGGACAGCCAGCGGGATATCGGTTGCCGGCGAGAGTATGTTGCGGAAGTTGGTGCGGGCGATGGGCGCGACGTTGGTGAAGCGCCATTCTTCGTTGTGGGTGGTGGGGAAACCCTGCTCGCTAAAACGGAAGAAGGCCTCCGTGCGGATCTCCTGCAGCCATGGCTCGGCATCCTCCTGCGCGCTGAAATCGATCAGCCATTCGGCGACCTGTTCGGAAACGCCCGTCGTCATACCGCGGCGACCTCGTCTTCGTCTTCGATGCCGAGACCGGCGTAGCCTTCCTTCTCGAGCTGCAGCGCCAGTTCCTTGCCACCCGATTTCACGATGCGGCCCCCGGCGAGCACATGGACGTAGTCCGGGACAATGTACTCGAGCAGGCGTTGGTAGTGGGTGACGACGATCATCGAGCGCTCGGGCGACCGCAGCGTGTTGACGCCGTGGGCGACGAGCTTGAGCGCGTCGATATCGAGGCCGGAATCGGTCTCATCGAGGACCGCCAGCTTCGGCTCGAGCACCGCCATCTGGAAAATCTCGTTGCGCTTCTTTTCGCCCCCCGAAAAACCCGTATTCACCGGGCGGTTGAGCAGCGATTGGTCCATGTTCATGAGCGCCATTTTGTCGCGGACGAGGGTGAGGAAATCGAACGCGTCGAGTTCTTCCAGGCCCTGGCTCTTGCGGATGGTGTTCAGCGCCGCTTTCAGGAAATACATGTTGCTGACGCCGGGGATTTCCACGGGGTATTGGAACGCCAGGAAAATTCCCGCGCGGGCGCGGTCTTCGGGAGAGAGCTCCAGCAGGTCTTGTCCCTGGTAGGCCACCGAGCCGCCGGTGACAGTGTACAACTCCCGGCCGGCGAGCACCTGCGCGAGCGTGCTCTTGCCAGACCCGTTGGGGCCCATGATGGCATGCACTTCGCCGGCATTCACCGAGAGATCGATGCCCTTGAGAATTTCGCGATCGCCAACCGTGGCGTGCAGATCTTTGATTTCGAGTAGTGACATTCGCTTGTTATCCGACGCTTCCTTCCAAACTCACGCCCAGCAGCTTTTGCGCTTCCACCGCGAACTCCATGGGCAGCTCCTTGAAAACTTCCTTGCAGAAGCCGTGTACGATCATAGAGACGGCGTCTTCGGTGGAGATGCCGCGCTGCTTGCAATAGAAAATCTGGTCCTCGCCGATCTTCGAGGTGGACGCTTCGTGCTCCACCTGCGAGGAGGTGTTTTTCACTTCGAGATACGGGAACGTGTGCGCGCCGCACTTATCGCCGAGCAGCATGGAATCGCACTGCGAGTAATTGCGCGCGCCGGTGGCGGATTTCAGAATCTTCACGCCGCCGCGATAAGTGTTCTGGCCGTGACCCGCCGAAATTCCCTTCGACACGATGGTGGAAGTGGTGTTCTTCCCGATGTGGATCATCTTCGTGCCGGTATCGGCCTGCTGCCAGTTGTTGGTGAGCGCTACGGAGTAGAATTCGCCCACCGAATTGTCGCCGATCAGCAGGCAGCTCGGGTACTTCCAGGTGATGGCGGAGCCGGTCTCCACCTGGGTCCACGAGATTTTGGAATTCACGCCGCGGCAGGCGCCGCGCTTGGTGACGAAATTGTAAATTCCGCCTTTGCCGTCCTTGTCGCCGGGGTACCAGTTCTGCACAGTGGAATACTTGATCTGGGCGTTATCGAGCGCCACGAGTTCCACCACGGCGGCGTGCAATTGATTGGTGTCGCGCATGGGCGCGGTACAGCCCTCGAGATAGCTGACATAGGCGCCTTCGTCGGCCACGATCAGGGTGCGCTCGAACTGGCCGGTATCTTTGGCGTTGATGCGGAAGTAGGTGGAAAGCTCCATGGGGCAGCGGACGCCTTTGGGAACGTAGCAGAACGATCCGTCGCTGAAAACCGCGGAGTTGAGGGCGGCAAAGAAATTGTCGCTGGTCGGGACCACCGAGCCGAGATACTGGCGGACGAGATCAGGGTGTTCGCGGACCGCTTCGGAGAAGGAGCAGAAGATGATACCGAGGTCTTTCAGCTTTTCTTTGAAAGTGGTGGCCACGGAGACGGAATCGAAGACCGCGTCCACGGCGACGCCGGCCAGGACCGCCTGTTCCTGGAGGGGAATGCCGAGCTTGGCGTAGGTTTTCAAGAGCTCGGGATCGACCTCGTCAAGGCTCTTGGGAGCGTCGATTTTGGTCTTGGGCGCTGCGTAATAAATAATGTCGTTGTAATCGATGCGCGGGTAGTGGACGTTGGCCCAGGTAGGCTCCTTAAGGGTCAGCCAGTGGCGATACGCCTTGAGGCGCCATTCGAGGAGCCATTCCGGTTCCTGCTTTTTGGCCGAAATCAGGCGGATTACGTCTTCGCTCAGACCGCGGGGGATGGTATCGGCATCGATGTCCGTGACGAATCCCCACTTATATTCCTGATTCGCAAAAGTTTCAATGGTTTGGGTGGAATCACTCACCGGGATAGACTCCTAAGCTATTGGGCTGATACCACATTAGCTAATCCGTACTTTTTAGTCAAGATTACGCATTCAATGGATGCGGGGGAGGGGCGAAAGGGTGCAGGCGCGAGGCGAGATGGCACCCCCGTATCCTGCCGCGCTGAATTCCTTATATAGAGGTAGCGCCCCGGAAGCGGGCCACTGGAGGAGAAACGATCATGTCACCGGAAACCGTCAAGAATACGTTCTCGACAAACCATGTACAGAGCCTGGAGGCGGCAGTGAATGCCGTGCGAAAAGGACTCGAAAATTATAAAGAAATCAACCTCGCCAAGAAGATAAACGCGCGCGGCATGGAGTTGCTAAAAGAACTGGAAACCCTGAAACAATCGGCCGGCAAACTCCCGCTCGACGGTCCGGAGTTCACCAAGACCAAGACCGAAGTGGCGCAGTATCAGAAAGAGGGCAATACCGCCATCAACGACCTGTCCCATGCGATTACCGAAGACGATGTGAAGGCGCTGGAAGCGATGGTAAAGCAAGTCACGGATGCCATCGACAAGGCAAAAGCCGGCGATTCGGAAGCCGGAAAGAAGATCGTCGGCCAGGTGGATGTGCTCAAACGGCGAATCGGCAATGCGCGACTGCAAATCGGCAACATCCCGCCGATCCACAAGGACTATGCCGAAGTGCGAGCGGCGGCGGGGCAACTGATCAATGAAACCAAGATTGCCTTGGCCGAACTCGCCAAGGCTCCCAAGGAAGTTTTCAAATTCGGCGGTTCGCCGGTGGCGGATCAGGCTGAACTGATTAACAAGATCAAGGCGCATCTTCCGCAGAACGGTCACAGCAACATCAATCAGGCGCTGAACGACGCAGTGCTGGGACGCGGGAAAGCCACAGGGTCGGTGGGATGCCTGCACGCTTCGGCGGGCAAGATCGGCAAGAACGCCGGCGGATGCACGCTGTTCTTCAAGCGTTCGGGTAATGAGATCGACGTGATTGGCATCGGCCAGCACCAGGATGCCGGCAAGAATCAGACCACCTACACCATTCACTATGGGCTTAGTGGAAAAAAGAGCGTCACGCTTTAGTTTCGTTACATCCTGGTGATGCGGACGTAGCGCACGATATCGTGCATATTCATCACCATCACCCCCAGTAAGATGCTGCCCAGGGCAAAGGCTCCGAGAATTTTACGGGTCGACATGCTGGCTGCCTCCATTCCGGTTTCGGAGTGCAAGTAGCGTTCCACTGGGGCCTGGCTTACGACACCACCTGGGCATGGTTGACCACGGCGACTAGCGCGACTCCACCCAGAATATTGCCGATCAGGGCCGGTAGGATATAACCGCCAACCGCGGCCTGCCATGTCGCGCCGCCGGTGCCGGCAAGGAAGAGCACATCGACCGCTCCGGCCACAACGTGCGAGAAGGCTCCGAATCCTATGAGCCACGTCATCATCACGATGACGAAGAAGCGAGCGGTTTCCGCGAAGGGCAGCATCCACACGAGCATGGCGATGAGCCATCCGGCGAAGACGCCTCGCAGCACCACCTGCCCGAAGGTTTGGGACATGGATTCGAGTCCGATTTCCGCGAATACCGAACGGATCTCCGGCGGGAACACGCCGGTTCTTGCCAGCGTGAGGGCCACGATGAGCGCGCCGACGAGATTGGCTGTTAATACCACTCCCCATAGCCGGCCGACGAGTTTGGCGGTAGCCGCATCGCGCTTGTGGAAGAGCGGCAACATGGGGGTGAGTGTATTTTCCGTAAATAACTGCTGCCGCCCCAGAATCACCAGCAGGAAACCGGAGCTGTATCCGAGTTTAGTCACCGCGGGCCGCCAAGGGGCGTCGGGGAGCGCGTGGCGGAGCAGACCCTCGGTGATTAGCGAGAAACCCATCGAGAGCCCTGCCGCCAGACCCGACCAGGCTAAGGCGGAGATGCTGCGATGGAGTTCCTGTTCACCTTCCCGCCGCACTGCCTCGTGAACCACATGGGGAGTGACCGAACTGCGATGCTGCGCCTCCTTGATTTCGCCCGGCGAGAGGTCGAGATGGTTTTCGATTTTTTCGGGCATGGCCGCGACTGATTCGATGCAATCCGGAGGCCACGCGCCGGCGGCGGCAAAATCTGCGGCGCCCTGCAAGTCATGTTTCGAAAACTACCACGGCTTTTCCGAAATGGATCTCATCGCCCGGTTCGAGCCTGGTGCCGCGAGCGTTGCGGTGGACTTCCTGGCTCATGCCGTCGCGCACGATCCAGGTGCCGCACTCGGCGCCACGCGCGTACCAGCGATCGTTGAAGAGGCGATATTCACCGCTGACGCGATCGTGGGTGATGTGGGCATGCTCCCGGGAAACGGTGCGATTGATTTCGGTATCGGCGGCGAAGGTGAGGTCGTTGCGGCGGTAGAGGCCGGCATCCCGGTAAACGTCCACCACGCGGCCCACGTTGATGCGGGCTTTATCGAGGCGCAGTTCGGCGGCGTTGGCCGAGCCCTCTTGCACGAGGAGGCGGGCGCTGGTCTTCTCCGCGGCGTTGGCGGCGGCCGGGACGGCTTCCACTACCAGCCATGGTTCATCGCGCTGCGGCAAGCCGATAGCGGCCGAAACGTCGACGCGGAGGTTCTCGGGATAGCGGCAGCCGGCCGCGCGGAGCGCCCCCTGCACTTCCTGTTCGAGGTATTTACGGAAGAACTGGCCAGTGAAGAGGGCGGCACGGCTCTGGTCGACGCCGCGCAGGCCGACGCGGATGAGGTCGAACGGGAAAACCTTCCGCCCGCCTCCGCTGTAGCTCTTTTCGCGAACCTGGTCGAGAATCGCCAGGCGGATTTCCGCCAGTTCCGGCGGCTCGTCGGGGTCGGGCGAGGTGGCGAGCGGGCGCTCGAACATCGTCCGGCCAAACTTCTCGAGAAATTGTCCCATGTTCATCGATTCACCTCATGGCAGCAGGCCGAGATCGTGGGCTGCCTCCATTACTGCGCGTGCGATGGGGGCCGCGGTGCGGCCGCCATATCCGCCGTGCTCTACCAGCACCGCGAACGCCAGCCGGGGCGCGCCGCCATCGTAGGGTGCGAAACCCGTGAACCACGCGTGCGGCATGCCTTCCCCGAGCTGCGCCGTGCCGGTCTTTCCCGCCATGCTCACAATCGTGCCCGCCATTACGTGAGATGCCGTTCCTTCCAGCACCACGCGGCGCATGGCGTTGGCAAGGAACCGGGCCTGATCGGCGGGCAGCACATCCACGGACGCCTCGGTGCGGGTGTTGCTGTCGTCGGAGATCCAGCGGCCTTCGGGCATTTTGCCGTCCGCGGCGATGGCTGCCGCCACGCGCGCCATCTTGAACGGCGAGACGAGCACCGCGCCCTGGCCGTATGAGGCGAACGGGAGATCGTGCTTGAGCTCGGCGGGATCGCCAGTGGAAATGCCGAATTGCGCGGCGGTATCGGCGAGCGCTTGAGATCCCACATCATGCACGCCCAATTGTGCGAAGTAAGCGTTGCAAGAGACGGTAATAGCCTGCGACATGTCGAGCGTGCCGTGGGCGGAGTCGCCGATATCGTCTTTGATGGGGCGATTCCAGCCCGGAATCGTGTTGCCGGCGCGGCCATCGGGCAGGCGATGGCAGAGAAACCTGCGATGCTTCAACTCGGGGTTGAGCCGCAGCGCGGCGATGGCGGTGACCAGCTTGAACGTCGAGCCGGGCGGATATTCTCCGTAGCGGGCGCGGTCGAGCAGTTCTTCCGGTGTGTGGGCGGTGTGGGGATCGGGCGCGGGCGAGCTCACCAGCGCCAGCACGCCGCCGGTGGCGGCATCCAGCACGACCACGGATCCATATTGTACGCCGGCCTGCTGCAGGTGCTGGTCGAGGATCTCGCGGGCGCGCATTTGCAGGCGGATGTCAACCGTGAGGTGAACGTTGCGGTCGCGAGCCAGCAGGCGCGCGATGCCCTGATTACCGGGCTGATGGCGGTAGCGCACCAGCGGGGCCAGCTCCGCATATTCGTACCCTTGTAATTTGCGATTGGAATCGTGCTCCACCAGGGAGGCGTTGGTGGCGTGGAAATTCTCGCCCGTGCGGAGATCCCCGATCAAATGGGCGGCGGCCGAACCGAAGGGATAATGGCGGTTGTCGAAACGGGAGCAGGCTTGTTCGATATCGATGCCGAGCGCCTGGTAATCGGAGGCGTGGCGTTCGAGCTCGCTCCAGTCGGAGGTGGCAAGCGGGACGCCATTGCGATCGTAGATGGTGCCGCGCGGGATCTCGTGCGCGAGGGAATTCATGCGCGGATTGTGCTGCGGGCGTTTGACTCCGTCCTTGTCGAAGGTGTGGGAGTCGCGGGCGAGGTAGTCGGCGTCTTTGACGACTTGATACCGTGCGGCGGCGGCCAGTAGCACGCATGCGGCGGCGGCTAAAGCCCATCGCAGGGAACGGGTTTCGAGCAGGGGCTTGGGATCGGGATCGCTTTCGGCGGAAACCGATAAGAGCAGGGCAAAGATCAGGAAGTTCGCGAGCATGGCGGTATTGCCCGAGCTAAGAAATGGGGAGACGACCCCCGAAAGCGGCAGTACGCCGAGCACGCCGGAGCTGATGAGCAGCATTTCGAAGGCGATGAGGCTCGACAACCCGAGCGCGAGGAAGAAACCGAAGTGGGTAGGAGCGCGCCGCGCAGCGCGAAGGCCGCGGGCCACCAGGAATCCGGCCAGCAGGAGCACGGTGGCGACGCCGGCAAAGCCCCATTCTTCGCCGATGGCGGGGAGCACGAGGTCGGTGTTGCCGGCGGGGATCATGCCGGGGTCGCCCCAGCCAGGGCCCGAGCCCCATGGTCCGCCGGTGGAGAAGGCCCACAGCGCGTGCGCCAACTGGTCGCCGCCGTGAACTTCGTTGTCCCACGGAGAGAGCCACATGTCGATGCGCTGAACGACGGTCTTGGGCTGGCCGATGCGATAGCCAACGAAGACGCCGCCCACCATCAAGATGACGCCGACGAGGACCAGGCCGGGACGCCCGCGCGCGGCTCCGAACATCGAAAGGAAGACGAAGAACGTCACCAGGGCTGGACCCATGTCTTTCAGGACGAAGAAGAGCGCGAGCGCCCAGGCGGTGGCGATGGCGACGGGCAGGACGTGCTCCAGGCGCGGCAGCCCGGCGCGCCGGAAGAGTTTCGGTAAGATGCGCCTTTCGCGGAGATCGCGCAGGCGCTCCCAATTGCGCGTGAAATAGCCGGCGAGAAACAGCACCAGGAAGATTTTGATGAGTTCGACGGGTTGGAACGGGCCGAGATTCACTTTGGCGTCGTTGCCGGCGGGTCCGCGGCCGAACTTCAGGAGAAGGGCGAAGAGCGCGAGTGCGAGGAATAGCGGCGTGTAGCACCAGTCGGAGAGGCGGAGGTAATGGAACGGCTTGAGGGCGGGCAGAATCAGCAGCAGGCAGCCGAGAAAAACGCCCAAGGCGAATTTGTGGAATTCGAGGGTGTCGCGCAAGGGGTCGCGGAGGCTGAGCATGAGCGTGAGCCCGATGCCGCTGAGCAGATGGAGGGCAGGGAGGAAGACGCGATCGCCGCGGAAGCGGGTGAGGCGCCAGGCAATGGCGACGAGATAAAAGCCGGCGAAATACAGGACTACCCACTTCAGGAATTCCCGGCGGAACTGGCGTGGAGTGCGGACGATGAGGAGCGGCTTCAGCTTGGCCAGCGGCAGGATTCGCGCGAGAACGCCGGTATTGCGGAGCGGGCGGTCGCGCGCGATAACGTCGAAGGCGGGGCCGGCGGCGTCCTCGCGCGATTTCAAGACGGGCGCCAGGTCGGCGGGGCTTTCGACGGCGTTCAGATTTACCAGCGCGCCCTGGGCCAGCTTTTGTTCGACGCCGGCGAAATCCTGTGATTTGGCGGCGAAGACCATCGCCAGGCTGGTGGCGACGAAGAGGGATGCCAGGATCAGCCAGAGGACGCCGGTCTTGGGGACGGGTGATGCATTGATGGCGACGATCGCGGGCCGGGCGGACCAGCTTTTAGTTACCGGCATGGTGGGAACCCTTCGTCGGCTGAAAGCCGGCGGCAGCCGGGATTGGTTGCCCTACATTTCAGCGCCATCGGCGATACCTCCGGGGCTTGGGTTTGCGAACCGGCGCAGGCGGCGGGTCGGGCGCGAAGCCGGGGAGTTTCTCCAGCACCAGGGGCGCGGCGGGCGGTTGGATCGAGGGTAATTGCAGCGTGAGAGGCGGTTCGTGGATCCAATTCCAGGTCAGCGTGCCGCCGATCCACAGCGCCATACCTAGAAGGAACCAGCTCGCGCCGGTGGCCACCTGAATATGCCGGTGGAACCGCACGACCGTCCGCGTAAAGCGACGAATGCGCGCCACCGTGGCGGCGGCATTCCACCCGTGGCGCCGCTCGAGTTCCGCGCGCACCGGCTTGTTCTCCAGGAACGCCTGTAGATCGGCCTGAAAATCCCGCGCGGAACGGTATCGCCGCGCGGCATCGGGCGCCAGGGCTTTCATGGCGATGGCGCGCAACGGCGCCGGACAACTCGCCGGCAGCGCGCGCGGCGGGCGCTTGGAGCGGATCAGGCTTTCGAGCTTGCGGGTATTCTCCGCCTGATACGGCGGGAAGCCGGAGAGCATCTGGTACAGCGTCGCGCCCACGGCCCAAAGGTCCGACTGCTCGTCGACTTCGGAGCGCGCGAGCCGTTCGGGGGAGCAATAGCTCGGGCTTCCGAAGTGTGCCACGGTGGCGTCGCAATCGTCGCGGAGGGTTTTGGCGATACCGAAATCGAGCAGACGGACGGTGTCGTTGGGGCCGAGGTGAATGTTGGACGGCTTGATATCGCCGTGCACCACGGCCGAGCGCCAGGTGTGGAACTTAGAGAGCTGCTCGCAGATTTCGAGCGCGATGGCGGCGGCGCGGAGGCTCTCGATGGTGTGTTCGTCGTTGAGGACGTTGTCGAGGTCGCGGCCCTCCACGTATTGCATGGCGACGAAAAAGTAGCCGTCGAAATCGCCGGTCTCGTAGATTTCCACGACGCGCGGGTCGAGTCCGCGCAGTTCGCGTTGAATGGCGGCGCCGCGCCGCTCGGCTTCCATCACCAGCCGCGAATGGGTGTCGCTTCCAACGGGCACCAGTTTCAGGGCGGCCTTGCGATTGCGCACGGTATCGATGGCGAGATAGACATCCGTCATACTCCGGCCGATCTGGCGGACGATGCGGTAGCGGCCGATTTGAGTAGGGGCAGTCATTTGCGAAGCACCGCCAACAGCAGGATTCCGATGAGGACGCCGTACACAAGGAACGCCAGCCGGCCTCCGAAGCGGCTGGAGCGCGAGCGGGGGCGCGTGGTGGGAGCGAAGAGCGGCCGGGTGGCGCCGCCGCGCCCGCGAAATTTTGCGCCGGCCACGAAAAGCGCGGTAATGTTGTCGCGGCCGCCGGCATCGTTGGCGGCCTCCACCAGTTCGGCGGCTATGCGGGCCGGGTCGCCCGCGTAGCGCCCGGTGATGGCGCGGATGGCCGCGGCCGTGAGATGGTCGGTCAGGCCGTCGCTGCAAAGCAGGAGGGCGGCATCGTCGCGGAAGCGGGCCTGGCGGATTTCGATAAAACCCTCGTCCTCCACGTCGCGGAGGCGCGAGCCGACATCGCGGAAAACCTCGTGGCGGCGTGGATGGAGCATGGCTTGCTCTTCACTGAGGGCGCCGGCGTCTTCGTCCTCGCCGACGGGAGAATGGTCGGAGGTCAGTTTGCGAATGGCGCCGTCCCACAAGAGATAGAGCCGCGAATCGCCCACATGACCGATGGTGATGACACTGTCTTCCACCAGCGCGAGGGTCAGAACGCAGGACATGCCGCGATGCTCGTCGTCCTGCTGCGCGCGGCGGAAAATGCGGTTGTTGGCGGCGGTGATGGCGGCCTTCACGCGCTCTTCGGGTGGCGCATCGGTCCACCGCATGGCTTCGCGGATGGTTTCTACGGCGGTCTGGGCGGCCAGTTCGCCGGCGGCCTGCCCGCCCACTCCATCCACTACCAGGAAGACGCCGCGATCGGAATCCATCCAGTAGCGATCTTCGTTGTGGTCGCGCAGCATGCCGGTATCGGTGGCCGCGCCGGCAAGCGGAGTCATGATCGCCCCTCGCGAACGTGCGCCAGGATGAAGATCAGGACGAAAGCCAGAAAGGCAATCACAAATGGAATGTGGAGATCGTAAAGCCACTTCATTTGCGCGCCTCGAAGCTGAGGGTGATGACTTCGGCCACGCGGATTTCGGCGCGGTCGGGCAGGGTGGCCTCGGCGCCGTTGGGGAGGCGGCGGCCGTTGAGCCAGGTGCCGTTGCGGCTCTGATCCTTGATGGCGAATGCGCCGGTGGCGGGGTCGCGGCGGAGGCGGAGGTGTTCGCGCGAAACCTGATCGCCGGAATAGAGCGGCAGATCGACCCAGAGTCCTTCGCCGCCGCGGCCTACGCTGATCTCGTTCTGGGTGACGAAATAGGTTTGGGCCCCGGAATCGTCGCTGTAGTGGATTTCGGCGTAGACGCGATCGGACCGGCGGCGCGTGCTTTCGCGATCATGGACCACGCGGGCCGAAGTCACTGAGGGCTGGCGATCGATCAGAGTGGTCCTGGTGCCGCGGTACCCCGGCTGGACGACGTCGTTTAGCTCCGAGTGGATTTCGACGTCGCCCGGGGGCACGGCGCTTTCGCCGTCGCGGAAGAATTCGATCCACCAGGTATTTTGTGCGATTTTATACTCTTTCCGCGTGGCGCCGCGGCGAAGGACGATGCCTTTCTTGTTCCATTCCGCCATGCGGGCGGTGAGGGCCCGCCGGGCATCTTCTCTTATGAGGTCCTGAACGCCGACGAGGCGGTCGTAGTCGTCGGGATGGAGATAGATACTGAAGAGACAGGGCAACAAGATGCTGTAGCCGAGCTCGAGTTGCCCCAATTCCATGTTTCTCACCAGTTCATCGATGATGATCTGGCCGCTGATTCGCGCCTGGGGCTGTTTCGTTCCGCTGTGCGCCATATGAATACACCAAACCTCCGCAGCGAGGAATAGTCGCGGGCGGGCTCTCACCTCGCCAATGGAGCCGGTCGCGGTGACGCGGAACAAAACTTCAGACGAACGGGCAGCGTACGGGTTTCATCGTACGCGAATTAAATTTCGCTAAGCCTGGGGGATTTACTGGCGCTTCGGTTTCCGGCGATCAAAAACCGGAGCGGGGCATCGACGCACTGGCTGATGCCGATTCGCGGGGTGGTCCGGACCTCAAACCGGCGCGCTTCGAGCGGTTCGCGCACCGCGAGGCTGCCGCGGGTGACATCGGCGCCGTTGTGCTGGAGGGTGATGGCCAGGGCCAGGGTCAGCTTGCCCGGTCCCGATGCCAGGTCCTCGATTTTGCGCGCGCCGGGGCGGCGGCTGCGCATGATTTCGATGCCGGCAAGCGGCTCGAGCGCGCGGACCAGGACACCACCCGCGCGGCCGTCAGGTTCGCAGACTATATTGAAGCACTGGTACATCCCGTAAATGAAATAAACGTATGCATGCCCCGGCGGGCCGAAGATGACGCGGGTGCGCGGCGTGATACCGCGGGCGGAATGGGAGGCGAAATCGTCGCCGCCGGGATAGGCTTCGGTTTCGACGATCATACCCGCGGCCGGACCGTGGACCAGGATTTTCCCTAGCAGGTCGCGTGCGACATCGACGGTGGGGCGCTCGTAGAACGAGCGTTTCAGGATCGGGCCGAAGCGCATCGGTTTATTGGTATCACACCGGGGTGCTTTAGGGTAACGCCGCGACTCCGACGTGACCGGCATGATTTTCCAGTCGCCTTCGGCGCTAGCGATTTTCGCATGCAACGGCGCGCGGGAACAGGATGTTGTTTTCGAGATGAATGTGGACGTGCAGGTCGGCTTCCAGCACCTTGAGCCCTTCGTAGAGCGCGCGGACCGTGTGGCACGCGTACCAGGGAGGGTCAAAGTTATTGGTGAGGCTGCGGATTTCCTCGAGAGCCTCGCCGGCGCCGGAGTGTTCGCGCTCCATCATGGCGATAGGATTGGCAATGGAGCCGAAAGGAGCGCGCGGCACGGGCTGATTCCGGAGTTCGGCGCGGCTGTACTGGACGATAAACGGAAACAGGATAGCTTCTTCTTTGCGGAGATGCATTTCCAACTCGCTGCGCAATGCCGTAAACACATTGGCCAGCCGCGGGAGCCTTTCGGGGTCGCGGCTGCCGTGAACGGCGGCAACTTTTTCCAGGCGGGATTGCAGCACCGGCAAGTCCAGCTTGAGATAGGCGTGATGAGTGTCTATGATGTGCTGCACTAACTCTTCGAGCGGCGCAGCCTGCCAATCGCGGCTGCCGGCGCTGGCGGAGGCAGCTTGCCCGATTTCGCGCAAAATCGATTCCGGCTGAAGCCCCTTGGCGAGACACGCCTGCTCGAATGGCTGCTGGCCGCCGCAGCAATAGTCGAACCCATGCTCCTCCAGAACGCGGACGGCGGATAGCGAAGTGGCAGCCAGTTCGGCCAGGGTGGTGTTGCTTGTCATGGAATCTCCTTTTCTTGTCTAGTTCGATTTTGACCGGGGTTTCAATGCCAGGCAGTGACTGAGGTCACAATTGCGCCCACCGCCCGCCGGCATGTGGCTGCCGGCTTGCACTCCCCTACGGAATCGGGAGGTCAACCGTTATGGCTCGCAAGAAACGACAAGCGAAGACGCCGCCGGCACTGGGACCCGCGGAAACACCGGTCCCTAAAGCGGCGGGGAAAGAGAAACCGTGGATCGAGGAGTCGGGCGATCTTCAGGGCCTGTCCGATATTCCGGATGAGGCGTCGGAGAGCGTGCGTGAATTGGCGGCCGAAGGCCAGTATTTCGAAGCCGCGGTGATCAGTGGGGTGGAGAATGCGCCCGAGCCGGAAGCGGGGCCCATCCGGACGCATGAGCGCAAAGTCGATGATGTTCCGCCGGAGTACACCGAACACCCGCCGGATGAACCCAAGGAGTGAAAGCAGTTTTAGGCGCTCTCAGTGGCTGTGCTTGAAGAACTGCACGGCCCTTTCATGTTTCTCCGCGGCTTCGCGGCTGGGAAATGTGCCGAGATTACGAGGCTTTCCCGTTTTCGGATTGAGCTTCCTCGAGTAGAGTCGATATTGCCCGGATTTCAGTTTTCGGATCATGTTCCGAAGTCTGCAGTCCCCGTGCCAAGCCCAACTAATCGGCCTGGATTTCGGAAGATAGATCACACTCACTGTTTCGGCACGTCGTTGGTGTTGGCCCCGAGGGCTGAATGCTCCGTGCAAACGGTGGTCGGCTCGGTGCCGGCAATAAATACTTCATTGCGCGTGTTCGGGCAGAGGGGACTGGCCAATTGGCCGCTGTCGGAGCAAATCTGCACGGAGACAACGCCGGAAGGCGCCCGAAAATCGTGGGCGGCCCGGTAAGGCGAAAGCTGCGCCGCCTGCCGCATGAAATCCGTCCAGATGGGCAGGGCGGAGCGCGCGCCTTCGAGCTTCAAATCCCGGTCGTCATCGAAACCCACCCATACTACGCAGAGAAGTTCGCTGGTGAATCCCGCGAACCAGCCATCGCGCGATGTTCCTGTCTTGCCCGCGGCGGGCAACCAGAAGCCTTGCGAGCGCGCGGAGGCGCCGGTGCCGCTGCGCAGGACTTCCTGCATCATGTTGAGGGTAATATATGCTACGCGCGGATCCATGGCCTGCCGGGTGACCGGTTGGTGGTCGATCAAGGTTGAGCCGTCGGCCGCGCGCACCGACTCGATGGTCGTGGGTTTCACCCAGACGCCGTGGTTGGCAAAAACGGTGTACGCGCCGGCGAGGTCGAGCGGGGTTACTTCATATGACCCCAGCGCCAGCGAAGGAGTCGGCTGCACCCCATGCAAGCCCGCCAGTTGCGCGAGCCTCACGATCCGGTCATACCCCACCTGCTGCGCCAGACTTACGGCGGCGACGTTAAGAGATTCCGCCAGCGCGGTGCGCAAGGTCACGTCGCCCTGGTAATCGCCGTCGAAGTCTTTCGGTTGGTAGGTTTCGTCGCCAAAGGTAAAAGTGGTCGCCTCGTCGCTCACGAGGCTCGCCGGCGTGAAGATCTTGGGTCCGACGCCGAGCCCGGTTTGGATCGCCGCCGCATAGACCAGCGGTTTGAAAGCCGAGCCCGGTTGGCGGGATGCCAGTGCGTGGTTCAATTGACTGGCACTATAGTTTCGGCCGCCGACCAGGGCTTTGATTTCGCCGGTGTGCGGATCGAGCGCTACCAGCGCAACCTGTGGCCGCGCTCCCCGATCATCGTGCCCGCCATTGACCCGAAGCTGGCGATCCACATTTTCCATACCGGAGCGCACCGCCGATTCGGCAGCTCTTTGCAGGCCGGGATCGAGCGTAGTCACGATGGTGCGGCTTTGGCCGGCGGATTCCCCAAGGTCGGTTTGCAATTCGTCGTTCACCATCGAGAGGAAGTAGGAATCCTCCGAGTCATCGGACGTCTGCGCCGCGAGTTTCAATGGAGTGGCGATGGCGGCTTGATAGTCCGCCTCGCTCAGCTCGCGATTCCGTTTCATGAGGGCCAGCACCAGGTTGCGGCGGGCAATGGCGCGGCCGGGATAGCGGAAGGGATTGTAATAGCTGGGCCGCTGGATCAGCCCCGCCAAAAGCGCCGCCTGCGGAGTGTCGATCTGCCACAGTTCTTTCCCGAAGTACACCCGGGCAGCTTCTCCAAAGCCATTGATGCTGTATGGTCCGCGCCGCCCCATATAGATTTCGTTGGCGTAGTCCTCGAAAATCTGCTGTTTGTCCATCACGTGTTCCAGATGCAGCGTGATCAGGATTTCCTCCGCTTTTCGGCGCCAACTCTTCTGCGGATGCAGCCACAGAGCCCGGGCGAGCTGCATGGTAAGCGTGGACGCGCCCTGCTGCTTTCGCCCGTCCCGGAAATCGACCAGCGCGGCCTTCACAACACGCCGGTAATCGAAGCCGCCATGTTGGAAAAAACGCTTGTCCTCTGTGGAGGTGACTGCATGGATCAGGGAGGGGGGAATTTCGTTGAAATGAACCAGGCGCCGTTTTTCATGTGCGGAAAGATCGGTGAGCAGTTCGGAATCCAGGCGATAATTCGCGAGCGCCACATTTCCCGGTATGGATGTGATACCCGAGATCCGGCCCGCGGCAAAACGCACGTCTACTTTGGCAGGATCGGAGGACGCGCTGGCGGTAATCCGGACCGCACCCGGTTCCACTGTAAACCAGCCCGCCGGATTTTCCGGATCGCGCGAGTATCCTGCCGCTTCCAGTCTGGTCACGAGATCGGCGGGCGTAAGGGTATCTCCGGCGGAGATGGTTTCGGGAGCGGAGAAAATTTCGTGGGACATCGAGAACGGTCCATCGGCCAAGCGCCGGTCCGCCATCCGCGCCAGGCGCAAATATTGCCCGGCGGCCACAATCAAAGCGGACAGGAACAGGAATAATGCGATGCGCCAGGGGCTCTTCATTTCGTCGGGCAACCAGGCGAGCCTCCGGCGAGGACCGGGGGCCGGCGGTTTCACGACCTCGAACCGATGCGTTGCGGTGTCCATGCCGGTAAAGTGGCATGCAGACTTCCACATGGCGCGATCACACAGGTTGTGGCCGGAAACCGTACGGTCGCTCACGCGGATGGGCGCAGACCGGTGACGCCTGGGTGGGTAGTAGCGCCGGCATTTCGTTTTCGGCGGCGTGCCGATCCAAAATGCGCGGCGAAGGCCCGGGTAAATTCGGCGCCTAGAAAAAAGATCTGACTCGAATAGTAAACCCATACCGCCAAAACGACGGTAGAAGAGGCGGCTCCATAGGTGGAGGAAAAGGAGACTTTCCCCAGGTAGAGCCCCAGCAGGATATTGCCTAGAGTGAAAAGAACCGACGAGACGGACGCTCCCAGGATGACGTCCGGCCACGTCAGGGGCACCTGCGGAACGAACTTATAAATTGCCCCGAAAACGATGGTTATCGCGATAAAGGAGGCGCCGGCATTGAGCAGGTGGAGAATCACCTCGTGCGCCGGGAGAAGGGAGGCCACCGTGCCCAGCGCGGAGATGGATGTGCCGAACAACAGGGATGCGGTGACGATCAGGATGATCCCGAATACCAGCGCCAGTGACCAGAGACGCTCTCTCACGATCGCGCTGAATTCCTGGAGCGTGCTCTGTTGTGGAACCGGGACTTCCCAAATCGTGTTCAGAGCGCCCCGGAGCTCCACCAGCACACCCGTCGCTCCAAACGTCAGGATGAGCAGGCCGGCGACTGTGGCCAGCACGCCATCGGTCCGGCTCTGGGCGCCGCGCAAGAGGGCGTCGATGATACTGGCGCGCTGCTCTCCCAGTAGAAATTGCACCTGGTGCATGACGCGTCCTTCGGCTCCGCTGGCTCCGAACACCAGGCCCACTACCGAGATCGCCACCAGCAGTAGAGGCAGCAACGAGAGCAAGGTGTAATAGGCGAGTGCCGCTCCCATCCGGGGAGCGTTGTGTCTGCTCCAGCACGCCGCGCTGCTTGCGAGTAAGCCCCTCCAATCGCGCCACGATAACACAAGAAATTTCCGAGGCACGCGCACCTTCGCCGTCGAATCGGCATTTCGTGGGCCAATGCCCCAATAGTGTAGAACTCACATCGGCCTGCCAGTTGCTGCGCTCGATTCGATGCCCGTGAAGCTCTCGTGCTGGTTCCTGCTGCTGATTGCTCCGGCGGCCGCGCAGGTAGCTTCTTTTGAAAACCGGCCGATCACGGACATTGAGTTTTCGCCCGTTCAGCCACTCGATCCGTCAGACCTCGCCCGAGCTCTCCCCTTTCAGAAAGGCGACCCGCTTCA
>Ga0335072_10001258_pt1 | contig 41815 bp, 56 predicted proteins | sample Lox_Sample_21_FD_206725 | JGI IMG/M metagenome (GOLD analysis project Ga0335072, IMG submission 206725) | Soil microbial communities from Loxahatchee National Wildlife Refuge, Florida, United States - Lox_Sample_2.1 | ecosystem: Environmental > Terrestrial > Soil > Wetlands | place: USA... | reverse complement strand
CTTTCGAGTCCAAACCGCCCGCCCCCTTAGACAATGCCGAAGCGTGAATACATTTCTGAGCACAACCAAGGTACTGCGACCGGCGCTGAAAAGAGGAGGAAGACAGCTCTTGATAACGCGCAGGCACCAGCGGCTAACACTCTTGAGCGGAGGGTGAATGATGACTACGCCGTCGGCTGGATCTGCGCTATAAGCACAGAGTACGTTGCCGCGCAAGCTTTTCTCGAACGACATCATAGCAGCAGCCAAGATCGCACACCAATCTAGTGGTGGAACTAACTGTCCTTCACCTGCACTTTGAAGATTGCTGACCAGGCATGCAATGCCGTGATGTATATGGCGCTACGGGATTCGCTCATTCCTTGAGCTTCTTAGACATCGGCTTCTAGATTCTTTGGATTGTATGCGCCATCCAATTATGTTCCCCCGATGCATCCCGAAATAAGACTAAAAGTGGTTATACTGTGGAAGGGATAAGGGTATGTCTAACGGCAGGCTGTACGATAGGGAAGGCATGGCAATGATGGGAAGGCCGAGCCTAGAAACACGTTTTGGGTAGAAAGCTTGCTTGATGCTATCTGTGTGTCCTCGCTATCTCTAATAGATGCTCCGAGGGACAGTTCTCGTGCCCATAAGGGGCTAGTGACCAATTGGCCCCACCACAATACAAATCGGCGACAGTGAGGCCAGAGGTGGATTTTCAACAATGAGGCCCGCCGGCCTCAGCTACCATGTTTTAGGAAAACCCGAGTCCGAAGTTGCTCCCCGCTCTAACTACGCCTCATCCGGGCTCTATTCCTTATCTATTTTGGAAAGCAATTCAGCCTCGCCGCTCAAGTGTGTCTGCCAAAGATACTACATCAATCCCAGAGACCAGAATCCTCGCTTATGTGTTCTACTTTCTTTCCTAGTTCAGTTCCGTGCTATTATCTTTCTTCGCGCTCCCTTACGTCTTTGCTGTGAAGGTATCGAGACCTGTACGCCAAAACGTGGCTGATGTGACGTACTGGGCCGCTTCCTGACTTATTGATGAAAAAGGCTTCGCGTCAGCCTGCCTAGACTATGCCTGTTCCGCTGTTTGGCTGGTCCGCCGGTGATATTGTTGTATCCATCAAGATACTCTACCAAGTAGCCGACGCCTTCAGCGAATCTGGTGGTGCTAAGGATCAATACCCTGATACATCGACTTGGCTTCGCTCGTTCGCGGAGGACCTGAAACGTATTAAGGAATATGTCGATGACAACCCAACAGCCAAGTATACGGAAAATATCAGACAGCAAGTGAGTAACATTGGCCCGCACTATGACGAATTCGAAAAGTACCTACAGCGGTTCGAGCCGGCTCTGAACTCCAAATCGACCGTCTCCATAACCAGGCGGGCTGTCAAGAAGGTCCGTTGGGCAGTTAAGGAGCTGAAGGGGCATGTTGAAGGTCTGAAGGCTGCCGTGAGTGGACCGCTTACGTCGATAAATCTGTTAATCTGTTTGCAAAACCTGTGAGCGATGACCATCCGAGATCTGCATCCAAGTTCTCACTGAAAAGCTAGGAACAACCTTGAGCATGTCTCTCAAAAGTTCTCCGCATTGCCTTTGTCTTCGGACGTCGACAGCATCGGACAATCTATCAAAGATGTTGGGGTCCAGCTACAGAGAGCTGAGCTCAGCCTTGCTGATCTGCAGAGTTCCATGACTGATCATGTGATAACACTGCAGCGCCTACGAACAGCGCTAAAGGATGATATCTCCACGGAAGGTCGGAGGTTCCTAGATGCACAAAAAAGCCTGCTCTTAGCCATACTGGCTGCCATCCGCGTCAGCAGATTTGAAGAATCTGATAACCTTGGCAGACTTAGTCAACGACTTGATGATGTAGACAGAAGGATAATGGACTCTTCGAATAATCTGAGGGATATACTGGAGGACCAGAAGATCGCTGTGCGGGTTTGTCAGCTGCATTTGGAGTCAATCCAGGATATGGCGCAGAACATAAGCCAGTCGATTCCACAATCGGATCAACAACCAGATCAGCAAGTTTGTACCGACGCGAAAGGAGACTGGCTGGAGCTGTTATGCACTGCTGGCATCTTTGTCGGCGCATTTATTGGCGTGTCAAATATGCTTTCTATTCAGAGCCTGCACGACAGGGGGTTTGCGCGACAGCCTCAACAAACCCAGCACCAGGTTTGGACAGGATCTGACGCCCGAGTCAGAGAGACGCCGTCTATTCGGAGCACAAGTACCGGCAGTCAGGATCCAGATATGTGGCAATGCCACTTATGCAGCGGAGGTCCTCACTTGTACAAGACCACACCTGCTTGTACTTTTGCGCATGACGGCACGCAGTGCGGTCACAAGATGTGTAGCATGTGCAAGATGCATGGATTCGACTGATCCTTCAACGTGTGCCCCTTCAGCGTACGTGCCTTCAACGTGTGTCCCTTCAGCGTACGTGCCTTCAACGTGCGCCCCTTCGGCGTAGGCTCCTTCAGCGTACGTACCTTCAGTGCAGGCGCCTTCAGGTTGACCCAGCACCCGCAGACTTGTCTCCATCACTTGCACCTCCAACTCTTCCGCCTCCTTCCATCGTCCTTGGCTCCAGAATGTCGAGGCCAGGTTGGCCATGCTAGTGAGTGTGTCGGGATGCTCTTGGCCTAGCACCCGCTTTCTCGTCTCCATCGCTTGCACGTCTAGCTCTTCCGCCTCCTTCCATCATCCTTGGTTCCTATATGTCGAGGCTAGGTCGGCCATGCTAGTGAGTGTGTCGGGATGCTCCTGGCCCAGCACCCGCTTTCTCACCTGCCGTAAAATCGATCCGCCTACCCCAAAAATCGACCACCAGTCCCAAAATCGATCGCTTGCTGAAGAGCGCCACACCCGCCTCAAACATATCGGCCTTCCAAATGCCATGAGTGACTAAGCACAACAAATCTGCGACTAGGAATCCCGCAGGCATGACTCCGATCCTGTCTCATCTTTGAATTCTCGCCTTCGATACTGCTACTTTTGGTCGGACGATATCATCAATTTGGTGTCATGGCTCACCTACCGCCGGCCAGTCTGCGCGCCAACTCCAAGGTGTCCCTGATCTGGCAATATGGGACAGAAATACGTGAATTGGACAGACCTGACAATGATAAGCATATACGGCGATGACCGAATCCCATATACGACAGTGCCGAAACCCTAGCTGGAGCTAGGACAGATGTCCAACGGCGTTCTGAGTCACCTGGAACAGCCTACCATAGTAAAATGTATGGGGCATTGTATTTCGATTCTCCACTAGGTCTCCTGGCGCAATCGACGGATTCAGCCCTTCTTCTAGCCCTTGCTTCTACCTTGCTGTGATTGTTCTCTTCCTCTTGCCTAGGCTGCCGCTTAATATAGGAGACGCTGTCGATGCCGGTGATAGGGGTGTAGGAGCTTGAAGAGGTGGTGTAGTTACTTGAGGGCGTTCAGGCGTCTTGATTGGTAGATCGATGGTGATCGTGGTACCCAACTGTGATTTGCCGGGGTATCTGGCACGGGGGGAGTGCCAGGTATAAGCACAAGGCCCTCACCATCGCTCTCCTCTAGCGTCGCAACTCTTCCAGCTCACTCGGCTCTCTCTCTCTCGCTATGAGGGCTCTGTTCGCAACCTCAGCTGCGGTGAGCCCCTGAGCGTCCACCTTACCATGGGTCCTTTTCTTAGTATAGTGACGCTTTGGAATAGGATCAAGGTTGCCAATGGGCAAGGCCTGCAGTCGTAGATGACACTGGTCGATCTCCACAAGCTTGCTGTTGGAGTCTTCTATCTGACGTTTGTAGCGAGCACGCTCTTCCGGCTTCATCTGTAAGGAAGATCTTTCACAGTGTTGGTCAACGCCGCGAGCGATGCGGTACCTCCGTAATTCTATCTCATCTTCATGATAGCTAGGCTGCCAGCCAGTGAAGCGAACTTTTGGCTCTTGAAACCACTAACGAGGGTGTAAGAAGGACTTTGGAATAGGTAGGTTCTCGGTGTAGACGCGTGTAAGGTAATGTTTGCAGGCAATGCCATAACGAAGAACTGAGCAGCGACAACTCTCCTAAACGTCTATTAGCAGTATAAAAGCGCAGGAGGGGTGAGATCCTATACTCACCAAGGTTATCGTCAGTAACTGCTGCTCGTAGTAACTTCTGCCATTCCTTCTCGAGCAGTTCTATCACTTTACCAGACACCTGCCCTTGTAGGCGCTGAAAGGTAACGCTGCGAAGTTGTGTGACCCTGGGGTATTTTCTTAAGGACATGTCTTCGTTGACAAAAGTCCCCTTTCGGATAGAAAGCACCTTCTTCGCAAGGTGCTTCACCGATTGTTCAATGGTCAGCCGACCGTTCGTGAGCTTACCCATCATAGGATGATAGCTTTCACCACACTGACGACTCGTCGACCTCAGGTTAGGATAGAGCTTTGTGTAGTACCACACCACGCGATGCTCCTTCGATTTCCAAGTGTCAAGGATGTAGCCCTTGTCCTTAGGCTTCAGGGCGTCGAGGAATAGCTGTCGATTGCTATCGAGCTCATGGACTGTCATTGACTTAATTCCTTGCCAGGCTAAGTCAGCTAGTCCCGTATTTACCTTCTTCCCATTTTCAAACTCTCCATCAATCTCGGTTTTCGATAACCACTATTCCCAACTCACTCCTTCATCGCTTCGACAGCATGCGAATCACAGCTCTGAACGACCGCGTCAGGGAAAGCTTTCGGAACCGAAGAAAGCAGACCGCCGGCTTGATCTCCAAGAAAGATACGAGGATAAGGAGGAACAGGCAGATTTCCATCAGGCTCAAAGCATTCTTCTTTGAGCGAGTCCCACACAAAAGGCGAAGGACTCGGCTGACTCGCTCGGGCGGCAAGAAAAGCACACTAGAAAGATCTTGCCAAAGCTTAAGACGCCGACAGCGACGAGCAGTGGTAAGCGATCCTTATTCGTGTTAAACGTACCGTCGATGGCCAATAGTCAATCTGAACAGAAGCGCGCAGCTTCATTAAGCTGTTCCCTGTGAGCAAACCAAAAGCTGTATCATCTGACGTTTAACAGGCTCGCCGGCGTCGTCTTCCTCAACCTTCATGCGTGTTCGGTTCACAAACCCTTCCTCCTGGAGCGCTACAAGAAGCCCGTCGATTGTGTGAAGCTGTTCTCTGTCAGGAATCATCCTACGCACCGAGCCGTAATACCCGCGGGCGGAGATAATAACACCCGAACTCTTCTGGCCCAAGCACGCGTCTAAGGAATCACAGCTTCACGATGCTTGCGGGCTGTGCGAATAAGGGCCTGCCACTCCTCTAGGCTCTGTCAATGACGAGGAAAAGAAAGGAGATTAGAGGAAAGCTCATGTGCACGATCAAGGCAAGTAACAGTCATCACGAAGCCTTTATTGCCTGAACCTCATGTGCCTACATCCTTCCACGTAACTCGAACTGACAATTGACGTCAAGCTGGCCTGTCCGAGTAAGCTCGCGCTGACGCCTGCTAGTAATACGACCGTCCTCATCACGTTCCACATAATCCTGCCAGTTCCTTGTTCCTTTACCGTGAAAGACACAGCTAAAGCGCGCTCCAAGCGCTGCGCCAGTCCTGCTTCCACTCCGAACCACATCGAAGCCTTCCGCAAGGCAAAATCCCCGAAGGCGCCGCTCGCAGTCAGCAATAGTAGCGAATACTTCACCTGTATGAGGGGGTGATAGCCAGGAAGCCGGTAACGCGCTCACAGCGCGCCCGAGCGCGTCAACTAGGCGGTTAGGGCAGGCAGTGGGAGGCCGTGGTAGACCCATGATGAAACTCAACACCAAGAATTCCTTTACAGACGTCGACGGCGAAGTCAGATTTGCAAGAATCACGATCTTTACAGGAAGAGAATGTACGGGACATTCAACACCTGGTTTGCTAGTAAGTTACCCCAAACTTACTGCCCAGACCTGACACCAGGCTTTGCCAGACCAGGCTTTCTGCGCTTGCTTGTTGGGAGCACTGGATCATGCTCTGGGAGGGCAAAGCTTTTCCAGTAGGCCTTCGAAAGCTATTGAATCACATGCCAATTGTGAGACTACAAAGGCTCGGGCGTCGGAGACAGAGACTCCTGGTAGGGTCGGAAATGAACACTCCAGGGATACCTGCTCCGGAATCGTAAGTCGGAATTTTGCTGAAGAATGAGATCTTGAAACCACGAGAATCAAATTTGTATGATGTCGAATATGTAGAGAACAGTGAGACAGACTTAATTTCTCATTATTGATTTGCGATCTCATCAGTGGCAGCCTAGTCTCATGAGCTCTATCATGCAATCCCCATCTCACGATCAGTCACGTTCATCCCTCATCATATGTCAATCACGAGCTGTGCAGCTGCCCCTCACATCTGCAGATGCAATGCATCGAATTTGGATGAATTCATGAAGATCCATCGGACCCTATCTAAATCACTACTCCCAACAAAACTTTTCGACCTAAGAGTTCCTGAAGTTCTTCTAGGTTGTCGTGATTCGACAAAAATCCCATTGGGCTGGCCGGTCAGCCTGATTTCCAAACAGTCTGTGCCCCATTCCTACCCCTCTTTCCCGTCCCCCCGGCTACCCCGCGCTCGCACCCTTGCATACTTCGAAAAACTGCATTGCTGCCTGGGGCGAGGCAGACAGCAAGGCTCTCTAATCGAGAGCAAGCAAACATTCGTTGATCGAGACGGGGTGTACACCCCCGCAATCAAGCCACATGGGGAGTGATTGGAGGTCAACCAGTCAAAGAGCCTCAATTAGAGTGATTGATTAGGGAGTGCGCAGCTCGAAACGCATCTCTCGGCTACACTTTATCATTTTCTCTCACCCTTGCCCTTTCTCTCATTTCGCATCCTGCTAAAATTGAGCTTCCGACCGCATCGTTGCTCACCGCACTTAACGGTCTTCCTTGTCGATCCTCATTCCGAATGGTACGAACCGGCTAGCAGCTTTTCATTGCTAGATTTTCTGCCACCCTTTTTTGGCGCATTCCATGGGACCTTTGTGACGAAAGTATTGTATTGTCGGAGTCGGTGACTACATACGCAGGCCTGACTGCTCTAACGAATAAGTCTGTCGAAGGTACTATCTAAGAAATGTCAACGAATGGAAGCATTGGAAATGGGCCTGAAAATGGGCCTGATCACGACGAAAGTCCAGGATCTGACTCCACGACCGTCAACGCACCTTCATCTGCGAGTATTGGAAGCGCTGCCACAGAGAACGGGATAACAAATGGAATGCCCGATGTCCATGTCTCGAAGACGGCGGGAGCTCGTCGGAAAGACGAGTATGACGTTGACTTCGAGTAAGCACCTTAAGCTTCATTCCGAGATTTTCAGTGTCTAACCTACTGCTCAGGGACCCCAGAGAATTTGCTGTTTTTCGGTGGGGGGATATTTTAAGAGCAACGGCGGACAGACTTTCGGCTTCAGGTTGGTTTTGAGAAAACCGGAAGATGGTAGCCCAGGCTTACAAGTGTAGACCACAAGATGGTTGCCGATTATACAGACTGGGTTGACATCAGGGAAGAGATTCATGGAAAACTCATGGATACGTCGTCTACATCGGCTATGAAGAGACATTTGGGTCGAATACAACCTCTTCCTCGAACTTTAAGCTCCCTTACTCGGAACTTTGCCAACCTGGTAGCACCTCAAGAGGCAAGATTCGATCTGGTCTGGGGCATGATTTACTTGAATTTGATAGTAAGGAGAAATCTCTGCGTGAGAAAATGCAACTTCTGTTGACCCTGCATAGCTCTCCTATACGTCTCCGGACAAGCTCAAACGAACAGCAGACTTGTTAAACAAGATTCACGGCGTTATCATTCTCTTCAATAAATGCCTCGCATCTTGCGATCAAGTGAACGAGGTGATACTGAACATTGTGGATTTTCTTGACTTCTTCACCGTCATCCTAGTAGATTCCATAACCTATCTTCATAAATACGCTTCCGGTGAGTCCTACTTCCCCACCAGTCATTTCCAGGTGATAGTTCTTCACAAACTCACAGAGACCTCTAGATACTGCTGCTGAGCAGGCGTGGCCTGACCTCCGCGAGAACATCAACCGGAATGTCACGGAACTCGAAGGAATTGTGAAGCATGTGAGCGAAGTTACCAGCTACTCGAGAGTCAATCAGGAGCGTCAAATCAAGAATATGTCCTTGAGACATGCCCTAGTACCTGAGAATGAGGAACCAGGAGTCTTCCCAAACATAATCTTGCCATTCAGTCAGAATCCGCGTTTCTACGGCCGAGCAGCCGAACTGGAGAAAATTGAAAAGTACCTGAGCCCCAAAGACGACCAGTCACTCAGGACTTACACCATCTATGGCCGCCGTGGGGTTGGCAAGACGGAAATTGCGTTGCAATTTGCGTATATGAACCAACCTGGCTTCGATGCGATCTTTTGGATCCAATGCGAGACATCTGTCTCCATTCGTCAAAGCTTCACCAATGTAGCTGTGGCTTTGAACCTGCCGGGAGCTGACCGAGATGGTCATCATGAAGAAAATCAACTGGCTGTCAAAAATTGGCTGAAAAAGACATGTTAGTCGTCCATCTTGACGAACAGCTACATCCTGAATACTGACGTGCCCCTTTTTTAGCAAAGAGATGGTTGCTGATATTCGACAATGCGGGTACGTAAAGATCCGGAGCCTCATCAGTGACATTTGGCTCACTCATTAGCTAGAGCGTGATCAGATCCTCAAGGGATACTGGCCAATTGGAGCGTCCGGGGCCATCCTCATCACCTCGCGAAAATACCACAATTTCTCCAAGGACTTGCAGCGAAGGGGCGAAACCATCAAGCCCTTTGACCCCACGCAGAGCTGGGATCTCCTTCTTCAGCTCCTTGGCGACGATTGGAAGAAAATGGAACGAGAAGGCCACATCCCACCAAGCGAAATCCAGACCGCCAAAAGCATGCTTGAAAGGCTTGGCGGACTGGCGCTTGCGATTCAACAAGCAGCTATCCTGATAAAGAATCCAGAAATTGGTGGCCCTACAATTTCGAAGACGTATGAGATGTTCAAGGAGAAAATTCGGACACTTCCCGAGCGTCACGTGAGTGAGCGTTCAAGCACGGAAATATCACTTGATGCCCTTTGGGACATGACTTTCAATTCCTTGACGAAAAATGCCAGAGCGCTTCTTGGCGTCCTTGCATGGCTTTCACCCGGTATATTCGAGACTGAAGTTCCAAATTTGACCCAGAGACTGACGGAGTAATAGATGGCATTCCGATTCAATTGTTTCTTCCGCGAAACCAGCGTGCACTAGATGGTCCCCTTGCGTACTGCAAGCAAGACCCCAGGCAAGATCCCACCTACGTCGAAGGCAAAGCTCGCGCTTCCCTCTTCGGTGTCGCTACACCTTCGCCCGCATTTGAAAAGACGATTGATGAACTATTCGGAAAGGAACTCATTAGGAAAGACCGCCATATCCTGTCAATTCACCGTGTTGTCCAAGAAGCCGTCAGCTATCACAACGTGGATGACCTCCAGGAAAGTTTCGACATTGCATCTCGGCTGGTCTATGAGCAGTTCCCAAAGCAAGTCATGAGCGAGTCCCTTTACAAAGAATGGAATGTGTGTCAAGAATATATTCCTCATGGTGTACACTTGAGCAAGAAGTATTCCGACTACGCTCGGTCTGGCAAGCTTAAAGCACATGAATTCTTTGTAAGACTGCTTAGCAATTGCGCATGGTAAGACTCACCCCCCTGAGTTGTACGGTTTTCTCAGACTGAAATTACACCCAAGGTATCTTCACGAGGTCGGAGACTACGAGGTGTCTGGACGTGTAGTTGAAACCGGTATCGAAGCATGTGAAGACAAAACCTCCATGCTCTATGCCCGACTAGTCGATACTGCAGGCTCACGCTTCTTTGATCTGAACCGGCTTTCTGATTGTCGGATCGCGTGGGAGACAGCTCTGAAAATTCGCAAAGAGCGTCTTCCCCATGACAGCCCCTTTAGTAAGTACGCCGCCCCCATCTTCCTAGTCTACGTTTCTAAATGTCAAAAGTCGCCGGTATACAACACAACCTTGGAAACCTCGAAATCGCGTCTGGTAACTTGGCCGAGTCCCGTGACTATTTCGAAAGGGCCACGCCGATTTGGATTGCCGGCGGAGACGCCACTGCTTCCCATTTGGCGTTGACATATCTCTGTATGGGCAGGATGCACATGCTCCAAGGCAACTTTCTCGAGGCAGAGAAGAATACGAAGAATTCCGAAGCCATATTTATCCGGATAGGGTCTCCCTCACTCGCCATGGCTCAGTAATTACCCATCCCAATACCAGACGCGTATTCTAGTGTTTCTGACCAAGTTTTAGTGTTCACCTAGCCTACGGCAAAAGCGAATTCCTTCAACGCCGTTGGCCAATCGCACAACGGTCGTATGGAGAATGTCTACGAATTGCCACGGCGGAAATGCCAACCCATCCCGTCACCGCCGCGGCATATTACTCCCTTGCATGCGTTGAATTTGCTCAAGATCATGCCGAAGTTGCCAAGTACGTTTATCCCTGGATCCAGCACGATCCCCCTTTCAGATGCTAACTGACACAGGGGACACCTCAACAAAGCAAGGCAGATCGCGGAGTTGCGAAGCCCAACTCGTGATGACGGCGTAATAGCCCGGATTCTGTGGAAAACTGCTGTTGTGCTCGAGAGTGATGTGTTGGGGAAATTCTCCTCCGAGGCAGGTGAACTGCGCCAAAGAGCAGAACTTGCCCGCAATAATTTGGTGGCTTCTGGAGAGGGTGGCTCAATTCCATTCGCCGATGAAGATGATACTGAGCGAGACCAGGAGGAAGCCAGTTATGATGCCCTTGTTCCCTTGTTTTACCGGTAATTCTATTTCATTCGCTGCGATCCTCACAGATTAAAATTGTGGATCATTCACCATAAATTCAGAACTACGACCAGGGTATATCTATATTGCTCCTTGATCCGAGGCTTGAACACAGAGATGCAAAATCTATCTCAGATCCCCAACGCCGAACTTTTGGAGATCCCGAAATGACTCTGACCTTCCTCTCCCTCTCCTCTCCTCCTCGCCGAGTCCCGGATAGTCCCTTGCCTCAGGTACGACGGGTCCTGAACCAAGATGCCAGCTGGTTGAGATTGATGACAGTACTGCCATCAAGATCCCAGGTTGGAGGACCTTGAACCTTGTTGCAGCTGTTCTTTGGCAAGTATCGCTTGCCATACCTGGACGATGAGGGAAAGTAACATCAAGAAAATGGTTATTGTAGCGAATATAATCAGAACCTATGCATGCCGTTAGCAATGGTTGGTAAAGCGGTACGAGAAAGTCAATGCTCACCTGGTTATTCCAGAGGGTATACCACGCTGCAACATCTCGACGATCATTCAACAATGCTCTCACATTCTGAGGCTGATGCTGTTTGACGAATTGCTGTAGCTCAAGTAATCGCTTTCCGAAAAAGGGAAATTCAATGTTTGGGTTGTAGCAATGGTGAGGCTCATTTGCGTCGATTTCATCATAGATCTTTCGGGCTTCCTCGCTGGTCGCGCTCTTGCCGCAGAGAATGAGCAACATTGGATCGCAATCCCAAGTCGTCTCCCATGAGGTCCGGCCGCGTTGCTCCTCCCAGACTGGGACCATTCGTGAAAAGGCTTTGTACGATCGATCATCTTGTCCAAATATCAACCGGTAAGTGCGCAAAATTTCCTCGAAGAATCGCTCTGTCAGCACCTCCGGTGCTCTGACGTCCTCGTAAAGTCGTGTCGCATGGTCAACGAGAAGCCTACCCGTCGTAAGAAAATTTCTTCAAAGTGATGGGAGCGAAGATGTTCACCTAGAGAGTATATGGGTTTCTCTTTCAACAGACATCATTCTGCAAAACGAGGGGAATTGGAACAACTTTAGTGTCTTCTTGCTACTATCCATCTCAAGATGGAGGGCCAATGACGTGACCCACTCGATCCTGAGATCCGCGAAGCCCTGTAATGTATTGAAGCACACATCTTTTACCGCGAGGACTTCCGTTGGCCGTGATGACTCTGCTTCATTGATTGAATATGGTCGCCATTGAGGAATCAACTCTCCAAATCTTCCCAGCAGTTCGTAAAGAGGGGAGTCAATGTAGTCAAAGTTCTGCTTGTAGTTGTAGTATTTCTTTGTGATGAGTGGATTGCGATATCCGGATGAGGTCGTGGAGGTCTTGATCACTTCAAGTTTGTTTACCGCAGGGTCCTTAGCTGCTTCGTAGAGCATACCTGGTCGATAAGTTAGCTAACCATTTCGACGCAAGCGGGAGTGCTCGTTCGGTGCATACTGAGCCAGCCTAACGTCGCGAACACGATCTGATTGAGAATTGCACGCTCCTCATCCATCTGCGGCTTTAGCATGCTCCGATTGTCCAATTCATCCACAATTTCAACCAGCGCAAGATTTCTTCTAGTCTTTAGAAGCTTTGCGACCTCAATGACAAAGTTGTAGACAATGACGAGGTCCCCAGAGGCAGGCTTTGTCGAGTTGTCCTCGAGACCGACAAGTGATGGGGCAAGAAGGTGCCAATGGTGGTAAAATTTGGATTGGAGGTACCGACCATACCACAAGCATGAATCCGCCAGTGACCCTTTAATCACTTGATCACCAACGAGAATAAAAAGGAGGTCATATTGTTTCTGGAGTTCCTCTTGTGTCAAGATGGCTACCGATTCTGCAAAAGAAGTTAATACGACCAGCGGGAGAAGCCACCATTAAGTTGGCATCATTCAGATAGACATACCAGCTTCACGTGCCTCTTGTCCTCGCGCATTTGGCGAGGTGGAAGGTCGACGGAATTTGGCTGTGGAAGTGCGACTCTTCATGGTGCATTGGTCAGTTCAGAAGAAGGCTTCAAAAGCATCTATGATGGGTAAGAGTTGAACATACTATTTTACTCATCCAACTAAGAGACCTTTTGGCCTCCTTCTTTTCGCCATGCTCGGGATCATAAGCGGCCATAGTAGAAAGGAAATTCTTGGGAACCCTTGGGATTGAATTGATGCCTCGATTGAAACCCAAGGCCTCGAAGTGTGCGGCATTAAGCTTTTGTAGTTGCTAACAGCAAACTTCTTTCGGTGAAGGTCAAGTCTGCCCATCTTTCAGGCACCCGTCTTTCTCCGAAAAGTGTGCCTCGCACAGCCTTCCATCAAAAGTGTGGGCAGACTCTCCTCAAGCTTGTGTCACACCTCGATACCCCGCTCTCGCCTCCAGTTGCCGCAGCTATCCCGCAATTTGGACGATCAGGCTGTGATGGTTATGCGGGGTCATGCATATGCATTTCGTGGCAATCAATCATTGCACGGGGATTTATCCCCGCTGCAGCCACAGGGACGAGGCTGCATACAATGCAAGCTTGTAGTCTCTCGATCAGGTTTGTTGCATCATTATCCTCAGGGGGGCTTGTAGTTCCTCGGCGATCGAGAGTGGCACACAGCCTCAATTCACTTGCAGTTTCGTTGGGAAGCCGAGCGGAAGACGATATTGGAGTCATTATTGCTTGCTGCTTCAAGCACATGGCAGAATTTATCGCGAGTTAAAAGCTGAGGGGGGAAAAAGTGAATTCTCGTCGCTTGGTAGTGAGAATGTTAGAAGCGACTGAGGTAGCCTGAATGAATAGCCCCAAAGAATGACATACTCTTCGTGTTTTATCCCAAAATGCCCGCCGTAAGAAATCCAAAACGAATGCCATCACCCCAAATGCTGAATTTGATTGCTCCCAGGAACTCATTTTAGTACCCTCCGAGGTTATTACTGCCTGTATAGTAACATTCCGGAGTCAGCCCTTGCAGTCTGATAAGCAAAGAACTGTGAGCCCGAGGGAATCTGCCAGAGTAGCAGTATGTTGATTCCCACTTCGAAAGGCCAATTTCACTTGAAATGCCCCTACAATCCAACACAGATGCCATGCTTCCGTTGGTATTGGTAGTCAACCTGTCACTCTGGCAGGAGATCATTCAACGCAATGAGAAACTGCCTACATACCATAATTACACCTCCTCGGACATGCAACCACGAGCTTACCATCGGGTGATGGTGCCTGCGGGCCTTCCCAAATCTTTCTCCATGGTTGTATCTTTTGTGTTGGCCGGGGAAACCCTTCAGCACTCACTCGAACAAAGAACGATGCGACAGGCTCAGGTAATGGAGCTAGGATTGGAGAGGGGCTCGGGCTTGGAGATCGAGAGTCGCTATTTGTATCTGGAGCAGGCGATGTCGGCGGAGTCTACATGATGTAACTATGTTAGTCTATGTGAGATTGGGAATCAAGATGCGATTGACACGTACCGAACATGGCTGTTCTGCCATTGTGAGAATTTTCCAACGCTTCTGCCGGAAGAAATGGTTCGCCGTTCTTGAAGGAGAATCTGGGTACGACCTGAAGATAAGCAAGTCGGAAATGACTATCTCTGATACTGCCTGTCTGGTATTGCGAGTAGGGTCTAATTTGCCTTTGTCCAGCGTATGTCCAGAAATCAAGGGCATGTGTGTACATACACAAAAATAACTCGCACCAGTAGTGGAATTTTTTGAGTTTCTAATTTGGAGTGAACGCCGGGAGGAAGGCAAGAGCATTTTGACAAGGATCGCTTAAAATGATCGCAGAACAGCCGAACTGTCTTAACCCCACTGCTGGCAGAAATGGGCGGCTGAGGACGACTCCTGGAGCTAAACGGGATAGACAGAGGCCATTGGATGACAGAAAGGGGCGATTTCTGGGGCTATTTCCCACTTGAAAGCAGCCTCGCCTCGCGTTATGTTTTCTCATGAGCGTCTTTCGACTTTACGCTTACCCTCCACATAAAATCCAACATGCCTGACGTTCGAGGAACAATCGAGTAAGTGCAAAAATCGATTGCACATTAACCTTGCAGTCTAATGTGTCAGAGATACCTGCAAAATCTCAAATTGTACGAGACTGTGAAGCCGTATTGGTGTTTCTTACCACCACGGGAGGGCTTCGATCCAGACGAGGAACGAGTAGATAATCTCGAGTTTGAAGGTCACAGTGTTGCCATCACTGATATCCGCGGATTGAAGGGCGATGTCAGTCTCGAGACTTATGGCTTTCAGGTCCTTTCACACAACACCGAAGTCTCAAGCTTTACGTCCGCGGATGCTGTTGAGGCATACAAGAGAGAGACTGAACGGCTCCTCGTAGAAGCTCTTGGAGCAACGCATGTCAAATGTTACGACCTTCGACTACGGAAAAATATCATGTTCCAGAGAACCGAATTTGATCTGAACAACCCATTGCATACCGAAGGACCAGCGCGAGGAGCACACAATGGTGAGAGCAGACTCGTAGTTAAATCGGACTTTCGAGATATTAATGCTCACTAGATATAACAATTGACTCAGGGCCCCAGGTGATAGACAGATATCTCTCACAGTCAGAGAAGGATGCATTCTTGAAGATCGGGTACCGCGTCCGCATTGTCAAGTAATTGATACTCACACTCTACCGGATATCACGAATGTATCCGTTTGCTAATGAACACGCATAGTACCTGGCGAAGCTTGCTTCCAGTTCTAGAGGACCAACCTCTGGCTCTTTGTGATAGTCGTTCAGTTGATGAAACCGACCTTATGCCCACTGATCGGCTGGTCCCAGATCGTGTCGGAGAAGTTTACTATCTCACCTACAACCCAAAGCACCGGTGGTTCGTCTCGCCTACGTCGTTGAACATACTTGAATTGTTGGCTCTAAATTCTTCGTAGGTATTGGCTATCCACGCAAAAGAACTCAGAGCCTTATGCATTTGTTATGTATGACACCAAAGCTGGCACTCATGCTAGATGTAAGTAGGCCGTCGCCTTTAGCGTTCAGACAAGGCTAACCCCGTAGTTTGCCCACATGTTTCGTTCAAGAACCCCTTAGCTGGAACAGAGGTGCCGCCGCGAGAGAGCGTGGAAACAAGGTCTGTTGTGATTACTAGAGAGTAAGGATGGTGGACAGCATGAAAGACTTCTCTCTGCAGAATGGCTGGTTCTTGTGTTGTTTCGTTGAAGGATGATGTCGACAAACATTGACTTGGTGTGAACTTTGATCAGATAGGGTATTTTATTCCGCCCGGCTCTAAGCCTGTGACATGATTTCAACTTCCTTCACTTCCTCCGTGATCTTCTGCAAGCCGAAGGAGCTGGTAGACAAGTTCGAGACGTGACTCCAGAACTCAAGTCTAAGAGCGGGCGAGGGCAAGATGAAATCGTGGCGCTGGTGAACCGTACCAGGTTAAGCGCGAGGCCAAACTACTTGCTGCTTTCATTTCCAGAAGCTGCCTCCCTTCTTGTCTCTATCAAGGTCGCACTCTCTCCAAGCTATTCAGCAGCTACTATCGCACCTACAGTCACCTTCTAGCAGCCTATAGTCACACCGCTTTGTCTCATGTACTAGTCAGCCAAAGCTACGTATTCCAGAAGCACCTTCCTAGCCTCCGCTAGCAGGTCTAAGTCTCAGGTGTTTGACAAGGCCTTGGGACGGGTTGGCTCACATATCCTAATACCAAAGGGTCATGGCGTGTTGATCTAGGCGATCTACCTCGTGTCTGTGGGATTTTCTCTACCAATCACACTTCCTCCGAATCCATTTCGCCGATCGCTAAGGTACCGACCATAAAAAGACGAATCCCTCGACCCCGAAGTCTCATCACGTCCGTACGTATATGAGGAAATCTAGAGTTCTAGGAGTAAAAACCTGACTAATGGGAAAATGGTGCAGCTTCTACTCAGCCCAAGACCAAGCCTCCTTCGAAGAGGCACAGCGCTTTCAAATGCTGCTCACGATATCCCCACGGGCATAATGCGTGCCGTCGGCAATTCAGGAACAGAGCGCCTAAGGTAGGTTGAAGGCGATCTTCTCATTGGTCTCAGATCGGCATTACCGTTGGTCAACTCGGGGCCCCTTGAACAAATCGATCACGCCTTTCTTGTGCCCACCATTACCTAGCGCCCTACGCATCAGCCTCGCTGATCCTCACATCCTTACTGGTCTTCACCACGGCTCATCGGAGGTCCAAACCAGCCGAGGCTGTGATATGACGAGGCCAATAAGGGGAAGAGTGCGCCGCGGTCGGCAATGTGCTCGTTGACAGATGGGAACTGGATACGGCCAGGGTACGTCTAAGGACGTGGCACCTAAAGGCGCGGCTTGCTACAAGTAAGTCAAGATGGCCAGAGGTCCTAGTATTTAGGGCACGGCGGCGGGCACGTCAGGTTCGGGACCGGTACGGTAAAAAGTTTGCAAGTGGTACGACTGGTTTAGGGAGCATGAAGAGCGTGGCCCTGGTGTACAGCTCAGAACGAGCATACAGTTCATTTCCCTCCTTTCTCGGAATTTTCCACATCGACATTTGACACGGAATTCGACGTTGGAGTGGTCGGAGGGTAGGGCGCAGGAATTTGGAATTGGGATTCGGCTGGAACGGAGGCATACCAAGGGCGCTCAATCTAGAGGATTGGAGTCACAGAAATCAGGATAATGTGATATTTCGAGGCTGATCGATGGGGACCGATCTCAGCGAAGATGCGCGTTGGTACGCTGGATCTCAGGAGGGGATAGGCGTAGTACGCAAGATCTCAGGATCGAGATCCTTGCTAGGGAGAGGAGAATTGTCAGAGCACTCTAACAAGGCACCGGCCACGCGGTACGCATATACCAACCGCTTAATCAGGAAAATTAACAACATAACATTTCTATGCGATAATGTTTGGCAGGCATACAGTCTGTATGCCAGAGACGGACGCCGCTGACGTGGACAGCAGGGAATGGGCACGAGGCGGTCGCGAAGCTGTTAGTGGAACGCGCCGACGTCGAAGCCGACTCGGAGGATCGTGGCGGCCTGACGCCTCTGTCGTGGGCGGCACGGAATGGGCATGAAGTGGTCGTGAATCTGTTGAAGCCGAAACTTCCTCCCAAATTAACTACCCTGGAAGTCTGAACGTTCGCCTTCCCCGCCCGCCACCTCTTGTCCGATATTTCCTTTTATACTGGTACGGAGTACAAGTGCTTCGAATTACAAAAATGCATTGCACTTCCAAGCTTCTTCCGGTTCCCAGGCTGTGGATTGTATGGTCAGAGCGCCAATACAAGAGCTAATAAGTAGAGAGAAGTTTCGCTTGCTAATGGCGACTGTCTTCAGCGCCCTTGTCCAGTAGTTAACAAAACTAGCTGGCCATAGATCCATATTTCTTAGGCAGACTCACCCAAGCCGTCACCAGCCCCTGCCCTCCTGCGTTTGCCAACTTAGACGGGCCATACACGGCGTTGAGCCATTGCTCGGGTCCAGACCAGACATTCCTACAATTGACAGCGGACAATCTCGACAGCTTCCATATCGGAATTCCCTTTGCCTCTTTGCCAAGGACCTCTCAGGACGCCGTCGTAGCAATGAAGCGGCTCCAGCTCAAATACTTGTGGATTGATTCGCTTTGTATATTGCAGACCGGAGAGGGTAGCCTTGAAGACTGGCGCAAGCGTACCGGGGTCATGCGATCGGTGTTCTCAAATTGCATGCTCAATATCGCCGCGTCTCGGGCTCGTTGCGCTGAAGGTGGTTGTTTCGCTGTGCGGGATCTGCTATTTGTTCAGCCTTGTATAGTCCGGTGGCATGAATTTCGTAACGAGGATATGCGCCATTTCAGGTCATCGACAAGGAATTATGCCTCGACCGCTTGTTCTAGACGCTGCTCGCAGAACGGGCTTGGGTGTTGCAAGAACGACTTCTGGCGCCGCGTACCTTGAATTTTGCTCCGCATCAGCTGTTCTGGGAATGCTCTGAACTGCCTCTTGCCTGCGAAGAAGCCACCAGGCGTGGTGAGGGAGGAAGGACGCAAACGCATAGAAAATTGTACGATAACACGTCCAATGTAACTACAGGTCTCTGGGCTGGCTAAGGCCAATCGACGTAGTATACCTATCCTCTTGCCCTTGCTTATACTTAGCTGTGCCTGCGCGCTTCCGCTTCAGGCCTGTCTAGGCTTATCCAAGGCCTGGGGGTATTGTAGATGCCGGTAGTTGCCAAGCAAGATCGTGCTCAGGGGAGGAGATGAAGGTTTTTTGCGAGGACCTAGACCACAGTCACACATCTGTCCCAGCTTCTGCTAGGGTTCCGGCGTTGTCGCATATGGGTTTCAGTCGCCGTTCTGGCGTCCTAAAGGTCAGTATTTAGGTCACTGCACGGTCTGTTTGGGTACCAGCGCCCATCGGCCTTTTTTCGACCTGTCTGTCTGTCTTCAACCTGTCTGTCTATCACTTGGTAGCCAATCCGATTGCCTGCGCTTCTTTTCCCCGCCTCACCCACCTCTTGTAGATAGTTTAGATAGTGAGCTCTGGTACCACTTTGGATGCAGAGCTGCTGCTTTGGCTTCGGCAGCACCGAGGCCGTTGGGCAGTCTTTTCGGCAGCTTTTCACCACGCGGAGCGCGCTCCAAGGGTGACCAGCAGCCTGACGGCCGAGTCGCCCACAATCAGAAGCATTTCAACCATCCTGGGCGTCGATATAAGGAATCTCGCCACCCGTGTCCGACGCGCAAGGAAGACTCGTAAACATGTGTAGGCGCTGCTTTGGGGGCGAGATCAGGCCCGGTACGCAGGGGCTCTGGGGTTCTCAGAGCCTAGTACAAAACTCCTAGTCTCTTAAAGGAGAAAGAAAGTAGCCGGAGAAAGATAGCGCACAAAGTAGCTGGAGAATGGTAGGGTGCTGGAGGCGCTGGAGAGAATGGGTAGGCGCTGGAGAATGGCAGGCGCTGGTAGTCGCTGGAGAATGGATAGGCGCTAGAGAATGGCAGTCGCTGGAGAATAGTAATCGCTAGAGAATGGCAGTCGCCGGAGAATGGCAGTCGCTGGAGGACCCCCATCCCCCCGGTGCGAAAGACGCGTTCTCGTCGACAAGCGATATCTATGGCCGATCTTCCACAGGCGGCTCTTTCTCCTCTCAAGGAGGCGGCAGGCAGTGGTCTTCATCGGTCGCGTGACAGCGGACAATCGACCACAATTGGCTAACTCGGTGGCTTGCAACATTCAGCTGCGCCTAAAGATTCCATGAACCTGATGTTTTGGTTACACTAGAAGTGACTGCAAGCTGTGTGGCTTGATTAGTGCGTGATGCGTCGTGCGAGGTGGACGTGCATGGTCTAATCGGCTCGTTTTCGCTCTCTTGAACATCGAAATTCCTCGACGGTGATTGGGAGATGGGGCTAGTTCAGCCTTCAGCTGAAGCATTGAAGAGACCAGCCCACCATTATGCACGCCCCGCAATAGATTCTAGAACATTACGAGCTTCAATACTTAAGCTACCTATTTTGGACATGTCATGCCACCAACTCAGGCCGGTGGCGACCAGATTTGTCCGCCTTGTGCTGTCTACGCCCACTTACCACCCCCGTCATAAAGAACTCCATTCTCCATAGATGCAACTGACACACGAGTTTTTCCATCCATTTCCAAGTTTGACACAATCCCTTCTACTACTAGAGACTCCATATCAATATGGCATGGTATCACTCTTCCCTGGTTTATGATGTAAATAGTGCCAAGCTCCGTATTGGGCTACGAATCTATTTTACAGCCTTATTTCTCATCATAGCCATCGTTGGCAATCAATGTTGTCGCCTTAGAGCAACTCGGCGACTTCTTCACCAAAAGGGTGTCAATGTTTCACTTCTAACAGGCTGGCTTAGCGACATATCGACTTTGGTGGTGTGGTTCGATCAACGCAGCCTCCCAGCTGGATTCATGGGCGTGATAATGCTTACTATGGCCTTGGCTAGTTTCGGCAGCGATCTCCTTGTCAGCGGACTGGTCAAAACCACTCAGGTACCCGGCAGATGTGAATTCGGCGTTGGAGTAGTCATGCCTCAGAACCCCACACCTTGGATTTCCTCACCAGAGTATGACCAACTCTCTGTGCGGATGGGACAACAGGCTCAGAACACTAGTGTTTCGAATGGAGGACTTTCTGGAATCTTCTGGAAATACAATGCGAATCCAAATTTTCGAGCAGATGCTAGTGATGTGATTGGCAACTGGACCTGTGCCGACTCACACCAGGACTTGGTACTGCCTGCGGGATTTACTAGAAACAGTACAAAATTTGACTACAATATACAGCAAATCGTGGCGAATCTCACCGCAAAAGGACTCTTGTATAGCTCCGATCTTCAGGAGCAGAACGAGTTTTGCGCCAATGTTTGGGGTTCACTGATTCTCCTCAGCTCTTCACAGCAGAGCATTCCGGGGCCATGGGACATCAGAGTGACGGTAGATGCGGACATGAGCAACTTTTGTGGTTCAGAAGGCCCATTAACTCTGAAATCCTATCATTGCACCATGAATGCAACGCCGGTGGACTGGGTTCTCAACGTCATGAACAGCTCTTATGAGGTAGAGACCTGGATTTCGCCCATTCGAGGAATGCTGATCGACAATCCCAGTATTCCGGCAAACGAAACAATCGCTTCAATGTTCGAAGTTCTCACGATGATAGGCTATGGTGGAAGGACGCCGACCAATTCCCGACCATGGGGAGATCCGACAATTGGATGCCTGAGAGATGTTGCTGCTATACCTTGGGAGGTTTTTACCCTCCTATTCTTGACAACTCTGTCTGCGGGACTGATGTTCGTTTATTGGGCTTTCTTAGAGGTTTTGGTAAGGAAGGAAATGTCGCCGTATTCCAACGACTCCAAAAGGTCTATCAAAGATCGCACCCCGAATGGACTTGTGGGGTGGATGAGATATACTCTTCGACAGGCTGGGGCTCAGGATGCAGAGTTGACAAAATTGAGCCGGTGGAAGATTGCCCTGGGAGAGTCTGGAGAAGAGCTCATAACCAAAGCATAGTAATTCAGGCACTCATTCTACATCATTAAAACTGCAGAACAGAGCAATGATTTCCCAATCCCGGCGCTTCAATTTCATTTTCAGCGACTTCCAATTCGTTCTTTCGTGTCCTGGCCGCTACCCGCACCAGCGCAGAACTTTTTCGCTTGGAACCTCGAGCGTGTAGGCTAGCTTCTTTCGCATCACGTTCCCTTCACACCTCCACAATATCTTTGAGAGCCCTTTCTGGGTTGGAAGGATAGAGGCCTGTCTTCGACTAGCTTGACTTGGAAGCTGCGATCACCGTTCAAAATGCGCCATCTGTGGGCCATGAGATGAAGAATATCGTTGAACAACATGACCGTCAGTAAAGACGTAGCCTGCGGAGGTGTAGCATCAGCAAGGGTGTAGCGTCAGCGGCGGTGTGGCGTCGGTGGGTGTGTGACGCTGGCGGGGGTGTAGCACCTAACGCTGAAGACCTTTTCAGGTCCTAAGCTATGGGCAAGACCGAATTCTACCCGGTCGGACGGGGTTCTTGTAATTATCCAAGTGCCTATCAACCATTGTAAGCTTTAGGTCATTTATTGGAGAGAAAAAGGTCTCTCTGGGCAAACTGGGCTTCTGGGCTGGTTTTTCCGAGGGCACGAACTGCGTGCAGAGCGTAAAGGGCCGTGTGTTGCCTTCCAGGAAGAGTCTCCTAGGAACCATCTGCTCGTAATATCAAATTCGTCCCTTGGACCTTACCCCACTTTCCGGGGCAAATGGACACCCCCTAGGACCTGAATGTGCACCCCCTAAGACCTGAATGGGCAATCCCTGGGAGCTTTCAATATGTGAGCTCTGGAAATGGAAATGGACACAGGACCTGTTCTTGCTCTAGAGCCCCTGAGCACGATCTTGCCTGGCAACTACCGGCGCCTACAGCACCCCCAGGCCTTGGACAGGCCGACACTGTTCCTAGGAGATCGTTCCCAGACTCTGCCTAGGAGACTCTTCCGAGGAGCGTGCCCGCGTCCTCTAATTACCCTCAACCTGGGCTGGGCTAACTAAAATCACCCCTGAATGGAACCGCATGCATGAACAGATCATCGAGGCATCTGAGTGCTTGAAGAATTAGTGGAATTGTGGGCTAATTGTGCAGCAACCGTATACCCAGAGCAATAAGTTGTTCAGCCGATGTTTTAAGGCTTTGATACCTGCTCTCTCCTTTGGAAGGAGCTCTAGGGGTCTAGAGCGAAGAAGGCGTAAAGCTGAGATCACTCTGGCTCGTGTTACACATGATGGTGCATCCAAGCTCAAACCGGCCTTGGAGCCTCCTCACTTCAGAACTGTTGCTCACGATTTCAACATCCGTTCCCATTCCCCTTCCCTCTTCCTTCCCTTGGCCTGGGCCGAGCCTCACCCGCTTCAGAGCAGGATTCTGAAAATGTACATGCATTGTGATGCCTATTTGGTGGGGAGTTATTGACATTGCAGTGACACGTAATCCCATCACAACCGAGCCTCGGTCCATGTCAGCGAATGTGGTTTCCGCTTCCAAGCCAACTTCATTCATCAGTGACTAGGACTCTCGTGCTCCGCTCCCGTCGCACTATGGCAATTTCTAAACTTACCCAAAGCCAACGACTGAGGAAGAGGAGGCCGTCGGAGACTGTTAGGACTCTGCATCCGATATCCGGATCAAGTTCATAATCAGCTCCCACTCTCTAGTATTCGGGCCACAATTTCCTTCCTCCTGCCATCCACATCTCCAACCCTCACCATGCGCGCCTTTCTTTTCCTCTTCGCTGTTCTCACCGCCCCTTTAGCCTCCGCTCAGGTCATCTCAGAAATCATATCCGCCGCAACTTCTATTGCGTCAGATGCTCAAAGTATTGCAACCTCAGTCGCATCAGCCGCTCGAAGTGTCGGCACATCAGTTGCTACAGAAGTCACTTCGGGCGCCGCCAGTGTAGCGTCAGATGTGACCTCCGATGTGGCCAGCGTAGCCACGTCCATTGCTACGGACGCCCGCAGCATCTACACGATCGTCACGTCCAATGCGGGGAGTGTCTATACCACCGTGATGAGTGCTGGTGGAAGCGTCGCATCGGATATCATACTTGGGGCGGAGAGTGTGTATACGGTAGTGACGAGTAGGGGAGGAAGTTTGGTAACGGTGGTGACAAGCGGCGTCCGCAGTGTGGCTACGGATGTCACGAGCGGAGCGGGGAGCGTGGCTACTGTGGTGACGAGTGAAGTGGGTGGTGTGGCAAGTACGATTACCAGTGCTGGAGCTTCGGCGGCGAGCTCGGCAGCAGCGACGGGTAGGGCAGTGAGCAAGGGTGTTCCGGTCGTTGGTGGATTGTTGGGCGCTGGGCTAGCCGTTGCTGCTATGCTGTGAGAGCTATGAAATAGGGTTGAGCGAGAGTCGAAAGAGGAGGGTAGAAATGGACTGGAACTTGAAGGTTGCATTTTACTGGACAATTGCTACGAGGCGTCTAGCAGGGGACATTCTGATAAAGCTCGTTAAAATAGCTTGGGATATGGCGGCACTCAGGAGATGGGATTGAAGATTGGTTGCAGAGGGCATTTGACCTTGTTGATCTAGATTACCATAACGCGCGGGCGTCTAGGGGGTTCGCCTGTTTGAGACCCTCTCCTATCTCTAGGAGCTCTTGCAGCTTTCTATATCTTTGCCGCCCGCAGAGAGGCTTTATAGCACAATACAGAGGCTAACTAACATTTACGAAGTTTGTCTTCCGTATCTATGAGCATACTGATGAGTCTTACTCATATTGGGACAATAAGTGGACACATGGTGCTTGCACCGCCGTCCACCATGAGATTCGGACCAGTAATATAGCTAGTTAAAGAGACTAGAGGAGTAAGCTCGGCTACTCACGTTTTATGGTTCCTATTTACTGATCGTGCCAGAACGGGAATCAATGACTACGAAAGGCTGCGGAGTATTGGGAGGATGATCAGAGATTGCAACCCTACTGCTGTGCTATCCGCCCGGGCTTCCTTCAGACAGTGTGGTCGATCGACCTCTTGGTGCATTGAGCATTTATTGCACGCAGGCTCTGTTGAACTACAGTTGCGGTCTCCTACATAAACACAAGCATGACTAACGCAAGGTGATGAGAATCCCAAAGACGTTCATCCATACCGCCTCCATATCGTCCCTAAAGATCCATCAAACGGTGCTGAAGGTCCAGGCAAGATCTCCCTCAACATGTCATTAATGTCTGATCCTCTCTCGCGCGCATCCTGCCACTGGCGAGGATAGCCTAGAGAGCATTCTTCAAAGCGCACGCCGTCTATGAGATCAGTTCTGCGTACATGCAAATGACCTGAGACAACAACCTTGGCATTGAAACGCTTATGCCAGTTCTCCGTCTTTTTAGTGCCGCACCAGATGCTGAATCGAGGAATTCGAGGTATGGTGACGAGATCCTGGCGGAGCGGCCAGTGGTTTATGAGGATCAGCGGGACACCCTCAGCAACAGCCTCCTCAAGCCTTTGTTCGGCACGAGTGACCAACACATCACACCAAGCTTCTTTGGTAGGGTATGGATCTGGAAGCAGTAGAGCTTCGTCAGTGGCTTCGACACCCTCTTCTTTTGCCCATTCCACTGCACGCTCTTGCGAAACATTCTCCGGGCGAAAGCTGTAGTCATATAGGGTAAAGAGGGGTGCGATGATGCATGGTCCACCCTCGCCTTCCCACAGGTGAAAGCGATCCTCTGGGGTCAGGATGCCATATTCGCGTGCTAGCGCGACACACTCATGGTACTTTGCTTCTCCTTTGGTTCGTCCAGGTGTATCAATAGGTGGTAGCGTATAGAGCTCATGATTGCCAGGGACCCAGATGACGTGTTTGAAGAGGGCGCGTGTAGTCCTAAAGGCAAGCGCTAGGTGCTCAGTACTTTCGCCGACGTCGCCACAAAGGATGAGGCTATCGTGGGGATGGGAGGATAGCGCTGTGAGGGCTTCGCGATTGGCTTTGAAACTAAGGTGGAGGTCACCGAGGGCATAAAGGCGCCCGCGCTGTCGAACTGTGGGTGATTGGAATGATGACTGCAGTCTCGCGTCCTGCCCCTCTCCCGCGTTGTTCATGGAAGCTGCTTCATCGTGCTGAAGACGCACTTGGTACTTAAGGTGAGCAACGAGCAAGGCGCATAAATTCTGCAGGGCGGGCCAGGCACTCCCGCAAAATGCCACCACCCTACCTTTCCGCACCCAGCTCACCTCCCCCCTTTCAAGCGTAGGGGCGAGGCTGCCCTGATCGCGCGCGACTAGCGCCAAAAGAGGGGTGGGCCGAAGTTGAGTTGGGGGTAAGCACCTAGGAACCGCCCTTTGCTTTTGGGGTCCTGGAGCCTGAAACAGGACCCCATTAGCAGGCCCCTGGCAAACGCGTTGGGCCCTCGGGCCGCTATCCCCGTTTGGCAATGCTGACGTAACCTGGCGTCCTTCCAAGTCTGGAATTGAAGAGGTTCGGCATAGAAAAGTGGCGACTTCAAATTACCCTTTTGTGGCCTGGAGCGCTTAGAAAGCGCGACCCTCTATTAATGGCGAGTGGTCAAACGGAGTCAGTCCACGCAAGTATCTAACCGTGGCCGAACTCTTCACTCTATACAATCAACCATCCCCCTTGCCGCTTTTCATCAGGTCGAATTTCTCAGTTTCTGCATCGCTGCTAATTTTCTCTAACGGGCCTAACACGTCAAGCGGACTGCTCAGGACGGCTGAACCCTCACGACCATTCTGTATCCTCATATCATAAACTGGGCGTCACGCAGCTCGCGCTTTTTGGGGCTCTAATGGCCGCACAGTCTGCATTCGAAATTCTGTCCCAGAGAGAATAAGGCTCGTGTGTATTTGTGGATAGCTACTTTTCGCCTCTCCAGTTGCTCGTCTTCATCGCGAACCATACGCCTCCTTTAGGGATGCTAACTCCCTGTTCGGGTCGGGGCCTATTACGCATACGACACGTTCAATCTATCATAGGTCTCCACCATCGACTGAGACATTCCAGAATGATCGCCGGCATCGATGGCTATGTGGGACGCGTTGGTGGGGGGGTCAGGCAAGAACTGGTTGGGAATTTCACTTCTCACCGAGCCGGTTCACTAGTATGGCGAGAGGCAGTGTGGAGCAACCCTATCACCTAGGCTGACATTCTATCGCGGCAACTCGTTTGCTCGGCCGATTCTGCCTAAGGACGACCTTGGACCAGCAGAATCCTTGTCCCAAGCTTTCCTTTGCAAACTCTGTTTCGGGCCCCGGGGGCCATACAGGGCCTGTTCTCGATGCGCAGGGGCTGAATTTAGATCTTTGAGTGGTCGCCAACGCCAATTCTGCGTTCTCCCGACCGCCATCTGATACAACGATCTGATTTTTGGAAAAGACGTAAAGCCAGGGGCCAGGAATTGCACCCAAATCACCACCAACCGCAATATTGTTGAAGGGATAAGGGTATGTCTAACGGCAGGCTGTACGATAGGGAAGGCATGGCAATGATGGGTGGGCAGAGCCTAGAAACACGTTTTGGGTAGAAAGCTTGCTTGATGCTATCTGTGTGTGTCCTCGCTATCTCTAATAGATGTTCCAAGGGACAGTTCTCGTGCCCATAAAGGGCTAGTGACCAATTGGCCCCACCACAATATTCTTCCATCAGCATGCCAAAAACGCCCACGACGAGAGCGGTATGCCACTGCCTCCAACCACGTTCTTCATAAACCTTGCCACTGTCGACGACGCTGACGACGTGACTCGCTTAACTCTAGCTTGAAGGGCCGCTGCATAGATGGGAGAGCGAGGGCAACTAATGAGGAAAATACCGCAGATACCATGAGAAACCGGATGCCGCAGTCATTGTCTGGCTAGTGTGAAGGGGTCGGGTCGTGAGGGACAACATCAACAACAATCACCGGTCCTGGGTGGGGGAGAGGAAGGGGACTTTGCCGTACACGCTATTAAGGTAAAGTCCAGGCTAAGCCCACTGTCAATCCTAAACGACCAAGAGAGAGAAAAGGGAGGAAGATGCTTGTTCTGCCCTAGCCGGGCTATCTAGCTACCTATGTACGTTGTGTCTTATGTGCCAGCCTGTCCAGGCTAAGGGGTGATATCCACCCCATCACACTAGGCAGCAAGTAGTGTAACTGGCGTCCGGCGCCTCGCCGAGAAGATCGGACGAAGGGGGTACGAGATGGCTAATAGCAGCATGGTTGTAGTGCGGTCTAGCCCGCGCAAGTATTGCATCTGTGCTCGTATGGGCACGGCGACTTACGACAGGACCTGTTCTCATTCCAAGCCCGGCAGATATTGGGGGTGTAGGTTCTAGGTGCGTGGGTAGTATTCGAAGTCCTCTCTCCCGAGGTGGATGTTCTTACGGCAGGGGCGGCTCGAGTGATGAGGCAAGTCCACTCTATCTGCTCGGACCTGGTTGCCCAGCCTGCGGGGTCATCTTGTTTGAGTGAGAGTCGGATAGGAACGAATGTGTGATGGAAGACCCGGACGGATTCGAAGGTATAAAGTCCCAAGAAGACTAATAAGGTGGAGGCGGTAGGTGGAGAAGGCGTCGTAGAGGTTGGGGGTCACTTCTTTATTAGCGAACCAGTATACTATCCGGCTGTACACCTTAAGACCCCGGAGCATCGCACGGGATCTTGGGAAGCTCATCAGTATTAAGGTGTGGCAGGGGTCGGACGCGAGCGAGCTGAAGCTTTCTAATGAGAGCCTATCATGCCAGATGTCCTCGACGAGTTTCTTTCTTATGTAGGGGAACATCATGAAGATGGACTCGGAAATTTGACTCTCACCTTGCGTGTTCAGGAAGGACTGCCAAGGCAGTTTAACAGGGCCCTGTTGGAGAGGAGCTATAGGTACGTATGAGAGGGAGGTGCTTAGGACGTAGAGGGGGTTGCCGGAGGTGTTGGGAGGTGGAGGGGGCAGTTGTTGGTTTAGTGAGTGTTGTAGAGCCTCTGGCTGGCGCTCGAGATGGGCGATTCGTTGTTGATCGGGAGTGGACCGAGGTGGAAGGATTAGGTATGACGCTTTTGGGGGGGAGGGGGCCTCCTTGTGTGGGTAAAGGCCTCACGATAGTTGATGATTGGGCGGTCGGAGGCTGGGCATTGATTGTGGGTAGTTATGTTTGTCTCAGCTTGCGTCCCTATCTCCGTTTGTAACCCAGCCTGTGCTGTATCGTCGGGGTAGATTGGCGAGGGATATGGAGAGTATCTAGAGGATGCGGTTGTGGTCCGAGTGCGAGATGAGAGGTGCTGGAGTCGAGATGCGGGAAAGACGGCGAACCTTAATTAAGTGCTGTGTAATGCGAATGCTCGGCTTATTGCGTCGGCTTATTACTTACTGACCATGTTAGCGACTTGTAGTCTAGACTGACAACTAACTGGAAGATCACCGCCATGAATTACCGCGAGACTGATATCGCTTGTGAGGAAGGAGGGTGGTGTAAGGTAGTGTTTGACTGGTTGGCACTTAAGATCGACGGACAGCAGGCGGTCGAGATCGATAGAGCTGTGTGGCGGTTGACGAGCTGAAAACAGCGATCTAGCCCTGCCTGAAGGGTCTATCATGAAGCGAAGAGGTGCGAAGGGTGATGATGATGATGGTGATGAGGCAGACTAGATGAACCCTAATCAAGTTGGTGCGTAAAGGCACGTTTTCGAGCTTCCTCCAACACTCTGGTAACCTCTTTTCACCGCTCATCTCTTGCCCTTGGATCACCATACCACACCCAATCGCTTCTCCATCGGCTAAACAACAGACTGTGCCTCCATCCAAGATGGCAAGTGAGAAGGTCGAAATGACTGCCAGCGCCGATCCATACGTCAAGGAGGTCGGGGAAGCTGGCTCCTACGACGTTAAGCTTCAAGGCCGCGGTAATCACACGCCTCCAGTCGAGGTTCCAAGCAGGGACACATTCGAGGTGCGCCTTCTAACTTAAACTGCGACGAACTTGACGAGACTAACTAAAGCGATGCGCAGAGATACATCAACCTGTCCTCTGTGATCTACTTCAGCATCATCGTGCTCTGCTCATGGGAAGCATTCGCCATCACTTTCCAATTCGCACTGCTCAATGGCGGGCCTTCATCCATGGTCTACGGGTGCATTCTCGTCGCCTTTGGAGCGACCGCAGTGGCCTTCTCCATGGCCGAAATGGCTTCGATGTACACAAAACCATTTCTGTCTGCTATCGGATCATCACTAACGTCGTGCAGAGACCCGACCGTTGGCGCGCAGTATCGATGGTCTGCTAATTTCGCGCCCTTTGCACCAAGGTTTTGGGGCTTGCTTCAAGGTACTTGACGATGCTCTCAACGCCTGGTTGGAAATGCTCACACGCGCCTAGGATGGCTGACTGTGTTTGCCTGGATCATCAACTGTGCAGGACCTCCTGCAATCATTTCCAACATCATTACCGCCCTCGCTGTATTCAACTACGAGACCTATCAGCCAAAGGCGTGACATACGACTCTGATCATGTGGGGACTGATTTTGGTCCCCTTTGTGTTCAACTTGTGGTTCAGGCAGCTTCTCAACACGTTTGAGCTTCTCGGTGGTCTTCTCCGCATCACCTTCTTCATCGCTTCCATCATCACTCTGGCTGTGCTGGCCCGGCGCAGCACGCCGGACTTTGTCTTCAATACTTTGACTACCGGCCAAAGTGGGTGGACCAACCCTGGCGTTAGCTGGGGCCTTGGATTATTAACAGTAACTTTCGCTGTATCAGGTGCGGAATGACATCCAGGCTCGTATTTCCAAGTAACTGACAAAGTTTAGGCTTTGATGGAGTACTCCATATGAGTAAAGACTTCCCGTTGTGAGTAATATGTTGAACCGACTTCTAACGCATGTGCAGGCGATGAGGTAAAGAACGTACGTACTAGGGCGCCGCAGAGCATAATCATCGCGACTATCAGCAACTCTATAATGCTCTTCGCCTTTGTCATCTGTCTGTTATTTACTATTGGGAATGTAGAACAAGTCACAAACACTCCAACCGGACTCCCTCTTATCGAAGTCTATTACCAAGCCACGAACTCGATGCCGGCAACAAATTTCTTGGTCCTAATGCCAGCTCTCATCCTACTTTTCACGCTGTTCAACGTTTTTGCATCCGTCTCGAGACTAATCTGGGTGTTTTCAAGAGATAAGGGCCTACCATTTTCAAATTTCTTTTCTACTGTGAGTTATGGAAAAATAGGGCTGCAATGAGTACTCTAACTAACTACCTTGATTAGATCCATCCAACACTAAAGCTGCCATTGAACGCTCTCGGTCTCGTAAGCGTTGTCAGCTTCCTCCTATCGATCATCTATGTCATTTCCACGACCGCGTTCAATGCGATCATCTCCCTGCAGACGATTTCATTGAGCGTCTCGTACATTCCACCAATCCTTTTCTTCATGCTGCGAAAGATTCGTGGAGAACATATATCGTATGGCCCGTTCAAACTCGGCCGCTACGGCATCGCCACCAATGTACTCGCACTTGCGTACTTATTGTACGTTGTGATTTGGATGCCCTTCCCGACAATGCTGCCAGTCACGGGAAGCAACATGAACTACGCAGGCCCGCTTTTGGGCACCATCATTGTCGGAGCACTGGTGGATTGGACATTCAGTGGTCACAAGAGGTTCAAGGTACCTGTGGCGCAGAATTGGACAATGTAATGGCCTCGGGCAGCTTCTTGGCGGCACAACTTGTTGACTGGATGCAATGGACAAATATGAACTCCCCGCTCATGTATCGCGGTGCAGAATGCGTTATGTAGTTAGGAGTAGTTTGCGCTTGTTGGCTAAGTAATTATTCCCTTCTCTACAAAATTCCCTCGATGATAATCAAATGTTCCCACTCTGAGATCTCAGCGCTTTTGCTTCCTGTTACATAACAGCTGCCCGCACCCCCACCCACTTTGCCTATCGAAGTTATCAACCTCCCGTTTCCCCCCGAAGCCGAGCGCAGCCTGTCTATGCATGTCCCATGCAAGTGATTCCGAACTTGGCATTGAAACGGGGTCACAGAGTATCGCACAAACTATTGGTTGGAGGTGAGAGGTTGCTTAAGCTATCTAAAGGCATGGCGGTGTGGATGAAAAGCCCTGCCTCCCCTTCCTACCAAGCAGTTTTCTTAAGCCTTAGGCAATAGCGAGTGCTGCAGTATATACTCCATACATTTAACGAAGCAAGCGGGCAATATCTTCGTGCGACAACTTCCCCTCTAACATGACTTTCTACCTCCCACTTTTTGTGGCTCTTGTCTTCATCTATCTCTTTTTCTCCTACGTTATTTACCCAGCCATTATCTCTCCACTATCCAAAATTCCTCCTGGCCATCCAACCGCATCATTTCTTCCCATTTGGATCTGGTGGAAGCGTTGGAAAGGATATCAAAGCCGCAGCATCTTCGCCGCTCACCAACGACATGGTCCGGTCGTGCGCCTCGCACCGAACGAAGTCTCAGTCGCGTCGCTCGATGGACTTCGCAAAATCTACATTGGCGGTTTCGAGCGCACCGAATGGTTTCTACAATTTCGCAACTATGATGGCACGCCAAATCTCGTTACAATGCTGAATGCAAAGGACCATGCTACTAGGAGGCGCATTGTCTCCCATATCTATTCCAAGAGTTACCTCCTTGGCTCTTCGGACTTCCAGAAGCTGTCGCACATTTTGCTATTTGAGCGGCTCTTACCAGTGTTAGATAACGCCGCACGAGCTGGTGAGAGCATTGATATGTACAGCTTGGGTTGTGCAGCCGGCGCGGAGTTTATGACTGCGTATGGACTTGGTACTACATTTGGCTTAGATCTAATGCGGAGAGGGAGGGAAGATGAGCGGAGGATATACCTGGAGAACGGCAAGAGAAAGCTAATGAACTTGAAAGGGGGCGAGCGTGCAGCTAAGGAGCTGGAAGAGCAGCTTCTTCAGATGTGTAGGGAAGCAGAGCGGTACCTGAAATCGAATTCGTCAGCTCCTAAAGATGGCAAGAGCGTGGAAGACGAAAAGGATGGCAGCGAAGACCCAGAATCAACCTCAACATACCCTATCGTTTACGCTGAACTCATTAATTCTATACCCACGAAAGAGCACGTAGCAAATCCACAAGAAACTCTTCTTCTTGCTGCGTCTGAATTGCTTGACAACATCGAGGCGGCTAGAGTGGGAATCGGCATCGCACTAACATAAGCTATGCATGAACTCTCGCAACGGCTGGCGTTTCAATCTACTTTGCGCAAAGAGTTGACGACTGCGGAGCTGCCACTCATGTATCCTCCCCAACATCAGTTACTCTCAACATCTATCCTACGGAAGCTCGACGGCCTTCCGCTATTGGACGCCGTCATTACAGAGACACTGCGCTTGCATCCATCAGCCCCCGGTCCTCAGCGTCGTTTGGTACCTAAAGGTGGAACGATTATTGACGGATACTTCATCCCAGCTGGTGTAACTATCAGCTCGGCACCTTACTGTCTGCATCGGTACGAGGACATATATCCGGAGCCGGAGTTATGGAAGCCGGAAAGGTGGATCGGGACGGCAGACTCTACGAATAAGCAACCTAACACACTAAATAATGGCGGTGAGGGTCTAGAAAATGGCAAGGTGGAGCGCGATCCACGTAGATGGTTCTGGGCCTTCGGAAGTGGAGGGAGAATGTGTGTTGGAAATCACTTCGCTTTGGTCGGTAAGTTTGGATCTCTATCTTGCGAGACCTGCACTCCTCAGCTAACCAGGTTTACAGTCTTGAAACTCCTCCTCGCCTCAATTTACATGAATTACGCAACTACGATGATTGATGACGAAGGCATCGAGCACATAGATGATGTGATTGCTGCTCCGGTTGGGGACAAGCTGATTTTGGGCTTCAGTCGTGTTCCCATGGGCTGAATTTCCAGAGTTAAAGCGCAACCATCTCCTCTCTATGTATGCTACCGTCCAAAGGTTAGGTTTCTGCAGTCAAGCGTAATGTGTATTGTGGTGGGGTGGATCCGATCCCTATCATGGTGTGTGCTAGTGTGGAGTGATCATTCAAATAGCTGGCATAGCCCAGAGACAGACAATCAAGCATTCTCTCCCAGTCCTTCCTCCGTTGTTGTTGTCCACGGACCAGCCTTTTGGCTCACCTTATCCCACGACAGTATCTCGACGGCCAATCCGTGCACCGTCTGTCCTTGTACCCACGCTCGAAGACCGCCCATGCCGTTTGCAGTATCGTATGAAGACCATTCTTCCTCCTTACAATCGAGGTGGGAACCGCAATTTCTCAAAAGTAGCCGGTCCGCCGGTACGAGAGGCATCATTTACTGTCACCGGACCCTTAACGATGTGAGCTCAGCCGATCACGACTGAGTACCAGAAAAGCGATCTGTCTTTGTTCCCGTCGGCGTCTTCTGCATTCCACTGCTTCGGAACCTGAAGATGACACAATTTTGTTGCCTGTCAAGCTCGCCAAGGCATGTACACTGTCCAACAAGCCCGATTGCAAGCGTGCATTAGGGAGCACGCCAGCCTGTCCGTTGACGAGGTAATGAGCCTTCTATCAAGGCTCCGGGTGGGTCCTAAGGGCCACTCAGCTCCGTGGTTATAGTGGTACGCTGAACAACCCTCAAATGTCGGGGGGAGGCCTCGTAAGCTTTTCCTGAGGATAAGTGGTCCATTCCCACTCAATAGCCGCCCGGAGCTCTCTCTCACTAGTCGGTCGACGCTCTCGACGATTCATCAAGTTGTATTTGGTCTTCCCGATGGGATGTTTAGCCTTTTCTAAGCTGAAGCCGACCTCGCCGACGCTGGTGAGTCATTAGGGAGTCGAGATCAAGGGTAGCTAGCTTGTGATCAGTACGTGTGGGATTGTTGATGGAAACAAGATAGGAAATGGGGTGGCAAAGTGTGCGAGTCGCGCTTGCAATCGGGCTTGTTGGACAGTGTAAAATCTGCCCCCGACTCACCCCCTTTGGGATGGAGAGTGTCGCAACTCCGCCAAGGCGCCAAGGGATTTAGCCCCCACCACGTCTCATCTGGCTCGCGCGGCATCACCACCATGCTCAACTGGCGGCCAACATTTCGGAGGGCCATGATTCGTTCTCCAGGTAACCCCCGGGTCCATCCAATGAAAATGCGACGCTATACTTTCATTTCTGACCTGGCTTCATCTTGGATGCTTTGCCGGGGACGGTAAGGCGCCCCTGCGTTCCAACCTGTCCGGCCTACCGCTTATCCCCACGAGGTCAAAGTCCAGGGGCTCATGGCATCATCAATCGCCAGCCTTGCTTCCTGCGAGATAAGGAAGATGAAGGAAATTACCGTGGAGCTGGGTTGAACCACGTGCAAGGGAGGTTCACTGAAACAAGTCCGGAAGTGACGGCGAAGTGGTATGGCTTTTCGACGGACGTATTTAGTAAGATGGTGGATTACATCCCCTCATATCAATACGTCGGCTTATCTGATCCGTACTCAGCCACCAATTACAGCGCAGGTCAGGCAGCTATTCTCCTGTCCCTTCCATTCTGATCCCGGAGCAACAACCCCTTCCTTCTAATTTTCGTCTCGATGTGGCGCGCCCCAGCTCTCTGATCACAGCAGAGGCAACAAATACAGCAGACGTGTTGAAGGTTCTTATATTGCACTGAACGCGCCAGCCCTGGTCTCATTCTACAACCAACCCCGGTCCCTACGTGTACACTAGCCGGAACAAGGCGCAGCTGTGCACCGGGGCTGACAGCTGCCAGGACAACTTGTCATGCAACCATTGCTTCTCCTATGTTGTATCTGCTGGGATTGTCGGCGCGTCGCTATTGCCTATACTTCAAAGCAGTTGATCATATGAAGGAGGAGCACCATTTTGATCGAGAGGGCGACCCTCACGAGGTACTCGATCCCGAGCTCTCTGTGTCGAGATGCAACAGCGTGCCGGCGTCGAGCGCCCTGCAAGAACAGGTATGCTCGTGAGCCGGGTCTATTTGAATGCATTCAATAAAGCTCTGATCAGCTGGATTCTCGTGTCCCATATTACCTTGACTGTTGTAGAGGTCCCCGAGTTCCGTCCCCTTATCCTCCTTTTGAATCCGGGTATTTTCGACTTCCTTTACAAGTCCTGCAATTGTATTCGCAATGTGATTATAAGGGAGTTTAAGGCGCGTAAAGAGAGGGTAAGGCAGGCGTTGGCGCAAGCTAAAAGCAAGATTCATGTCGGCTTCGATTTGTGGACTTCCCCTGCCTCTGTTGATTGCGTAGCTGTGGTGGTACATTATGTGGGTAGAAATCTGAAGAGTTTATCACTCCTCATAGCTCTAAAAGAGATGGAAGGCAGTCACTCAAACGAGAATATTGCTGCCGCAATCCTGCCAGTCTTTGGTGATTTCAGGATAGAAGATAAACTGGGGTTTTTCATCTCTGACAACGTGACCAGCAACGACCGAGCCGTGAACGTACTTTGCGGGGAACTCGACCTAGGCAATCCAGTACCGCGCAGACTGCGCTGTCTGGAGCATGTCATCAATCTCTCTGCGAAGGCCTTTCTATACAGTAATGAAGAAGGAAGTTTCGATTTTGAAGCAGAAGAGTTATCAATGTTGAAATTCGAAGTGCGCAAAGCCCTGGAGTTATTGTTGTTCTGGCCTTTTCAGCTGGTGGAGCAGTCAAACCAATCTGAGCAAGAGTGATGATACAATTGTCCAATATGAGCTTCCACACGCTTTCCTGATACATTTTTCGTCTGGGCTGTTGATTCAGCTGTTCTTTCGAAGGACGCAGAAGTCTTCTTAGCATGGCTGATCCCTTCACATCCTAGCCCATTCAAGTACTAATGCCACGCTCCGATGACGGATTGTAGCTTAGATATTCACCGATCTCTAACTAAAGCGCGCTTGCCAGACGAACGGTTTGAAAGGTAAACAAGAGTAATTCAACCCTTTAAAATTCCAACATTGTCTGTACCCTTCTTCGCCAAGTTTTGCTGCCAAAGCACCACAAATTCACAATGCCTATTACCGTCATCTACCCCCAAGGGGGCGACCAAAGATTCAGAACTCAACACGGCGCTGCATTTGAGCAATGGCTCAACCAGACTCCCACTCCCATCGTCCTAGACGAACAAAACATCGAATTTGACCGAGCTGAGGTTCGGTAAGTTATCGACGTCCACATGATTAGTATTGTCTACTCACTAGACCGAAACAGCGGCGAACTCCATTCGACTAAGAGTCGATGGGATCCTAACCCAGAAAACCACATAACCGTTCGTCTGTCGAATGCGGAGTTGAGAGGGCAGAATATTTGGCACACCCTCCACTACCGCCCAAACGGTGGCTCAACCGTGGCTCCAGAGCCAGAGACCGAGGAAGCCATGGCCAAAAAAAGGGAACACAAAAAGAGGAAGAAGGAGAGGCAACGGGCCAATAAAAAGGAACGGAGAGACCAAGGCGGTCCTGGAGGCGGAAGTGGCGCTCCAGTAGCAGAGCCCGGCACAGGACCTTCACAAGCAGCCGAAACAGTTGTTTGATGCGAACAGGGGTCGCAATGGTCGGCCTGGTCTGGCATTTGGCCTCTAGACCAGATCGAGCAGTCCGACGGCCCCCTTTGTATTAGACTGACTGGTCAGACTAGTCTGGGAACTGGTATCCATGTCTTAATACAGAAACCCACCTCGCTGGCGCCAAAATTCTTGGTGTTGTAGTTTTTCCACCTCGTCGGCGCTTTCATTCTGTCTCTTCTTGCAGCCCTGCCCTGTTCCACCTCAGAAGACACTCCGTCGCCTCTTATATGTCAATGTCGAGGCGGCTGCGCAATAACGAGATATAGAGCTTGGTGTCAATAAAGACTCGTTCCGTTTCAGCGCTCATTGCAGGAATGGAGAGGAAATCGAAGGCCATGCGCATGATCGTAGAGTGATTCATGTTGAAAGTATGTCATTTCAGTAGTGCGGGTTTCCTACGCGTTTAGAATTGAGTAGTTCTCTCTCCTCTGGTGTATGGGGGAAGCGCTCCAAGAAAGAAGGGGCGGAGGCTCTTACTAGCTGAGTACTCCAGGGCTTCTGAGAGTACCCGTGCCCAAAACGTATACGTGCACTATTCTCCGGTGATAGACAATAATAGTCAAGTCAAGTCGAGAAGGGATTGCGCCGCTACGAATGCTTGCGGTACACGGCCCAAGAAGCCCCATTTCCAACCGTGCATCAGGAGCATGCTCGTCAGGGTTATAGGAGAGGCAACGAGAGCTCTAGGTGTGTCAGCAGAGCCGAAGGGCTAGGCGGGCAATAGACTTCTCTACGGTAAACCTAGGCGTCTCGCCTGTGATGACTTCAGCTCTACAACATACAGAGACAGGACGCTAAGGAAGGAGAGGTCTCTGCTTTCCGCTTCTGCTTATCGACGTGGCTGGGTCTCAGCGCTCTTGGCATGCATGGCAAGGCGAACTGATCAATACCTGGATCAACTAGTATGTGGCATCTACAAAGTTGACGCTTGAAAATCGGTCGTGATGGACAGATGACGTCGATTTTTGGCAGAATCAAACGAAGTTGTGTGGGTCACGCTTGCAAACTAGCTTTTGGGGCTAAGCTTCGTTGCCTTTCGTCAAGGGCCGCCCGTCCTTGATTTTCCTTCACACTTTATTTTTCAGCGTCCCTCTACCACGTTCTCAACCCCGTTATGGATGTGTTTGATATCTATCAGCCTTCAAACCTTCTTTTCACCCAAGAGCCGGTGTCGAAGTATCGGCCTGGTGGATTTCATCCAGTCCGCCTTGGTGACACTTTCAAGGGTGGCCGCTACACGATACACCACAAGTTGGGCTGGGGTGGCTTTTCCACCGTCTGGCTTGCAAAGGACAAAGAGTATGCCACTCTAAGACGCGAATCGCATTCTGTATCTTGCTGATAAACTTAAGGCGCGAACAATGGGTTTCGATCAAAATCATCACGGCCGAGAGCTCGAAGCAATCTGCAGAGCTGCGTAATTTCCTATCACTAGCGAGGCATCGCCAGGGACACCTCCACTCCAAGTATATCGTCCAGTTACTCGACGACTTCTTCCATCAAGGGCCTAATGGAACCCATCAGTGCCTGGTGTTTGAGTTACTTGGTCCTACTGTTCGTGCAGTCGTCCAAGATACTGTTGATGCAGTCGTCCAAGATGCTGTTGATGCAGTCGTCCAAGATACTGTTGATGCAGTCGTCCAAGATACTGTTGATGCAGTCGTCCGAGAGACCTATGAAGGGTTGGACGTCTTCGAGCCAGAAACCATTCTAAGAATGTCTGAACAGCTGCTACAAGCCATTAACTTTATACACGAGGTTGGCTATGCACATGGAGGTATGGTGGGGTGCAGTCATTGCGCTAGACCCTCCCGCTCTCGGTCCATAACTGACTTATACAGATTTAAGTGACATGAATGTTGCTTTCACTTGCAATGGTTTGTCGCAGTTAACAGAAGAGGAGCTCTTCCAAGTCCTTGGGGCCCCGAAATCAGAGAAATTAGCTCGACTGGATGGTAAGCCATTGGATGAAGGCGTGCCTAACCAGCTGGTGAAGGCGGCAAGCTGGGTTGGCTGGATAGATGAAGACGACGAAGACCTGCGGATCTTTGACTTGGGAGAGGCTTTCCTGAAAGGAGCTGAACCTAAAATACTCGCCCAACCTCAAGATCTAAGAGTGCCAGAAACAATTCTTACGGACAGCTATGACTATAGAGTTGATTTGTGGCGTGCAGGCATTATGGTGAGAACGCTCTGCTTGAAGCTTTTAGCGAAAGATACTGACATCTATCTGGGCAGATATTCAAATTCCTGTTTGGCACAAGACCATTTCGATACCTTGACGATGATTTCCTGATTACAGAAATGCTTTATTTCGTGGAGGGATTACCAACAGAATGGCAGCAAACATGGGATCATATGCGACTGAAATCCGGAAAATATGACCGGATAAGTAAGTTAATCTTCAAATGCTGATACAAAAGATTCAACTTAAGTCTGACAGCTGAATTCGTTAGTGAATGCCCCCCCCCGGTCGAAACTAGAGCAAAAATTTGATCGCCGGATCCATGATGAAACCCTGAAGCCTCTCCTCCCAGTCATCCAGGGTCTGATGAGGTTCAGGCCGTCGGATCGAATCTCAACATCCCAGGCGCTTGATATGATCAGGTCCATAAGTGGCAGCGCTAATACGGATGAAGAGGCAAAAGACGGGATGGATGAGGCAAAAGACGAGATGGATGAGGCAGAAGACGGGATGGATGACAGAGGCCTCTCTACTTTGTCCAGATACCTGTGTATCGCTCCGGCTAACGCAAGAGTTGAGGTGGCTTAGGGCGGCTTCACCCTCTGCTAGATCAGGGGATGAGCTCGGGGCAGATTCACTTCCTGTACACAGTTCGAAGTTGCACAATTTTTGGCGCCGTAAGACGTCTGGGTCTTTAATTAGACCTCTGTCTAGGGTAGGTGCAAAGGGAGCAGCAGCGCCGAAGCAGAAATGGATCCGCCAAATATGACCCTCAAGCCCTCCCCGTTCTCTTCCTCTCCCTTCTCTTCCATTTTCTCTCTCTCCCTCTCTCCCTCTCGTCTGTACAGCTCTCTGCTGTCCCGCTCTCGATCATCATTACTTCTCTTTCTTTCTCCTCTATTCTGATCCTATCCTTCCCTGTACACTATCTCTCGTCGCTCCAACGCTCCACCCTCGCCCTCGCCCTCGCCCTCGCCCTCGTTTTCGGTTTTCCATCCCCCACCCCTCAACCGGATGGGCCGAAAACGTACCGCGGAGGATTACCACTGAACAGCGGCAAAGAATGGCTTGGTACTGGGGGCCCACGAGGAGGAGGATCGAGTAGAGCAGACGAAGGACGAGGATGACAAGAGATATAAACAGAACCAGCAGGAGGCCCTGAACTAGTGGGTAATGTAAGTGCGGTACCAGGGGTCCCAGTAGTTCGTCATAGTCTGTAGTGGTCAATATTCGTGGGTTCAGTTCAATGGCCTCGGAGTCGTCAGAGTAGTAGGAAGGGGTGGGTCCGACGCGTAAAACGCGTCGAGCAGGGGCGTGAGGTGGATCCCTAGTAGATTAGCTTGTAGTCCCAAAAAGTGGTTGTGATTTGTGGGAACCGAATGTTTAGCTGGGCCGCTGATCATGCCCGAGTCCGAAGATTTCAGAGAGACATCAAATTGGCAGAAATCTCACCGCGGTGGGCAGAGTGCGGGCTTAGTACAACCAACATGGGCAACCTCACCGGCCTTCTGGACCTCCAGCAGAAACGGCTTGCGAGAAAATCGTACATCGTGCCTAACATGCTGGATATAGCTCACAATCTGCGTCACAGGAGGACCAGCGACCCACGGGATAGGTTCTTTGCAGTCAGAGGTCTCATGGAAGACCTTCAGCCGGGCGATTTCGAATATAGCGAGTCGGTTGAGGAGACGTATGAACGATTTACGAAGAGCATGTCAGTGAACGAAGAGCGCAGTTTAAGTATGGACCACCCAGACACTAAGATAGCCATCTCGCAGGCTACAGTATAGGCTGTGGACTCTAAATAGGAGGACACCGGTGGCTCTGCCATGGCGACACGACAGGAGTCTTGAGAAGGCCACCGAAGATAGAGGGAGGCCATTTTGGGCTTCGAGCGACGAGCGCGTGGATTGTGAGGCAAGCCTACCAGTCGACTCACTTTCAACTCTCACCCCGCTCACCTTGTACCCGCCTGCACTCAAGGTGAGTGCTAATAAAAGCGGCGTCGGAGGTGGAGAGTGGAAAGTGAGCTTGAGCATCGACCTCGCTCTACTCTAAGCCTAGGGTAATGCCGGCCCGAGTTAATGAGCACACGCCGTTGAGCAATTCGCTGTAACGTCGGCCACCAGTTTGCCGGCCACCCCACCTTATCGGCCACTTTTTTGGTGTAGCTATTGCGCACGTTTACCACCACAGCAACGCCATCTCGAGGATGCAGGATTTGAG
>Ga0335072_10001257_pt1 | contig 41825 bp, 23 predicted proteins | sample Lox_Sample_21_FD_206725 | JGI IMG/M metagenome (GOLD analysis project Ga0335072, IMG submission 206725) | Soil microbial communities from Loxahatchee National Wildlife Refuge, Florida, United States - Lox_Sample_2.1 | ecosystem: Environmental > Terrestrial > Soil > Wetlands | place: USA... | reverse complement strand
ATCTTCGAATCCGACGTTCCGATCCCGATGCCTGTTCCATGACCAAATAGTCAGGCTCAAGCTCACAGAGATGCCAGAGGGGAAGACCACACGCTTACGCTCTTCTCTGGGAGGCTGCTTACCAACGATGAAATAAGAGACGGCCTCAAGAACGCGATGGGCGCGGTTTGGGCCGCCCGAAACCGGTGCGTGGGGGCCGGCTCAGACCCGAGCAGGGACTCTCGATGGTTAAAAGCTATAGCGCAGGGAGAACTGCATGCGGCGTCCTTGCGTCAGAAGCGCCGAGTACTGGCCGTAAGTCTGAGGACCAAAGTAAGGATCGTTCGAAATACTCGCCGGGTCGAAGCGCACCGAATTGGTTACGTTGAACGCCTCGGCTGCAAACTTGACCTGCTGCCGCTCGGTGATCGCAAAATTCTTTGCAACCCCGTTGTCGATGCTGAAATAGCCGTCGCCGCGGTAGAAGTTGCGCTCGCCGGTCTCGCTCGCATACGGCGGCCGAACGTTATTGATCGCCTCGTTTTGATTCTTGAAGGCATTAGGTTGGCCGAGCGAGTCGTGCTGGTGGCCTCCCGAACGAATGGCGCTGGTTGCGACGTTCCAGCTTTGATCGGCCCAGTCCGTGTTCCACCCCAGTCCGTCGATAGAGCTGAAGGGCAAACCGCTGGTCCAGTGCATCAGGCCGGTTACGTTCCAGCCGCCGATAAAGAAGTCGGTGAGCTTGTTGTCGTTTCCGCCAATGAGCCGGCCGCGTCCGAACGGAAGCGCTCCGATTGAGTTGACCGTCACCGCGCTACGCACATCGTAATCAGAGGGTCCGCGATTACCTTTGGGATTGTAGACGTTAATGATCTGACTGAAGAAGCCGCCAAAACCCGAGGCGTTGGCTCCGGTGCGTTCCGCGTCGGAACCCAGGTCAATCGACTTCGAAAGCGTGTAGTAAAGGTCGAACTGCACGCCGTGTGTTTCCTGCTGATGCAGCGCAAACTGCAAGCCGTTGTAGCTGCTCGTGCCCATCGACGACCAGTCGTACAGCGAGGAGTACTGAGGATCGAAGTAGCGGAAACAGCCACTCGGTGTTGGCGCGGAACAACCTCCACCAAATGCACCCGGTACGTCCAATACAAAAAGCGCCGACGCCTCGTTGCCACGGAAACCTGCCTCGGGGCCGGGATTGTTTTGGAAGTAGGTGTTGTAAACATTCTGCGTGGCGCTCATCCCTCCCACTCCCACCAACCACGGGAACATATCTTCCCAATAGGCAATCGGCTTGACGTTGTTCACCGGAATACTCTGGTCGTTCATCTGATCGAGCTCTCTCTCGGCGGTAAAGTAGTCGGTTCCGCTCAGCGGATCGGCCAGATCGCTGGGAGTTGCAACGTCGCGCATCTGCAATAGATGACGACCCAGACGACCGGTATAAGTCTCTTCGAGCATGAGGCCTTTCCTAAGCTGAAGCTGATATCCGGCGTTAATCGCATATGAGTAGGGGCTGGTGAGGCTTTGATCGACGCCCCAGGCAAGTGCGAGATCGTCGCCGGGAATCACAGGAGTGGGTCCGGTCACGGTGATGGGAGGAATGATGCTGGTGGGAACGGTCGTCTCTGACGAGAAGCGAGGGGCGCTGTCGGCATCGGCAGCGCCGACCGGGGCCTGATCTCCTGTGACGAGGCCGAACTCGCCGGCTTGATCGAACGAATCGACAATGCCCTGTCCGAAGTGATCGTAGTAGATGCCGGCACCGGCGCGGAGCGTGAGTTTGTCGTTTGGCTGATACGAGATGGCAAAGCGCGGCGCCAGGTCAAGCTTGTCCATGCTCCAGAATCCAGGCGCGTGGTTTGCGCGCCCGCCCTGCGTAAATCCAAACTCGGGCTGGACAACGTTGCCCTTGCTCGCGCCCTGCCAGCGGTTGTCGAGCCACTTGCCCATGTTGACAGTGGGCACAACCTCCTGGCCGTTGCGCTCAAACGGCACTTGCAGAAGAGTATGACGCAGCCCGATGGTGAGAGTCAGATTCGGCTTCAGCTTCCAGCTGTCCTGGCCGTAGTACTCGAGTTCGTTGGTCATATAGTGATGAGTAACCCATTCGTTCGGCGGAAGCGGCGTGAGCTGCCCGTTGCTGTAGGAGTTGTTGTAATACTCTTCGGCGGAGGTGATCATGCCGACAGCGTCGGCAATCGCGATGTCGTAAGCAGAGATGCTTGCTACCTGCGGAAAGCCGAATGCATCTGGATCGAGGCTGGACCCGGTGCCTGCAATGGCGCCGTATCCCAGCAGCTCATACGTGACGCCGGCATGGGGGTAGAGCGTCGCGTCGGACGAACGATTGTTCAGGACCAGCCGGTAGTTGGCGCCGAATTGAAGCGTGTGCTTACCCTTGATCCAGGTCAGGTCGTCAACGATGTTATGGGTCGGCACTGAAACAACCGACGATGTGAAGCCGGTCGGCGCAAGTGTGGAGATGCCCTGGAAACTCACGTAGGGGCCATTGGTGGCTCCGCGATTTGCATAGCCCTGCCGCACCAGGCCGTAGCGGAGATTGTTCACAATCGTCGGCGAGATGGTCCACACGTCACCGGCTGCAATTCCCTTCGAATTATCAACCAGCGTGTACTCGGCCGGCTGACCGGGGAATTGAATTGGAGCCGTGGTGTGATCGTCCTGAAGGTTGCCGCGGACGAAGAAGCGATGTTTGTCGCTTGGGACGTAATCTATCTTGGCAATTAATGTATTCAGGTTAATGGGATTCGGAGAAGCGAACGTGAAAGAAGCAAGGTTGACGGTGTCGCCCTCCTGGTAGCCGTTCAATGGTGGAAGCTTCGCGTAGTAGGCTTCTGCGGCAGGATTCACGCCGGGTCCGAGCGGACAGGTCCCAAGTCCTGCGCAATTTGGGTCCATTGAAGCGATGTTGGCCGGATTCAGCGTGACCTGATTGTTGACGCACGATGCCGGAGGATTCAGCGAAGCGCACGAATCGGTCGAGTAAATCACATTGCCGGCGAGAAGTGAAGGAGTCGGCACTTCCTGCGTCACCTGGGCATCTTCTGCGGTGTGCTGGCCTTCATACGCGACAAAGTAGAAGAGCTTGTCTTTCTTGATCGGTGCGCCAAACGAACCGCCAAACGTGTTGCGCAAAAGTTTGGGCGGAATGTTCGGCAAACCCGATTCGATTTCAGCCTGCTTGTTGAACCAGTTATTGGCCACGGTGTTGGTCGGCCGATAGTACTCGTAGACGCTGCCGTGGTATGCATTGGTTCCACTGCGCGTAACCAGTGAAACCTGCGCCCCCGAGGAGCGGCCCGAATCGGCATTGGAGTTGGTGGTAACCACGCGGAACTCTTCAACCGAGTCGCGCGTCGAGCGCAGCACGCCGCTGAAGGCGTAACCCTCATTCTGGTCGTTGTCATCCAGGCCGTCGAGCGTCACGTTGCTCTGGTCGGAGCGCGCTCCGTCCACCGCGCCGCTGCGGCTGTCGCTGTTCATCTGCTCCTGCGTCTGATCGCCGAGGAACAGCACGCCGGCCTGCAGGCTGAGCAGGTCCAGGACGTTATTGCCTTCAAACGGCAGCGACTGAATCTGGTGGGTATCGAAAGGCGTGCCGATTGTAGCGTCGGTCGTATTGAGCGCGGTAGCTTCGTCGATGACTTCGACGGTCTCGGCGCTGTGTTCGATACCGAGCTTGAAATCGACCCTTCCGGCCTGGTTAACGAGCAACTCTGCGACCTGTTTTTGCACCGCAAATCCCGTAGCCTGGGCCACGATGTTGTATTTGCCGGGAGCAATCTGCTCAAAGTCGTAATCACCGTGCGTGTCAGTGACGCGCTCTGCCTTGGCGCCTGTGTCGGGGTTGGCGATCATCACCCTGACGCCGGGGACGACGGCCCCGGTTTGATCGGTAATGGTTCCGTGGAGCGATGTTGTAGCGGTTTGCGCCGGCAGCAGGAATGTCGCAAAGAGACAGGCGGCAAGGGGAAGAGTGAACCGGTAAAGCTTCATTGCAGATGGCCTCCAGATATAAGCCTTTTCTGTTCCGTCGCCAGCGAAGACAGCGGATGGATGCATGTGAGTTTGAAGACTGGTCGAACCCCAGATACAACAACTCTGTCAGTTCTCACGCCGGGGAGGGCCAATTGAGAACCGAGGCCGCTTGAAGTGTTTCTGCTTTAAGTAAGCGGTTATTGGGGAAAAGCCCAGGGAATTGCCTTGTTGTGAGGCTGACACGAGGGCTCTATGGAATTCGCAAAGATAAAGAATTTCGATCTGTCTGAGAATCCGGTTTTATTCCCCAGGCCTCAAGCTGCTCTTGCGCGCATGTGAGAGCGCCAGATGTTCGGGCATGACGAGTGTTTGTGCCCGGTTAGCCCCTCGAATCACGCACAAAAATCCCTCAGACCTCTCATTGCAGAAGCCGGGCGGTGTTTGAGCAGCACGCAAGCCTTATTGAGGCTGGTTCCACTTATTCTTGAGTTGCTCTTCTTGCGTGCGCTTGTAAATCTCTTCCATCTCAGGGCCGAGGCCGTGTTCCTTTGGATCGAGAGGCCAGATGGTAAAGTCGGCGAAAGCGAGCCGATGCGGAGAGTTCTCCATCGACTTCAATCCATCTTCGAGTTCGAGCAGGTCGCCAAACGAAAGCTCGAGGCAGTGCTCGTTGGGGTGGTAGATCGAACCGATCGGAAAGTCCTTGAAAGGGGTGCGCGTTTCCTCAATGTGATTGCCGAGGATGTGAGCGACGGGCTTGCCCTCGAGAAATGCAATGAGCCGCTCGGTGCTGGCTTTGTAGGCTGGAAAGTCGGGAATATACAGCCGGCCGGGATAGAGATTGTCGCCGGTAAGCAAAATGCCGGTCCTGCGGTCGTAGAGCGCAATCGCGTATTTATCGTGACCGGGAATCGGCACGATGTTCAATATGCGATCGCCAAGATCCACCTGCCCCATTCCGGTGGGCCAGGGATCGATGCCGAAGAATTTTGCCGCCGCATCCACCGTTGGCGCAACGAATTCTATGGGAACGGCAGGGTCGTTCATGGCCTTGACGGCAGGGTCACCCCAGACGTGATCTTCGTGCGAGTGCGAGTGGGTGACGATAAGTGTGATGCTTTCGCGATGATTGCGCTCGAGCCAGTTGTGCACAACGTGCTGGAGAGTGGGCACCAGGTCGCCATTGCGCGAGCCCGTATCCCACAGCAGGGCACGGTCGTTGCCGAAGAAGAGATAGAGGAACGGCATCTCTGCATCGGTGCAGCCCGACTGGCGAAGGATGATGAGGTCGGGATTGTACTCGTGCACCTGCCACTCGGGGATCTCCATGCACTTGGGACCGCCTGTGGTCCACGCGGGGGGGAGAACGCCAGGTTCGAGATCGCCGCCGTTTGGCTGCGGAAACTGCGCCGGCGCGACAAACGCGCCCAGCAGCAGCGTCAACACCGAAATCGTTGTCCGGACGATCATTGTCAGTTCCATCTCCGATGTGGCATGGATATAGAAACGCCGTTCGCCCAGAGCCAATAACTGGTGCAGCGGGACGAACGGCGGTGGCGCTCATGCGATCAAGTCGTGAATCACATTCCCGTAGAGATCGGTGAGCCGGTAATCGCGGCCGCTGTAATGGTAAGTGAGCTTGGTGTGGTCGATGCCCAGCTGATAAAGGATGGTGGCGTGAATGTCGTGCACATGCACAGGATTCTCGATTGCCTTCCAGCCGAAATCATCCGTCGCGCCGTACGTGAAACCGCGCTTGAATCCTCCGCCGGCAATCCACATGGTGAATCCGTGCGGATTGTGATCGCGGCCGTTGTGAGTCTGGCCGCCCATAAATCCGCTGCCAACCTCGACGACGGGTGTGCGGCCGAATTCTGAACCGGCGACGATAATGGTTTCGTCGTAGAGGCCGCGCTGCTTCAGGTCTTTGATGAGAGCCGCGAACGGCTGATCGGAGTCGCCGCCGGTCTTGCGGTGCAGCTCGATATCGAAGTGATGATCCCACGGATCGCCTTTGGCGTAGTAGACCTGCACCATACGCACTCCGCGCTCAATGAGGCGTGCTGCGGTAAGACATCCCCGGGCGGTGCTGCCTTCACCATACATTTTGAGCGTTGCGGCAGACTCCTTGCGGACGTCAAAGACATCGGGCGCCTCGGTCTGCATGCGATAGGCAGTCTCCATGGCGCCGATGGTTGCCTCGAGTTGCGGATCTTTCGGACCGGCAGGCGAGGAGTTCATATCGAGTTGATCGAGAGCCTTGACCAGGTCGAGCTCTTTCTTTTGCTGCTTGAGGTCGAAGCGATCGTTGTGGATGTTGGCGATGAGCTTTTGCGGATCGAAGTCTCCGTTCTCCACTTTGTCGGACACGTATGTCCCCTGGTAGACCGGCGAAAGAAATGCCGACGACCACAGTGGAGGGCCGACCGTGGTTGGCACATCGGGACAGAGCACGACGAATCCGGGCAGATTCTGATTCGCAGTTCCAAGGCCGTAGGTAACCCACGCGCCCATTGAAGGACGGCCCGCAAAATTGGCGCCGGTGTTCATCATTTCGAGAGCCGGCTCGTGGTTGGGAATCTCGGTATACACCGACTTGACGATGCACATGTCGTCGACGCATTCGCCGAGATGAGGAAAGATCTCGCTGACCTCGACGCCGCTCTGCCCGTACTTCTTGAACTTGAAGGGAGACTTCATGAGGTTGCCGGTCTTGCGCTCATGCGACAGCGCGCCGCCGGGCATGGGTTGACCGTTGTATTTCTCCAGCGCGGGCTTGTAGTCGAAAGTATCCACCTGCGACATGCCGCCATTCATAAACAGAAAGATGACGTGCTTGGCCTTCGGCTTGTCGGTAATCATCCATGTCGCGTGATCGCTTGAACTCTCGGCACGCGCCAGGGACTGCCCGACAAGACTGGCAAGGCTGAGATAACCGAAGCCGCAGCCCATTTTTCTGAGCGCTTCGCGGCGGGTAATTGGGCGGCTTGCGGGTGTGTGAATCATGTTGATTCTCCTCTGCGGGTAAAGCTTGCTCCCGCGTCTGCTGGTCAGTTCACAAATTGAAATTCGTTCGAGCTGAGCAATACCCGCGCATACTCGTCCCAGGCAGTGATCGGCTCACCGGTAACAGAATAGCCGGGTCTTTCCGGTGTTGTACTGAGGAACTTGAGCCCAAGCTGCAACTCATCTGGCGATGGTTTGCGCTGGAAGACGTACTCATAGATTTTCGCCATGCGTGTCTGGTCATTCGCCTCGTTCTCAACCCGGTCAGCAAGAACGCCAGCCTGCTTGTAGACGAAGGCGTTGTTCATAAAGTAGAGCTCCTGCAGCGGCACATTGCTTGAGAATCGCTGCTCGGCGGTAAAGCTCGGGTTGGGAAAATCGAAGATCATCAGGTAGTTATTGAGGCGGTAGCGGCTGACTTTGCAGAAGACAGTGCGGCGCAGGTTGTCTTCACCGAAGTCGGTCGAAGGGCCCGATGTATTCTTCAGGTCAAGATCGCCTGCGACGAAAAGCATCGAGTCGCGAATCTCTTCGGCATCGAGACGCTGGCGGTTGAAATGCGAATAAAGGCGGTTGCCGCCATCCTTATCGTGCGCCTCCTGCGACTCATCAACGCTCTCCTGGTAGACGGCTGAAAGCATGATTTCGCGCTGCAGCCACTTGATCGATCGGCCGTGATTAACAAACTCCGAGGCGAGATACTCCAGCAGCTCAGGGTTCGACGGCTTATCGCCCATCACGCCGAAGTTATCCGGAGTATTCACAATGCCCGTTCCGAAGTGCCATTTCCAGATGCGGTTTACAATTACGCGCGCAGAAAGAGGATGGTTGGCGATGTCTTCGGCGAATTCAAGCCGCCCGCTGCCATCCGAATATGGCTGCTTCTCGGGTGGACTGAGTACCGTGATGAAACCCCGTTGAATGACAGGGCCTAGCGAATGTGGGTTGCCACGGATATTGAGGTTGATGTCGACTGGCTTGGCTTTGTCAGCTTCACCGTTCACATATGGGTAGGTGGTATCTTTCAGCTGCTTGTCGAGTTCCTGGATCTGTTTTTGCTGCGCCGCGATGTATTCCTGGAATGCCGGGCCGAGACGTCGCGTAAGCGCCCATCCGGTGAAAACAAGAACGCCGGGCTTAAAGCGCTCCTCCTGTTCGCCCGACTGAGTGACGAATATGTCGGAGTAAAGTTTTGCGTCGTTGAACGGAAGGGCTTTGAGCTCAAGTTCGCAACCGGGACAGAACTCGTCGAAGGTGTCGAATTTGCCGGGATTGGTATCAATCAGCAGCCGGCGATCGGGAACATCGTTCTTGGCCTTGATGATTTCGTTCTGATGTTCGACATTGAGGCCGGCAGCTCTCACGCGGAGCACCAGCTTTTGAAATGCATCGCCCAACTCCCGCGCCTGCTTCTCGGTGCTCTCTGGCGATGCCATCATCGCCTTCCAGTCATTCAGGCAGGGATAAGGATGGTCTTTACCGAGGTAGTCCACCCAACGCTGCAATACCTCGGGGTCGAGCTTGGCGCTCGAAGAGGTCTCGTCGACGGATTTCTTCTCCTTGCTGAGCACGTGCCAGGCGGCCACCATGTAGTCGGAGGTCTGAATAGCGAGGGCACCGGCCATCTGCTTGCTTAGATCGGTGGTGTAGTCGCGCAGGTCGGCGCGCACTGTGGCTTCTTCGACGACCTTCTTTTCGTACGCGGCAGCGGCTGTTGGAGAGACAACAGCGTAATCCTTGTAGGTGGAACTGGCGAAGATGCTGACAATCCGATAGTAGTCCCTTTGCGCAATGGGATCGTACTTGTGATTGTGGCATCGGGCGCAGGCGACGGTCAGTCCCAACATGCCGCGCGTCACTGCATCGACGCGCTCGTTGCGCTCGTCGGCGCGGCCCTGCACCGGCTCGGCCTGGTCCCACACCCAGGGGCCGGCACCGAGGTAGGTGGTGGCAATCAGGTTATTGTCGTGCTCGGCCTCGGTGGTGTATGGCATGCGATCGCCGGCCAGTTGCATCTCAAGGAATCTGTCGTAGCGCAGATCGTCGTTGAACGCTTTGATGACCCAGTCGCGATATCGATATGCGCCGGAGAACGGCATATAGCCACGGCCTTTGGGATCGAGCCCACGCACGTCGTCCTCAGAGTAGCGGGCCACATCGAGCCAGTGACGACCCCAGCGCTCTCCGTAGCGCGGAGAGGCAAGCAGGCGATCGACAACCTTTTCCCATGCGTTCGGCGAGTGATCGTTGACGAAGGCCTCAACCTCCTGTTCGGTTGGCGGAAGCCCGGTCAGATCGTAAGTTGCCCGGCGGATCAACGTGCGCCGATCGGCCTGATGAGCAGGCGTGAGGCCGGACGATTGCAGATTGGCGAGAATGAAATGATCAATCGGCGTTCGCGCCCAATGTTCGTAGCGTTTGTCTTCGATCGCTGGAATCGGCGGAGTTTTGAGCGGTTGGAACGACCAAAACTCGCGCTGCTTCTCAGTAATGACGCCGGTGGTTGCGGTAGTGCCGAGCGGTGCCGCGGCGTTCGCCGGCCAGTTGGCTCCGGCTTTCACCCAGGCAACGAGCGCGGCGATCTCGTCCGGCTTCAGCTTGCCGCCTTTGGGCATCTTGAGCGAACCGGTCTGCTCGACAGCCTGAATCAAACGGCTCTTGTCCGGATCGCCCGGAACAATCTCAACCCCGTGTTCCCCGCCCTTTTCAAAACCCTCTTTCGTGTCGAGACGGAAGCCACCTTTCCCAGTTTCATCGTGGCAGTCGTAACAGCTGTTGGCGAATATGGGCCGAACTTTGTTTTCAAAGAAATCGACGTCTACTGCAGGAAGCGACGCAGGCTTAATCGACGCTGCGGTAGATGCAGTTGGTGCAGCAGACGTATTCGGAGCGGGAGCCGGCATCGAGCTTGAAGGAGCTTCACTGGACGGAGCCACGCTCGCAGGCGCAGGATCGGCACCGACTGCACCAGCTTTGACCCAAGCAACCAGATCGGCGATTGCATCGGGATCGAGCGCGCGCTTGGGAGGCATCTTCAAATCGCCCTGGCGCCGAATCGCCTGGATCAGCATGCTGGCGTCGGGGTCGCCGGGCACGATCACCGCGCCGTCTTGGCCGCCTTTCCTGATGCCGACGTAGGAATCGAGGCGCAGGCCGCCCTTTGCGGTTTCATCGTGGCAATCGGTGCAGTTGTTCTCAAAAATATCAACCACGCGCGTGGAGTAGAACTGCTGCGAGCCGGGGTCGGGTGCAGGACCCGAAGCCTTGACGCTATCGACCGGGAAAAGAACGATGCTCGCAACAGCGCCGCAGACACTCGCCAGAATAAGAATGCGCTTCATCACAAACTGCCTTCCGCGCCGGGAGATTGTGCCAGGTCACCGTCGCGATACATCGACGAAGACCTGTACGCAAGCTGCTTCACGTATTCATGCAGCTCATGGAATTCAGTCGAGTATTGGCGCTCGGCAAAAGGAAGCTGCGCGGTTGGAATCTCCATGTCGAGCTGAACGTTATTGCGATGGGAGTGTTCTTCGTGATGGCGGCGCAGCAGAATCAACCGCGTACCCAGCAGCAGTGCTTCCTGCGTGTTGTGGGTGACAAAGACGATGGTCGGCCGCGATTCGCGCCAGATCGCGTGCAACTGCTCCTGAAGGCTCGATCGCGTAGAAGGATCGAGCGCGCTGAAAGCTTCGTCCATAAGCAAAACCGGCGGCCGCATGAGCAGGGCTTGGGCAATCGCAACGCGTTGCTGCATGCCGCCTGATAGCTGATGAGGATATTTATGCAGGTCCTGCGCGCGCAAGCCCATTCTCTCGAGATAGCTGGTGGCCTCTTTCTTTAGCGCCTTTTTGAAACGGAAATACGAGGCGCGAAATCGTCCAGGCATGCGGCCGAACGCGTTCTCAGGCCCGTACATGACGTTGCCAAGCACGGTGCGGTCAGGAAAGAGCGAGTATTTCTGCGGCACGTAGCCGCAGCGCGAATCGATCTTCTTGACGGGCTTTGAATCGACTTCGACCGTGCCGGTGGTGGGAAATTCCTGGCCGAGGATGAGGCGCAGTAATGTACTTTTGCCGCAACCCGTTTCGCCGAGGATGGCGACGAATTCGCCGGCCGCTACCTCGAGGTTGATTCCCGCGAGCACCGTTTTAACGCCTTCTCGGCCTGCGGAGTATGCGACACCCACATTGCGCAGAGCAATCTCAGTGCGCCGCGCTGCGGGCGACTGAGCCGGGGACGCGTGAGCCGGTAAGGCCTCGAGTTTCAAAGCGGCTGATACCACGGGTGCAGTCTCCGGTTGGCAAAGCGCAGAAGCGCGTCCATAACAAATAACAGCAGAGCGACCCACAGAACATAGGGCAAGATGATGTCCATGCCCATGTGGCGGCGCATGATGGCGATGCGATAGGCGAGGCCGTCGGTTGAAGCAATCATCTCGCCGGCAAAGAGAAACAGCGCGAGGGGCTTCAGGTTGAGCCGGATGCTGTCGATAATCTGCGGCATCACCTGTTTGAGCACGATGCGATAGGCGACATCGAGATTCGTGGACTTGAGTGTGAAAGCTTTGACAACTTGTTCGCGCGGCACGCTGCGGGCAATGTTGCATGTATCGAGGATGAGCGTGGGCGCGACGCCGATGACCATGAGCATGATCTTCGACCACTCCTCAATGCCAAACGCGATGAAGAGAATGGGAAGGAGCGAGAGGGCGACGATTTTGTCGAAGAACAACACGAAACGCTGGAAGGCGGCACCGAAGTAAGGAAAGACCGCCATGTGCAGGCCCAGCAGAACGGCGGGGATGAGCAGCACCAGCGCGATGAGAAAACGGCGCGAGCTGGCCACGGTGTCTTTCCACAACATGCTGTGCGTGATCTGCTGCCAGAGCGATGCGCCAGAATCAAGCGGATCGTCTTCTTCGGCCGGTTGCAGTGCGGCGGTCTTGATGCCCTCGATGAGTTGCGCCGCCGACGGCGCAACGCGATCGTCGGGATTCTCTTTGTGGCGCGCAATGGAGAGATTCACATAAAGCGCGATGCCGACGATGAACAGCACCCAGCTCAGCGATTGGGTCCACAATCGCGAGGGCCGCACCTGGATGCCGGCCAGGTCAGAAGGATGGAAAGACGGCTTCATGCTTAAAGCTTTCCCTGCGAAGCGAGCTTCATATACGTAGCATCCATGCGGAGGCGCACGCGATCCTTCCGGCCCTGGATGGTCCCATCCGGATAAATAATCGCCACGTCGTCGACCGACTGGATGTTCTGGCCGAGGAGATCGTGATGGAAGCAGAACTGGCGAACCAAGTCCATTTTTTGTTTGAGCGTGCCCGCATTAGCGAACTGGGCGGCCGCCTGCGGTGACGAAAACAGGAAGGTCGTGCGCAGTTGCTCCTTGTACGACTCGACCGAGTCATCGCTGGCCGAGGCACTGCCCTTGACGGCCTGCGCGGCCACGGGACCCGTGCCGGTGAGTTGCGCCATCGTCTCATACCATGCGCCGGTGATGGCCTTGGCAAAGCGAATGCCGGAACCGTCACTACGATTGAGCACATCGGTGCGGACAACCAGCAGATCGAGGATTTCGCCGGGGATCCTCGAGGAATCGAAGAGTTCGCGCACTCCGGAATCCTGACTGAGAATCTCTGAGACCAGCGGCTTCCAAGTCACGGCGACGAGGTTGCGCTTGTCGCCGAGGTATGCCCCTACAATGTCGGAGTCGCTGGTGTTCATGAGCTTGAGTTGCGGCAGTTCGCCGCTGAGATCGTTGAGCACCATGGCGCGCTCAAGGAGGTACTCGGATACGGTCTTTTGCACCAGCAGAATGGAGTGCCCCGGCAACTGCGCCAGCGTGAGATTGTTCCGCGCCAGCACCGCATCGTTGCCGTTTGAATAATCGCCGATGATGATGGAAGTGGAGTCGACGCCGGCCGCAGCCGGCATATCGAGCGCTTCCATGTTGGTCATGGTGCAGGCGTCAATGTTCTTTGAGACGAACGCATCAAGCGAAGCTGCGTAGTCGAAGCGCTGCACCTTGATGATCACGCCGTACTTGTCGGCCCATTTCTTCAAAATACCCGAGCGAGCCATGTAGAAATAGGGATTCCAGCCCGCGTAGACACTCCAGCCGACAGTAAATGTGGGCGCAGCAGCCCGCGCCGGCTGAACCAGCGCAGTTAAGATGAGGCCGACGGCGATTAGGGCGCCGCGAAATAGAGTCCACCTGTGTGAAAGAACCCGGTACAAAATCCTTCCGCCTTTGAGGTTGACTTGAGTTTGGTATGGGGGCAGGAGTAACCCTGGTGCTTGGTAAGAATCTACTCCAGACCCAGTAAGTGAAACATTGAGATTCAAGGAATTTATTCGGCTCATAAGGATTGTCGATTCGGGGCGTAAATAGCGGCGAATTCAGTGGAAATCCGGTTCTGCAAGGTCCATCTTTGCCTCATTTCTGCGTCGCCGCAACATCCGATTTCGTAATATCAAGTAAATAAACAAAGCCGAAGAGCATGTTTACTCTACGGTTATCACGGGCCGCGCCTCACTGCGCCGGAACCGGCAGCCTCGTCACCTTGGCGCCTGAGTAGCTGCTCAGCCAGATTGATCCTAAACCGACGCGAATGCTGTCTCCGCCGGCTCCATGCCACTGGCTGGTTACGGTGTTGGTCGCGGCATCGATGCGCGTGATTGGAAAGTCGAAGACGGTGGCCCAGACAGCTCCGCTGCCAAAGGCAATTTCACCGCCGAAACCGGGGATTCCAGCAGGTATGAGAGCGGTTCGCTGGCCGGTAACCTGGTCGACGCGCGCAATTGTGCCGTCGCCCTGATTGAGGACCCAGATGGAGCCGGCGCCGACGGTGAGGAAGCGCGGCATGGGGCCCACAGCAGTCTGGCCGGCGACTTTATTCTCAGCGGGGTCCACTCGCACCAGCGTTCCGCCCTGGTTGGAACTTATCCAGATTGAGCCGCCGGCATAGGTGGGATTGTACGAGCCGGCAGGGATGCGGATGGTCGCCGCCACCGCATTTTTCGAGGGGTCGATGCGCACCAGATCGCTCAGTTTCGAGGTCACGATCCAAACACTGTCGGGGCTGGTGGCGATTCCGCCTTCGGAGTCAGCCGGACCGGCGGGGATGGTGGCCTGAAGCGCACCGGACTTGACGTCGACTCGAACCACGGTGTGGTCGCCGCAACTCGGAATCCAGAGGCTGCCGAATGCAATGGCAAGACCCGCGCACGGCTTATTCACGGTAACGACTCTTCCCGGCTGATTGGTGTTTGCGTCGAGCCAGACTACTTGATTCGCGCTCGAACTCGTGACCCACACGCCGCCATCGGCTACGGCCATCCAGTCGGGGTGACCTGCAACCGGGAAGATTGCAATGGGCGCAAGTTCGTTGATGTCGTGCTGGACACCAGGCGTTTGAACTCCGGTCTTTGGCGGAAAATGCGGACGGCTGCTCGGAGCCTGGCCGCGCGCCGCAGCAATTGCGGACGCGAGAGAACCCAAAGCGCAAATCAGCAAAAAAGCCTGCCCTTCCATTCGGATTCGATTCATTCATACCCCCTGGGAGGTCAAGAAAGATCAGCGGCCGGCTCGCGCTGGGCGTGCCATGCGCACCGGCGGATAGGCTGCCAGAGTGAAACCGCTAGTGGCAATTTCAAGAAAAGCCTGCGCGGCGTGGGTGAGCGTGCGGTCTTTCCGGAAGATGAGTGCAAGCTCGCGGTGCAGCCGCATCCCCTCAACGTTTGCAATTTTCAGCATGCCGGCATGCACATCGTCAATCACGTTGGCGCGCGGCAAAAAGCCCATGCCAAGTTCAGCGCAGATAAGGCGTTTGAGCAACTCGCTTGAGTCGACCTCCATGGCGATGCGTGGATGAGCATCGAAGGTATCGAAGAAGCTGTTGATGAGCGTCCGCTGGCGGCCCTGTTTAAGCAGCAGCAGCGGGTACTGCAGCATCTCATCGAGCTTGACGACTTCGCGTCGCGCAAGAGGGTGGGTAGGCGCAATGGCGAGTACGATATCGTCGCGATGAATGACATGAACCACAAGGCGCGGGTCTTTGACGGGCATCGAGACCACGGCAAAGTCGACCTCGCGGTTGAGCACGGACTCGAGCGAGCGCAGGTGTTCCGCGCGGACGATATTGAGGTTCACGCGCGTGTAATGCTTCTTGTACTGCGCAAGTACCGGGGGCAACACGTATAGGCTGGTTGCCTCGCTGGCGCTCACCGAGACCTCGCCGCGGGCGGAGCGATAGAGCTCGTTGACGGCCACAACAATGTGGCTCTGGCACTGGAGACAGTGCTCGGCAAACGGCTCAAACAGCCGGCCGGCAGCGGTGAATGTAACCTTCCCGCCGTCGCGATCGAAGAGCCGTGCACCGACCTCTTTTTCGAGCGACCGTATCTGTGCCGAGATTGCGGGCTGCGTCATTCCCATTTTTTCAGCAGCGCGCGAGAAGCTTTTGAGCCTGCAGACCTGGAGAAAGGTTCTCAATTGTTCGAAGTCCATACCATGCATCCATTGCTTCTCGGTCCAAATCGGCATGTCGCCGGTTGTCACGAGCCGGTTATAAAGTGAATCGGCGCGGGAGTCTGGAGTCATGGGGTTCGATGTTCCAGCTTAGTTTGTGCCCCGCTCTCATCCCGCAGTCAAAAACAAATCAAATACCGCACAGAAAAAAGAATTTGCCGCTATCGATTCGTGCTGCCCTTGCAGGTGGACAATGGCAAAATGCAAGTAACGATGCGTTTTTCATTGAACTCACCTCTGCCCGTACCAATGAAAAGAGTTTGCTGCGTTCTGGTGCTCATGCTTGTCGCTTACCCCGCATGCGTGCTTTCTGCGCGTGAGGAAAAATCCAAATCGAAACAAACCGTTTACGACTTCTCCCTGGTCGATCAGGGCGGGAAGGTTGTGCCTCTCTCCTCCTACAAGGGAAAGCTGCTGTTGATTGTGAATCTGGCCAGCCAGTCGGTCTACAGCAGCCAGATTGCCGCACTCAACGAGTTGCAGAAAACCTATGCATCGCAGGGCCTGCAAATCATCGGAATCCCCTCCGCCGACTTTGGAGGAGAAGAGTTAAAAGATCCCGCCGCCTTGCGCAGGTACTACAGTGAGACCGCTCACGCCGGATTCCCGGTTTTTGCGAGTGCAACTCTTACCGGGGTGAACGAAATTCCCCTTTACCAGTTCCTTTGCGACCCAAATGTAGGCTTGCCCGGGGGTGAAATCCGTTGGAATTTCACCAAGTTTCTTATCGATCGCGAAGGATATCCGCTGGCTCGTTTCGAGCTGGATGTGGACCCTTCCGATATCGACTTCCACGTCAAAATCGAAGACGCCCTTGCGGGCAAACTCAAAAAACAAACACCGAGCGATAAAGCCGAGGCCAACGACGATCATGACGATGACGACGACTGATGCGGAAATCCGCTGATCCGTTGCGTGCCCGCGCATTTGAATCGTCGTTCTGCTCAAGTGCCCTTTTGCGCCATGAATCGCCTCCATCCGCCAAGGTGGGTGATCTCGTGCGCGCCTTCAATGCCGGCGGGTTCGCACAAAAACCCTTTTACTGCCGATCCTTCACACAGCCGAACCGTGCCGAGAGCAAGAGGCGGCGGAATAGCGTTTAGGAATCCGCCCACCATCTCCTCAGGCATCGCCCAGACTTCAATTTCAATGCCCGCGCCATTCAAGCCTGGCGTGTAGACAAGGCCGGGTTTGGGTGGGTTGGTGTTCGCGAGCGCGTAAAGCCGGTAATCGCCGTCGGTACGGGTACGCGCAATAAGCCTGGCCTTGCGCTGCGTAAGTTGCCAGTTGAGAGGCTGACCCGACAGGTGTGCGCCAACGACCGCGATAGGAATGCAACCCGGCGGGGAATCAGCAAGCGCGATTTTTGGGGTTCCGCTCAACAGTCGATTTGAACCGCCGAGCTTGATTGCAACCCTGCGATGAAGACGATCGGCAATTTGCAACAGACCGTCGTCGGTAAACGCTTTGCCAATAAGCGAGACTCCGAACGGGAGACCGCTGGCTTTGAAGCCGGCCGGAACTGCGACCGCAGCGAGATCGAGTAAGTTCACAAAGTTGGCGTAGTAGCCAAGGTTCGAATTGAGTTCGACGGGCGAAGCTTTGACCTGCTCAATCGTGTACTGCGTGGGCGCCGTCGGAAGCAGGAGAAAGTCGATTCTCTCCCACACTGCGCAACATTCCCGTTGAAGCGACTGCAATGTGTAGGCCGCGTCAAACGCATCGGCAGCGCTGAACCGCTCGGCGCCGCGAACGATGGAGCCGACTGTCGGATCGAATGCTTCACGATTCGCGTTCAAGAAGTCGCGGAGCGCAGCCAGGCGCTCGGCAACCCACGGCCCCTGGTAGAGCAGCGCAGCAACCTTGAGGAACGGCCGGTAGTCGAATTCAACGGCAACGCCGCCCAGCTCAATAAGATCGGCAATTACCGTCCGGTAGCACTCGGCAGCGTCGCAATCGCCGAAGAACTCGAGGCTCTCAACTGTGGGTACGCCGAAACGGAAACTCGGCGAACAGCACCACGGCGCTGCACCCTGGCAGCCAGCCGAAGTTCGGGAATAGGGATCGGCAGCATCAAAATCGCGTGCCACTGCAAAGACCCGCGCGGCGTCCGCGCAGGTCTCGGCGAAGATCGAAACGCAGTCAAGCGTACGACAGGCCGGCAACAGGCCTTTGGTGCTGAGCAAACCGCGCGTGGGCTTGAGTCCGACGAGCTGATTGAATGCTGCCGGCACGCGGCCTGAACCGGCTGTATCGCTGCCGAGGGAAAAACTAACCAGGCCGTTCGCTACGGCAACCGCTGAACCGGAACTCGACCCGCCGGAGATGTAACGCGAGTCGAATACGCTGGAACAGGCTCCGTAGGGTGTGCGCGTACCCACCAGGCCAGTGGCGAATTGATCCATATTGGTTTTGCCGATGAGGATTGCGCCGGCGGCGAGCAGCCGTTGCACAACTGTGGCCGTCTCGGGTGCAGTACGCGAAAAAGCTGGACAGGCGGCAGTGGTCTGCATGCCGGCGACATCGAAGTTGTCCTTCACGGCGAACGGGATTCCATAGAGCGGCAAGACACTCGATGCCGGTTCAGCCTCGAGGGCGCGGGCTCGGTTAAGGTTTGCCTTGCGATCGACCAACGAGATCCAGACCGGCCGCTGACCGGCGCGGTCAATGTCGTCGTAGATGCGAGCGACCTCGACAGTCGGAGTCAACGCTCCATCCTGATAGGCGCCCTCCAGCGAGGCGATGTCCATCTCTTTCAAACCTTCCCGTTTTTCAGCTTCATCGTGCCCCTATTCCATAGCTAAAGCAGATTCCATGAAGGCCGCATCAGGAAATCCTATGCAGTGTGCAAAATCGCCAGTTGCTGACCTGCATTCACCATCTGTCCCTCCTGGCAGAGCAGCTCACGCACCACCCCCGGGGAACGAGACGCAACCACCATTTCGATCTTCATTGCATCGAGGACGAGAAGTTTTTCCCCGGCCGCAACATGCTGGCCGGGCTGTGCCGCAATCTGAAAAACACTTGCCGTCATGGGCGCAAGTACAGCTTCACAACCCTCAGGGACGGCGTGCTCGGCAGCCTCCGATTCTGGCATATCCACCAGTACGGATGCCGCCTCTAGCTGGCCATTGGCCCGCCAGCGCTCGCGTTCCTCTTTGAATGCGCGGGTCTGGCGCTCCTTGAAGATAGCAGCGCTTGACTCGATCGATTCAAGGAATTCCTCATGCCGCACCAGATTGAATTCACCCGGCTCAGTGCATGGATTGTAGGCGCCGTGCAGAATGTCGCGACGAAGCTGGGCAAGTTCTTCTGTTGTAACCGGATAAAACCGGATCTGATCGAAAAAGCGAAGCGCCCAGGGAATTCCCTCGACAAAAGTCTTGGTTACGCAATTCGGATTCCACACCTGTACGGTACGGCCAACCAACTGGTACCCGCCCGGACCTTCCATGCCGTAAACGCACAAGTAGGCGCCCCCGATGCCTACTGCGTTTTCGGGGGTCCATGTGCGCGCGGGATTGTATTTTGTGGTCACGAGCCGGTGACGCGGATCGACCGGGGTGGCGACCGGAGCACCAAGATACACGTCGCCGAGACCGAGGACGAGATAACTGGCGTCATGAACAATGCGGTGAACTTCATCGATGCTGTCGAGACCATTGATGCGGCGGATGAATTCGATATTGTCGGGGCACCAGGGAGCATCGGGCCTCACCGCCTGCATGTACTTGGATTGCGCCAGCTGCGTTGCCGGGTCGTTCCATGAGAGCGGCAGATGAACCGTGCGCGACGGGACCGAGATTTGCGGATGCTCCGGAAGTTCGGCGTCGAAACAGTCGAGTGCTGCGAGCAGCTCTTCACGCCGGAGCTTGCGATTATCGTAGTGAATCTGCAGACTGCGCACGCCCGGCGTGATGTCGACGATGCCGGGAAGCGACGTTGCGCGAAGTTTTTCTTCCAGAAGATGAACGCGAAATCGGAGGCTGAGTTTGAGCGCGAGCGGTCCATATTCGACCAGGAGATACTTATCACCGTCAGCGCGGAAGACGCTGGCAGGCGGGCGCGCATAATTGGCCCGTAGAATCGCAGGCTCGCAAGACGCCGGCGCATCAACCGGCAATTGCGGCAGAGGTTCCCTGAGCGTAACGATGAATCGTTCGAGCTCGGCCTCCAGCGCCTCGGCCTCCGCGAGAGTGATCCGATTGAACCTTACCGTATCGCCTGCCTTCAACTGTCCCAGTTTCCAGCGCTCCGCTTCAACTACAACCGCCGGGCAAACAAATCCGCCGAGACTCGGACCGTCCGGGCCGAGCAGGATCGGCATGTCGCCGGTGAAGTCAATGGAGCCGACGGCGTATGCGTTGTCGTGGATGTTCGAGGGATGGAGGCCGGCTTCGCCGCCGTCTTTGCGCGCCCACTCGGGCTTTGGTCCTACCAGCCTGACACCGGTACGATCGGAGTGGTAATGCACGCGCCAGTCGGTCGAGAAGATCATCTCGATGTCAGCCGGCGTGAAGAACTCGGGCTCACCGTGCGGACCGTAGAGTACACAGATCTGCCACTCGCGTGAATAGGTGGGTTGCCGGTGTTCTGCAAGTTCCATCGGAGAGCCTGGAATCGGCGGCGCCGGATTGAGGTGCACCACATCGCCCGCACGCAATGATCGTCCGGCGTGTCCACCGAAGCCGCCGAGCATGAACGTCGCGCGGCTGCCGAGGAAGCGGGGAACGTCGATGCCGCCGGCGATGGCGAGGTAAGCGCGAGCACCACCGTTCCTGACTACGCCGAGTTTCAGAATTTTGCCCGCTTTAATGGCGATCGTCTTCCATCGCGGTACCGGCTCGCCGTCGAGGGTTGCGCCCATATCGGAGCCGGTAAGGGCGATAATGGCGTCAGAATCGAAGCGCAGCGTGGCGCCGAGCGTGGTCATTTCAATTGCCGGGGCGTCCTCAGAATTGCCGGCCAGGCGATTGGCGAGTCGGAACGCGAGAGTATCCATTGGGCCGGAAGGCGGCACGCCGACATGCCAGTAACCGAGCCGGCCGGGATAATCCTGAATCGTCGTCTGTGTTCCGCCTTCAATCACTTCAAATGCCCGGCGGCCGGCCTCAAAGTTGCCGAGAAAGGCCGTGGTCATCGCGCCGGACTGAAATGCCTCAGACGCGCCAACTGCCCGCAGGTAGCGCAGGTTCGTTTCAGTGCCGTAGAGGGATGTGGCATCAAGCGCGCAGCGCAGGCGCGCAACAGCTTCGCTTCGGTCGTGGCCGGTCACGATAATCTTGGCGATCATCGGATCATAGAAAGGCGTTATCTCGGTTCCGTTCTCGACCCAGGTTTCAACCCGCGCGGTTCCGGGATCAGGAAACAGCACGTGGGATAGCTTGCCGGGCGCGGGCTGGAAGTTCCGTGCCGGATCTTCAGCGTAAATTCGCGCTTCAATTGACCAGCATTTTGGCTGAATCTGAAAACTTGACAGCGGCGGCAATTCCTGCGCTGCTTCGCGCACCATCATCTCCACGAGATCGAGGCCCGTCACCTGCTCAGTGACTCCGTGCTCCACCTGCAGCCGTGTATTGACTTCAAGAAAGTAATAGGCGCCGGCATCGGCATCAAAGATAAACTCCACCGTCCCGGCAGACGCGTAATTCACCGCTTTTCCTAACAATTCGGCGGAATGAAAAATGGCGCTTGCGATGGATGAGTCGAGGCCGGGTACGGGCGTCTCTTCAATCACCTTCTGATGCCGGCGCTGGGCTGAGCAGTCGCGAAGCCCGAGCACAATCACGTCACCCTTGCCGTCGCCGAAGATCTGCGCCTCAACGTGCTTGGCGCGAGCTACCAATTTTTCGAGATACACGCTGCCGTCGCGAAAGCTGTTGCGGCTGAGCCGCACCACGGATTCATAAGCCGCTTCCAGCTCAGCGGGCGTTGAACAGGATCTCATGCCAATTCCGCCGCCGCCCGCCGAACTTTTAATCATCACCGGATAGCCCAGTTCTTCGGCGAGCTCGAGCGCATCAGCAGTCCCGCTCAAAATTCCCGTGCCCGGCAGCAGCGGGACTCCGCATCGCTCGGCTATAGCCCGAGCCGTATGTTTCAACGCGAAGGCCTCAATCTGCTCGGGGCGCGGCCCGATGAAGGTAATGCTCCGTCGCCTGCACTCGCGCGCGAATTCGAGGTCTTCGCTCAAAAAACCGTAGCCTGGATGGATCGCTTCAGCCCCGGTTTCAGCGGCCGCGCCGAGGACGCGATCGATCGCCAGATAGCTCTCAGACGCGGGACCCGGCCCCAGCAGCACGCCCTCATCGGCATCGAGCACATGACGGGCTTCGCGATCGGCCTCGGAGTACACGGCCACTGAGCGAATGCCCATTCGTTTCAAGGTGCGCAGAATGCGGCACGCGATGGCGCCGCGATTTGCCACCAATACCTTAGAGAACATTCTCGTCCCAAATGAGGATTTGTACCGGCGTAGGGTTATAGGCGTTGCAAGGATTATTCAGTTGCGGGCAATTGCTGATGACCATGAGAACATCCATTTCGGCGCGGAGTTCCACGTACTTGCCGGCTTCTGAAACGCCGTCTGCGAACGTAAGTCCGCCGTCGGGCGTAACGGGCACGTTCATAAAAAAGTTGATGTTGCTGGTGATGTCGCGCTTTTCGAGGCCGTTTTTCCAGTGCTGAATGCCTTTGAGGAAGCTCTGGCGGCAGGCATGCATGAAACGCTTTTCGATGGCGTAGCGCACCATGTTGCTCTCGGCCGCGCAGGCGCCGCCCAGAGTGTCGTGCCGCCCGCAGGTATCCGCGACAATGGTCAGCAACACATTCCCTTCAGTTGAAATCAGCCGGGTCCCGGCGGTGAGATAGATATTCTCCTGCTCGCGAATCGTATCCTGAGCGCTGTAGCGGTCAGAGTAGTCGCGCGCGTTATAGAAAAGGGTGTCCACTGCCTGGTTGCCCTCAAGATCGACGATTCTCACGATCTGGCCGCGGTCGATCTCGTGCACAAACGGCTCCCCGGCGTTAACGACAAAGCTCTTGAGCGCCGTCTCGGGCTGCAACGAACTCATCTGCAGATTAATTGTCGCCACTTGCATGTTCCTCTCGAGTGGTGGTTACAAGAAGTAGAACTCGGTGAGCAAGAATCCGCGGGCATTTTCGCGGCACGAAACGCGGCATGGGTCGTCGATCCGCGGCGCCGGCACCCGGGAGATGCTGAGCGTCACCGGCCGTGGCGCGTAGGTTTTGCTCGGGTCGAGCGGATGCTGACAGCAATTCAACAGAACAAGCACGTTCATCTCGGCGCGCAATTCCACGTAGCTGCCCGGCTGCGAGTTACCAGGGCAATAGTGCAGATCGCCGTCGTTGTCCACCGCGACTTTGCTGAACAGATTGACGGTTGCATGCAGGTCGCGCACGCCCAGGCCGTATTTGCCCAGCTCGATCGACAATGAATCGCGGGCATTCTGATGCCAGTCGTTGCGAGCCTGCTGGTAAGTTGCCTGGCCATACTTCTTTTCAACCAGAGCCGCGGTCGACATTCCGGCGAGCGTATCGTGCCATCCCACGGTATCTTCGGTGATCGAGCACAATATACGGCCCATGTCCGAGTAGAGAACGTGGCCCTTGGTGAGCCGCGCGGTATGTTGCGCTTTCAATGTGTCAGGGAGGTTGAACCGCTCCGACGGAAGTTCGAAGTTGAGAAAATAGGCTGCGACATTCGCTCCCCCCTCAACATCGGTAATACGCAACGCCGTGCCGCGCTTCAGCACGTGCGACCATGTGGCGCCACCGGGCAATACCTCGTTACAAAGCACATTTAACTCCATCGACACGTCCTCCTTCACCTCCACCCTCCGATAGTGATCGAACACCAGTTATGTTGAACCACTGCCCTGGAGGCAGCTCTCTTGGATGGAGAGAGCCTCTGGATCGGGGCGGTTCATGAATCCCGCATTTGGCTTTCGCTGGAGGAGGGTGTGCTTTGAGCCGTCCTGGACGGCCCTCATGCACTTGCGCGGTGCGTGCAACGCCCACAACAAAAGGCGTTTCAAATATGGCGAGGAAGGAAGACGGACGGCGGTCCGCAGCACACATCCATGTGGTTGATGCGTAACTGCACCTTGATGGAGGTACGTTTGCGTGTGCGCCGCATAATCACTTGAGCAGAGCGTAACATGAATCTTCGAGAATTCGTAGCGTCTTTATACCATCTTTATTCCGTGCTCTCCACGCGGTGAACCTTGCACCGCCGATTCATCGCTTTTGCTGTTCATCGCCGTTGTAAGGCTCGGGACTGAGATGGCCGCGATGGCAGGTTCCGCAGCTTACGGGGATGCCCGAGACAAAAATAATTTGGGACGGAGCCGCTGCCGATGGAGTGAATTGAAGATGTTAAGTATCGAAAGCATGCCGGCGCCAGCGGGTGAGTAATTGCACTACTGTGCGGCCAAACGCACAATCGTGGACTCGGCGGGTCCAAGCTCCAGAGTCACTGAACGCGTCACATCCTTCACATTTCCAGTCCACAAATCCGTCGACCGATAATCCCTTTCCGCATCGAGTCCCAATCGCGACAACTCGAAACTCAAGCTTTCACCTCGATCGCGGCTGTAGTTGAACGCTGCGACCAGCATGCTGCCATCCGGCTCGCTGCGGGTAAACACCTGCGCGGCGCGCTCTCCCGCATCCCCCTCCACGGGACGAAAACTGCGGCCCGCCCTTGCAACATTCAGAATGTTGGGATTCGTCAACAGTTCCCTGGCTCGTTGCTGGGCGCGTGGGTCCATCAGATCGTCACTATCCAGCAGCACCGTTCCTGCGATCACCGAGGCATTCATCCGGCTGCGCGCCTCCTCCAGCGTCTGAACGCTTCCCTTCGGAGCCTGCCCATGATATGGATCCTCGTCGCGCGAGATGACCGTGTGATCAGGATCGTTGAAGCTGTACAAGGTGCCGTTGGTCCACCATCCGAAAGTCGCCGCGTTCAGCATATACTCTGTGTCTTCAATGCGCCCGAACGCATCGCAGGATATGCGCCGGCTGTGGCCGTAAGCCGGGAACAATGGAGCGATGGAAAGACTCAGGAAAAAGGGGCGCCCGATCTTCGCCGGCGACAGATCGTCCTCGATCCGCTGCATGCCAAATGCATACGCTGCTACGCCAGTGGTAATCGCGGGGTTATAGTGATGACCCTCAAGCGAAGCACAGTTGAGAAAGTCGAGCTTCACGCTGTCATAGCCCCACGCTACGAACCGCGCCAACTCGTAGTCGATGTAAGCGATGGTCCCGGGATGTGTCGGGTCGAGCGGCCGCGCCCCATCGATCTTCGGCAAAGGATTACCCTTTGAATCGCGCAGCAGGATATCGCCATACGTATATTTCCTATTTGTCCCCTCCACCGGCTTCTTCAGATCGTCTGACCAGTAGGAAAAGGGGGTGAAATAGATGCCCGCTTTTTGCCCTTGCGCGTGGATGTGACTTGCCGCGGCAATCAAGTCTGCTTCCTGCACGTTCGTCCAGCCGGCGTCCCAGTTCACGTAGGTCGTACCGTGGTTCTCGAATCCGCGCGGCTCAAGTTCGTTGTGAATGAAGTCTGCCGCGGCCAAGTATTTTCCGGCGTCCACCTTTTCCAGATACGCCGCCCAACTGTTCCAGCCGAAAGGAACGCCTCCGCTCCATGCGAGCGGGGGATGAATCTGTGCGTTCACCTTCCCGTAAATTTCCAATCCATCGCGCCAATCGTTGAAATACCCCACCATCGCGAGCGGCGATTGAATCGTTTTTCCGGTGACAACGCCATGCGGCTCTACATCGTGCGTCCAATGCCCCGTCGCGCCTCCAAACACTTCCACCTCGCCCGCCGTGCCATCTCCCAGCTCGCGCGCCAGAATGCCTGTCCGCCACAGATCGTGCGTCACCGAACCTAAGACCATACCTTTGCGGCTCGCATTGTCAAAAATGGCGGTTACCTCGTAGCTGTCAGGATCCTTGGTAGGATCGATCGGCTCGTTGTAGTGCACCCACATGTCGTTGTCGCTTGGAACAAAGAGGACGGTCGGCTTTCTTTCCACCGCAAAGTGAGCGATTCCATTCGCCGCAAGCTCCACCGGCGCGATTCTGCGTGAGCTAAGCGCACGTTGGGACAAAGCCTCAACTTCGGTGAGTACAAAGGGCTGCCCCGGCTCCAGATAGATTTTTTGAAGTAACTCCGGCGCGTTGCTCAGACCATAGGAACGGATCTCCCACTCGCGAGTTCCGGCAACATTCACTCCCGACGGCGAAGCAGCCAGGGTCCTAATTGTGTGCTTTGGAAAGTCCGTTGTTGCGAAGTGTTCTCCATCGATCAATGCAACAGAAGCGACGATAGGACCGATTGCAGTTCCATCGGACCACGCGAGCGAAAAAGTCCCCGAGGAGTTGTCGACGTGTATCTGCGGTGTAGAGTCCTTAATGGGTCCCTTCACCGAAGGCTGACCAATGGACAGCAGAGCAAAGAGACAACCGGCTGATGACAGAATCAAGGTTCTTCTTACCATGGACGGCATCTTGCACTCTCCTCGTCAATTCATTCCGTTGTGCTCGCGCACTTGTCGATCGAATTGTAACGAAATGTTCCTGCAGGTCTCACCCATGAAAGGCGCAGGCCAATCAACGTCCCGGTTGCGATGTTTTCGTCCATCAACCCTGCCTTCGCTAACACATTGAGGCTTTGGAAGGCGAAGCCGTCGTCCGTCGAATTACTCCAAAGACAGCACAGCGGCAGTCGCAACGCACATGAACACTGACATTCGAGGGCGGTCGTAGAAGATCTTCGGAACATCTCTTTTTCTGCAAAGTAGATTTTAAGCTTTCGGCGTGCTGCCGGGTGTTTGAACCGCTCTCAGGGATACGCCAATAGCCCGGCTCTTGTATAGGCGACGCCAATTTCGACGATAACCATGGCCGCGACGAGGCCAAACGCACATCGTCAGATTTTATGGTCTCTGAATATTCGCACTCTTTGATTTGTCGCTCAAGGGTGTGAGCGGTTGTGCCATCGGCAAGCGGTCATCCGCAATTACCTCTCTTATTCTGGCAAGGCGTTCCGAGGGTTCGGGATGCGAACTGAAATAGCCCTCAAGCCCTTCGATGGCCACCTGGCTTAGCTCACCCGCAGGTGTTTCAGCGTGAATCACGTATTCGCGATCAAGCGCGAGAAAGCGATTGAGCATCAAAATCGCGCCCTGTGGCGAATAGCCTGACGCAGCAGCAATGCGCAGCCCCTCACGGTCGGCTTCGAACTCCTCATCCTTGCTGTAACCGGCTTGCCAGAGAGATATAGGGATCTGCGCAAGAGCTGCCACCAAGTCGAGATTCAGGTTATGAAGCCGGGCTTCAATCTGCACGCGCTCGACGGCGTGGTAGTGATCGATGTGCTCAATCTCATGCCCAAGCACAAATGCAAGTTCGTCTTCGGTGGTCATTTGATTAATCAACCCCTGGCCGATAAAGACGTGGCCTCCCGGGACTGCAAAGGCATTGATGAAATTGGGATCGGGAAGAAGGTGGAAGTGATAAGGCAACCTGCGGCTGGCGTGGGTCGCAATGCGCGCGCCGACTTCGGCGACGTACTCTTGGGTGATTTGCGTCGAGGCGGTCAGAGGTGGAAATTCGGTTTCATAGGACTGCGCGAGCTGATCGCCGATACGGATTTCTTCGGCATCGGAAAGCCTCGTCAACTGCATCGGCGCCCGCGTCAGGTCGTGCTGAAAGTCGGCGGCTGCATCGAGGACGGCGTCGGGGCTGACGGCATCGAGGTGCTTTCTGCGTTGCGCCAGGTACAAACCCGCGATCGCAACTACCGCAACAAGCAAAAGTGCCGCGATGCGTTTCATAGCAGGCGGCTCACTTGATCGCGATACTTGCTGTACAGAGCAGAGACCAGAATCAGCGCCGCTCCAAGCACGATGAAAGTGATGTATCGACTGCGTTCATCGAGTTGCCACGCATCGCGGAAGCCAATCTTGCCAATGCAAAGCAACAGAAGTGTGAGTCCTGTGAGACGGTAGCTGCGCTGGCTCGCAAGCAGGCCAATGAGAATCACTGAAAGGCCGACAATGCCCCACGCCAGCGTAACCATGCCGGGATCCATCTTGATCGCGATCATAACGACGATCAGCAGAAGCGGAGCAAAGAACAGAGTCTGGTCGGGCCGGCGTGCTGCCAGGTAGCGCACAAGGAGCGAGCCACGCGGGCGGTCCCGGTAGCGGCTGCGAATTTGAAACGCGATTGGCAGCGCGGCAAAAAGCAGAGCGGAAGTAAGCGAGAGGACGGAGAATTTGCCGTGCCATCCCGCGCTGACGAAATAGCTGGAGCCGAATATGTTGTGGGCCAGGCCCCGCACCACGGTTCCTGCGGTAAGCAGCGCAGTCTGCTCGAGGAAGACTTCTTTGTCGAGCACGAGCGACGCGGTCATAAGCGCAACGACCACGAGCGCCCATCCTACAATGATCCATTCCGGAGCAAGTTGGTAATAGAGGAGCGCAACGACCGTCCCCGCGCCGAAGTAGGCGATGAGATTACTTGCAGACCATCGGCTGAGCTCACGCTGTATGCCCGGCCAGGTCAATCGCGACCAGACGTAGAAGCAGATAATAGTAAGCGGTACCACCGTGTAAATGCGCGGGCTAATCAGCTCGCCAGGCAGCGTGGCCGCAGAGAGGTTTACCAGGAAAATCCGCACGAACGAAGCCGCCAGCAGTGTATAGGCTTGCAGGCGAATTTGCTTCTGCCCGCCCCAGGCGCCTGTCTCGAAAAGAAGCAGGGCCAAAATGCCAAGACCCGGCGCCACGCTGATGGGCTGCAACTCACACCACAGCAGCCATGCGGCAAAACCGCTGCCCACCCACGTGTATGCATGTCGCGCATCGGTATTCTCTAAAGATTTTGGAATGCGCACCCATCGCGCGAGACCGTAAAGAGCCGCAACAAGGATGGAAACCGTAATCAGGCGCAGGTCGACGCCATGCTGCTTGTCTGTGATGAAGAAGTTGAGCGTCACTGCGCGGCCGGCGGCGAGCAGCGCGAGTGTGTGCGCTTGCCACGGCAGCTCTTCCAAGGTGTAAACGCGATCGACAATGGCGAGAGCGAGCGCAAAAAGAATCCAGAAAACGGCGAGCCACGGTTGCGGAGACTCATGCCATGCAAGGGCGGCGAGGAGCGCGGTTGCAGTCCAAGTGTGCAGCCAGGCCGAGGATTTGCGGTATGTCGCGTCCCTCTGCGTCGAGAAGCGCGAGACCGCGTAGAAAGCCGCGGCGCAGCCCATCAGCGGCAGATATCGGTCGAGTGCAAGGTTTGTTTCCAAATTAAAGGCGAAAAGCGCGACGGCGGCAGCGCTGGCAAGTACGTGCTCCTGGAAAGTGAGGTCGCGAAGGCGAAACCTGCGCCCTAAGAGGCACAGCACAACGGCGAGCGCGGCCCATGCCGGCGCAATCCATGCGACAGGCAGTTCCACTGAGGCGAGCGAAGCGAGAAGCGCGGTCCCGGCCCACAGCGAGACACTGCGCAACACGCGTGAAGGAGTGCTCTCATCGCTCAGCACCCACCGGGTGCAATAGAAAACCAGTGCAAGCAGCGGCAGCGTGAGGATCCGCATCGCCAAGTGATGCGGAAATGGGTCGTCGAAGTGCCAATTGAAAACCGCTGCGCGAACAATTACCGCCATGGAGAGAACCCATGCCTGCAGCAACAGCGATTTGTTTTTGAGAAAGCGCGCGCCGAACGCCGCCCCGAGCATCATCGCCGCCCAGCCAATGACGGTCCAATCAGACGTAAAGAGAGCCCATACGCCCAGGAATGCCGTAATGCAGCCGAGATGGTTTTGCGCTGTGGCCAGGCCGCTGTCGAAGTTACCGAAAAGCTCTTTCCACCTTTCGCGGAGATGGAGCGCGTTCAGATAGAAAAGCGCGCTCGACGTTAGCAGCAGGATGCCGTCTTTGAGCAGCAGGGCCTCGGAATGCCCGCGAAGCTCGATGATGCCCTGTGCCTCATAAACAATGAGCAGGCCCGTCAGACCGCCGGCGATCAAACCCAGTCGCCGGAAGAGGATTTCCCATTGCGTGATGCCGGCAATAAGCAGCGCTTCGGCCGCGATCATCCAGAACAGGGCGATATTGTTGCCGCTGAACTTGAAAGGCACGGCAGCAAAGATCAACAGCGTACCGACGACCGTGAGCAGAGTGAAAGCCGCTTGCCTGCGGCGCGTGAGCGGCAATTGGCCGAAGATAAACTCGAGGCCGCCGATGCCAAGAAGCGCGTAGAACGCCAGCTCCGGATGCGTCGATTGAAACTTCATGACCGCGAGCAACAGCATGGTGTTGGCAAGTGCGGCGACGGTCGAAAAGGACTCCTGGCGCGGGGAGGCAACTCTGCGGGCCACATACGAGATGCGGAAAATGGCCCAGTAAAGAACCAGGATGATGGCGCTCGGCCAAAACTCCGGAAAGGCATGGCTGGCGGTACCGTTGGGATAGAGTCTGTAGAGCCAGTAGAAATGGTTTGCGTAGCTGGCGAGGATGCCGAAGATTTCAAGCTCAAACCAGCTCATGCGCAGCGCAATGACGGCAATGCCCAGGGCGAGAATTACTCCGGCGACAAGAGCATAAACGGTATCCTGGCTGAGCGCGACTGTGGAGAAGCCGAGCAGGAAGGCAAGGCCCGTAACCAGTTGCGAGCGGTAGCGTAATGTATGCGCAACCATAGCGACTGCGACTATGAGCATCAGAATGCAGTCGAGCGTGTTGGAGCTTATCACGGTCATCGGCGCAACGTGATGCATGGCGTAGGTGGTAAAGAAGAGCAACGCCCAGCCGCCTCCGATGCCGGTGCGGCCTAAGAGCCGGTACCGCTCGCGGCATTCGAGCCAGATGCCCCCGCCCAGCATGGCAGCGGCAATCAAGTAGATAAGAGCGACGCGCATACCCGGCCCCATGGCAATCAGCGCGATGCGGCCCAGCAGGGCCAGACCAAGAACCAGCAGGACAATGCCAATTTTGGCGAACAGGTTCATCCCCAGAAACTGTTCGAGGGGCAGGTTCATCTTGAGCCGATGAAAAATGCTTTCCCTGGGCACTGCAGGTTCGTATGCGGCAAACGAGGGAATCGGTGGTGATAGCCGAGCGGCTATAGCCGGCGGTACGTCCGGGCGCGGTGCGGCGCGGAGTTGTTCGGCTGGAGCCGTCGCAGCGGGCGCAACCTCCTTTTCCTTTACTACCCCGGCTTGGGCTGGCAATTTAATGACGGCCTTTTCAGCGTGAGCAGGAAACCTGTCGGTTTCGAAACTGGCCGTAGGCGTGGGCGCAGCTTCGGGGCTAATGCGCAGGGGAATTGCCCTCTGCTCGAGCCGAGACGACGCAACAGCAGGCTGCGAAGACTCGACCGGCACGGTGTTTACTTCGCCGGCAGCCGCGGAAGCGGTACCAACCGCATGAGTCGCAGTTTCGCGATTCGCCTCTCGATCTTCCGCCCGAGGTGCTGCTCTGGGAGCCTCCAATTCGGCCACTCGCTCCGAAAGCCTTGCCAGCTCGCGCCGCAATCCCGCAGTGTCGCCCTCGAGGTCTAGGATCTTGTACCAGCTCTCCTCGACTCGCCTTCGGGCCGTTCCGCTCCGAACCAGGGCAACAATTGCAATCGTCGGAATCCCAATAACTATTCCAATCGCCAACAGAAGAATGATTTCCATAGCATCACCTCATGCCTGGGCCTCGGATTCGACGTCAGAGGCCAGTGAAGTTGCGAGGGCTTTTATGGCGCGCAGATCCATCTTTCCCGTTCCCAGCGCGGGGATCGAATCGACATGGACAAACTGATTCGCTTTCGGCTTCCACAGCGCAGGCAGATCGCACTGCGACAGTTTTTCCAACACGGCCGTGAGCTTTGCTTCCGGTAACGTGTGAATGACGATGATCCGTTCGCCCTTCTTTTCGTCCGGCACTGCGGTTACCGCGAACACTTGCTCTGTTGCGTCGGCCAATTCATGCAGCTTTTCCTCGATGCGGATGTGCGGCACCATCTCGCCTCCGATTTTGCTGAAGCGCGAGAGCCGGTCGGTTATGGTGACGAAGCCGTCTTCTTCGATCATCCCCACGTCGCCGGTCGTGTACCAGCCATCATGCAGCACTTCCGCCGTCTTCCCCGGTTTGCCCAGATAGCCGCGCATCACGTTTGGTCCTTTCACCACCAGCATTCCCGCAGTTCCCGGCGCTACCGGCTGTCCCGTTTCGATGTCGACTACCTTCACTGAAACTCCGGGCAGCGGATGCCCGATCTTTCCGCGTCTTGCCGCCACCTGCCGGAATCCTGGGGCGCGATAGTCCTTGCCGTTCACGGTCACCACCGGCGAGCACTCCGTGCAACCATAGCCCTCCAGCGGCCGAATGCCGAATTGATCTTCGAATGCGACCGCCACGCGTTCCGGCAGCTTCTCGGCTCCGACCAGGACATATTGCAGTGAGCCGAAGCTCTCGGGTGTGCAACGCCGCATGTATGCCTGCAGGAACGTTGGCGTCGCGATCAGGAACGTCACCTGGTACTTCTCCACCAGCCCGCCGATCACTTGCGCGTCGAGCGGATTCGGATGGAACACCACACCTACGCCCTGTACAGCCGGCAGCCAAAGCCCCGCTGTGAATCCGAATGAGTGAAAGAACGGCAGAATGCCGAGAATCTTGTCCCGCCCGCCCAGCATGAATACCTGGCTGACTTGGCTTACATTCGAAATGATGTTGAAGTGCGACAGCATCACGCCCTTGGGGTCGCCGGTGCTTCCGCTCGAAAAGATCACGGTGGCCAGGTCATCCGTTCCACCCGTGCCATTCGTCTCGCCCATCGGCTTTACGTGACCCGCACCGAGCGCGCGCTTCAGCAGTCCCGCCGGCACCAGCCAGGCCATCGCCACTGCACCCAGCCTCTCGCTGAAGCGCGGCTCACCCAGCACATCCTCCAGCAACAGCGTCCGCCCCGGAATCGTCATATTCGGAAAGCGCTCGATGAATGCTTTCGAGGTGATGACCAGATCGAGGCCGCATTGTTTGGCGCAACTCGCAATGGTCTCATTTGACGATGTGTAGTTCAGATTCACAGGCACATGACCCATCAACATCAGTGCGTAATTTGTCAGTGCTCCGCCTACTGATGGCGGAAGCAGCACGCCCACCATCGGCTGCTCCCCGATGTGTCCCCGCAATCTGCGCGCAATATAGACGGTCTTGTTGAGCGCGGAACCAAATGAAACCTTCGGCGTCTTTGCGTCCGCCATGAAAAACCGCCATGGCCGCTGCCGCGCTGTGCGTACAAAGGCACGGTCCAATGTCTTCATCGACAATTTGCGGGTCTCAAAAGCAGCGGCATGCAGTTCCTGGACGGCAGTCCGCACCTCGACTGCAGTCGACGCGGGCGCCATTGGCTTTCCTAAGCTCACCGTGACCCGATATGGAATTCGTCTCGGCACCTTCCACAAAAACCGCCCGCGCTCAAAGCTGAAGATGCTTCCCCACACGCCGTCCAGGTTCACAGGAATGATGGGAGCCTCAACGCCTTTCATGATGCGTTCCAGTCCGCGGCGGAAGGGGAGCAGTTGCCCGGTGCGAGTGATCTGCCCTTCGGCAAAGATGCATACGATCTCGTTGTTCCGCAATGCATCGGTTGCAGTTCTAAGGGAGTGCAACATCTCACGCGGATGCTGCTCGCTGGATATTGGGATCGCCTTCACCATCTTGGCGAATGGTTTGACCACCGGGTGGTCATAAATTCCGCGGTACATGATGAAGCGAATCGGCCGGTCTGTCGCCGCCACCAGCAGCGCCACATCCACAAACGACATGTGGTTGCAAACCAGCAGCGCGCCCGTCTTCTCGGGAAAGTTGTCGCGTCCAATTACGCGAACGCGGTACACCGTCCGCGTAGCGAAGAAGAGAATCAGCCGCCCAAACCACTCCGGCAACAGGTACAGAACATACGCTGTGCTGAACGCAGTTATGCACGACGCCGCCACGATCACACCGCGCGGATCGAGATGAATGTAGGCGGTAAAGACAAAGTAGACGCCCGACGAGATGGCGATGCCCACAAATGACAGCAGGTTTGCCGCCGCAATGATTCCGCCTTTGTCCTGCTCCGCAGGCTTGTGCTGGATCAGCGCATTGACCGGCACGGCAAAGAATCCCGCCCAGAAACCCAGCATTCCGAGCAGCGCCGCAGAACCCGCCATCCCGTGCGGCACAATGCCAAGCGCCAGTCCCGTGCACGTCATACCGATCGAGCCCAGCGGAATCAGCCCGTACTCAATCTTGTTTTCGCTTACCCATCCGGCAGCCATGCTGCCAATGCCGATACCCACCGCCAGCATGGCGTTGAGATAGCCGGTCCTGGTCTGCCCGATGTGCAGCACATCGGGTCCGTAGATCACGATCGTGGAAAAGAGCAGTGAGCCCAGGAACCAGAAATAAGCATTGCCGAGCACTGCCAGAAACAGCGCCCGATCCTTGCGCATCTTCCCGATCTGCGTCCACAGGTCGCCGGCTATATTCAGCCTGAACGGTTTTTCCGGCGCCGCAGCCGGCACTTTGTCGATTCCCAGGCTCGTCCCGAATCCAATCACTGACAAACTCAGCAGCACATAACCCGCGTAAATCTCATGCCCATGAAAGTGCTCGCCCATCCATGCGCCGGCAACCGTGCCGATAATGATCGCGAGAAATGTACCTAGCTCGATTACACCGTTGCCCCAGGACAGGCTCTTCTCGGGCAGCAGTTCGGGCAGCAGGCCGTATTTCGAAGGCCCGAACAGCGCCGCCTGGCTCGCCACCAGCGTCAATGCTGCCAGCGAAAGCCCCAGGGAATGGGTCGCCAGCCCGGCAGTTGCCAGCAGCATTGACCCGAGCTCCATCACCTTCGTCCAGATCGTGATCTGGCGCTTGCTGAACCGGTCCGCCATCCATCCGCCCGGCATGCTCAGAATGAGAAACGGCACCGAAAAGAGAAACGTGACAATGGAGACGAATGTTTCCCGCTCGGTCTTCGCCAGGTTCATCCCGACGATCATCGAGAGCAACAGATTGCGCAGAATGTTGTCGCTGAAGGCGCCCTGAAACTGCGTGGCGATCAGGGCCCAGAAGCCGCCATGGCCGCGCGGCGCGCCGGTCGCAAGTGGAGCGGTTCGGCCCAGCACAACGGGATCACTCGAAACGCTGTTCATCGGCTTTGCCTCCTCCGGGGGAGCGGAGATGGTCTTCACTTTAGCCACCTTCATTTCCCGAAAAAGGCCCTTCCAGACAGTTTCGCGAGTGTCACAAGAATTGCGAACTATCAGAGAATTTGCTCAATTCTAACTGGAAGGCGTCCGCCAGCAGCGAGAATATAAAAACCCGCGGCCCCTTTGGCAACTCGCGCGTTGCGGCCGTGTGCGCGTCGCAGATAATCGCGCCTGTCTGATCCAGTCCCCGCTGCCACCGCGGCCGCTTTGGATTCCGCACCACCAGCAAGTCCGGATCCACTCCTGCCGCCGCCAGCATCGTCCGCGCAATCTCTCTGAAATCCAGCCAGGCTGACACCACCCCGATCAGATCCCCCTTCAGCGACGGCAGCTCCGGGTCGAGCCATCTGTTCGCCGACCGAATCTGCAGCGGAATCAGCTCTAGCCCCGCTGCCAGCACTGCGTGCACCATCTTGGTCTTGCTCGGCCGGCACAGCGGAATCGCCGCCAGCATCGCCTCCGACGTCGCAGCTTCGTCGACCGTAATCGCTATCGCGGGCCACGTTGTCAGCTTGCGAATCTCAGTCAGCAGAATCTCCCGTGCATCCACATCCGGATCGATCAGAACAAAATGATCCGGCGGCGGCGCGGCAATCCACTCGGCCACGCGCCGCCTGATCGCCAGAGCAGGCAATCGCAGTTCGCGCACCGCCTTGAAGAACGCCACAATGTGCTGGTCGAGAATCTGCTCGGGCGTTTGCGCCGGTGCCGCTTCGCTCTGGATGTACACACCGCTCCCATGCCGGTACTCCACCCATCCGTCGCGCGCCAGTTGCCGGTAGCCCGCACTGACCGTGTTTGGATGAATGCTGAAACGCCGTGACAGCTCGCGTGTGCTCGGCAGCCGCTCGCCAGGCTTCAGGTCGCCGCTCAATATAGCGAGTTGCACCTGCGTCGCCAACTGGCGGTAAATAGGAACTTCACTCGCCGCAGAAAACCAGAGCCGCAACTTCGGACCCCCTGCACACAAGAAATGACAACGATAAGGATATATTGATCGCTTTTTTTGAGGTGGGACGCCGGCCGATTGGGGGGAGTGGCAATGAAAGTGATAAAGCGGTATCGGCAAGCATCCAAGACCAACCGGGACCTCAATGAATCAACAGCCGTCGGCATGAGGTGATGGAGGCTTGAAATACAGCCCACAAAGACCGTGCATTGTCTCTTGCAATCGGCAAAGGCGGATATCGCATTTACTCACACCTCGTCCGCCGAAAAGCGGAACATTCTCAAATCGAAGAGCCGCGGCGTGGTGATCTTCTACGACAATCGCGACGGATGTCCCGAAGTTTACTTCGCCAACGCGCCCACCGTCGAAATGGCTCTTCAATCCACTCCATGGAGGTGCGGATACTTGGAGGTGCGGACGGAGTTGCTGGAGTTCCTAAGCCGACTTCAAATCGTTCATGGTACCCGGCGGGTAAGCCGTCGATTCGCGCACCACCAGGTGGGTATCGATCCTGTATTCGCGCTGCGGATTGCCGCCTTCAACAATGTGCGCTTTGAGTGCCTTTACCGCGGCCTTTGCCAGATCGATTCTCGACATCTGAATCGAGGTGAGCGGGGGAATTGTGACTCTCGCCATCTGAATATCGTCGTAGCCGATTACCGAGAGATCGGCCGGCACCCGCAATCCCACCCGGAACGCCTTGTGCAGCACTCCGATTGCCGTCATATCGTTTGAACACATCACGGCGGTGGGCTTGCTCGTACATTCGAGAATCTTTTCCGTTGCCCGGATCCCGCCCTCCAAAGTGTGATCGCCCTCCACGTGCCACTCGGGCTTCGCGGCAATCCCGCATTCCTCGAGCGCGTGAAGGAAAGCCTCCGATCGCGATCGCGCCGAGTGCAGCCTCATTGGTCCGGATATGAATCCGATCCTTCTGTGTCCCAGAGCGGCCAGGTGTTGCACTCCCTGGCGTATCCCATGCCCGTAATCGACTTTCAAAAGACTGACGCCTGGCCGGTCGGGCCCCGCGTCGACAAATACTAGCGGAATATTTCTCTCGGCCAGTTGCTCAAACAACGGCTGCTCGATGCCGAAGGTCATGATCGCCACTCCCTCGGCCTTGCGCTCCAGAAGGCGGCGGATACATACCTCCATCCTCTTTGGATCGTAGTTGGTCGAGCTGATGAGAATCTCGAATCCATTCTCGATGGCCACATCCTCAAAACCCTGGATCAGTTCCGGGAAAAAGGGATTCGTAATCTCAGAAACAACCAGACCCAACATGCCGCTCCGCCCCGAACCCAGGGCGCGTGCCTGCGTATTGGGAACGTAACCGAGTTCGTGAATTGCGCTCCAAACTCGCTTTGCCAGCTTGGCATTCACGGTCGGTACGCGATTGATCGTTCTCGAAACAGTGGCAATTGAGACATTTGCCCTTGCCGCGACTGCCCTTATATCCAGCAACGCGCGTTCTCTTCGGCTTCGGTTGGTTTTTTTCGGCATTCAAGCCCTCGTCATTTGAAAAGAAGGCGTTTACATCATATCTTACGGAAGGATGAGAATCGATGCTGGATTTGACACCTAACTGTCCGCGCAATTAGGGTTAATCCGCTAAGAAAACGCTTTCTTTTCCAGCCCTGATTCGTGGCTGCCTCCCTCATCAGAGCCTGCAGGGAAAGAGAGGGAAAACATGTTGCTTGAAGAACTGCGCCAGCAAGTGCTCAATGCCAACCTCGAACTCGTGCACGCCGGCCTGGTTTTATACACTTTTGGAAATGCCAGCGGGATTGACCGCAAACAGGGGCTGGTGGCCATCAAGCCCAGTGGCGTTCCTTACGAAACCATGCAACCCTCCGATATCGTGCTCACTGACCTCGACGGCAAGATTGTCGAGGGAGATCTGAAGCCCTCTTCCGACCTTGACACGCACATCGTTCTCTATAAGTGCTTCCCCGCAATCGGTGGCGTCGTTCATACCCACTCCACCTACGCCACCTCCTGGGCCCAGGCAGGTCGGCCGATTCCGGCCTTCGGCACCACTCATGCAGACTATTTCCGCGGCCCCGTTCCGGTAACCGACCCCCTCTCCGACGAGGAGATCAAAGGCGATTACGTTTTAAATACCGGCCTCGCCATCGGCCGGCTCTTCGAGGGACGAGATGGCCTCGATCCCATGGCTACACCTGCTGTCCTTGTCGCCGGACACGCGCCCTTCACCTGGGGCCCCACGCCGGCCGATGCTGCCCACACCGCGGTTGTGCTCGAAACAGTTGCGCGCATGGCCATCCTCACTTTGTCCATCAATCCTGAGTGTGCCGGCGTTTCCAAAGCTCTTCTCGACCGGCATTACTTCCGCAAGCATGGCCCGAAGGCGACTTACGGGCAAGGCTGATTTGTAGGCTCCAGGTACCGGACGGGCTCTCAATAGTCCTCTCCAGGCCCGGCATACGAAAGGAATCGGCGCGATGCATTTCTCGTTTGATCGCTTGGCGTCAGGTTGTTCCCAACTCCTCGCCTTTTCCACCGCGCCGTTGGCGCATTTGCGGGGATTGGATATTGCGGTGATCGCGATCTACTTCGCGATGGTGTTGTGGATTGGTTTCTACCTGAAGGGGATGTCGAACACCAGCGAAGAGTTTTTCATGGCCGGCCGGGAGATGACGGCGTGGATTGCGGGGTTGAGCTTCGTGAGCGCGAACCTGGGATCGCTGGAGCTGATGGGCTGGGCGGGCTCGGCCTACCAGTACGGCATCCTGGCCACGCACTGGTACTGGATCGGCGCCATCCCGGCGATGCTCTTCCTGGGCCTGATGATGATGCCGTTTTACTACGTGTCGAAGACGCACTCGGTGCCGGGGTACCTGAACCTGCGCTACGGGGAGCACGCGCGGACGGTGGCAGCGGTGGCCTTCGCTCTGGAGATGATCCTGATGAGCGGAGTGAACATGTTCGCCATGGCCGTCGTGATGAAGGTGGTTCTGGGCTGGGACCTGAACTTCTCGATCATCGTCAGCTCGGTTGCGGTTGCGCTTTACGTAGGCCTGGGCGGGCTGCGCTCGGCCATCTTCAATGAGGTGCTGCAGTTCGTGCTGATCTGGGGCGGAGCGCTGCTGGTGCCGATTCTGGGACTTCACCAGGCGGGCGGCTGGAGCGGGCTGAAGGCGCACATCATTACCAACCTGCACACCGACAGCTACTTTCACCTGTGGCGCGACACGGGCAGCTTTTCTGCCAACCCGATGGGCGTGCACTGGACGGGGATCGTCTTCGGACTGGGGTTCGTGATCAGCTTCGGCTACTGGACCACGGACTTTCTGGTGGTGCAGCGGGTGCTGGCGGCGCACAACCTGCGCGCGGCTCGCATGGCGCCGATCATCGGGTCGTTCTTCAAGATGGCGGTGCCGTTCATCGTGATTCTGCCCGGATTGCTGGGTCTCGTACTTCTCCAGAACCCGGACGGCAGCCGCCGCCAACTGGTGGGCGAAGACGTGACGGCGGCTTGCGCCTCGTCATCGGCAGGCTCGCCGGCCGATGCTGCGGGCTGCGCGGCGGCGATGGACAAGACCAACCTGACTGCCGATTACAAGCAGAAGGTGCTGGCCGGAAACCCCAACTACGAGCTGCACACCTACAACCAGGCGCTGCCGCTGATGATGGTGCGCTACATGGGCCCGGGGCTGCTGGGCCTGGGCATCACGGCGCTGATCGCCGGGTTCATGAGCGGCATGGCGGGCAACGTGAGCGCCTTCTCGACGGTGTGGACCTACGACATCTACAAGCCGCTCATCAACAGGAAAGGCTCCGACAGCCACTATGTAATGGTGGGGCGAATGTCGATCGTCATAGGCGTCATCGTCTCCATCGGCGCCGCGTATCTGGTGCAGCAGTTCCACGGCATCATGGACTACGTGCAGGCGCTGTTTTCGATCTTCGTGGCGCCGCTGCTGGCGGCGATTCTGTTCGGGATGTTCTGGAAGCGGGCCACGCGCCTGGCCGGTTTCCTGGGGCTGTTTCTGGGCATCGTGTTTTCGGCCAGCCTGTTTGTGTGGGTCAAGCTGAACCCGGCGAATCTGAAATATGTCGCCCTGTCAGACGCCGCGCGGCCGATGGCGGAAAATGTCTTTCGCGCGCTGTGGGCGTTTCTGTTTGCTGCGCTGGTGATCGTGCTGGTGAGCCTGGTGACCAGGCCGCGGCCGGTGGCCGAGCTTGATGGATTGGTATACGGCGCCACCAAGCTGCCCACCGAGGAGCCGGCGCCGTGGTACAAGCGGGAGTGGATGTGGGCGGCCGCAGCCGTGGCGATCTTTGCGGTGCTGAACGTCGCGTTCTGGTAGCGCGAGGCAGGGACTGAGGGACTAAGAGGCGAGGGACTAAGGGAGCGGAGCTGGCGCGGGCCAGCAAGCAGGCCGGCTTACAACCACTGGCTATTGGCTACTGGCTCCGGAGACGAGGGGGAAGAGAGTATGCATGGATCGCGGATACCGATCTGGTTCTTCATCGGCGTGCTGCTGGTGATCTACGGGGCGATGATCGTGGGTGCGGGGCTGGTGGAGTGGATGAGCGGCAACTACCCGGCCGGGGTGGAACTGAACCAGTTGCACGCACCGCTGTGGTGGGGCGGGTTGCTTGAGATTCTGGGCTTGTTTTACGTGATCAGGTTCCGCCCCGGCAAGAAGGCGTGAGGCGGGGGAGCAGAGGCCTTCAGGCCTCTGAGTCGCGCGGGAAGAAGCATCGGGGCTTTAGTCCCGGAGAGATGTTTTTCGGCAACCTTGATCGACTGAACCATTCAACCGGCAACAGCACTTGGAGGAGCACGAACATGACAGCGCAACGCAAGATGACATACGGCATCGTAGTAGGTAATCGCGGCTTTTTTCCTGACCATCTGGCCAAGACCGGGCGCGAAGAGATGATGGCCGCCGTTGAGGCCGCCGGGGCCACACCCATCGTTCTCTCGCCCGAAGAGTCGAAGTACGGCGCGGTGGAGACGTACGACGAGGCGGCGCGCTGCGCCGAACTATTCAAAAAGCACGCCGGCGCGATTGACGGCATCATCGTCACGCTGCCCAACTTCGGCGACGAACGCGGCGTGGCCGACGCGCTGCGGCTCTCGGGGCTTCGGGTTCCGGTGCTGATCCAGGCCACGCCCGACCGCGCCGAAGCCATGACCATCGCCACGCGTCGCGATAGTTTCTGCGGCAAGATGAGCGCGTGCAACAACCTGATGCAGTACGGCATCGCCTACTCGCTGACCACGCTGCACACCGAGAGTCCGGCCTCGGCCGAATTCAAGGCCGACCTCGAGTGGTTCGGGCAGGTCTGCCGCATCGTGAAGGGCCTCAAGAACCTGCGCATCGGGGCCATCGGCGCGCGTCCGGCGGCCTTCAACACGGTGCGCTACTCCGAGCGCCTGCTCGAAACCAGCGGCATCTCGGTCGAGCCCATCGATCTATCTGAAATCTTCGGCCGCATCAACAAGATGAAGGACACAGACGACGCCGCGCAGTCGAAGCTCGCCGCCATCAAGTCCTATGTAACTACGGCCGGCATTCCCGAAGAAGCGCTGATGAAGATGGCCAAGCTGGGCGCGGTCATCGACGGCTGGATGAAGCAGACCCACTGCACCATCAGTGCGGTGCAGTGCTGGACCTCGATGGAGGAGTACTTCGGCGTGGTGCCCTGCACCATCATGAGCATGATGAGTAACAATCTCATCCCCTCGGCCTGCGAGGTGGACGTGCCCGGCGTGCTGAGCATGTATATGATGGCGCTGGCTTCGGAAACTCCGTCGGCCTTGCTCGACTGGAACAACAACTACGGCGCGGACCCCAACAAGTGCGTCTGCTTCCACTGCTCGAATCTGCCCAAGCATTTCTTCGCCGACGTGAAGATGGACTACCAGGAGATCATCGCCGGCACGGTGGGCAAGCTGAACACCTTCGGCACCTGCGTGGGCCGGGTGAAGGCGGGCGCGATGACCTTTGCGCGCTACTCGACCGACGACCGCATCGGCATGATCCGCGGCTACACCGGCGCAGGCGCGTTCACTAATGATCC
>Ga0335072_10001256_pt1 | contig 41845 bp, 46 predicted proteins | sample Lox_Sample_21_FD_206725 | JGI IMG/M metagenome (GOLD analysis project Ga0335072, IMG submission 206725) | Soil microbial communities from Loxahatchee National Wildlife Refuge, Florida, United States - Lox_Sample_2.1 | ecosystem: Environmental > Terrestrial > Soil > Wetlands | place: USA... | reverse complement strand
GCGGTTGATGCTTTATAGCCAAATATCATTGTTATCTGACGTTGTCAGGCAGAATGTCGCGCGACGCAGACGCACTCATCTGCCGCTGTCGGCGCGGTCCCGGTGGGCGATCCGTGCCGACCCTAGGCCCTTGATCCGGGTCGTCTGCTTTCCTGGTCAAGGCTGTCCGTGACGCTGCTGCCCGGCCTTTCAGTTGGCGAGAGTCGTGCCGGAGCTGACCAAGCTCGCCTAGAAGAGCGAGTGGAGGCCGGCGTAACCAAGTACGCCGGCGACGAGGACGGCCAAGCCGGATCCGACGGAGAAGTCGTATCGCGTCGGGTAGCCGTTCTCGTATCCGTCGAGAGGTTTGGTACCTCCCTTGGCGATGTATCGAGCTGTCTGATCGGCGCGATACCGGCTGACCATCATCTGAACCATGGCGATCATGGCTACGGCTGCCCAAAGCAGCCCCAGGCACCCGACCAGCCAGCCTTCGAGCCGACTCTTGGGACCAAGAATTACGGAGATCGCGATTGCGGGCGGGAAGAAGATCACCATTGAGGCCATAGCAGCGCGCCACCACACGCGCACTGAGAACTCCTGCGCTCGCCACAGCCGTGCAGGGCTGATCGTGCGGTCGGCGGCGGCCATCAGGCACAGCTCTGGGCCATCGCCCCAAGACCGGCTGAGTGCAGGGTGCAGGCGCAGCCAGATCCGCCCTAGTTGGGCGGCGAGGTAAAACTCAGCCAGCATCCATGGCCGCCGATCGGAGAGGAACCGATGTGTATGTTATGACTTATCAGGATAGCTCACCGAGAAGCCGGACAGGCAACGGCTGAGGGCCAGACGGCTCCTGCCGCGAGATCTTCGACGGCGCGCTGGATGACTCCCCCCAACCAGCCGGCCGTCCCGGACGTCTTCGACGTCCGTTCGGATCAGCGGCTCGCGCCTCGAGCAAACGCGCGCATCTGCCGCGGTGCAGTCGCCTATGAAGTCGCACTAGAGACGACTACTCGTAAATGGCAGCCGCTCGCAGAGCTGCGGCGAACACTGTTCAGCCGTCACTCGGAACCGGGCGGCCGGTGTTGACGTACGCCTGCTCGAACCTCTGTAGCCAGGCTGCCATGGCGTCAAGGTAGGCAGCGATCGTCACATTCTCCCAGCGTCCGGCTGTGCCAGCGCTCCACTCAGCCGAGAGCTCGTGCAGCACCTCGATGACACTCTCCTTGTTGCCTGACATAGGCAAATGTTGCCACGACCGGGTCACTAAGAATGTCCGCTTCTGCCGCGATTCGCATGCGTGCGCTGGCGGGTTCAGCTTTCTGGCGGTGCGAACGAGTGCACCAGCGCGGCAAGTTCGCGGTCGGGACTTATGTGCTTGCGATAAAACGGGCCGCAAGGCGTGGCCGCCAGGCGCACGGCAACCGCCAGCAAGTCCGGCGCCGAAGCGCCGCCGCGGTAGGCCCCGGCCAGGAAGGTGAACTCGTTCATGACTCCGACAACGCTGCGGCTCGCGGTCTTGGCGAGGCGGCAGTCGCGCATCTGCCGCAGTTCCCTGTCAATGACCGCCTGCGGCGTTCCGTGGGCGGCGAGCACTGCGGCCGCCTGCTGCGGGAACCTGGCCAGCAAGGTCGCCGCAGGCGCCAGCGGCAGCAGCACCGGCAGCAGGGTCGGTTCGCTCACGAACAACGCGACCTGGGGATTCCAGAACACCGCGGTGGCGTACCACTGACCCGTCAGGGTGGTGGATTCCTCATCACCGAGGTCGGGCGGCCCAAGGCGGTCAAGCAGCTTCCTGGTCGCGCGCACGACAAGCACCCGCCCCATGCTGCCCCACTCCAGTCGCCGCCGGGACCCAACTGCTGGCGCTCTGACGGCAGAGAGCACCGACGCGAGACGACCAGCTCGCGAGCGTGTCTCGTCGACCGACCGCGCACGGGGCTATGACGTCCGTGACGGAGAACGATCTGGACCGGCTGACCTTACTCTTCTGCCGGTTGTCAGAGCTCGAGCTACCAGGCGGGCTTCTTCCTGCTCAATCCCGCAGGAGCTGTTCCGGCGAGTTCGAAGGGTCCGGCGTTCAGCCATTGCGGGTGCTTTGGCTCCCAGCCATCAGCCGTTCGAAAAATATGCACAGGTCAGACAAGACGATTCGTCGGCAACGAGTCATTGCTCGCAGGCAATTTACATAGCTGTGAACGGATTGGCGAAAAATATTCGCCACGTGCTGGTATGGCGCCCCGAGCAGGACTCGAACCTGCGGCCTACTGCTTAGGAGGCAGTCGCTCTATCCGCCTGAGCTATCGGGGCCGAAGCCGCCCGGCCCGCCATCCCACCTGCCAAGGCGGGCGCCGCCGGGAGCCGGACTAAGCCTAGCCGGTGTCAGCCTCATCAGCGCACTGCCGCCAGGACACTGTGCGGGGGGTGCAAGCAGGCACAGGCCGCTGCCCGGATCGTAAGGTAGACCGCATCCGGACAGCCAACCGGGAGCAGCCTCCTGACGGGAGCAGCGCGGTGCAGGTAAAAGACATCATGACCCAGGCCACGGTCACCGAGTCGCCGCACGACAGCCTCCGGTCGGCGGCCGGGCGGATGTGGCGCCAGCAGACCGGCTCACTGATCATCGCTGAGGGTGACCAGCTCATCGGCATCATCACCGAACGGGATCTCCTCCGCGCAGTCGCCCTTGGCGCCGATCCAGACAAGACCACCGTTGACGATGCGATGACAACTCAGGTCTTCACCGTGACGCCGGACATGCAGCTCCAGGACGCTGCCAGGGAAATGGCCGCCCGCTGGATCCGGCACCTGCCCGTCGTCGGGAACGGCAAGTTGCTTGGCGTCGTGAGCATGCGCGACGTGACCGGCGTGTTCGCCGCGATGGCCGGGGGCGACGTCAAGGTCGAGCACGAATTCGACCATCTCGTCCGCGAGCGCCGCCTAGCCCGGATCGAGCACGGCGACCTCGACTAGCTGCACCGTCCGGCCCGGGAACCCCGCCACTCCCTCCACTAACTGCCCGCCGCGCTGGGCGCGCCTGCCTCACGGACAGTCTTCGCGAGCCGCTCCAGCAATCCCGCGGACGCGGTCAGCCGGCGCCGGTCCGCCGCGGGCAGCTGTGCGATCGCGCTGGCGATCGCCGAGATCCGCCGTCCGGCGGCGGCTCGCATCAAGTCCTCGCCCGTCGGTGTGGCCGCGATCAGCGCTGCGCGCCCGTCGCGCGGGTCCGGCCGGCGCTCCGCTAGACCCCCGGCGACGAGGCCGTCCACGATCCGCGTCATCGTCGGCCCGGCAACCCCCTCGGCGGCCGCCAGTTCGCCCAACGGCCGCGGCCCGCCAAACACGATCACCGACAAGGCGGATAGCCGCGCGGGCGTCAGACCAGCGAGCCGGTCCACGGCAGCGAGGCTCCTCAGCAAATGAATGGCCCCGGAGTTTAGCGCGGACGCGACGGTCTCAAAGCTGGCCGCGTCATCAAGCCGGTCAGGCCCGGGGTTGCTGTTTGCCACCCACTATGCATAGCATACCTATGCACTTTCCGTAGCTATGCTACGTAGTTCGATAACCAGAGGGGAACGAGCAGTTCCGTGGAACTCCACCAGGTTGCACAGCACGCTGACGACCTAGACAGAGCCGTTGCGTTCTACTCAGATGTCCTCGGCTGCGAGTTCATCACGAAGATCGACCCGCCGGGCCTGGCCTTCCTGCGGCTCGGCAGCGTCCGCTTGCTGCTCGACAACGCCGCGCCGAGCGCGCTCATTTACCTGCGAGTCGATGACGTGCGGACAGCGGCCGAGCAACTGCGCGCGGCAGGCGTGCCGATCCACACCGAGCCGCACCTGATCAACACCGACACCGACGGCATCTTCGGCGAAGCCGGCTGGGAGGAATGGATGGCCTTCGTACGCGACACCGAGGGGAACCTCGTCGGCCTTGCCAGCCGCCACGCACCTGCCGAGTCGCCGCGCTGACGCTCAGGCCGGCCATCAACGGGATCGCTGCTGGCGAGCGCGCTGACGTTTCACGGATGTGCACGGCGCGAACCAGCGCAAATCACTTTATTTCTCGCAACCAAATCCGTGGAACGTGAAGTTTTCCGGGCGCGGGAGTGCTGCGCTACCTGTCTTAGCACCCGATACGGCCCCCGCGAAAGCCTCAAAAGGGGTATTTCAGCTTGCCGGAAGGGCCATTCCGGGTGCAAAGTCACAAACGATTTTGGATCGGAGCGCTCAGGGCAGCTCGAATGGCAGCTCCAGGCCGTCGAGCGCGTTCTTGCACGGGCACGCGCGGTCGAGCGGCAGCTCCTCGATCACTCTCGCGATCAGGTCGCGCAGCCGGGCCGAGTTCGCCGCGAAAACGCGGAACACCTCGTCCTGCGTCACACCCTCGCCTTCCTCCACTCCGGCGTCGGTGTCGGTCACCAGGGCGATCGCGGTGTAGCACAGCGCCAGCTCGCGGGCCAGGACAGCTTCGGGATGTCCCGTCATGCCGATCAGAGTCCAGCCTTGTGCCGCGTACCAGCGGGACTCAGCGCGAGTAGAGAACCGCGGCCCCTCGATCACGACAAGCGTGCCGGACTTGACCGGCTCCCAGCCGGTCGCTTGCGCGGCCCCGATCGCGTGCGCGCGGCCGACGGGACAGTACGGGTCGGCGAACTGAACGTGCACCGCACCGCCGGCCTCATAGAACGTCTGCGTTCGCCCGGACGTCCGGTCCACGAGCTGATCAGGCACAGCAAGCATGCCGGGGCCATAGGACGGGGTCAGCGAGCCGACTGCGGTCGGTGCCAGGATCTGGCTGACTCCAAAGGAGCGAAGCGCCCACAGGTTCGCCTGGTAAGGGATCTTGTGCGGCGGGAACCGGTGATCCCGGCCGTGCCGCGGCAGGAAGGCGACCCGCTTGCCGTCGATCTCGCCGACGGCCACCAGATCGCTCGGCCGCCCGTACGGCGTATCGATTTCGAACTCATCGCGGGAGTCCAGGAACTCGTAGAAACCCGAGCCGCCGATCACTCCGATGTCTGCCAGGTCGCTCACGCGGTCAATGTACCGGTCCGCGTCCGTCGGCGACGGTGAGCCCGTGCCGCAGCGGCTCACCTAGCGCGGCAACGGGCGGCGCGACTCTTTGCTAGAGCGGCCACGCGACCAGCGCCTGAGCTGCAGACTCGACCCGGCTAGCCAAGGCAGTCGACGCATTCGGACGACTGGACGTTGCGACTCAGCGACGCCGCTGGGTCACCGAACGCGGAGCCGGCCGCGGGGTGCTGACCGACGAGGACTTCCTATCCCCGCTGCCCGCGGTCGACGCATTCGGATGACTCAACGAGTTGGTCGACGACGCCGGCCGGTGGCACGCGCCGCCTCCAGCACATTTACCCGTGCTGACGACGTTTGCCTGCGTATCGAGCGTGAGTTGAGCATCCGAACCGCAGAGTCAGCCGCTCCCCGCGGCCACAGTTAGCGAGTGCTAGCCGACCGTGGGGGTGCTGACCGACGAGGACTTCTTGTCCCCGCTGCCCGCGGTCGATGACTTCGAGCTTCCCGAGTCGCTGCTGGCAGACTCGCTCTTGGCCGAGTCCGAACCGCCCGAGGAGCTCTCCGAAGACGACCCGTTGGACCCGTTGGCCGAGCTCTCCTTGGCGGCTGGCACGGTGCTCGAGCCGTTCCTGCTGTCGGTGCGGTAGAACCCGGAGCCCTTGAAGACAATGCCGACCGGCGAGAAGATCTTGCGGAGCTTGCCACCACAGGCACTGCAGACGGTCAGCGGGTCATCGGAAAACCGCTGCACGACCTCGGACCGGTCTCCGCACTCGGTGCAGGCGTACTGGTACGTCGGCACGATTCCTCCCTCTGCGGCGTTAGCACTCGCCGCGGTCAACTGCTAAATGGTAGCAACGGCTAGCGAAGCCTGCTGATTCCTTCGCCGGCGATCGCGGCGGTGCGGACCGGCTGATCGTGCGGACCGGCCGGAACCTCGGGCACCAGCTCGCCGTCATACAGCAGCGCCACAGTCTGGATTACCGGCCCGACCCTGGCCAGCGCCCGGTCATAGCTCCCGCCGCCACGGCCCAGGCGCCGCCCGGCCCGGTCGACTGCCACCGCAGGCACGATAACCAGATCGGCGCTTGTGATTGCGGTCACACCCCGGCGCGCCTGAGTGGGCTCCAGTAGTCCGCGCGGCCCCGCACCAAGCGAGTCCGGCCCTTCGTACGACGCCCAGTCCAGGTCGCCGTCAGGCTGGAGTACCGGCAGCAGGACATAGCTGCCACGCTTCCACAAGGCGAAGATCAGGCCTCGAGTGTCCGGCTCAGTACCGACCGACACATATGCCGCGACGGTCCCGGCCATCTGCAGCTCGGGCATCTGGAGCAGGGCATCCCTGAGCTGGCGGCCGGCCGCTGACCGGTCAGCCTCCGTCATCGCCCGGCGCCGCGCCAGGACCTCGGCACGCAGCGAACCCTTCGCCCAGGCGAGCCCGCTCGCGAGCCAATGCGAATCGGTCGCCACAATAGGTACGGTCGGTCCACGTTCCTGCCGGGATGGTTCGCTTGCACCGGCGCCGGGGCCGCGTCCAGAATTGGTAGCGCGTTCGGCTTCCCCGCTGGGTCCGGTTGAGGCGCCGGCCGCTTCAGTCCCGGCAGCGAGCGGCCCGTCGGACTTCCCGGGTGCGGGATTCGCCGCAGCAGGATTGGCCTGGTTTGACCGGGGCATATCAAGACGATCTGGCCGGGAGCCGCCGGCCAGCGGGGGCTCACCGGAATGCCCGGCTCGGCCGGCTGTCTGACCCTCCTGACCTGTGCCGTGCACGAGCCCTCCCGTCCGCTAGCTAAGGTTCTCAGCATGGCCCATTCACCGACCGTCACCAAAGCGGTCATCCCCGCGGCTGGCCTTGGTACCCGGTTCGTGCCGGCCACCAAGGCGATGCCAAAGGAAATGCTGCCGGTGATCGACACGCCGGCGATCCAGTACGTGGTCGAGGAGGCAGCTGCAGCCGGCCTGACCGACGTGCTGATGGTGACCGCTCGCAGCAAGACCAACATCGAGGATCACTTCGACCGCAACATCGAGCTCGAGGAAGTTCTCGAGGCCAAGGGCGACGAAAGCGGCCTGGCCAGCATCCGGGCGTCCAACGAGATCGCGTCGATGCACTACGTCCGGCAGGGCCAGCCGCTCGGTCTCGGGCACGCCGTGCTCTGCGCGGCCAAGCACGTCGGGAACGAGCCGTTCGCCGTGCTGCTCGGGGATGACTTCATCGATGCGCGCGACAAGCTGCTGCAGCGGATGCTCGACGTCAGGCAGCAGTACGGCGGCAGCATCGTCGCCCTGATGGAGGTCGAGCCAGAGCAGGTCTCGGCCTACGGGGTTGCCTCGATCAAGCCGACCGACGCCGAGGACGTCGTCGCCGTCACGGACCTGGTTGAGAAGCCGCCCGTCGGCGAGGCACCGTCAAACTGGATCGTCGTCGGCCGGTACGTCTGCGACCCGGCGATCTTCGACGTGCTGCGGGAAACCAAGCCGGGCCGCGGCGGCGAGATCCAGCTCACCGACGCGCTCCGCACGCTGGCCCGGACCGACCGCAGGGAAGGCGTTGTGCGCGACGGCGGCGGAGTGCACGGCGTGCTGTTCCGCGGCCGCCGGTACGACACCGGCAACAAACTCGACTACCTGCAGACAATGATCAAGTTCGCGTGCGAGCGGCCCGACATCGCGCCCGAGTTCGTGCCCTGGCTCCGCAACTACCTGGCCAGCATCGGACCCGGCGCGCGCTGACCTGAACACCGGCGGGACGATAGCCGCGCGAACCACAGCAACCCAGGCAGGCCAAGCAAACCACGATGGACTCCGTAGAGACCTATCTCGCCGACATCCTTGCGGCGATCCGCCCCTTGCCGCCGCGTGACCTTGCTCTTGCCGACGCGCTCGGGGCGGTGCTGGCTGCCGACGTAACCGCCCAGCACCCGCTGCCGTCGTTCGACAACTCGGCCATGGACGGTTATGCCGTCCTGGCCGCGGACATCCAGGCCGCGACCGGGGAACGACCGGTCGTTCTGCCAGTGCGTGCCGAGATCGCAGCCGGCGACACTGGCCGTTACGAACTCGTTCCCGGCTCGGTTATCAAGATCATGACCGGGGCCGCGCTGCCCGCCGGAGCGGATGCCGTGGTTCCGGTCGAGCTCACCGACGGAGGCGCCGAGCAGGTAGCCATCCGCCAGCCGGTCGGCGCCGGCAACGCGGTCCGGCTGACCGGCGGCGACGCGCAGCCCGGTGACTTGCTGCTGGCCGCGGGCTCCCATCTCGGGGCGGTTCACCTCGGCCTGCTGGCCGCCGCCGGGCACGGCAGCGTGCTGGCCAGGCCGCGGCCGCGCGTGACGGTGATCTCGACCGGCGATGAGCTTGTCGAGCCGGGCACCGCCCTCGTTCCCGGCCAGATCTGGGAGTCGAACGCGACAATGCTCGCCGCCGCGGCCCGCCACGCCGGCTGTCCCGCGCGCCGGTACCCGATCGTCCGGGACACCACCAGCGCGGTCCTGACCGCCGTGCAGGACGCGCTGGCCAGCGCGGACCTCCTGATCACCAGCGGCGGGGTGAGCATGGGCGGCGAGCACGACGTGGTCAAGGCGGCGCTGGCCACGCTGGGCACGGTCGGCTTCCGCAAAGTCGCGATGCAGCCCGGCATGCCGCAAGGGTTCGGCACCGTCGGCCCCGCTGACACGCCGATCTTCACGCTGCCCGGCAATCCGGTGAGCTCGTATGTGTCGTTCTGCCTGTTCGTTCAGCCTGCGCTCAACGCCCTTCAGAATTCATACCGGGAACGCGCTAAATCCCGGCAGGCAGTTCTCGCCGGGCCGGTCAGGTCTCCGGCAGACAAGCGGTCGTTCCTGCGCGGGGTCCTGGACGAGGCGGCCGAGCTAGTGACACCCGTGTCCGGGCAGGCATCGCATCAGCTCGCCTCGCTCGCCAGGGCGAACGCGCTGATCGTCGTCCCTGAAGGGGTGACCTCGCTGGCAGCCGGCGAGACAGTGGACGTACTGGAGTTGCCGTGAGCGCGATGTCGCCGGAACGTGCTGACCAGGGCGCTGGCATGGCCGGGCCCGGGATGACTCATCTCGACGAGACCGGGCAGGCCCGGATGGTCGACGTGTCCGGCAAGGCCGTAAGCGCGCGGTCGGCCACCGCGAGCGGGACCGTGCTGCTGTCGGAAGCGGCGATCGCCGCACTGCGCTCGAGGAACGTGCCCAAGGGCGACGCGCTGGCAGTTGCCAGGATCGCCGGGATCCAGGGTGCCAAGCGCACGCCGGACCTGATCCCGCTCTGCCATCCGATCGGGTTGCACGCGGTGTCGGTCGACCTGGAGGTTGCCGACCACGGCGTGCTGATCACTTGCACCGCGCGGACCGCTGACCGCACCGGCGTCGAGATGGAGGCGCTGACCGCGGTGACCGTCGCGGCGCTGGCGCTCATCGACATGATCAAGGCGGTCGACCCGGCCGCGGTGATCACCGACGTCAAGGTCGAGGAGAAGACCGGCGGCAAGACCGGAAGCTGGCGCAGGCCATGATCAGGGCGCTGGCGGTTACCATCTCCAACCGGGCTGCGGCGGGCATCTATGCGGACCGGTCCGGGCCCGTGCTAACCGAACTGCTGCGCGCGGCCGGCTGCGAGGTTGACGGCCCGGTGGTGATTCCCGATGGTCCGACCGTCGAGACGGCGCTGCGGGACGCTGTGGCTGCTGGTTACGACGTTGTCGTGACGACCGGAGGGACAGGGCTGACGCCCGGCGACGAGACCCCTGAGATGACGCTGCTGGTGATCGACCGGGAAATCCCTGGCATCGCCGAGACGATCCGGGCGGCGGGCGTCGCGGCGGGGGTGCCGGCGGCCGCGCTGTCACGCGGCGTTGCCGGGGTTGCCAACACAACGCTGATCGTCAACCTGCCAGGCTCGACCGGCGGGGTCAGGGACGGCATGGCCGTGCTCTCCGGCTTGATCGAGCATGCCGTCGACCAGATCCGCGGCGGCGATCACCCGCGCGCGGCGGCGAGCTGAGTGTTTCCCTCCCTGCGGCGCAAGACCGGACGCCTGGCACCATGCGGGCCAATCCGACACATTCGGTATTCGACTGGTTTCGTCTTGCGACCCGATAGCGGATCATGCTTGCGTCACGCAATGATGGTTTCGTGGTACGCGCGCGCGGATGGGTGACGCTGACCGAGCCAGCACTGCTGGACGCTCCGGTCAGCCTTCGCCCGATTAAGGTCAAAGACGCCTCAACCTGGCGCGACGCCAGGGTGCGTAACGCCAGCTGGCTGCGCCCCTGGGAGCCGACCAACCCGGAGACTCCGCTGTACCGGACCAGCCTCGGCCCGTACGTGGCGATGGCCAGGACCATGCGGAAGGAAGCCCGGCAAGGCCTGGCGCTGCCCTGGGTGGTGACCTATGACGGCCAGTTCGCCGGCCAGCTCACGATCGGCAGCATCGTGTGGGGGTCGGCACGATCGGCGCAGGTCGGCTACTGGATCGACGAGGCCTTCGCCGGGCGCGGCGTGATCCCGACGGCTCTCGCGCTCGCGCTGGACCAGTGCTTCTTCACGGTCGGGCTGCATCGGATCGAGGCCACGATCAGGCCCGAGAACGCCGCCAGCAGGCGAGTGGTCGAGAAACTTGGCTTTCGCGAGGAAGGCCTGCGGCGCCGGTGCCTGCACATTGACGGCGCCTGGCATGACCACATCTGCTACGCGCTGACCGTCGAGGACGTGCCCAACGGGCTGATGCCGCGCTGGCGAAGTACCGTGATGTCGGGCAGGCTGCGCGCCGGTTAGCGGGCGTTCCCGCCGGTTGCTGGTTTGGGGTCGGTGGTTTCTGCAGGCCGGTCACTTGGGGGCCGGTCGCGCGGGGGCCGGCGCTCCCGGTTACTGCCGGACTTGGCGATCTCGCGACACACCGGGCCGAATGCTCGTCATCTCAGGCGCTGGCCCTTACGGTGCGTGACGTGACCACAGCCGTTTCGCTACGTTGCGCCGAGCGCGGCGGGGCGTCGGCGTCCGGGTCGGCGGTGGGCCAGTGAGCAGCGCGTTTCTCTTTCTAGCGATCGTGGCCATCTGGGCGTTCGTGCTGGTACCTCGATGGCTGCGGCGGCATCACTCCGCGCCGCAGCCCGAATACGAGGCGGACTACTCGGAGGACGGCTACAACGCGCAGGATGAAGCGCCCGACTACGGCGATGCCACAGATCCGGGTGCTCCGGCGGGCGATCCAGCTTGGTCTGAGCAAGATGCGGAGGCGGATCCGGCCTACCCCGGCGAGACCCAGCAATACACGCAGGTGCCGGTGACCAGGCCGCTGTCGCGATCACGAGTACTGCAGGCCCGGCGCCGGCTGCTCACGATGCTCGTGTTGCTGACGGTCGCGGCAGGCGCCTGCACCGGGCTGAAGCTCACCGCCTGGTGGGTCTGCATCCCGCCGGCCGTCATGCTCGGCATGTACCTGCTCCTCCTCCGCGAGGCCGCGATTGCAGACGCAGAGCGGGCGCACTGGCTTGCGGAGCTGGAATGGCGCCGGGCTGATCGTGAGCGCGCGTACCAGGCTGAGGTTCCGCAGGCGCCAGAGGAGCAGCCGTCCGCGGAGGTCATCGATATCTCCGCGCGCGTGAGCGACATGGTCTACGACCAGTACACCGACGCCGCGGTGCGCGCCGTCGGCGACTGACTGCCCGGGCACGCCGCGTCGGCCCGCGCGGGCATGGAGATACGGCGCCCGGTCCGCCCTCCCGGTCAGTCTGTGCGCCGCGGCCGCACCCGCAGGCATGCCGACAGATCAGCCGCTAGCTGGCTGGCCTCCGCAGCGCCGAGCGTGGCAATGCCGATGCGGATTCCCGGGCCGGAGGCGAGCCGGAACCGTTCGCCAGGGGCGACGGCCCAGCCCCGGTCAAGCAGCCCGGAGGTCGTTCCCACTTCGTCGGTGACCGGGACCCAGACGGCGAGCCCTGACTGTCCGGTCGCGGCGATGCCATAGGTCGCCAGCGCGCCAATCAGCCGCTCGCGCCGGTCCGTGTAAGCCGCCGCGGCCTGCTCAAGCAGCTGGCCGACCTGTGGATCCTCCCAGAGCTCGGCCACGGCTTCCTGCAGGAGGTAGCTGACCCAGCCGGTACCTAGCGCCTGCCGGCCTTCCACGCGAGCCGTGGTCACCGGGTCGCCTGCCAGGACGGCGAGCCGCAGATCGGGTCCGAGAGATTTAGACACCGATCGAAGGACGGCCCATTTCTGCCTCCAGGTCGTCGTGGTGGTGGCCGGAGCGCCAGCGACCTCACCGGCGTGGTCGTCCTCGATCACCAGCAGTTCAGGCGCGCTGGCGAGCACGTGCGAAAGCTCCGCCGCCCGGTGGTTGTCCCAGGCTGCCCCGGTCGGGCTCTGCGCCCGAGGCACGAGAATCACCGCCTGACACTTCGCTTCGATCGCGCGCGCCACTGCCTCCGGCCGGACGCCACGCTCGTCCAAGGTCATCGGTACGGCGTCGATGTCCATCGCGGTGAGCAGGTCCAGCAGCGGCGGGTAGCCGGGATCCTCGACGCCTGCCCGGTCGCCTGGGCGCAGCCATGCCCCGAGGACGCGCTCGACGCCGTCAAGGGCGCCGCCTACCACTGCCAGGTGCATCGCGTCGATCCCGTCGGCCTGCAGGCGGCCTGCGGCCAGCTCGGCGAGCCGTGGCGAGACCGGAGAGTCGCCGTACAGCCGCGGCGAGACGGGAACGCCGCCGTCGCGCCGTGGCGCGGGCGAGGCGGGCATAGCAGGCAGGAGCGCCGGATCTGGCGACCCGCTGATGAGATTGCGCGCTCCGGCCGGGACAGCGAGCGGTGGCCGTGGCGCCGTCGGTGGCGCGCCCGTGATCCTGGTGCCAGCGCGGCGATGCCCGCGTGCGATCCCCTTGAGCCTCAGTTCCCGGTACGCCGACGCGACAGTCGCAGGGCTCAGGCCGAGTTCGCCCGCCAGTAGGCGCACCGGCGGCAACATTGCGCCGGGGCGCAAGCGGCCCTCACGCACCGCGGCCTCGACGTCGGACGCAATCTCGGTGGCGGTACTGCCGGTCGGCAAATATTGTGTAAGCATAATGTTATTTATGTACTGTAACAATAGTCGCAAGGGAGCGGCATGGCAATCTTGGACCCGCAGCTAAGCGGGCGTTTCCTCAGGCTGGAGCCGCTCGGCCAGGAGCACCTCACGGGACTGGTCGCAGCCTCAGCCGGCGACCCGGAGCTTTACAGGATGAGCAAGGTGCCGGTCGGCGACGCCGAGGTTGGGAGCTACATTGAGGCCGCCCAGGTGGCGCGCGACGCCGGGACCGCGGCGCCGTTCGCGGTGGTGAGGCTCGCTGACGAGAAGGTCATCGGATCGACCAGGCTGTTCGACATGGCATGGTGGCCTTGGCCGGCGGATCATCCCCGGCACGGGCACGACGGGCCGGACACCTGCGAGATCGGGCACACCTGGCTGACCCGGTCGGCCATTCGCACCAGCGCGAATACTGAGATGAAGCGGCTGATGCTGACGTTCGCCTTCGAGACCTGGGACGTGCAGAGCGTCTGCTTCCATACCGACGCGCGCAATGAGCGCTCGCGCCAGGCGCTGAGCCGCATCGGTGCCCGCTATGAAGGCATCCTGCGCTCGCACCGGCTGGCCGCCGACGACCAGCCGCGTGACTCGGCGCGCTTCGCGATCACGGCCGCGGACTGGCCCGCGGTCAAGGCTCATCTCGACGAGCTGAGCCGGGAGCGCCTGCTGGCGAGCTGACCGCTCGGCACGCCTCGCCCGTCAGCTCGGCGATCGCCTGGAGCGAGGAGTGCCAGGGTTTGCTACGCTGTCTGGCGTTCCAGGGGCTGTAGCGCAGTCCGGTAGCGCACCTCGTTCGCATCGAGGGGGTCAGGGGTTCAAATCCCCTCAGCTCCACGTCGTTTCCGCATGTCAGGACGCACATTCGTGGATAAATTCGGCGTTGTAATCGCCGATTGCTGCGAACAATGGGAGCCGATCTTGATGAGCTGGCCCTCTGACTCGCGCGCTCCCGGCAGCGCCGGCAGCGCCGGCAGCACGATCGAGGCCCGCTTCTGGCGGTCCCGCAGCTGATCTGGCCACCTGTTCCTGCTGACCACGCCCGCGCCGCAGCGTGCCAGCCCGCCCGCCACGGGCAGCGCAGCGAAGCGGCCACGGCGGCCGGCCCGGAGTCTGCATAGCGGTTTGAACACCGGCGCCCCTCGCTGCCTCATCGGGGCTCAGCCGGATGGGCCCTGGCCCGTCCGTTGCCTTCAGCGACCCCACGCACGACGGCAAGCCAGATCGCACAACATCACAGCCGGGATCGCAACCATCAGCGCCAAGACCGTGCCTCCCGGTCGGGCCGGTAGCCAGCGGCCGGGCGGGACGCCCTAGACGGCTGCGAGGAACTCGATCTCTTTCGCTTTCCACCTCGGCAGCGTCGCCAGTCATCTTCCTGTCTTGCCGCAGGCCGTGCATCGACGTTCCCGCGGGAACGCCCGGTCATGCCGCAGCGGGCGAGGAACCTTGCGCGTCGTTAATGCCTGACGGTAAGCGTGTTATTCGCCAGGCTCCGGATCCTGGCGTGCTGGCCCGGATCGGCGATCCAGCGGGGCGCCAGGATGCCGGCGCCCCCCAGCAGGTATCTCCTGGGTGACGGCTTGGGGGTGCGCGGCCAGGCCGCGAACTTGGCGCGCAGCGCAGCGACATCGTGGTGGCTGAGCCCGTAGCGGGAGAACTCCTGGTCGGCAATGCGGCCGAGTTGCTTGCCGGCATCGGCGAAGTCTTGGGCGGTCAGGCCGGGATCGAGGCGGCGGGCGAAGCTGATCAGCTGCGCCGGGCTATGGCGATCCAGCATCCGCGCGGTGTCGGCCTAGTCGCGGACTTCGACACGGCTGGCCAGCGCGCAGACCTTGCCACCCGCTACGTCCTCCAGCGCAAGAACCAGGCCGACCTCCATGACCACCGGCGCCCGACTGCGGTCGAAGTAGGCCATCTGCAGCATCGTCTGCTCGCCGCCGGGAGCAGTGACGATCCACTCGGCCAGCCCTTGGCCCATACCAGGGAACATGTCGGCCAGGCCGACTGCGTCGTCCTGCCGTACAGCCCGGAAACCGGCGGCGGCAAGCGCAGCCTCGACCGCGGCGGCCGCATCCTCTACACCTTGTTCCGGATCGGTGAACAGGTCAACGTCCAGCGTCGGGCGCGTCGTCAGCCCATGGGCCAACAGCGCATTGCCGCCGCCCAGGGCGAACCCGTGCCCGGCCGCGGCAGCCAGCGCGACCGATGCGACCTGCCGGTGCAAGTCGCCGACCGGCATCAAGCGCCGGCTGACGAGCGCAGCACCGGGTGCAGTTCCTCCCAGGCCCGCCGCACACCAGCTGCCAGCCGCAAGTCCGGCCACAAGCTGATCAGGATGCCCCGGTTGAGGCAGTCAGTGAGGTCTGACGGCCGCGCGGCCTCGCGCAGCACCACCTGATACATCCAGCGCCGGGTCGGCGCGCTGCCCAGGTCGAAGCGGCGATCAGCGCTGCTCCAGAACAACCGCGACGGCAGCTCGACCGTGCCGTGCGCCGGGCCGCGCAGGCTGCCCAGGTCGGCCACCACGATCGCGCGGCGCCCAGGCCTGGCCTGGTGCTGCGTCCGCACCGCCACAACGGCCTGTGTTCCCATGCTCCAAGACTAGCCGCCTCGCGCCGCTGAGCGAAAACCTGTTCGACCGTGCCCTCAGCACACAGTCCGACCTCTAGGCCATTACCGCCAGGCCAAATGCGCCCCGGCCATGGCGCGGAGCGGGGCGCCAGCGTCATTCCGCGACCTCATTGCGCGACCAATTCCGACGTGAGAATTCGCTCCAAGCTCCGCGCTGCAAACTTCCGGCCACAAGCGCCGACGGCGCCGCTTCATGTGTAGAGTGCCTCGGCACTGTCGCAGTTGCCCACGCCGAACGGCCGTGCGGCATGAAATCCTCTCCTATGACCGCCACTGGCAATGAGTCGCTATGACTATCGGCCCGGCCGCCGATGGGAACGGAATGGGAGCGGCGCTGCCCTTGCAGGCTCCCCCAGACGCGGCCGCAGGCCACGGTTCTTCGCGTCGGCAGGGACCTGACATGCGGAGACACGCTCAAGGTGAATCTGTGGCGTTGCATTCGCCAGTTAGCATCGAGCGGGTCAGAGGTTCAAATCCCCTAAGCTCCACCTGGCAGAAGCTAAAAATCGAACATTACCCGAACAACAAGGGGCGTTGACGAGGGCGCGCTGCCAAATACGCTGCCATCCACCTGGGGATACGTGAGGGGGGCGGGATGGCAGGCAGCATTTATTACCAGCACGCGAAGGGCACAGAGTGCCGGGACAAGCGGCACCGTTCGTGCGCCGGGACGTGGCGCGGCGAGATAAGGGAAGAAGGCTACCGCAGGCGCGTCAACGGCCAGACCAAGCGCGAGGTACAGGACCGCCTGGAGGAGATAGAGCGCGAGCGACCTTCTGCGCCGAACGGATGCGGCTCCTCGCTGACATGCGGGAGCAGCGCCAGCTCCTCGCTAAGGGCGAAGCGCTTGCCGCCGGAATAGGGAACGTCACTATGGCAATCACCCAGCCAGCGGCGCCAGCCCTATCGAGCAGGGTCTGCCCGGACTTGCCAGGCAGACCCCTTCTCCAGGCGCGTCCGTCAGACCTTGGCAACGATCGACGCTGTGGTCTCGGTGCTGGGGATGTAGTACGTCCCGACCGCGTAGCACTCCTTCGGGGACGCGCACGACACCGAACTGAACTCCGAGGCCGTTTCGGTCGACAGCAACACGGGCTTGCCGACCTTACCCTTGGTGATCACGACGTAGGCCGCTTCGGTGGTCTGGTTAGCGCCAGTGCCCTTGTTGACCGCGCCAACAGCCACGCACTGGGTGCTGCTGTAGCAAGCAATACTCTCTGCGATCCCCACGCTAGTGGAGCTAGTAAACGGAAGCCTGACAGCCTTGCCGGGGGCACCCGTCTTCGGGTTCAGCGACGTTACTTCCAAGTCCGCCGCGGCGCGGTCCGAGGCGCCAATGCTGTAGCACATCTTGTCCGAGTGGCAGCTGGCGTCGAAGGGCAGGTAGTTCGCCGGGTAAACGTGCGGCTTCCCGAACTTGCCGTTCGTCATCGTCATGGACTGGAACCCGATCCTGTTCGTCTCACGGCCGATCAGGCAGGTGGCGCGGGACTCGCAACTGACGGGTCCGTACATGTAGTAGCTCTTATTGACCGTCCTCTTGAGGATCCTCCCGGTCGGAGAAACCTTCAGCAGCAGCGCCCACGTAGGAAGCTGCACGCCGGGAGCCGCGCTGCTCCCATCTACCCAGCAGTACTTCGAGCTGGGGCACGCAATGTTGAACAGGTTGTACTGGTCAGCAGTAGGAAGCTTGGCAGTCACCTTCTCCGCGCCGGTCTTCGTGCTGATAGCCGTGATCACCTCGGTGTTGTCCCCGTAGCCGAGCGCGAGGCATGTCGTCTTGTCAGGGCAGGCGACTTGATAACTGGAGATGGCAGCTGACGACCATGACGTCACCTTGACGGACCCGTTGGCGAGGTTGAGGAACGCGGTCTTCGCCTTGGTGCCAGCTGTGTTCATGGCGGTGATCACGCACTTCGTGGACGTGCACGCGACGGAATCTGCCTGGATGCCCGCGACGTTCTTCGCGGCGTTAGGCGCTACGCCCGCAGACGCGGCTGTCATCCCCAGCGTGACGAGCATGGCTGCCGCTCCGGCGACAGCAAACAGTTTCGTTCTGAACAACGATTCTTCCTTCCTCGGCGGGTTTGCACAGGCGCGCTCGCCCTAGGCGGTCTCGGCGGGGAAGGCGCCCAACACGGCTACCACGAGGACCACTCGTTGGAGGGCGCGCCGATCGATCATCGCACTCGGCCCGCCACTCGCCGCCGATCTCTAGCCAATGCCCGGACAATGTCGGACAGCGCTCGTTCGGCACAGAGGGGGTCTAGTCCGTACTCACATCGACAGGCCGACCTCGGTGCCGCCGGCAAACGCGATGCCCGGCCACATAGCCAGCGCCACGCCGGCGATGTCCTGCCCGGCACCCGAGCAGGCGTTGGCTTCCAGCGTGGCCGGGACGCTGAGGCCCGGCATCAGCTTGGTGACCGCGGGCACGTTGCGGCGAGCCGACTTGGCAGCCGCCAGCAGCAAGGCAGAGGCCGTGCCGACTGCGCCGTCAACCGGCAGCGGCATCAGGATGGCCAGCGGCTTGGCCTGCCCCAGGTGCCGGGCGCGCACGTAGATGTGTGCGTGGCTCACGATGGCTGACTCGCAGGCAACCACAATCGCCGCGAAGGCGGCCAGCCGCCCGAGCGCAGTGTCGGTCATGCGGAAACCCCCGCGTAGTGACTGGTTCGGACGCGCTGTAAGGCGGCGGCCTTGATCTGCGCGCCTTGCAGGCTCCTTCAGACGCGGCCACAGGCCGCGGCCGTTCGCATCGGCTGGGACCTGACATGCAGAAACACACTGAAGGTGAATCTGTGGCGTTGCATTCGCTATTCGCATCGAGGTCACCAGCGGTTCAAAATCCCCTCAGCTCCACCCGGCAGAAGGCACGTTGATCTTGACACAAGATCATTTAGGAACTTGCGCCCGGAATAGCGCCCTTCGCGGTAGCCGATCGTCCGGGCAATCTCCGGCAACGCCATCGGGGTGCGGGAGGGAGCGCCGGGAACTAGTCGCCGCTTCACGCAGCGCTGAGCCGGAACTGAGTCCCACTGCTGCCTTGTACCCAACTGTCCGGCAGCGCCGCGGCCAGCGTGTGCTGAGCCCGCCAGCCGGTGCAGTGCCCCGGCACCACCAGATTAGGCGCCAGCTCGATGAGCGCCTCCACGGTCGGCCCGATGCTCGGGGCGAAGTAACTGCCGTTCAGGTGCAGGCCACCAAGGAGCGCGTGCAACCGAGGGACGCCGGTCAGCCGCAGGGCGTGCCGCACTATGTTGACGGCGCCGGCATGGCCGCAGCCGGTCACCACGACCAGGCCCTGGCCGCGCACGTGCACCACGAGCGCCTGGTCGTCCAGGACAAGCGGGTCATGCTCCCAAGCCGAGCCAGACCAGCGCTGATGCGCCGGGGGCATGCCGTGCTCGAATTCGGTTGTCCGGTCGACCTCGCCGGTGATCAGCACAGAACCATCCACCAGCAGCGACGGCTGCCGGCGTTCGATCACCTCGAAGCCTTCGCCCGTCAGCGCCTGCTTGCTCAGCGTCGGCATGTCGTCGGCACTGCCGCCCGGCAGCACGAGCCGGCGGCGCGTCCAGACCAGGGGGTGGACCACCATCGGCAGGGAACGTGCGCCGAGGCGGCCCGCCAGTCCGGCCACCCCGCCAGCGTGGTCGAAGTGGCCATGGCTGAGCACGACGGCTTGCACGCCGGCTAGGTCAATGCCAAGCCGGTCGGCGTTCGTGACCATTGCGTCCGGGGACAGCCCTGTATCGAACAACACTGAGGTCGTGGTGCCACCCCGGCGGACGGTGACCAGAGCCGAGAAGCCATGCTCGGCCATCAGCCCGACGGTGGTCGTTCCCGATTCGAACTGCGGAGCCCGGGCAATTCCTGCCGTGAATGACGCTCTAGTGACTGTCTCGGATCCCCCGAGCAGCGCGTCGTAGACGTTGTCGACCAGCGTGGTGACTATGACCTCGTCCACCGGTGCCAGGGCGATCGGGTCGACTGCCTCGCCGGTGACCGGGCGCGGCGCCGCCGCCCGAATCTCGGCCGCAGTCGCGGACTCCTCGCACAAGGTGCTACTCCGTCGCAGGCGGTACGACGACCTCGATCAGCCCGGTATTCACGTCATACACCGCACCGGCCACGAGGAGGCTGGGCGGCAGCACCCGCCGGGCAATGTCAACGTCGATCCGGACAGCTGCATACGGGTCACGTACGGCCTTACCTTGCAGATCGCCGACCGGAATCTCGAAATACTCGGCCAGCTGCTCGGGAAAGTCCGCGAGGCGCCTGATCCCGCAGTCGGTGTGCTGCAAGACCACCATCACACCTCCTGGTGGCTGTCCCTGGCCCAGCCTGCCCAGCAGAGCCCACGAGCGCAGTGTTGCTGGCGTAACCCGGCCGCCGATATTACGCATCACCACCGCCTCGCCTAGCTCGAGGCCCAGCACGTCACTCGGGTCCACCCGAGAATCGACGCAGCCCACGACCCGCAGTGTCCGATTTGTCGGGAAAGGCAGACCTGCGAACGTCCCGCCGGCGGCGAACCTCGAGTTCCGCTCGACCAGTTCATCGGTAGAGATGCTCATGATCACAAAGCCTATCGCGGCGCAGCTCGCGCGACGTATCCAGCGGAACCGGGCGGTTCAATGAGGCGTCAACTCGCTCCCGAAGCGGGAGCCCAAACCTCGGATCTGGACCGGGTTAGTTCACAGCCCACTTTGACGAGCGGGAATCTAAGCGGGGTAAAGTCCGGTTAGTGTCCACGACGTGGACCCCCTCACAGGAGCGTGACATGAGCTACGCCTTCGGACTCGACACCTTCGGCGACCGCAATAGCGACGCCGCCGGCCAGCCACTCACGCATGCCCAGACGATCCGCAACGTGGTCGAGCAGGGCCTGCTCGCTGAGCAAGCCGGCGTGGACTTCTTCGGGATAGGCGAGCACCACACCGACTACTTCCCCATGCCGGCCGGCGACGCGGTCCTCAGCGCAATCGCTGCCCGGACCGAGAGAATCCGTCTCGGTTCGGCGGTCACCGTGCTGAGCACCGACGATCCCGTCCGGGTGTTCCAGCGATATTCCACGCTGAACGCGATCTCTGGTGGCCGGGCAGAGGTAATACTCGGCCGCGGCTCGAGCACCGAGTCATTCCCGCTGTTCGGTTACGACCTTGCCGACTACGAGGATCTGTTCGAGGAGAAGGCGACGCTGTTCGCCGAGTTGCTCAAAGGCGAACCGGTCACCTGGGCGGGCAAGACCCGCCCGCCGCTGCTGCACCAGGACGTGGTGCCGCACACGGAATCTGGCCCGTTCCCGGCCTGGATAGGGGTCGGCGGCAACCCGCACTCGGTGATCCGCGCGGCCCGCCTCGGCTTCTCGCTGGCGCTCGCCATCATCGGCGGCCCGCCAGCCCGGTTCGCGTCGTTCTCGCAGCTGTTTCGGCAAGCGCTGCAGGAGTTCGGCCGCGCGCCTCTGCCGGTGCTCGTGCACTCGCCGGGCCACGTCGCCGCCACCGACAAGCAAGCCAAGGCAGAGTTCTGGCCGCGCTGGCGGGACATCGTGACCTTGGTAGCTCCCGAGCGGGGCTTCGGGATCCCGACTGAGCAGTCGTTCGACCGGGAAACCGGGCCGCACGGATCGCTGTACGTTGGCTCGCCCGAGACCGTCGCGCACAAGATCGCCACGAACCTTCAGGCACTTGGCGCGACCCGGTTCGACCTTAAGTACGGCCTGCCTGGCATGACTCAGGAGCAGCTCATGAGCACCATCGAGCTGTACGGTCACGAGGTCGTCCCGCGCGTACGACGGCTACTCGCGTCGGCTGACGCCGCTGTCGCCTGAGCGGGCTCGCGCGGCGGCCGGCGCACCGAGCGGCCATCCGCGCGCCTTGGCTACCGGAGAACCTGCAGTACCAGGCATCACGGACCCCCGGCCACGAGAGATACCCCCTCTTCCCGCGCGGCGCATATCCTGAATGACATGGACAGCCGGGCGAGTGACAAGCTCCCCGGAGCCAGGGTGCGCGTCAAACGACACCTACCAGCCCAACCCTCATCAAGCGCCAGGCCACGGGAGTGGCTGGCACTGGCTGACGGAGCTGTCCAGGAAGCCAGGACCGAGGGGACTGATCTTGCCCTCGTCGGACAGCCGCTGCCGTATCAGCCGGGTCGCGCCGAACGGCGCAGCGGCGTGCCGGCCGAGATCATAACTTCCGACCACGTGCCTAATTCCTGTACCTGCTCGTGGGCGTATTCCCAGGGAAAGCTGACCCTGAAGCATTACAACGCAGCATGCCGGGTGCACCCAGACACCCTTGGCCCCTAATCCGCGGCACGTAAACATTTGGGCCTGTCAGGCACAAAAGTCTTCGCGATCATGGTCGAGTCGCCTTGCGCGCTTTCGTAGCAGTCAAAGATTGCCAGGCGTTGCTGCGACCGCGACGGGCTCGCCGAGCGCGGGCGGCGATCCCGCCAGCTGCCACAACTCGCTGCCGAGGTCAGACAGCTCTAACGCCGCAGCGGCCCCAACGGCGCACCGACAGCCGCCCGTGACTGCCACACCAGCGTGGACTCCGAAACTGACAAAGGTGCTCAGGGTGATGTCCGAGCATCTGGACGCTGAGGAGGATCTGGAGAGGGGGCCGAGACCCCGACCGGACCGGAGGCCCCGGATGAGTGACCAGGAGCACCTTGGGCCCCGTGCCCCGGTAAGCGCGCCTGCTGCAGCGGCGTCGGCTTGTCCTCTCCGCTAGCGGTCCATTGCCGGCCGATTGTCCCGACCGACCTTGGCTGCGGTACCTGCGGTACCTTGTACCCGATAGCTTCGGCTCGCTCTGCCTGGGTCTTCTCCGTCGACACCCCGAACAGCTGGTCCCGCTCCCCGACCAGCTCCATGTCCGCCTGACCGTCGCCGGTCAGCGACCACATCAGCCGCGGCTCGCCCAGCGGGACGTCGGTGGTCGGATCAGGCCAGGTGTGCCACGACTTACCCCAGGTCGTGAGCAGGTATGTCATGAAATCTATCTCCGCCTGGTCGCTCATGACCGGGGCGACGAGCCCGCCGCCAAGCACCTCGTAAGTATGCGGGTGCCAGTATTTCTTCTCGTCGTCCGGAAGGGACCGGAAAGCCTTGTCGGACACGATGTATTCCACGCCGAGCAACTTCGCCCCAGCGCCGACCGAGTCGTACAGCAGGCACTGGTGCATCTCGTAATCGCCCTCACCCCGCATCCCGCAGTAATGCATGGTTGTCACCTGGAACTCGGGGTTTTCCTTGGCAACGTGAAAGCCGCAGAAAAACAGGGCCTGATTCCGGACCGGGCCCATGACCTGGCCGGCTTCCAGACGGCTCATTCGGAGCTCCCCTCACATCGCTTCGGCTCTGATCGGGAGCGATCTATACCCTCACCGGCATTGAGCAAATCAGGTAGGCCAGCTCAGGTTGGCTTCGCAGGTTTCATACCGGGAACGACCACCATCCAGCTCGCAGTTCTGGCCAGGCCGGTCCAGCCTGGGCGAATCACCAGGCTCCGCGACTAACCCGCCACAGGCCTTTGTGCGATTACGGTCGTCCGGCCAGGGTGTCGTGAAGTCGCCGCGCGGCGGCTGCCCGCGGCTGCCGGTGGCAGCTACCGGGATTCGTTGATGATCTCGCTAGTGACCCATCGTGAGACGTTCTCCGGATACGGGGCCGCCAGCCCCAGGACGATGTGCAGGAAGCCGGCGTCGATGGCTTCATCGATTGCGTGCCGGGTGTCACCAGGCTGGTCGTAGACGACCGGCAGGACGATGGACCGGGTGATCGAGGCTGGATCACGGCCGATCTCGATGCAGAACCGGTCAAGCAGAGCGCTGCTACGGATCGCCTCATCGATCGCCCCGCCTGGCATGTTCCACAGGTCGGCATGCTCGGCAACCACGCGCAGCGTCGCGGCCGAGCGCCCGCCGATGAGTACTGGCGGATGCGGCCGCTGAACGGGTTTGGGGTTGCAGAACGCTCCGGTCAGGTGGAGGTACGTGCCGTCGAAGTCGAACGGCTCGGCCTCGGTCCACAACCGGCGGATGACCGTGCACGCTTCGGCAAGGCTCCCGACCGCGTGCGCGGAATCGTAGAAGGGCAGGCCGTGTGCCTCGTATTCACGCCTGGCTATCGGGTGGCCCGGTCGTGAGCCTGCCCCGATGCCGAATTCGAGCCGGCCGCCGGAGACGACGTCGACGGTGGCAGCGATCTTGGCCAGCATCGCCGGGGGCCGGAAGCGGTTGCTGGTCACCATGAGCCCGAGGCGCAGCCGTTCGGTTTGCGCCGCGAGAGCGGACAGCAGTGTCCAGCCTTCGAAGGCCGGGCCGCTAGGGTCGCCGCCGATCGGCATGAGGTGGTCGAACAGCCAGGCGTGCTCGATCTGCGGGATCGCGTCCGCCTCTTGCCAGACCTGCAGAACCTCGCGGTAGCTGACCTGTTGCGGGGCCGTCATGATCCCGAAACGCGGTCCGGTCGTGTCCGACATGGCTGCGTTGGTCCTTCCGTCCTGGTCCGCTGTGATGCGCTGCCAGTACTCTGCTCTGGCAGAATGACAAGCGGAACACCGCTCCGTTGAGCATACGGAACTGAGTTCCGGTTTTGCAAGCTGGCCGAGAGGAACTGACAACGATGCCCGACGTCGATGGGCAGGCGGGGCAGACGTCTCCGCGGAAACGGGCCGACGCCCGGCGCAACGAGCAGACCTTGCTCGGCGCCGCGGCGAGTGTGTTCGTCACTTCAGGCGTCGATGCCCCGGTACGTGACATCGCGGCAGCAGCCGGCGTCGGGGTGGGCACGATCTACCGGCACTTCCCGACCCGGGCAGACCTCGTCATCGCCGTCTATCGCCACCAGGTCGACGCCTGCGCCGAAGCCGGACCAGCCCTGCTGGCGAGCAACAGCTCACCGCATGCCGCGCTGACGCAATGGATCGACCTCTTCGTAGACTTCCTGGTCACCAAGCACGGACTCGCTGCGGCGCTGCAGTCAGACAGCGCCCGCTTCGAAACTCTGCACGGCTACTTTCTCGACCGCCTCGTGCCTGTCTGCGGCGAACTGCTCGACGCGGCGGCTGCCGCCGGCGAGATCCGGCCTGGATTGGATGCCTACGGCCTGATGCGCGCCGTCGGCAACCTCTGCGTCGGCGTCGACGGCGACTCGCGCTACGACGCGCGTCGCATGGTCCGGCTCCTTATCGCCGGGCTGTTTCAGCCCGGCGATGCCAGCCAGTAACGGAATGCCGCAGTCCAGCCGACGATGCCCTGATGGGCCTACCGCTGGCTCGTGATCTGCTCATAGAGGCGGTCGGCGGCCGAGTGCATCTCGTCGGTAATGATGGTGCTGCCGGTATGGCCAGAGTCATCGACGATGATGAGCTCTGCACCCGGCCAGGCGCTGGCGAGCTCCCACGGAGTGCAGGCGCCGCCGCTGAGGTCGTTCCGGCCGTGGATCAGAACGCCGGGGATGCCGGCCAGCTTGCCGGCCTCGCGGATCAGCACGCCGTCCTCAAGGAAGCCGTCGTGCGCGAAGTAGTGCGAGCAGATGCGCACGAACGCCAGCTTCGCGTCGTCGGGCCGGTCGCTGTAAATGCCAGGGCTCCCGTTGCTTTCCTGCGAGATGACCGCGTCCTCCCACGCGGTCCACTCGGCCGCCGCCCGCGACCGGACGCCGATGTCGGGGTCCTCCATCATCCGTGAGTACGCCTCAAGCAAGCCCGAGATCGGCGGCGCGCTGTCAGTCGGCAGCCGGTATGAGCCGGTCAGCCTCGCGAAGTCGCGGAACCTTGCCCAAGCCTCCGGGAAAAACCGGCCGGCCCCCCGGTACAGCCAGTCAAGTTCCAGCCGCCTGGTCGAGGTCACGCTGAGCATGAGCATTCCGCTGACCCGCTCCGGATACCGCTCCGCGTACGCGAGCGACAACGTCACCCCCCATGACCCGCCGCGCAGCAGCCATTTCTCCACGCCAAGGTGGTCGCGCAGTTGCTCCATATCCCGGAGCAAGTGCTCGGTCGTGTTCAGGCTCATGTCAGCCGCGGGGTCGCTGGCGTGCGGCAGGCTGCGTCCGCAGTTGCGCTGGTCGAAGATGATGATCCGGAATCTGCCGGGGTCGAACAGCCTCCGGCTTCTGGCCGTGCACCCAGAGCCTGGACCGCCGTGCACGATCAGCACTGGCACGCCTTCGGGATTCCCGCAGGTCTCCCAGTACACGAGATTCCCGTCACCGGTGTCCAGCAGGCCGCTGTCGTAGGGCTCGATATCCGGATACTTGGGCACGCAGAGATCCTATTTGCCGCTCAGCCGCACGCGCTGCGCCATTCGAGGCCCGGTGATAAAGAGGTTGATAGCCGGGTCACGGTATGGGATGGTCGGCTCATCGTTCACCGCGCCTCGTGGTGAGTCGTGGGGTAATACCCCGCGGTAGATCGGACGCATCGGCCTGGCCGAGGCGAAGGATCTGCTGCGGGGCGCCGTCAGTCAGGAGGCGGACCTCATGGGCTCACAACTCTCCACTCTGAGTTCGGCGGACTTCCAGCGCTTCGAGCGCGACGGCTACGTGGTGGTCAGGCAGGCGTTCTCGCCCACCGACGGCCTCGCCATGGAACGGCAATGGTGGCAGGAGCTGGAAGACACGCACAACATACGTCGTGACGACCGCTTCAGCTGGCGCCAGATCCGGGGCGACCTGAAAGCCGCCAAGCACGATCCCAGCCAAGCCAGAATCCTGACCGAGCGGGTACGCGGCGTCTTCGACGATCTGCTGGGCAAGGACGCCTGGTCGCCGCCGAGAGACTGGGGCCGTGTCCTCGTCACCTTTCCGGAGCCGGGCGCCTGGGAACTGCCGGCCCGGCGCTGGCACTGGGACAATCCTTGTGAGTTGCACCTCGATCACCCGACGGCGCTCTTCGTTGTCAGCTTCATCGGTTCGGTCGCGTCGCAAGGCGGCGGAACCCTCATCCTTTCCGGCTCGCCCCGTCTGCTGATCGGGCACGAACGCCGGATACCCGCGGACCGGCGGCTCGGTCTGGGTATCAGGCGCTGGGACCAGTTCGGCCGCTCTGACCCCTGGCTGATGGCGCTCACCGGACAGGCACCCACACCGGCCGACCGGATCGCCGCTTTCATGGACACAGAAACCATCGTCGAAGGCGTGCCTCTCCGCGTGGTCGAATTGACTGGCGAGCCCGGGGACATGGTCTTCTGCCATCCGGCCATGGTCCACTGCGTTTCTCCGAACCGGGGCGCACGGCCGCGCTTCATGCGGATCAAGCAGCAGTTTCTTACCCGCGAAGGTCGTCAGCTGAGCAGCAGACTTGAGCGTCCGGACTCCTAACACCAGGAAACGTGGCAAGCGGAGAGGCCAGCCGTGGCAGACGAACGGAAGTTCGCGGATGTCGATAGCCTGCGACCGTTGGTCCGGACAGTCTTCGGCAAGGACCGGCGCCTGCTCACGGTAGAGCGACTGGCCGACGGGTCGAAGAAGGGCGCCTACCGACTGACGATGGATCACGCCGTCACTGCGCTCATCTATGCCTGGGACGACGCCGAGGACTACTGGCAGGGAGTGCTTCCCGAGGACACCGGCGATCCAGCTGACCCGTTCTCGCACGCGTCCGGGCTCGACCTGTTCGAGGCAGCGGCGCGCCGCCTGACATCTGCAGGCGTCCGCTGTCCTGAGCTCTTGTTCGCCGACAGGTCCAGGTCGTTGTATCCGGCAGAGATCGCGGTCGTGGAAGACGTCGCCGGCGGCAGCCTTGAAGCCCTGCTTGACACAGATCCCCTGGCGGCGCAGCGCCCCGTGTCGGTGCTCGCGGACTGGCTGGCCGCCATGGCCGGCATCCGGTCGCCGTCGTTCGGAAAGGTGGCGTTCGTTGACGCGGGCGGCCGGTCTGCTACGACGTCATGCGAGAGGGCCGTGCTCGACCATGCACTGGCCCAGCTCAAGGAGGTCGCGGGGCAAGACCGGCGCGCGGCTGGTGCTCAAGGCCGGCTCGAAGAAACGCTGCACTCGCTGGCCGAGCCGATCGAGCCACGGGCGACCTCGGCGCTCGTGCACGGCGAACTCGGCCCCGACCACGTCCTGCTCGACCGCCACGGCGAGCCAGTCCTGATCGACATCGAGGGCGCAAAGTACTTCGATGTCGAGACAGAGCACGTCTGGATGCGCATGAGGTTCGGCAGACACTACGCGAAGCTGCTCCGGGGCGCCCTTGACGAGGACCGCCTCCGGTTCTACCAGCTGTGCATGCACCTGGATCTGGTCGCCGGACCTCTGCGGATCACGGGCACCAGCCACCCCGACCGCGAGTGGTTCCGCGACGTGGCCGAGTACCACCTCCGGCGTGCTCTGCAGTTCCCGGCCTGACGCGTGCCCTAGGAACCTTGGCGCTCGGCTCTGGCGCGCCGAAAATATCGGGCATCGACAGCGCGGCTCGTGTCAGGATGCTCGGCATGTCTGGTCGCGCACTGAGCTTCGGCGTAAGGGCGGAAGCATACGAGCGATTCCGGCCGGGGTATCCGAAGGAGCTCGTCGACCTGGTGATGAGGTACGCCGACCAGCCGGTCCTGACTGCTCTGGAGATTGGTGCCGGGACAGGCAAGGCAACCCGGCTGTTTGCCGAACAGGGGATCACGGTCACCGCGACCGAGCCCGACGGGGCCATGCTGGCCGAACTGATTAAGCACGTGCCAGCGAACGTCAAGATCGTGCAAGCCGCGTTCGAGGACTTGCAGCCTGCCGAGAGCTACGGCCTGGTCTACGCCGCAGCGGCGCTGCATTGGACGGACCCGGTGAGTCGGTGGTCGCGCATGGCCGCGCTGCTCGCGCCGGGTGGCGTGGTTGCCTCCTTCGGCGGACCAGCTCAGCTGGCCGACCCGGCGGTCGCGGAAGCTGTCCGCGCTGCCCGTGCGCCGTTCCTGGACAGCGACGAGATTCCGTCCCCGGATGGCACACCGCCAGGACACGACATGCAGTGGCCGGGTACGGAACTGCAGCGATCTGAGTGGTTCGCCGATGTCCGGCAGTTCGTAATCGGGCGCCGCCTGACGATGAGCGCTCACGACTACGTTGGGCATCTATCGACGGTCTCGGCTTACCTCGAGTTGCCGGCCTCGGAGCAAGAGCTGGTATTCAGCCGCATCATGCAGGCCCTGCCTGAGACGGTGGAACTCGTCGCCGACATCACTGTCCACCTTGCGCGCCGCCGACGCTCCGGCGGGAGCTGAGATGAGCGGCGAACCGATGAGCGACCGCGCGGCCCGGCACATAGCGGCCTTCAATGACAGCGTCCGATCGGGCGAATGGGCCGACTTCGCCGGCCGCTTCACGCCCGACGCGACCATGCGCTTCGCCGGCATGCCGGTCGGCCCCTTTACCGGCCGCGAAGCAATCGCTGCCGGCTACGCTTCCCAGCCACCCTCAGACACGCTCACAGTCACCCGCGGTGTTTCCTCCGGCGACGTCGATGAACTCTGGTTCGCCTGGGACAGCAGCGGCGCCACCGGCACGATGATCGTGCGCTGGCGAGGTGACCTGATCGCTGAGCTCACCGTCACCTTCAGCTGAGCCCAGCTTCCCCGCCTGCACCTGCTTTACTGACCCGGTGCGCAGACGCTTGGCTACGCGCCAGGCGCCTTGACGATGGATACGAGCACCACAGGCTTGATGGAATACGCGTCGTACACCCACTTCTCGATGGTGCGCCGGACCGTACGTTCTAGCTGCTGGAAGTCGCCAGTCTCAGACTCAAGCCATCGCTTCGCAGCGATATCGGCTACCTTTCCGGTCTCTGCAGCGTCGAAGGGGTCGACGGGCACGCCACGCAACGAGATGACTGGCTCGACGATTAGCTGTCCCGAAGCCGGGTCCACGATCATCGCTACTGACACGACACCGGACTCGCCAAGACGCCGGCGCTCCCTGAGGGTTGACTCGTCGACCAGGCCGATCGTGCCGCCGTCTACGTAGATGTTGCCGCAGGCGTACTTGCCGACAACCAGTGGCTGATTATCGACAACATCGAGGACATCGCCATTTTCGAGCAGAAAAACTTGATCATCTGACATTTCCACGTCATGAGCAATACGCGCATGAGCGCGCAGGTGCCGCCATTCGCCGTGGATCGGCAAGAGGTACCTCGGATTCGTGACGCTAAGAACGTGCGCGAGGTCGACCGCTGGGGCGTGGCCGGACGCATGAATGACGGCATTCTCAGGATGGAGAACCTCTATTCCTTTCCTGCTCAATGCGTTGACGACCCGGAAGACGTCCTCCTCGTTACCCGGAATCAGCCTTGCCGAAAGCACGACCAAGTCGCCAGCGTGAAGCTTAATCGGATGTTCATCGCGGGCCATCCGGGCGAGCGCGGCAAGCGGCTCGCCCTGCGAGCCAGTGCAAATCAGCGCCACATCTTCCCGCGAGGAGTTAAGCGCCGCGTCAAGGTCGACCTGGGCACCCGCGGGTATGTTGAGATAACCCAAGTCGCGCGCGATTCCCATGTTCCTGATCATGGAACGGCCGATGAACGCGAACTGCCGGCCGGTACGCACCGTCGCGTTGATGGCTTGCTGAACACGGTGCACGTTGCTCGCGAAGCACGCGAATATGACCCTGCCGGAGGTGCTGAGGAAAACGTTGTTGATGTTGTCGGTGATATCGCGCTCGCCCGGAAGCGTGCCGCGGACATCCGCATTGGTCGAGTCGCTCATCAGCACGTCGATGCCCGAGGCTGCCTCGCGGGCGAAACCGGCCAGGTCAGTCTGCCGGCCGTCCAACGTGCGGTTGTCCAGCTTGAAGTCGCCGGTGTGAAGCAGATGCAGCCCGCCCACGCGAATCGAGACGGCGAGGCCGTCAGGCACCGAGTGCGCGACCGCCAGGAATGTGGCACGGAACGCGCCGAGCTCGCGAGTATCACCCTCCGCCACCTGTATGGACTCCGGGTGCAGGCCACTCTGCCGTGCCTTGGCGCCGGCCAGGGCGAGCGTTAGCCGGCTCCCCACCAGGGTGACATCAGGATACTGACGCAGCAGATACGAAATCGCGCCAATGTGATCCTCGTGCCCGTGGGTAAGGACGAGATAGCGAGGAGCAGCATCCAGCTTCCGCAGGATTGAGAAGTCCGGAAGAATCAGATCGACGCCAGGCTGATACTCCGACGGAAACAGAACACCGCAGTCAACTATCAGCACTTCGTTCTCGTACTTGATAGCCATCATATTGCGGCCGATTTCGCCAAGGCCGCCGCACGCCACAATGCGAATGGCTCCCTGAGAAGGCTGCGGCGGCTCTACATCAGCAACCAGCTCTGGCATTATCGCGGCTCCGGCGGATAGCTTAGCCTCATCATTACGGAGGTTATTATCCCGATTCACTATACTCGCCAGGCCGTGGCGCGAATGCGGCCGGCGCGCCTGGAGCCGGACTACCGCTGACCGCCAGCGCTACCGGCCCGCACAGCGACGTGGCCTGAAAGAAGCGTACCGAGAGGGACGTCGCTTTCCAGCACACTAGACGTACCAGTCGCGCACGCACCCGCCGACTCGGGCGGGACGACCTGATGCGCCTGACCAGCCGGCGCGAAAATTCGCTGCCAGGAAGTGAACCGGACAGCAGGCCGGCAGCGACAATCTGGAACGTGAACCCGGACGTGCAGGAGGCCTCTGACGTGGCACTGCTGCGCGCGGTGGCCGCAGGCGACGAAGCCGCACTGGCCGAGTTGTACGACAGGCACGCCGGATGGCTACTCGTGCGGCTGCGACGCAGGTGTGCCTCTGCCGACATTGTCGATCTCGCCGTGCAAGACACCTTTCTCACGCTGTGGCGCAATGCTGCGAGCTACCGGAGCCAGGGCGACGTTGCCGCGTTCCTCTGGGGCATCGCGATCCGCAGGCTGATAGATGCGATGCGGGCCGAGAGCAAAGCGCTGCGCTCTCGAACGCTCCTCTTCCGTGACGCCGCGACCGACCGGGGTGACGGGCTTGTGCACTCGGCCGAGGACGAGGTGCTGCTCGGAATCGAGCACGGCCGCCTCGGCGACGCGCTGACCCGGCTGTCGCCGGAGCTGCGCGCCGCCATGCAGGCGACGGTGCTGGACGGGCTGACTTGCGCGGAAGCTGGCCGGCTGCTCGGCGTTCCGGCCGGCACGGTGAAGTCGCGATGTCACCGGGCCCGGATGCAACTGCGCGAGGCGCTGACTTGATGGGAGGCCCTGACATGGCTGGTGCTGGCTCAGCCGGCTGTAGCATCCTGCCGGCCGCTGCCGTCGTGTCCTACGCCGACGGCACCCTTGATACGGCAGCCGATTGGTCGGTCGAGGCGCACTTGCCCGGCTGTCCGGCCTGCCGGGCCGTGCTGGCCGCGCACACCGACGCGAGCCGGCTCGAAGTGAACCGGTCTGAGCTCCTTGCCAGGATCGGTCTGCCGGAGCCTGGCTTGATCGGCCGGGCGCTGCGGCACTGCGGCGTGCCTGAGCACGTCACCGTGCTACTCGAGGCAACACCGTCGCTGCGCCGGTCCTGGCTGGCGGGCGTGCTGCTGGTGCTCGCCGTCGCGGTAGGTTCCGCGCAGCTGGCTGCCGTCGCGCCGTTCGGCGCGCCGGGTCTGCTGCGCTCGCCTGGCGCTACTGACTGGACGTTGCTGGACCCGTTCCTGGTGGTCGCGCCGCTGCTGCCGCTCGCAGCCGTCGCGGCAGCGTTCAGCCCGCCACTGGATCCTGCCTACCGGCTGGCCAGCGCCGCCCCGGTGTCGATGGTGTGGCTGCTGTGCGTCCGGACAGTGGCGGTCATCGCCGCCACGCTGACTCCCGTCGCGCTCGCCGCGCTGGTGCTTCCCGGACCGTTGCGGCTGGCGGTCACGCTGCTGCTGCCGGCCCTGGCGTTGTGCGGCGCCGCGCTCGGGCTGGCAACGGTGATCCGTCCGGAAATCGCGGTGACCGGGGTGGCGGCCGGGTGGATGGTGCTTGTGATCGGGCTGGCGGTCGCCGCGGGCACACCGGCCGCCGCGCTCGGATTGGCCGCTCAGCTGACTGCCGCCGCCCTGCTGCTGGCGGGAATAGCGCTGGCCGCGGCGCGCCGCGACACGATCAACTACGGCTGGATGGGGTGACGAAGTTGGCAGGCACCGGCGACGACGGCGGAACGGCCCCGGCCGGCGCTCGCGTGGCTGCGCGCGAGCAGGCCAGCGCCCGGCCCGCGCTGATAGTCGACCAGCTGACCAGGAGGTACGGGCGGACGGTGGCACTGGACGACGTGAGCCTGCAGTTGGATCGCGGCATTGTCGGCCTGCTCGGGCCGAATGGCGCGGGCAAAACCACGCTGCTGTCGATCCTGGCCACGGTCTCATCGCCGGATGCGGGCCGGCTGTCGGTGCTCGGCTACGACCCCGCCGACCCGGCTCAGCGCCTGGAGATCCGGCGCAGGCTCGGGTTCCTGCCGCAAGATCTTGGCTACCACCGCCACTTCACGGTAGCGGCGTTCCTGGATTACGTGGCGATCCTGAAGGAGATCACCAGCTCCCGTGCCAGGCACGCGGAGGTAGCTCGCGTGCTGGCCGCCGTCGACCTGACTGCCAAGGCCCCGGCACGCATTCGCACGCTGTCGGGCGGTATGCGCCGCCGCCTCGGCCTGGCACAGGCGCTGCTCGGCGCGCCAGAGCTGCTGATACTCGACGAGCCGGTGTCGGGCCTGGACCCTGAGCAGCGGCTGCGCTTCCGTGAATTGTTGTCGCAGCTGCCCGGCGACCCCACGGTGCTGCTCGCCACGCATCAGGTCGAGGACGTGACAGCCGTCTGCTCGGCGGTCGTCGTCCTGCTCGCTGGCCAGGTCCGGTTTCGGGGGAGCCCTGCCGAGCTTGCCGCGCTGGCTGATGGCCGGGTGTGGCTGGCTGCCGACCGTGATGCCGATGCTGAGTTGTCCTGGCGGGCAGGCGACGGACGCTGGCGGCACATCGGCACCGCCCCGCCATCGCGGGCGGAGATCGTCGCGCCCACGGCCGAGGACGGTTACCTGGTGCTTTCCGGTGCGACCGGCCGGAACGGAGCTGCCGCGTGAGCCGCGAGCCAGCCGCGCTGCGCGCGCGACGCCCCTCCGTGACCAGCACCGCCGTGACCAGCACCGCCGCGACCAGCACCGCCCCGACCAACACCGCCCCGATCAGCGCATCTGTCCGCGCTGGCAACGCTACTTCGACGGGAACGAGCACGCGCGTGCTGATCCTCGCCGGCCGGCGCGAGGCCTTGTGGCTCTGCCGCAATCCGCTTGTACTCGCCGGGCTCGCCGTGTCGGCCTGGCTGATCTGGCTGAACAACCGCGTCAAGGACCTGCCATGGCTGCTGAATGGCGTTGGCCAACCGGGGTTCTGGTGGGCCGCCGACGTCAGCATCGCCGCGTGCCTGCTCGCCACGGCAGGAGGCGTGCTGATCGCAAGTCAGCTCGCGGCCGGCCGGGCCCGGCGAGACGCGATGGAGCAGCTGTACGCGAGCTATCCGACCCCGGCAGCAGTCCGGACCGGGACCCAGCTGCTGGGGGTGACCGCCCCCGTCGTGCTCGCTGCTGCGCTGACCGCCGGCGCGGTGGCGTGGCTCGACAGCCAGGGCACGCTCGGCGTGCCGCGGTGGTGGGTGTTGGGCGCTGGCCTGCTACTGATCTGCCTGGCCGGCTCGCTGGGCGTGGCGCTCGGGACCTGGCAGCAGCACCCGCTAGCGGGAATACTGACGGTGCTGGTGGTCGGTCTGATCGAGATCGACCTAGTGCTGAGCTGGGCGAACCCGATCCACCTTCCCGACGGCACCGCCTGGCTGTTCCCGTGGAGCGCTCCGGGGGCCCTGCTCAACCTGCTGCCGGGCGTGACCGTGCCGTACCCGCCGCCCGTGCACGTGGCCGAGCTAGCCGGGTTGATCGCTCTGGCTGTCGTCGCGTCGCTCTGGCCGGCGCTTGCCCGTCACCGCGTCGCAGCAGTGCTCGCCCTCGCCGCACTCGCGGTTACCTGCTGGAGCGGCTGGCTAGAGGCGAAGCCGGTGTCCGCCGCAACGCTCGACACCATGGCGCGTGAGGTAACGCGGCCGGCCGATTTCGAGCAATGTCAGCTCACCGACGGAGCCCGGTACTGCTATTACCCGGCGTTCAAGCCATTGGCAAAGCAGTGGGCTGTCGCCGTCGACGGAGTGCTGGCGCGGCTGCCGCGAACTTCCCGCCCGGTTCTCACCGTCCGGCAGGTCTGGGATCTCGGCTTTTTCATCCCGCCGCTACTGTCCCCGCCGGGACTGACCAGCAACGGCTGGCAGCCGTCCAGCCAGGGGACGGCTGTCAGCGACTTCCAGCAAGCCCTGCAGGCCGACCCGAGACTGATTCGCAGTGCGGGCGTTCCGCCGGTCTACACCGACGCGAGCTGGGGCACTGGTAACGGTCTTGGTGCCGCGCAGCTCCAGCTGGCCATCAGCACCGCCGAGTGGGCCACCGGCCTGCCGACGACCGGCCGCGCAGTGTCGGACGACCACACGTTCGCCGACGGCGCCAGTCAAAGCGGCACCGTCGTGCAGGCTTGCGTGCCCGTCGGCCAGGCGCGCCAGTCCATAGCGCTCTGGCTGGCCGCTGGTGCAACCCCGGCGACCAGGGCGTCGTTCTCCCAGGCGAGCGCCTTCGGGTCGACTCAGGTGGGCAAGCACTGGGTCGCCACCGTGAGCGTGCACGGGTCTGGTCCGTCGGTGGGCCTCATCGCGACCGCGCAGGGCGCGGCACTCGCAACGGAAATGCTCCGGCTGCCGGCCCGCACGGTGCAGACCGTGCTCGGCGCGCGCTGGCACTACTGGCTAAGTCCGCATACGACCATGGCAGACCTGGCGGCAGCACTCCGACTCCGGCTGCCACCGCAACCAGCAGGGCGGGCAGGGCGGGCAGGGCGGGCAGGGCAGCAATTCGATAGCTACACACCGCCCAGCCAGGTATGCAGGTGACAACCACGCGGAGGGCGCCGGCGCATGCGGCCGTCGCTACCCGACGGCATTCAGGGAGCCAGACCGCGCTCGCCTGGCATGTCGCAGGCATGGTGTCGTGGGGTCCGTTGCTGGCTGGCTGCCTCACCGGCATCGGCGTGACCATCGCTCTGCGGATATTTGCCGGGCCTATCGAGACTCCGGTAGATCTCGGCGCTGGAGTCCGGGCGAGTTTCGCGCCGGTGGTTGCCGGGCTGGCGTTCCTGCTCCACGACCCGCACCGGCAGCTGACAGGGGCGCTGCCGGCCCGGGCGTGGCTAACGCCAGCGATCCGGGTCGCGCTAGCACTGCCGGTGCTTGCCCTCAGCGGCATCATCCAGCTCCGGGTGGCGGCGCATGCGCTGGCAGTCGACCTGCACGCGGCTGGCCAGCCGGCCGCAGGACTGCCATGGGTCGCGCTGACCGGCGAACTCACAGCCTGGTGCGCGCTCGCGCTGGCGCTCGCGGCGGGACTCGAGCGGACCAGATGGCGCGAACTGACAGGTGTCGGCGCGGCGATCGGGACCCTAGCATCCGCCGGAGCGCTCGCGTTGCTACCGCTGCACATACTGCCGGCCGCCATCATTTTCATGAACAGTGCGGAGCGGCACTACTGGATGGCGGCCGCCGAGCTCTGGGTAGCCACCGGCGTGACAGCGGCTCTTGTTGCGGGGTGGGCGGCCGGGGATCCGTGGCGACGCGTGCGGCTCCTGCTATGCCGGGTAGCGTTGCGGGCCAGCGGGGCCTAACCGGAGGTTACCGATTGTTCTTGCGCGGTTCCGCCTGCGAGCGTGGCGGTAGTGCGGTCGCGCCGCCTGGCTCCCGGCGTTCGCTGCCATCCTGGCGGTACTCGCCCGGACGGCGGGGAGCCGGTGCCGACAAAGCGCCCGGCATACCCGCGGCACCCGAGGGCCAGGTGCCTGGCGGCCTTGCGCTTCGGGTGGCGGGCCTGTCGAAGTACCCCATTGTGGGCCAGCTCATGATGATCGGCATTAGCACGATGCACGCTATCGCGCCGATCACGGCGAGGCCGATAAAGATCCAGAAAGAGCTCACACCAGCGCGAGTCACGATGTCATAGCCGAATCGTGACAGGCCCATCCCGGCTGGGAATAGCGCAAAAACCCCGGCAGTCGCTGCGAGCGGAAACACCGCTACGTACTCATTACCGGGCCGAGTGTCGATAGGAAGCAAGGCGGCACAGCCAATAGCCGCAAGCAGGTATAGTCCAGCGTGCATCAGGTCATATCGGGTAAGAGTAAAACTGACCACAAGCAAGAAAATCGCGACCAGGAAAACGCTGATGTTTGCCACCTGCTGCCAGGACTTCATACTGTCGATGATCGCGAACGCTACCCGGCACGCTTGTACCAGTGCGGCCCAGAAGGCTGATTCCATGATCACCAGGAGAGGCAGGTGGCTGACATTCGGCACCACGCCGGTCAGGTAACGCGGAGCGGTAAGGCAGGCGACTGCGCAAAGTCCGTACAACAACGCTAGCCCCGGATAAACATTGAACCGAGCGGGAACCCGCCGCTCTGCACGACGCGGCGGCGCGCCATCTGGCGGCGCGCGCAGAGAGTGGCTGAGCAGCATCTGCGCGATGATCACGACCGCCAGCAGCAGTGGGAGGGTCCACCACGCGCTTGTCCCGAAGGTTGCCAGGGCATAGAGCGGAGCAGCGGCGAAGCCTGCCGCTAGCAGTGCGTTCACCAGGAGGATCTGCCGTCTCGAGTGCAGCGGCTTCAGGCTTGTGGCGTAACACCGCACGTACGGGAACGAGAGACCTAGCCCCCCGCCGACAAAGACAGCGGAGATCAGCAGCAGCGGGTAGGTGACGGGCAGCCTGATTGCCCACTCAGTTGCGATCAGCACGGCCATCCCTGCCAGGCTGCAACTCAGCCCCACGCTGTAGCCCCACTCTGCGCGGCGGCACCGTCGGCCCAGGGAAGCCGCGAACAGCGTCGCGAGGATGGCAGCAACGATCAACGGCAGGAACAGAAACCCGTACTGCGGCAGGCTCAGGCCGTAGAGATAAGGAGCGAAGAATCTGTGGGTGTATGCAGCAAATATGACAGCTGTCGCACCTTGGACAAACGGGCCAGAATAAACCGTGATTCGTTCGTCCATCCTGATCCGGTCGCTCAGTATCAGCGTGGCCATGAGGCTCCTTCTGATGGCCCGAGATGCTGCCCGCGCATCCAGGCAGCACCACGACGCGGCCCCCGGCGCCGCCGGTCCGCGTCCGCGACGCCGGCCAGCGCACCCTCCGCTACCGACCGGTGACGCCCGCAGCCCGACGGCGCCGCTGCTTGTAAAGCGCAACGCCGCAGGTCACAGGCGGTATCAACAAACGTGCCCAGATTATGCACCGGCAACCAGCAAGTTTTTGCGTGCGCCGTCAGCCTCAGCGAATGCCAGTCTCGCGGTGGCTCGCCGACTTCTGCGTCAGGCGCCCGCGACCGCGTCGGCCAGGGCAGCCATAGAGGAGAACTCCCAGTCAGGCACGACGCGAGCGTCAGGCGCCGGTGTCGCCCCCCAGCCCGGTCGCCCCTTCCGGCGATTGATCCAGGCCGTGCGCAGGCCAGCCTGCTGGGCGGGCACGTGGTCGTGGAACAGGCTCTGCGCAACGTGGAGCAATGCGCCGTCTTCGATACCGAGCCGGGCCGCCTCGGCCAGCAGTGACTCGAAGTTCCGCGGCGACGGCTTGTAGGAGCCCACGTCCTGGGCCGTGATGACAGCGCCGAACTGCACGCCCAGGTGCCGGTTGCTGGCCGCGAACGAGGCGCGGTCCACGTTCGACAAGATGATGAGCTTGAACCGCTGGCTGAGCGCGGCGAGGGCGCCAGCGGAGTCAGCGAATGCCGGCCAGTCGGGCACCGAGCGCGCCAGCCGCTTCTCGTCCTCCGGGCTGACAGGCAAGCCCAGCTCGCTCCCGAGCGCGCGCATGCTGCGAGCCAGGATCTGCGGATATGGTTCCGCCGGATATGCGGCCTCAGCCTCGGCCTCATGCCGGGAGTAAGCGGCGAGCACTGCCTCGTCATCGAGGTCAAGGCCAGCCGATCTCGCCCACGGAGTCAGCACGCTGGCAAGGCCCGCCTCCCAGTCGATCAGGGTCCCGTAGCAGTCAAAGCTCATGCCCTGGAACTCGGTCAATCGCACCGCCGATCCCCTCCATTCGTCACCTAAACGACACTAGCCAGGTACCGCCCGGAGCGGAATTACCCGCCTTAGCTTCAGAAGACCACCATTCAAACCGGGAACGCCGGATACCTCCGACCCCGATTGCGCAGAGCACCGAATCCACGGCTGGCCGAATCGGCCGGGGGCCGGTCACGTACGTTGGGACTCATGGCGACAACGGAACGCGGCAACTCCGGCTCGGATCCCGGCCCGACGGTCTTCGTGCTTTTTGGTGCTACCGGCGACCTAGCCAAGCGCATGGTCATCCCGGCTTTCTACCGGCTGGCCCTCGACGGTCTGCTGCCCGCGCAGTGGCGGCTGGTCGGCAACGGGCGCGGCGATGTCGCGCACGAGGACTTCCGCAAGCACGTGCACGACGTGCTCATAGAATTCGGGCCGAAGCCAGAACAGCCCGCCTGGGATGCCTTCGCGCAGCGCGTCTTCTTCGCGGGCGGCGGCTTCAGTACCGATAGTCCGGGGAGCATGCTGGATGTGCTGGCGCACTCGCGACAGTCGCTCGGCGGCGATCCGCAGTTCGTGCACTATCTTGCGGTGCCGCCAACCGCGTTCGCCGGGCTAACCAAGGCCCTGGGCCAGCACAACCTCGCGGCCGGCTCCCGTGTCGTCTACGAGAAGCCGTTCGGCACGTCCCCGGAGTCATTCCGCGAACTCGACCGCGCCGTCCATTCCGTGCTCGACGAGCAGCAGGTCTACCGGATCGATCACTTCCTCGGCAAGGAAGCGACTCAGGATCTGCACGTGCTGCGGTTCGCTAACGGCCTGTTTTCCGGCATGTGGGGCCGGGACTGTGTCGAGTCCGTACAGGTCGACGTGCCGGAAAAGCTCGGCATCACCGATCGGTCGGTGTTCTACGACGCGACCGGTGCCGTGCTGGACATGCTCGTGACGCACCTGTTCCAGGTTGCCGCTGAAGTGGCGATGGAACCTCCGGCCAGTCTCGGCGCCGCGGATTTGCAGTCGGCGCGGGAGAAGGTCATCGGCTGCTTCCGTGCGCTCGATCCGGCCGAGGTCGTGCTCGGTCAGTTCTCCGGTTACCGCGACGTTCCCGGCGTAGCGTCGGGGTCCACGCAGAACACCTTCGTCGCGGCCCGGCTCTGGATCGACAACGACCGCTGGCGCGGCGTGCCGTTTTACCTGCGCACCGGCAAGCGGCTGGCGGCCACAAAACAGCGGGTCAGCCTGGTCCTGCGCAAACCCGGCCGCCCGCTCGCCGACCAGCTGCCCGATGACTCCAACGTGCTGTCGTTCTCACTTGCGGGCGACGGCGAGATCGACCTCTCGCTGGTGGCGAAGAAGCCGGGCCCGGGCCTCGCGCTCGACAACGCGGAAGCCGCGGTTCCGCTCGCGACGCTGGGCGGCGCCGACCCGCTGCCGCCTTATGTCCGGCTGATCCACGACGTGCTTATCGGCGACCGTTCACTGTTCACCCGGCCAGACGGCCTGGCCGCGGTCTGGGATGTGGCGGAGCCACTGCTGCAGAAACCCCCGAAGGTCGTACCGTACGCGGCTGGCTCCTGGGGGCCCGCTCAGGCGCGCGAGCTCATCGCGCCGGGCCGGTGGCTGCTCGGCGAATGACGTCAGGGGCGCGAGTCTAGGGAGACTGCGCGGATCGTCGCGCGCGGAAGAACTGGCCGCGGCTGAGCCCGACGATGCTGCGAACTGCGATCGCCACGATGAGCACCGTGATCAGCGTGACGACGACGATCACATAGGCCGTGGCGCCGGGCGGCTTAGCCGATTTCAGCCACAGCAGGGCGTCACTCGCGACTGCGGCATAGGAGAACGTAAATGCCCAGAATCCGGGCGAGAAGCTCAGCCGCGCGTACGCCGGGATGAGACGCAACTGGACTAGCACCGACAGGATCGCGTAGCAGCCGAGCGCGCGGGCGACGAAGTCGAGCCGGCCGTGGTCGAGCGCAAAGTACGCGATACCGGCTACGACTGGCGGCGCTACCTCGATGGCCATCGTCGGAATGAGCGGGACGGGCAGCAACGGGCGGAAGAAAAGCCGGCGCAGCAAAATGGAGCCAAGCACCAGCCAGCTGATGACGCCGGCACCAAACGCTCCCTCGGCGACCTGATGCAAGCCCACGACGCTAGCTGCAGACGAGCCCACCAGCGGGCCGGCCACAGTGGGAAGAAAGTAGCCAGGATGATTTGCATCCTCGTCGATCTTCATGACAATCCACTGACCGGTTATCCAGCCGCCGAACGCGATTGTCAGCGCCAGAAAGATGATCACTAGCAGCCGGGCCGCAGCGTGGGCGCTCGGTGCCAGGGCCGCGGCTAGGAGCGTCGGCGTGATCACGGCAAGTGACAGGAACGGCCCGAGCACCGGGTCGCCGAAGTCCGCCCGTACCTGTCGCCACCCCTGAGCGAGATAGCCGGCGACAAGGATCGCCCAGACAGCCGCTGCGACGATAAAGATGACGTTGGCGACCGCGGGCGAGACGCCCAGCGGTTTCGCAGCTGCATGCCATACCGCGCCCAGTCCGGCCAGCCCGAATGTGATGCCGAAGAAGTTAGCCGGGACCCGAGGCGGTCGCATGTCCCCTCCTAGCAGCAATTGAGCTCTGGGAGGGGCGGGTCAGATCCGTCTCCCGTCGCGCGATTATTTCCGGGCCGCCGGCCCGTCTAACTCCTGACGGACTCGACCTCAACTGGCAGGGTGGGAAACACGGGCGGTCCGCGGTGTCCAAATCGGGGCGCCGCCGATCGTCGTGCTAATAGCGGGCTATCCCCGACTGAACTTCGCACCGGAGGAACGGAGCGCAGATGAGCGGCGTACGAGTACTGGTCGGCACGCGCAAGGGCGCCTTCGTGCTAACCGCGGACGGCAAGCGCGATCAGTGGAAAGTGAGCGGGCCGCACTTCAGCGGCTGGGAGATCTACCACCTGAAAGGGTCGCCGGCCGACCCGGACCGGATCTACGCGTCGCAGTCCAGCGGGTGGT
>Ga0335072_10001255_pt1 | contig 41884 bp, 42 predicted proteins | sample Lox_Sample_21_FD_206725 | JGI IMG/M metagenome (GOLD analysis project Ga0335072, IMG submission 206725) | Soil microbial communities from Loxahatchee National Wildlife Refuge, Florida, United States - Lox_Sample_2.1 | ecosystem: Environmental > Terrestrial > Soil > Wetlands | place: USA... | reverse complement strand
CCACCGACTTTGGTTGCCCTTGGATGCCTCCTCGTATCTGCCCCCGCTGCTTGGATCGGCGCTCGTGGAAAGACTTGGCTTCTGCTGTAAACTTCCCCGGAACTAGAGCGGACCACCTTATTGGGAGGGAGTTCAATCGGCGCGGGCTAAACCTTGCCCATTCGGCCCTCTTCCCTGTTTGCTGTCTCAGAGCGCTGTCAAATGCGCCGGGGATTCGTTGAAGATGCATTAAAAGCTTGAGACTAGCAGCTTGGCCCCTTAACCCCACCTTAAACCTTTCCTCCCTGCAGACATATGCCTGCATGGCGCAGCCGCGCGACTTCTGCACCTGCCAAATTCAAACTTCTGTACTGCAATTCACTTTTAGCTTGAACGCATGTCAAAAAGCAATGACCTCTTTGCTCATGGTTCAATGCCAAAGTGCCAATTTACTGTGATAGCCCCCATCTAGGACCGCAAATTAGAGGGCGCTCTTTTGCAGTTCCGCGCGCCCAACCCAGGCATTTAGAAGCCTGACGACGTTTCCTTGGGAAAGCAATACTATGTTGCACCCAACCTATCAGAAGTCTTGTCACCAACTTAGGCAGTCAGCCGCCGTGGGAGAGTGACCTGATATAACCATCTAATTGGACCCTTAAATCTGCTCGTGGAGCCATACAGCTGATGTAGGCATGGGAAAAGCCTTGAGGAATGGCCACACCAAGTCCGCTAGGGTCGGAGCCTTCTTAGGGCTGAGATCCAAGTCAACCAATCTGAACTGTCCTTGCAATCAAGACAGCAACACCAGCGCCTGGCTACTCACGGACGGGCGGAACGACCTAGAGGCTTGGCATCTCACGTCTCGAGCTCGGCCACAACGCCATAGCCGAAGTACATTCGGATCCCAGTCGAGGTGACGTTCACCCCTGTGGCATTGCTCGTCTCTGGGAAGGAAGGATGCGTGGTTTCTTCCCAGTCGCAGCTCTACAATTGGCTTTCTCCTCCAGACCTCAGGCTATTGTCCTCTAAACGACTTTTACTGAGGTCTGAATGATGGCGTTGACCTCTTTGCTCGTTTTCCTCTCTTTGTCTATTCTATGCTCTTCCCAGTCGTCCGATTCATCGTCTGTCGCAGGCTCGACTTCCTCCAATGCCGCAACTGTGACTGTGACTTCTGTGAGCACCCTTGCAATCATCATCTTGCCATCCTCGTCAACACAGTCTTCGACCACGCCCTATTCATACGGCTCAGTGTCTTCGACAAGCTACGTCTCTTCCACCCCGACATCAGCTCCTCTCACAAGCACAACCATTGCGCTTCAGACAGTACCATATACGGGCCAAGCGCTCCTGGTCAGTCTCATTCGGATAACCTGCGGGGGATTCACTTACACTGTTGATTAGGTGGGCACATGTGATATTCCACAATATACGGCTCTACCGTTCCCGGATGGATCCATGCTTGAAGTGCCGCTGGTCGGCTGCTCCAATGATCGACCGGATTGCTGTCCTTCTTTGTCTTTCCCCAATGGAACCCAACCAACAGCGACGAATGTTGTGTCTCTGCTCAACCAAGCTCCTCTTGATATATGCCCGAAAGACTTCATTGACATCGATCCCGTGTGCTGTCCTTCGTAAGTTAACCTGAGAATTAAGATGTGTGTCGTGGGACTCACAAAATCAAAAGAGGCTATAGTCTATACGGCCAAGCAATCGTTGGCCAGACTCCATGCTACACTGCTATCTCGACTACAATATCGGTCCCGCAAACGGTGCTTGCATCCATAAGCTCGGCAGTCGCAGCGAGTCACTCCGTTCAGAGCACAACCGTAGCAGTATCTGTCATCATCAATCAGGTCTTCGCGCTTAGCCTACCTTGTGCAGACGACTACGAGTCGACTGGTCTCTCAACCGGCGCAAAAGCTGGCATCGGCGTCGGTGCAGGCATCGGTGGCCTCATACTTCTTGGGCTCGCTCTCTGGTTATGCCTCCTCGCCCGCAAACGTCGACAGAAGAAGAGTGCAGAAGCACCAGTAGCTTCTAGCACTACTGGTCCCCAATATGGTGGCGTTCCTAGCCAGATGTATGAAAACAAACAATATCCCGCGTTCCCACCCGGAAGCCCTCTGCCAGGTTACGCAGTTCCGCCTGGGCCAGGCTCTCCATCAAACCCTCATCAAAGCTTTGGACAACACAACTCATGGTCATCCCCAACACACACAACGCAAGGACATACGAGCGCCTCAAGTGATGACATCCGTCAATATGGCGCCTCAAGCCCAGGCTCGCAACCGGGGTATATTTCCGAGATGCCAGCCTACCAGGCGCAGGCACGCTCACAGATGCATGAGCTGCCTGCGAAGTGAGTAGCGGAAATACGCTGAGCATTCTTGGCCAGTGCGCCGTCTTTCGCTACCGATATGAGCATACAGAGAAATGCGTTCGATTTCCATTTTGGAAATCGTCCAGACTTGGTTTGGCAACAGCTTAGGGCACCAGCACCAGCACCAGCAACAACAGCACCTCGTCATCATCAGCCACCGTCACCACCATCGCCCAGATACAATCGCCAAACGCTGCGTGACAAAGCTCTCATTGGGACGGCTGAAGAGGAGCTCCCTTCGCTTATTCCGCTGTTCCTACCTTTCACTCCAGTCCAGGCACAGTCCGGAACTGGGGAACTAGCTGTGCCCGAGGCATTGAGTCTGAGCCTCATGGCTTTCCCACCCCCATGAACGGTCTTTAGTGTGGTACGCATTGCATTCGCGTTAGGTCAGGTCGGACGGAGGTATTTTGGTGGGGGAGTGTTCTAGATCTGGGGGGCGAAAGCGAGGCCGGCTGAGGTCATTCCAATAAACGACCTCATGTGTTGACGCTTGCCGATCGACGTGAATTGATGATCTCTTTCAAGAGCCCCTACCACGTAATTAACGGCGCTCTACCAAACCTTACTTCGGGATTACATAATGAAGATTTGAAAGACTTCCGCGGCACAAACATCACTAGAAGGCATGCACATATCTTTGAGCTTGGTACAACATCGCTATGAGAATGCACAACCTCAATTTTGGAGATACACAACATCGCCATGCGCACATACGCACAACTCTCCGCATCCAGCTTACTTACTCCCTTCACTACCAAATAGTTCATGCCTTGGGAAATCGCCACCTACGCTGTAGCGTCAGCATCAGCATCACCAAACCCATGAATGCATCCGAAGGGATTTGAACAACAGCTCCCAGGCCTCGTGGGAGAGCAACGACATTCGAAAGACGAGTTGAGCAGACGCAGCCCTGTGTCCCAAAGGTGCGCAGATGCAGTCGTGTCAATGTGCGCGTTCATGGGGAGAGGGTAGGGGCATAGATGGGGCTGCAAGGGGCTGCATAAGCGACGTTGACCTGGAGGGAATTATCCCGCACCTCAAGAATCTGTCTTGGAACACATGCGCTAGGCGTGAGAGTAGTGAGTTAAAATCATTAAAGATAAGGTCCGACATGTAGTCTCGATGTTGGTCTCGGTTTGCACATAGTATCTGTCCAGCTCCGCCCCACTCAAAATAGTTGAAACCTCTCCGGCATGGGAAGGTCCTGCTCAAGCTGGTCCAAATAGCCCATAAAAGACCAAGAAGAAAATCATGTCCGTGTGACCCTGCAACCCGTTAACCGACTCCTAAAATGCATAGCGTATGCCAAAAGTGCAAACAAAGTCTATGGTGCGCTGCTATTAACAGAGCGATTCCTTCACGCCACAAAATGTCAGCTGCGAAACACGCCCAAAAGTAATAATTTCGAGGTGGGCTCGCTCATGCCTCTCTCTTCCCGACAACGTCCAACCTCTTCAAGACATCCGATGCTTCATTCACGAGCTGCTTTCGCGCGGCCCTAGCATCTGTATCGCCCTCCATCTCGATATTGTCCGCTTTGAGCACGATTTGTGCCAACACACTCTCAGAAAGCTTGGCGTATTCGAGATTACGAGTCTTGGGGTCGGAGGGTGGATTCATGATGAATTGTGTGCATTTGGTTAGCCACTGTGTATGGAAGGCTGAGGATAAGGCGTTCACTTTGCCGAGTGGTGAATTAGGGTCGATCGGCGTGTTTGTGACGATCGAGGAGTAACGAGGCTGAGGTGGAGATTGGCGTGAGGGAGGAGGCATCGGTGAGCGGGCGCGAGGAGGGGAAGCATGGCCAGTGGAAGACTGCTTTGAGGGAGTTCTTTCCATTGCTGGTGCGCGCAGATTTTCGTTGGACGGTCGCGTATTTGGATGTCTGCTTACGCTGGGGTTGTGATGCGAATATGAAGAAGATTGATATTGGGGCTGCGACTGTTGCGACTGCGCCTGGTATTCCGAGCGCGGCCTCGGGGTTGATTCAGCCCTTCTTCGTTGCGGCCGCTGGGTGTTTGACGCCACCGAGCTACTGTCATCACCGCTTCCAGAATGGTCACTGGCTGCTCCATTCATTGCCTCCACTTCCGAAATCACGCACATTATCTCGCTATTCTGCTTCAAACTGTAGGCTTTAGCCTTCATGTTATCATCCCTCAGTAGTCTTCCTTTGTAAAGCAGTCGTAACCGTTTGGGATCTGTGCCCAATTTTTCCGCAGCATATTTCCGAACATCGCTAACGAGCAGTAGGCCATCACTTATGGCATACGGCTTGAAGTGTAGCTCAAGGGTCTGGTGTTTGTATCGTATACGTATTGTGTCGGGCGCCTCTTCATCTGTGTAGCCATAAGTGGACGGTGCAGATACTCGGTGCGCGCCAAATGGATATCTAGGTTCAGATAACAAGGAATCGTTTGTCAGATATTCGACATGATCTGCAATGCTGTCCCTTCCCGACGACGCTGAGTATGGTGACCGTCGCCCTCCCCAGCCTTCGTCAATCCTGCTGCCGCTATTATAGTAGCTCATGGAATATTTGTAACAGAGGAAAACGACGGCGAGGAGTGTAGCGCAGACAGTCGTATATGAGATGGAAGAGTAGGTCGTGAGAAGCGAGTAGATTTTATCAATCGTGGGGGCTGAAGTTTCAAGCTGCGCAGCCGACTTTAGGAAGGTGCCCGCGGACACGTTACGAATCAGGTTTTGGACGGGGAAAGGGAGATTCGAGGCAAGAGACTCGAGACGAGAAGCAAGGTTGCCAGTCCAGGTCTGAATACTGGAGGAAGCCACGGTGAAAGGCTCGCAAAGTTGCGAATAGTACAATGTTGGAGAATGTGATAGTTCTTGCCTGGAAAATAAAGAGAGAGCGGCGCGAGTTTTGGGTAAAAGGTTCAAGCATGACGCTTGCCTGCTGCTGATCAGCCGAGCCCCGGATGAAACAAGGCCGGCACAGGCCCCGTTTTCGCCTCCTACAGCCCTAAATTTTGCTTGGAAACATTCCTGAGTAATTTTAGATCTAGGTCGTTGCAGAATATTCGAGCGTCAGCTCGTACATACTTGCACATACAAAGGTGGCCGACCGTGCTGCTCTATCGGTTCAAGTTCCCTCGTCTCGTCCGGCTAGCACTTTCTCAGATAGCCGTTGCCACGAAAATCTAACTTGTCACAACTACCATTTAATCACCAGGCGTGCTTCTAGAATATTTCGACTTCGGTTTGTGACGCCGCCACTTAATTTGCAAAGAAGACTTGAGTACGTCCATCAGCCTACCGTCGTCGTCGCGATACGCATGTATTGGGGGAGAAACCCCTACCAAAATAGGCTGCAATTATGCGACCGCTCAGGCTGCAATGGGATTCCACACAACACGAACCAGACTTTGCATACACAATTTCCATCTGCATAAAAGAAAGTCGGTGTGAATTTTGCGTGCAGCTGAGACAAAGCCATGGGGAGCCTATGCTCTTCAGGACCTTCCAATAATAGACGTAATTTGTAGACTCGTGCAGCCTGAGGCTGCAAATGTGGGGATCTGACTTGGTTTTTTAAAGGCACGTTGCATACAAGCTTCGACGCACTGTCACTCATCCATTCTCACTGGCTAGAGGATATGAATCTTGAAAGATCCCGCCAAAAGAGTAGAATACAGATGGGTATTATATACACTGTGACTCGAGAAGATAATCCACACCCTACTTAGCACAAACCGACAGTTTGACAAGACGACATCGAATTGATGGAGTCCATGGCGGACAAATCATAGATCACACCGGTAGAAAGGCCGTCATCACAGCAGGGTAAGAAGGAAAAGGGCAGACAGGACGAAGGTCCACCTTCAGTGGACCACAAATCCACATTCAGAATCATTGGATTCCTCGACCAGTCCCTCGCCCTCTAGATCCTCCATGCCATGGCTACCGACATCATTCTTGGAACTTCGTACCGAGATAGTCTGGCGTTGTAGGGAGGAAATTTCGTTACCGCGTTAATAACCTGTTGGTGTGCCAGGTCTACTGTAGCCCCGGAGATGTTGATGTGACTGACTGTGGTTTTAGCAATCGTTCTGCTATTCATGGCGGACCCGATCCTTTAGCAACATTCGCTCCGAGGCATTGCACCATTCGCTCTAGGCAAAAGACCATGTGGGTACAGGTTCAATTGAACCTAGCCACAAATTGGATTGTGGAGCCTCTGCAATGGTAGCCTTGTTCAAACATCTTTGAATCGCTCAGACTGAAATTTCGCAGCTTGACCTATTGTGGGTCTTCCTTCAAGACAAAGAAGGTCTCTGTCAAGGTCTGATCCTTGTTGGTGCGGCAAGATTCATTGCGATGCTGTCGATATGGACTGGCCACGCAGGAGGCGAAAGCGAACACTGTGCGATGCTCGTGGCAATCAATTGATCCTGCAGATAGGCTTTATCGCACAAGTTGCCTTACCTTTCATCATCGCGATGAGGTAAAATACCAATGGTGAAGTGGATATCCTGTGCGTGGTTGTGTTCCTTTGCATCCCTGTCGGAACTAAAATCATTACCAGGGGTGGTGTTGCAGGACTGGGTCGGTCCATCCTGGTACGAGGAGCCAACGGTCCGGTGTGTCTTTTCATGAGCCTCGTCCTTTTTCCATCCCAATCAAAACGCATAGTTCATCAAATTGTCTCGATTTTCAGAGTTGCAGCTCCATTCGTCGTTTACTTCGCCATCGTTTTGTTGCTACAATATGGACAACGAGAAAAGCTTGGATTTTGGGGGGGAAATTGACGTGCACACGGAGCTTCGTCGCTGCAAGTAAACAACTTTGCATTGGCAATTCTCGTTGCCGTTGCTACCTTTCGACGTTGAGAGTAGCCAGACCTTGGCAGCGACTGTTGGACCACTGATAGAAGTACATATCTTTCTTGGCGTGATATACGGGATCAAATGGTATGGAAGGTGCAAGAGGCGGCGGGTCTAATCTTGTTTGAGTGTACTTTGTCCTGGCGGAAGCTGTTGGACTGATCATGGAGGATGGATCATGATTGAGACTGAACCAGTCCAGGGCAGCTTCCAATGATGTCGTTCAAGACCTCGAAGAGGAGTTGGTTGTTGACGCGACAACTTTCTCCAGGATGCGCTGGTGGAGCAAACCCAGCTGCAAGGCGAGTCTTGATCTGTTCGAAGGCCTCTCCGTCGATGTTGTAATGATCAATCATCTCCTTGGCCACAGAGCAGGGGACAGTGTTTTCGTGTGACGCTCGCAGTGGCCCAGTCGCCTTATTGCCGAAGACCATGCAGCAAAAGGATTCATCAGTGTACAATCCCCCAACGTACGTTGTCCCGCCCTGGAGTTGTGGAAGGAACGACTGAGTCCGGAAAGGTTCGTGGATAGGGAAGTCCCCTGGATTCGTACCAGGAGTTTCACGCCGTGGACCTAAACCACTAGGGTCCAGGCTGGTCGACCACATGGTAAAGAAGGGTGTTGGCTGCGATGAAGAAGTTATAGACGGAGAGCTTAATGCTGCAAGATTCGTGGGGTGGCAGTTGCTGGTCACCTCATTTTTAGGCGCTGGACTGTGTTTCGCTAGAGCGGGGGCAACTTCGATCTTAGGCTTCAATTGACGAAGCGCTGGAGTACTGCTTGAACTTGCATCTTGGTGCACGAACGTATTGATTTGGTTTTCGTTCACGCCGAGTATTTCGAGTAGCTGGCGTAGCCGCACATTCTCGATTTGGAGTTCCTTGAACGCGTTCAATCGTAGCTCAGCTTCTCTGCAAGTGACGTGACATTCAGAAAGCCTTCTTTCTAGATCTTGCAAATGTTCCTGCCTCCGAGCTCGGCTCCGACGTTGATTGTCTCGAATTCGCGCTTGTTTGGAGATACGGCTCTGCGAGTCAGCACTCTCCTCGTCGGGTCCCATCGTTGCGGCCGACTTTGCTGCCACATCGAAAGACATAAACGAGTGTGGGGAAGGAGATGCGGCGAAATATGTCTGAATCCATGGTTCAGTGGGACAGACGAATCTGAACATCCCCTAGCTCGTTGGTAATGACGGCGTCCTGATTGGGGGGAATTCATGGCTCGATTTGTGGCTTAAACTAGGACAACGAGGCCGCGTGGCCTCCCGATTTGCACGGGACGTCAGACACTGACAGGTCTTGGCTGCCAAGGTCCTGTAATTATTGATACGGCGTCGTATTTCGGTCTGAATATTGGTATGGTAGTTGGAAATATTCCTTGATCACTCTTTTGACGTCATGCTAATCCGTTTGTCATTAGAATGTTCTCAGTATATTCGTGGTAATGACGCTGACTTCTCGTATTCTTGGTATTTGGTCCCTTTTTCCTGCATTTGTCCTTGAAACTCTTCTCGAAATCGCTTTTCTCTTTTCTCACAGTTGCGGTCGCGGTGCCGCCGACCTACATCATTCAAGTCACTTCGAAACTCTCGACGTGTCAAGTATCCTAGGTCAAGCTGCCCGGTTTATGCACTCCCCTTAGAACCGCTGCTAGTCGTTCCCTTTTCTGATTTGGCCCGAATGATCCCCGCGGCCCAAAATGACGATAGAGACCACCTGCACCTTTCCGGCCATGCATGGGAGGCCTTTCTAAGCGTCTCCAATAACTACAACTAACAAATGTTAGAAAGCTACTCAATATTTCCACCGGATATCAGCTCAACTGCCAATTTCTTACAATGCTCAAGAGCGCATGAGCTTGTCCGTCACTCTGGAAAGCTCTTCGGAATGCGCGTAACAAATGACTCGAGGTACTCGGCGGGGGTTCGGCCTGCAAAAGCGGTCGGCGCTTTCGTCCATACATCCCGCTGAAACAGCAGTGGAGCACAATTCAGCCGGCAATACCGCCCCCCGCTGTCATTTTCTCTTCCCCATGATATTTTGCTCCGCCTTCACGCATCTCTACCAATCTCATCACATCAATGTAAGCCACGAGGGCTCATCACATCAATCAGGAGAGTTCAAGGTCATACAAAGGCAGTATCAGCGAATACACTTCTCACCAATTTCTCATCATCAAACTTATTGAGGTTTCAAGCCTCGGTGAGCTCCACCTTGTACACTTGATATGCCGTGGTAGGCTTCTCAGTAAGTGCGTGCACACCGTTGTATAAAGCGAGCGTTATCCTCTTGTTTCTTACTGTCCATAGCCCTTTTCTTTGCTCTACTCTTTTCTTGCTCATACACGCCACTGTGTCTCTTCGACTGATCTCATCAATTACCCCTTCTCTGACACTGTCCCATCTCCGCCGAATCACTGCTATCGAATAGGCACAGCGAGCATCTTGATCCACTTTTGTGCATCTACCCAGCATGGAGCCGGCAGTATCCAACGTGTCGTCGCTGCAGAGCGAAGACGGCGCCAAACTTCTTGACGATATCGACAGGCTGAGAAGCCATGGCATCAGTCGCTTCGTATCCCTTCCCCAGATTATTGTGGTCGGTGATCAATCATCTGGAAAGAGTTCCGTACTCGAAGCCATCACTGGCGTGGCCTTTCCGACAAACGATGGTCTGTGCACCCGATTTGCCACAGAAGTCATTCTGCGAAGGTCGAGGGACGAAAAGGCGTCGGTCAGGATCAGACCGAGCGCAAATTGCTCTCCACAACGACTTGCGGAACTTCAGAAATTTCATCAAGCAGACATAGCCCTCGGTCAGGTCTCGGGCCTTATAGCTGAGGCCACCAAAGTCATGGGTATTGCAGAGCAGGTTACTTTCAGCGAAGATGTTCTCGAACTGGAGGTATCCGGTCCCAAGCAGCCCCATCTTACCCTTGTGGATCTCCCAGGCATATTTCACAGCACAACCGCCAAACAGAGCGAGGGAGACCCGGCACTCGTCACGAAGATAGTACAGGCGTATATGGAAGAACAGCGGTCCATCATATTGGCCGTGATTTCAGGAAAATACGATTACCCCGTTCAGCGAATTCTGGGAATGCTGAAGGAGGTCGATCCGGAAGGATTTCGGACGATGGGAGTCATCACTAAGCCAGACGCCATTGAATCAGATTCTCCGAACGAGCAGACGTTTCTTTCCTTGGCTAGAAACTCAGAGCGCCCACTGAAGCTTGGATGGCACGTTTTGAGAAATCCTAGCTTCACCGAAAGACGTGATACTAGCTTTGACCGGGATAAGACCGAAGCAGCTTTCTTTGCTAATCGGGCACCCTGGAACACGCTATCTTCAGGCCACGTCGGTGTTGCTGCACTCCGTCTCCGTCTCGGCCGACTCCTCTTTGAGCATATTACCTCTGAGCTCCCAGCGCTAGTTGGTAGCATTGGGAAGGAGATTGGCGAGTGTGAATCGATATTGAACCGCCTAGGTCCTCAGCGGAGCTCCGCCGAAGACCAAAGGGAATATCTGACCATCATTGGACAAAATTTCCAAAGCCTTGCCAAAGACGGCATAGATGGTATCTATGAGGACAACTACTATCTAGAAACTACTCAACGCCTTCGCGCAAAAGTCCAAAAGGCCCATACTGACTTCGCAACAAGGATGGCAAAAGAAGGTCAGAGGTGGTTGATCCTTCCCAAAATCGAGTTCTATCACGAGGTTTGGGAGACACCTGGCCTGGTCCTACCACCTGAAGGTCCAGCTAGACCAATCCACAGAAGTGATTACGTCGATAAAGTTTGCGAGCTTCTTGAAGAGAATCGCGGTAGAGAGTTGCAGGGAAACTACAATCCTCGTCTTGTCAGAGAATTGTTCCAAAGGCAGTCTGTGTCTTGGGAAAGGCTTGCACTTCATCACGCCCATGACGTTCTTGGCATGGTCAGAGTCTTTGTTGAAGACTTGATCGAACATGTTGCCGGCAAAGAAAGGGCCTATATCCTTCACAGAGAGCTGATCCAACCCAAGATTACCGAAATGGAGAAGGATCTGGAAAAGAAGGTCGACGAGCTGCTTGCGCCACATAAGACAGGCTATCCAATGACTCTGAACCCGGATTTTGCTGCTGCTTTCGCAAAGTTGAACGAAGCGGACAAAGCTAGAGCGGAGGCACTTGATGACGACCGGCAGAAAATGGACCTCCTCGCTTGCTCGAGGCTCGTAGATTGCATGGAATGCTACTACAAGGTCGCTCTCGGCGTTTTTATGGACAATATCGCAGTATTGGCGATCGAGAACTGTATTTTGAGCAAGGTCGAGGGCCTTGTCTCGCCAGTCCAGGTATCAAGGATGTCTGAAGAACAGCTCAACCTCCTCGCAGGCGAATCTCCGGATGATGCCCATACACGGCGGGAGACATTGGCAAAGCAAAAGGTGCTGCAGGACGGACTCGAAACATGTCAGAAGCACGTCAGATTCAGGCCACGTCCGCCGAGGATCGCGGAAACTCCGTCAAAGATGGGCGGCAGCACGGCTTCGGCTGCGGGTTCGATGTTTGGACTTTCGCCTTCTCGGTCATCAGTCACATCTGCTGGGCTCAATCCCCAAACTCCAGCGACAAGATCCAGCAGCACGGTAGCAACTGGTGCTGGACCCGAAGTACGATCCACCTCACATAGTCCAACACCGACATTCAGCTTCACCGCGGGACCTTCAGTCTCCCCCGAGCTCTCGGACCCCTTCCGCAACTGGAAACCTCCCGCTAAATCAGATGAGTTGAAGAATTCGGCCTCAATCACAGCACGACTACGCAAACACCGAACCCAAAACTCCGATATCACGTGAGAGAGCATAAAGTGCAGTCAGGCAAATCAATCGTGATTGAGCCCATTTCGTGATGGACCTAGAGCTTTGAAGGCCATTGGCGTCAGGATCTTTGTTGAGGACGAGGCAATTGGGCGAATTGATACAGATGAAGGGTCAAGTTGAGTTGTATTCTGCAGAAAGCTTCGCGTGCGCAAATGGAATACTGGAAGTATATTTGTCTTTTTGTCTAAGATGGGCTCAACATCAGTTGGGAAGGACAATCAGTACTCGCTCCCGTTTAATCCTTAGCCAATGTAACAATGAGCTTTCCACTTCGATTTTCTCCTAGATCTTACCGATTACTCCAGGCATTCCCGACATACGGGCACTTGAGAAGCTCAGTGGCACTAAGCCGATCGCAAAAGCCAATTTTGAACTTCGTGGACTTCTGGCTTGTCATCGCTAGTACGGGCTGGCGCTTCGCGGAATCGTTGAACGTCCTGACATTGAGCTGGAAATAATGGGGAAGTGAAAGGCAGGGAACTATTGAAAGAATATGCGCCATTGCAGCCTGTGGATTTGATACAGTTCAGGATATAGTCTTCTTGGGCTAAGTCAGGGCTTCACATGGCTGCTGAATGGTCAGCCACAATGGCTTTTCCACGTGGGCGTCAAACAAGTCGTGCTCAGCCGAAGACCAACCCATTCAAGATCGCCGATAGGGCACAGTGTTTGAAATTTTCTAAATGCTGCACATCGACCAAGGCTCCACTTTGTGTCTGCACGTATTCCATCAGTCCTTTGTTTGTGGCTGCCATGTGGCGAATCCGCATGTTTGAGGGATGAAACCGCACTAATTACGGTGGCCACCCCTTAACCTCCCCGGGAAGCACCAGTTGGAGAGACACTCCAGCGGCATTTTTGCTCATTACACCACCAACTTTGTCATAACAGCTCTATTTCCTACAGCATATGGAGGATGAGGTACGCACAGACTTGGTGTTGTCTTGACAGCTGGGCGGCCTAATCCTGTCAGGTGTTGTGAGGGATTGAAAGACTGCCAATTTTGCGGTCCATACTGTGACAGTGGCCGACTACGGAATCCCACACATCAAGAGCCACAGATACTCCGTCATCAAGATCAAAACGAAAGTTTACATCATTTCCATAGTCATTACAGTAGAAAATGCTGAAAAATTCCATCGTCAAGTGGCGTTTCTCGCCAAGTGATGAGAGACATTAAAAGTCGGGGAAGGTGTCAGAACTTCAGCGCCTATGACAGGGGTTGAAACCTTTTGATAGGCATAAGTGCCGCAAGCCGGCGGAAGACCGCCAGGTTTGAAAGGCTAGCCAATAAGGAGGTCACTTGCTGCCGATGCAACATGCAGAAGTGGGACCTGTCCATCAAAACATGTCAGATGCTGGGGTCTGGTGGAGAACCCACTTTCGATCACGCATTGCCCCTAAGCAGGTTCGTGCCATTGGAGAGTGGCAAGACTGCGCCATCTTGTGTCTCGCTGATGTTTGAGGTGCAGCCACAACCATCGAGGTCCTGATAAAGTCTGCTCTTCTTCAGCTCCGGCCTAGATTCGTCCTTCGAACATTACACTACTATCGGCAAGCCCAACATGGCTTCAAGTGAATTTCCCTTGCATCTGCTGCAATCGGAGGACCAAGTCCAGCTGCTGGACGACATTGACAGGTTGCGCAGTGATGGCATTCAGCACCATGCCATCAGCCTCCCTCAACTGGTAGTTTGTGGCGACCAAAGTAGTGGCAAGTCATCAGTTCTCGAAGCGCTTTCAAACGTCAAGTTCCCAGTGGATACCGGCACCTGTACGAGGTTTGCGATGGAACTGGCTCTGCGCCGCTCTCCGGACAAGAAGGCAATGGCGAAGATTATACCAGGAAGAAATGCTTCTGCCGACCGGCAACGACGCCTGGCAGATTTTAAACCCTCTGATGTTGGCCTTGCTGGTGTCCCCCAGTTAATCAAGGAAGCTCGCGCAGCGATGGGTCTCAGCGGAGATGCAGTCTGCGATGATGTTCTCCGCTTAGAAATCACAGGCCCAGATCTTCCGCACCTTACCTTGGTGGATTTGCCGGGACTGATCGCCGATGCGAAGGACCCAAAGGACATTGAGTTGGTAGAGAATATGGTCAGGGAGTACATGAAAAATCCACGAAGCATCATTTTGGCAATTGTCTCTGCACAAAGCGACAAGCAAGTCCAGAAGGTACTTCGGTTGGCACGGGAGTACGATCCACATGGAGACCGTACGGTTGGCGTCATCACTAAACCCGACATGCTGAAGAAATATCGTGGCTCCGTCGCTGAACGCAATTACGTGGATATGGCGAAGAACCAGGACCCTGTATCGAAACTTCGACTTGGCTGGCATGTAGTGAGGAACGCCGACTGGGACGAAAAGCAAGAACATTCACAATTCAACAGAGATGAGAGCGAAAGGGAGATCTTTTCACAAATGCCCTGGAACCAACTCTCCGGATGGCAGCTCGGCATTGTGTCTCTACGAGACGAGTTGACGAAACATTTGTTCAATCAAATATGTTCAGAGCTCCCACGCGTGGTCAAAGACATCGAGCAAGAGGAAGCTGAATGCGCTAAGGAGCTCAAAGATTTGGGTGAGTCGAGATCCACGAGCAAAGATCAACGCAAATATCTCCTTGGGATCAGCGACCGCTTCGAAAAGCTGGTTGGTGCTGGTCTTGATGGCCACTGGACCTTTGATCCGATCTTCAATTCCGAGAGCATGCGATTGAGGGCACAAATCAGGAACTTGAACGATGCATTCGATCAGACGATGAGACTCAAGGGACACGCATTTAAGTACCCTCCGCCGATCCACTACGGACCCCGAAAGCCTTCCAGTTCGGATCCCAATCCAATGGTCGCAAGCCGCGCTGACCTGCTGGGTAAAGTCAACAAGATCCTCAAAAGTGGCAGAGGCCAAGAACTGCCTGGGATGTTTGATCCGATCTTAGTAACTGACATTTTCAGAGAGCAATCTGAAAATTGGCAGGATCTCGCCTGTCAACACGTTGAAAAGGCCTGGCAGGTCACGAACCAATTCCTCCAAAATTTGCTTTTCAACATTGCGCCGGCAAGGACTGGCACTGCTGAAGCTGTCCTGAACGAGATTATCTCGAAAGAAATGCTCTCTAGGAAGGAAAAGCTCGACGCAAAAGTTTCAGAGTTGATGTTGCCGTATGTCAAGAATATGCCTTTCTGCACAGCTTTGCAAATGGCTGCAAGTCTAAAACAGATCGATCTTAACGACAAGAAAGTCGAAGGAGGCGGCAGCCAACCCGCACATCTCGGTGGCATGGTGGATAGCGGCATTGATGTCGATGCCTGCTCGACGTTGTTGCGATACTCACAAGCATACTATAACGTTGCTCGTGAAACCTTCATCGATAATGTTGCCACCCTCGCTATCGAAAATTGCTTAATGGCAGGACTTGCTGGTGTCTTCTCTTCAAGCAAAATTCTAGACATGGAGGACGACGAATTGGCCAAACTTGCCGGGGAGTCTGTGAAAATATTGACAGACCGCAGATATGCGTTAGAGAAAAGTTGGCTCCTTAAGCAATCGCTCAAGACATGCAGGCTTCACATGTCACGTCGTCCCATCCTGCGTGAAGAGTCTCGAAGAGGCCTTGCGCGAGAACTTGCAGGACCGAGCGCTAGGACCAGCTTCTCTCCCACACCTGTCCCGAACGGTAGTCAGAACGCTTTGCTTCGCCCGGACACCAAACCCGCTGCCCCCGGTTTTTCTGGTGCACTAGTAGAGGCTACTAACCGGATTATTGCGCCGCACCGAAAAAGCAGTCCGGATGTCAAACCCGCTGTTACTAGCCCATTCGGCACACTGGCTCCGACGAGTAATCAGACTCTTCTACCTCAGAAGAGCGTCAGTCCGAGTGTTAAACCCCTTGGCACCGGCCTCTTTGGTGTACCAGTAGAGACCAGTGACCAGAGTTCGGTACCTCAGAATAGCCCGCTTGCTCGAAAGCTTGGGGATCCTCCTTTGTTCAACTTCGGTAGCTTCACAAACCAAGCTTCCAGTTCCGGAGGCAGTGCGTTTGGCGCGTCATTTGTCACCAGTATCCCTAACTCTGGCGCAACACCGTTCGGTCTTGGCACCTCATTACAAAGCGGCAGTTCGGCTGCTGGTGCGCAGAAGATGGGGCCAGGCACACTTGCAAGTAGCTTCGGCAGTACTACAGCTGTTACTCGGCCGGTTTCTGGCCTCTCACCGCAAAGCAACGCCTCAGCTGACGGTGCGCAGAAGGCATCTCCCAGTTCACCAGCCTCTGCGAACAAGTCTACCTCTAGCAAAGGCGGTTTCGACAGTGGAACGTCTGACAGCCAGTCACCCTTTGTCCTCTCACCACAAAACAACACCTCCGTTGAAGGTACGCAGAAAACATCCTTCGACAAACCTGGCTTGGGCAACACACCCACATCTGGCACAGGATTGTTTGGCATATCCGGTGGAGTCTTTGGCAAGTCCAAATTGGATTTTGGTACATCCAATGGAAGCTTTGGCACGCCCAAATGGGACTTTGGCACATCCAATGGAGGCTTTGGCAGCAGCACTTTATCTCCAAATTCGGCTGTCAAAGATGATGTACCGGGTCGTCAGTCATTATCTACGGGCCAAGGAACGCCTTCCACATCCCGCGCAACAACACCAACTTCTCAGCTTGCACCCTCAAACTCCGGTAAGTGGCTCGCGTGTACGCCGACTAGCGGGTACTAACGACCTGAAAGCCTAACGCTGAACAGAATCTCCCCAACCTACTGCAAGAGTGGGGAAGCCAAGAGCACGAGTACGCCTACCGAAGCCTGAGAAGGACACGGAGGAGAATGAAGGGAGCGTTAAGGTTATTTGCGATAAGCTTAGCGGTGTGGGTGAGCCTAGTATAGAGACAGAAGGGGGCGGTAAAGAAAATGTGGTGTAAGTCGGCGATAGAGGTAGGGCTTAGTAATATGTCGTTTGAAGTTGGTCCAGAGTTGATATGGTGATTTCTAAGAAAGATGAGGTAAACATATCCTACAGGAACTTCACCTTGAGGACAGGAGGGCACTGGAGCACCCCGAGATTAGAAGATTGATTGGGGAGTGCAACCCTGAGTTGTTAGGCAGGAGACTTTCTCTGAGAGAGATAGAGGGCTGGTGTAGGAAGTTTATGACTAGTTGATTTGCTGATGCGAAGGTCGACGAGTCTCTGAATGATTGTCCTTGCATTCGATCGCGATCTTGGCTGTTGGAACGTATTCCAACCAGGCAGAAAGGAGGCTTCGGGCCTTGAACAGCCTTAGCTGACGCTGGCCTGAGACCCTATTCAGGAGGTTTGCTCGGGACAGACTTTGCAAGAATCCGTAGCCGACGTCTGTTCATTGCACAAACTCGGTAAGAAGCTAACATTAGTAATTCCAGTGATTGACCAAAATTGCGGAAACTGCTAGATAATTGTGAGGGTACTGCCGATCAAGTCATTGATAGAACTAGTCGTTACTGGCTGTCCGGGATGTCACCGGTATGGACGACGACTCCTTTAGCAAGGAGTTCGAAAGAAGCATTGATGACCCAGCAGCTGTGATTTCTCAAAATCCTTGAGTAGGTCACCTAGCATATACTCCACATTTGAGCAGCTGCAGACTAAGCGCATGTAGCTTGATGGCTTTTCTGGGTGTGGGAAGTAAGGGTCCGACGCAGGCTGCCGATAACAAAGCGATAGTTGGCGGCAATAGTAGAAGACTTGGATCGAGACAGTCAAATTTCTCTTATGTACTAAGGAGGTACTTATGCTGCCGCTAAGATGCCCTTCCCTTCGCTTGCGGCAGTATTGCAGGCTAAAAGTGTATTCCATTGGCCCCTCTTGCTAGCCACCGAGAACGCCATTGTCCTTGCCTTGTGCTTTCACCGCTGATATTCCAGATGTACTTACTGACCGCGTGCTAGAGCCGGCACGCCTCTTTGTTGCCTCTTGCTGGTACCATCACACTTCCGTTTTGCTATCCTTGCGTTCGACAACTCCAGTGCATCCATAAATGCCTCTGTATTCGTAGAGACCTTTCTCTTCTTTCCTGCCGGAGCCATCTCAATCTTAGGAGCCACCTCTGGGTCTGCGAGCGCCTTGCAATGCGCAGCAACCATGTTCTCGACTATCGACAGCTCTGGCGTGAGAGACTTGAGCTTGAAGCGCTGAACCTTTCCAGAAGCTGTTCGTGGGATATGGCCTACGAACACAACACCGCCGTCGAGCGCCTTGTAGCTTGCCAGACGGGTTCGAGAAAAGTGGTAGACCGCTTCTGCAGTCAGTGCCTCTGTGCCAGCCCCGATTTTGCGCACGACGTAGGCGCGTGGGACTTCTGTGACGCCATCCGCGCGGAGGACGCCAGCGACTGCTGCGTCGACGATCTGATCGTGCTGTTTGAGTACGGTTTCGATTTCTGAAGGCGAGACTTGCCAGCTGCGATGCGTTAGTTTTAGGGTTTTTGATGATGGTGGGAGACACGGCATTACTTACCCTTTGACCTTGATGAGCTCTTTGGACCGACCATGAACATAACACTTTCCATCTTTCATTGACATGACATCGCCCGTGGCAACCCACCCATCTTCGCTAATACACGACTGAGACTGGGTCATGTTCTTGTAGCTGCTCATGGCATTCTTGGTACGGACATATGCCTCACCAATCTTCTCATCCTCGGTAATAGTGGCGCCAGTGGAGTCCACGAGCTTGATCTCGCAGCCTGGGAGTACTCTGCCCACACTCCCCGAGAAGTCCTTTTCTGGGTACTTGAACAGCGTCACTGCGCCGATTTCGGTCATCCCCCATACTTGCGAAAAGACAGCGTCAGGCGAGAGACACTGGCAAAATTCCTCCTGTGGGGACGGCATGAGGCGCTCACCGCCGCAGGCTATGTAGCGGAGAGATTGCAGCATACGTTGAGATGAGAGATTTGAGCGGTTGATGGCAAAGACCATTGGTGGAGTCATGATTGTGTCTGTGATTTTGAAGCGGTGGATGGCGCTAACATATTCATTCAGGTTAAAACGAGCTTGGATGTAGAGAGGCTCGCCATATTTGATGGGGAATATGTGGGTGAAGAGGCAGCCGAGAATATGGAAAGATGGGAGGCACATCAATCTTGTCACCTGGTAGGGGACGACTTGAGTGATGCATTCATGTTGTGCAATCATGGCGGCGTGTGATAGAATCGCCGCCTTCGGAAGCCCACTGGTCCCCGATGTCGTAAAGTAAGCTGCGGGAGTGTCTTTTGCAGACTTCTCGTTAGGCAACCGAACCCAGTTGGTCTCGCCATATGCCAGGAGAGACTGGAGGTCATGAGTGTCTGCGGCATTGGTACCGTATTCCTCCAGCGAACCTCGACGCGAGGAGGCCGGCGAAACCAACGTTTTGCCAAGAATGTCGAAGTTTGCTGGATCAAGGCGATAGATACTGCTTGCTTTGATGCCGCGCGCGCTGGTGGCCTCAAGTATATGTGGCAATAGTTCCGGTGAGGTGATGATCAAGGCAGGCTCTGCCAGCTGTAGGAGATGGTCAATCTCGAAAAGCTGGTAGGCAGGATTGGACCCAACATAAACGCCCCCGGCGCCAATGATAGCGAGGAAAAGTGCGGAGTACAGGTACTACTAGAAGGTCAGCTAGATGTCAAATTTGGCAGATCCGAGCCGACAGTTCGATGTCTAGCGAGGGTAGGTCGAATTTCTTACGTTGTTGAACAAGTGGACGACAACTCGATCGCCTCTCCTTAGACCAGCATCCCTAAACCCAGCGATGAGCTTTCTAACAAGCGTTCTGGTCTGCGCGGTGTTGAGACTGCGTGAAGGGCAGTCCGCGTCGATATAGAGCGGCGTCCTTCTGTTAAGCTTGACTTGACTGTTGAAGGCGAAGGAGACGAGATCGCTGCCTGGACCCTTCATGACGGCTTTTTCGGACAAACAAGTTCTAGGTTCTTCCGACGTGGAAAAAGTTAAAAGACGCAATCCGAGATATTTTCAAGAGCGCTTCAACCCTGATTCGTTTGCACTTATACAAACAAAAACCTCTTCAATTTATCTGTGTCACTAAACACGCGCCATTCTTGCTCAAAGCCAGTCACCCCCAACGTCACGCAGAGCCTACAGAGGAGGAACTCAGGACCGCACCGAAATTACAACTCCTCCAGCATCGAGGGCCGCATGAAAGCTGCGTGGGGATGGTCTGCAAGCTCACAGCCCCAACAGCGCCTCCGAGCCCACTTTAGCTGCATAAGCATCTCAGCAGTTTGTTCCTATTCCAAATCCTTAACGAGTATAGAGGTCACGTTGTGGACGCTGGTACGGGCTACTGCTAATTCTGGGAAGATGCGAAGCAAGATCCAAAGCTAAGATGACTCGCGTCGCTAAGTTACACAGCAGTGTCAGGAATTGCCGGCACGAGCATGGTAGGATCAGCCGAAGGCCCCTGCTGTCACCGATCCCCAAATAGCGACCCTAACGCCAAAAAGCCATAGGTCCCAGCGAGGCACATGCTGTGCTTCGAGTGTTGGCTTCGAGCCCTGCATAGTGGGACCAACACGGAATGTGGTTGATTTGTCCGGCAGTTGGTTCGCATTTGCAGTCGCTCTGCAGGGCTTTTGGCGTCCGATTGCGGAACCGAACTTTCTAGACGCAACATACTAGCTGATTCAAGTACAAGTCAGACAGTCCAGCGCACGTTTGTCGCTGAGTGATTCGCTCTATTAGAATTTCACCGGTCTCTCACTAAAGCACACTTCTTTGGAGTAAAGTCTATCCAGAGCTTGCACATGTAACATAGACTGGCGAGCCAATTGACTGCGCCCTCAAGACACCAACCAAGAAGAGGCATTGTAACCTCTACGTATCTTGGCCCACTTGGCGCGAATTTGACAGAAGCAGAATCACTCACCGTATCCTGGCATCACGATGCTTTGCTACAGCGTGGCCTCTGGGAAAAGCCACCCGACGTTGCATGTTTTGGACCTTGCTTCACCTTGGCTACGTCAAAATGCAAAGCAATATCAAGCAAAAGTATGCCACTCGGCCTGGGATAAATACGAAAGGGTATGAAATTTGCGCTTCAATTGGACTGCTGCCTCATAGCCTACCGAGACTTGCCCGAAGCTGCATCATCGCCCCCATCGTACACACTAGTCTCAGACGGTCTACTCGAATGCAGAGGATTTATTTTTGGCCAATCTCTGTTCTCGTCATCGAAGGTCTCTCAGCATGTACCGGATCAGGAAAGCTCCGTTATCTGCGGGCGCCATAAGTCCCTTGCTTCTGCCAACCTCTACTCTACACGGCATAGCTTAGCACCCTTTGGAACATCGAACCGACGATAGGCCACGCTAGACCCTTTCATATCCGTCGTCGCCGCAGCCTATTGCTTCATATTCGCGCTGGGAAGTGCTCTCACCTATTTGAACTCCAAAGCTCATCCAAGTACTTCTTGCACCATACCATTTACTGGCCTTTACTATGTGTACCGTGATGGCAGAGGCGGCCCGGCCGCAATCGACGGGGGAAGCAACGTTGAGAGGAACATCGTCCTATTCCAGCGCAGATACCCTTTCTGCAAGCCCTGCCATTGGCAGGGACGAGGAGGCAACTATAGGATTTGAGCCACCTATCAAAGGCGAGGCGATATCTTCCCACGTTCAACAAGCATCACTGGGATCTACCGACTCTACAGCTCCACCAAATCCCGGTGAACTGGCGCTGCCTGGATATGCCAAGGTTCGGTACGCCATCTTTACAATATACCGGCGCCTCTTTTCAATAGTCTTCCTCGCCAATTTCGCGGTATTCATAGCTGTAGTCGTCAGGGATCGGACACTCGCCGACTACGTTAACGCTGCTGCCGCGAACCTGCTTGGAGTCGGTCTTGCTCGCCAACCATTAGCCGTCAACCTCATGTTCAAATGCGCATGCGCCGTACCAAGCTCGGCACCATTACGGCTGCGTCGCCTAGCCGCGAAAATCTTTCACTATGGTGGGGTCCATAGTGGCTGTGGAGTCTCTGCAGTGATGTGGTATATTGCATTTGTCGGCATATTGACGAAGGAGGCTATGACGCCTGCGACAGCCCGACTCGCATCACCCGCGATATTAGTCCTAGCGTGGCTGATATTGCTTCTCCTGTTGGCCATAGTCACCGCAGCTTACCCGGCATTTCGGTTCAAGCGCCATGATTATTTCGAGCTGACTCACCGCTTTTCGGGTTGGCTAGCCATCGCATTGTTCTGGCCGCTACTCCTTCTGTACATCGAAAAAGCGCGGCAAGCTGAGCACCAATCTTTCGGCATCACACTCGTCAAGCTTCCTGCCTTTTGGATTCTCGCCTTCCTGACTCTATCAATCATTCACCCCTGGCTATATCTCCGCAAGGTCCCTGTAAATCCGGAATACATCTCGCCCCATGCTATTCGACTTCACTTCAATTTTACGACCATCAAGTTCGGCCAAGCTTTCGCCATATCCAAAAATCCGCTTCGTGACTGGCATGGCTTTGCGCAATTCCGTGACATAGAAGGACCAGACAAGTTCTCGTGCCTCGTGTCCAAAGCTGGGGACTGGACGTCAGACTGCATTGCACGTCCCCCGACCCATGTATGGAAGCGTGGCGTTCCGGCTTTCGGAGTCGGCTATGTCATGAAGATGTTCAGATCTTTCATTATGGTGGCGACTGGATCGGGCATCGGTCCGTGCCTGTCCTTCCTGGCCCTCGAGAATCGGCCCCCATTGCGAGTTGTTTGGCAGACGAGGGCGCCATTGAAGACATATGGAAAAGGGGTGTTGGACAGTGTCAAGGTCCTGGATCCAGATCCAATCGTGCTTGACACGACTCATACGGGCCGGCAGGATATATTCCCCATGGTATTCGATCTCGTCAAGACATTCAAGGCGGAAGCTGTCTTAGTTATAAGCAATCCTATTTTCACGAGGAAAATGGTGTTTGACCTAGAGTCGAGGGGTGTGCCAGCTTACGGCCCGATTTTCGACTCCTGATTGTAAATCGCGATATTACCTTAGAGACGTACATACAACCTCCCATGTCAATGATCTTACAATACCTAATACTCGAGAGTTGACAGAGTTCTGGTGGGTGAAGGCTTGCCGGTCTATGGCACGGCTGCTTGAATGATTGATTGAATAGTGTGAACACGACACTCTTTACGGGAGATCCGGGGTAACGATAGACATCTCTGTCATATCGACACGATGCTTTTCAAGGCCTTATGATCACACATGAACCTCACATTATGACGCTATAAGGTGAGAAGGCCGGCCCTCTTTGTAAGCCGAATCCCCCCCCAAAAGTGCGGAAATCGCGGAAACGCGTTTCGCGCGACGCGACGGCCCCCGAGCTGGTTTTCCTCTCCGATTTCGTGCCGAATCAGCCTTCATACCCAACACCTGCCCAGCGGCAAGTACTTGTTAGACTTCATCATATGGTGGAAGCGCTGGAAGTCCGAGATGACGGCAACTTTCGAAGACCAGAGCAAACGAGAGTTTTGAGGACTTCCACCTTCGCTAATTGGGTTTCTTGAAAGTAATCTTTCGAGGTTGTCCGCTGTTCTCTCCCAGTGAACTAGAGGGTACATAACGGGTTTTGGTACATCTTGTTTTGTTTCCGCTGTCGCGCCCAATGGTGAATGGTTATAGATTTTTCCCTGTCCGGCAACAGACCCGTGTGATAATTCAGTTCTTAGCCGCAACCTCCACACGGTTCGGATGCGGTTCGAAGTTTACATAATGTCGTCTTGCAGATAACAGATATATTCGATGCGTCTCGTTGTATTAGAAGTGGTCTCACACACGATATCCGGCTCCGTTGTCTTTTCGTTGCCTTTTCACATCATTGCCACTTCGCAGGCTCGTTTTCCTAAGCCATTATTTGAAGGTGTGCAGCTTCTTTGTAAAGAACAACCACTGGTGCCATGGATATCCTTGATCGCGACCTCGTCGAGGCTGAGAGGGATGCGAGCCCGGAGCGCTTCCCTCAGGTGCGCCCATATAATTCACGACAATCTACGTCTCTTGGCCACTCGTTAAACTCAATCCCTACTGCCACTCCTGGTCAGGAGTACAGTCAATCTCGAAACCAGACCCGGACACGGGAATCAAGTCTGCACCCTGTCGAGCTTTGTCGGATACGCACGCAGCGTTTGCAGCACAGGTCGACGGTTGGATCATTGGGGCGTAAGCAATCACGACCGTTCGAGCCAACGCTGGAGATAGGCGCAGGCAAACCTCTTCCTCCACACTTCTTGGACGGAGAGGACTACGTCGTCGAATTTTTGGGTCCCAATGACCCATTGCACCCGCAGAATTGGCCATTCATGAAGAAGTGTGTTCCAAACTATGTCCGAGCTTGGCGTGACAGCAACCCTGACTGAATCTCCGCAGACTTTTGACTTCTATCATGCTCGCCTATATAACCTTTGTTGCATCTTTCGCAAGTGCTATCTTCTCGTCGGCCATCGGTGAAGTGTCGCAAAGGTTTCACGTCAGCGCCGAAGCCGGGACATTAGGAATATCACTCTATGTCTTGGGCTTTGCTTTTGGTAAGATGACTGTGCATCTGTCGGTACCACCATCCATCTGATGTCTTGCGCTTTAGGTCCACTCGTTTGGGCGCCTCTATCCGAGCTCATGGGCCGGCGACTGCCCTTGCTCCTTGGCATGTTTGGATTTAGGTACGTTTCTCGTTTTGCGCTCCTGACAAATAATATCATAGAGAGGCCCGTTGGGTGCATGAATCTTCAGTCTCAGCCCCTTACAGAAACAACTCCCCCATTTGTATTTGTGTGTTTGTGTGTTTGATAATCTGAGTCCACATCGCTAATTCTACGGGTAACGACCCTTCCAGTATATTCTCGATAGCCGTTGCAGTCGCCAAAGATTACCAAACCGTTATGCTCTCTCGGTTCTTCAGCGGCCTCTTCTCAGCTAGTCCTCTTGCCGTCGTACCAGCTTGCTTCACGGACCTGTACAACAACAAAGACCGAGGAATAGCAATTACAATTTTTGCTATGGCAGTGTTCATGGGACCTTTTACTTCTCCCTTTATCGGAGGCTTCATCACGATGAGCTACCTTGGGTGGCGGTGGACCATGTACATTTCAGCTATAATGGGCTTCCTTGGGTTCGGCCTGTGTGTCCTATTCCTGCGCGAGACATACGCTCCAGCGATTCTAGTCACCAAAGCCGGCCAGCTACGTCGGCAGACCAAGAATTGGGGTATTCACGCAAAGCAAGAAGAGGTGGAAGTGGATTTCCACGAACTGTTGACCAACAATTTCAGCCGACCGATCCGCCTTCTTATTACCGAGCCTATTGTTCTTTTGATCACCATTTACATGTCCTTCATCTACGGGCTTTTGTACGTCTTCTTATCAGCGTACCCGATAGTGTTCCAAGGAGTATACGGCATGAACCTCGGCGTTGGAGGCCTTCCGTTCTTCGGCCTTGTGATCGGACAATTACTTGCAGGACTTTATATCCTCCTAACTCAAGGTCAATACAATAAGAAGCTCATCGCCAACAACAACGTGCCAATCCCGGAATGGCGACTACCGCCGGTCATGATCGGAGCTGTCTGCTTTGCCGGTGGCTTGTTCTGGTGAGTTCTTGCAACTTTACGCCCTCAAATCACACAAGAGCTGACAAACTCGAATAGGTTCGGGTGGACAGGGTACACACGATCCATTCACTGGATCGCTCCAACGGCTTCGGGAATTCTGACTGGATTCGGCATCCTCTGCATCTTCTTGCAATGCTTCAACTACATCATCGATTCGTATCTCACGTTGTAAGTGCGCCTTGTTGGCCCCCAAATCCTTTAGCGCCCAAATGCTAATCGCTTCCCGATAGCGCCGCATCCGCCGTCGCAGCCAATTCGCTCCTCCGATCATTTGCCGGCGCTGGCTTTCCTCTCTTTGCCGTGCAGACCTTCGACAACCTCGGCATTCAATGGGCTGGAACTCTACTCGGCTGCCTCGCCGCAGTCATGATACCGATCCCCTTCATCTTCTACAGATGGGGCCCCCAGATCCGCGCCAAGAGCAAATTTGCTCCAACAATCTCGGTGGAGAGCCCGGAAGAGCTAGAAGACGGCGAGAAGCAGGTGTGATTGGCGGTGTATCGACGGAAAATGCGATTTTGGGCATACCTTTTGTAAAGTCGCGACTGAACCCACTGCCGGCAGAGGTTCCTTGCTCTTGACCTTTTCTTCCTTTGCGAGCATTAGCACCAGCGCACAAAAGTGCCCCTACATGATTGATAGAGTTGCCGACGAGGCCATTGACTACAAAGATCATATCCACAGCGAATCCACAATCAGTTTCTTACACCCGCCAGTTCTCTTCCCTCTAAACTACCGCCACCACTACCACTACCAATAACTCAGTTCCATGACCAAAAGGGTTCTCTCCGTAGACCCCCAAGACACATCGCTCGAGCCCAAGAACCGACAAGCGCCAAAAGAGGCAGCAAATAAGATCATTAAGGCAGCCATCGAGGCCGAACAGCTCGAGTGGGAACATCCGTTTGGCTACGAAAGTCCCTTCTTTAGGGGAAAAGTGGGATATTTCTCAACCTTAGGGTTAGGCACACGCTGGAGGCGGGCCTTTTAACTTCGAAGATCCTCTGTAAGGTTGGCAATTTCCCCCAGTAATGGAAATATACACACGTAGGTTGTTTTCAGTGTTTGGAACATTTCGGTTGGAAGTTGGAAATCTTCTTTGGATAGGGTGAAGAATGGTTAAGGTACTGGGTGCCACATTGTGCACAAGTCATAAGCAACTTCGTATTTTACTGCCATTCGCTATATTTACACAGCCGACTTGCTGCTCTGGCTGCCAGATCCACTGTGCCAGACCACGAGGCTCGTGTGGGATTCTTAGGTTGGTCCCATATCAGCGTCAATATATCCCTTTTCATCTGCTCTTCTTTGCTCCAGCCGCATCTAGTGCAGCCCAGATCTCCATCCCAAGCACGTATATCATATATCCCGGAAGCACAATCCATGCGCCGTTCGGGATGATCCACATTGAGATCAGCGTCGCCATGCTGTTGTGTCCAATGTTGTCGAACCCAGAAAATGCTTCGTTGAACCCTGCACCACCACGGGAATTAGTATAGTTCACTGCATCCGCCTCGAACGGTGCGACTTACAATACAGCACCGTCTTACTCAAAGTCATGACTGCCGCCGTAAACACCACCAACACCGCCAGCCCAGCCCCCTCAACCTTCTTCTCCTCCCACACAAACCACCTGACATCCTTTTTCTCGCCCCTCCTGACCTTGCCATTCGCGAACACGACCCACAGGTAAAAGACATCCATCACGAACTCAATCGCGTTCAAGCTCCCCTGCGCGGCCGTGAAGCCGATGCGGGCGTTCCATGCAGGCCAGCCGTACATGTAGTCGATGGTGCCATAGAGGGCATAGGGGGTCCAGATCGGGGAGTGGAATTTGCCGCCGGGCATGGTATGGGGGCGGAGGAGGACGTAGAGGGTGTCCCAAAGGATGAGAGGGAGGGAGAAAAGGAGCCAGACGACGAGGATGCGGTCGGGGATGTGGACGTAGCCTGGTAGAGTGGTGGAGCGGGTTCGAGTGGGCGATTTGGCTACAGCAGTCGTTGTGGCATTGGAGTTGGGTGTGAGAGGGGAGGGCTTCGTGGGTGATGCGGTTTTCGCAGGAGATGATTTTGTGGGTGTGGAGGAGGACGGAGTAGATGGTTCGGGGAACTCTTTGGGATGGTTTCGTGTGGCCACCATGATTGACACACAGAGAGATAGTGAGGCTTGGTGATCTGTAGGCGACTGGCACCTCTTCTTGAATCCAATTCCGGCTGTTCAGGAAAGAAGTGACCTTCCTTTTAGGTGGTGTTGAAGGCTGCCGGCGCGTTCCTGTCCCAGTTGCTGTTGCAACCAAAAATGGGCGGCAAGTCTGAGAGAGCGCGGGCGACAGTCGTTCAGATTTGCATGGGTTTGAACGCTCCAGGAACACCTTGTGACGGACCACTGGGAAGAACGAGGTCAATGTGCGTCTTACTGAGGTGGCTGGGGAATTGAGCAGTCGCAAGTGGCTCAATTAGGGAAGGCGGCGACACGTCGTGAGAATCCGGGATGACTTTAATCCGATGTTATCATTCTAGATCGATGCCACGGAGTGTTATTCTACAACGATTTTCTCGGTCATAGCCCAACTATCATATCCGGCCAGCTCAGACCGAGACTCTGACTGCCGTAGCTTCTCACCGACATTTTCATAGAAGACCCCCGGTCCAGCACATCGACACAAAAGTCTCTTTGTGCCCAAAAGTGTATCTTAAGGTCATATGCATCTCCCTCCATCGACTTCCATTAATGTACCAGTCATGTAGCTCGCTTCGTCACTAGCGAGGAAACATGCTGCATTGGCAACATCCGTTGCCGCAGTGAACCTCCCCAAAGGAATCGATGCGAGCAAAGGCGCACGATTCTCTGGCGTATCTTCCTTGCCGAGTACCAGTGGTAGCCTGCCATTGTGCATATTGATCAGTGTTTGTTTTCCATTTTCTCACCACAGCGTCACTCACATAGCAGTCTCCCCCAACGCCGGCAAGATGGCATTGAATCTGATATTGTCTGGCGCGTACTCCACCGCAAGACCCTTGGTGGTCGTGCTCACAGCTCCTTTACTTGTCCCATACCAGACAATCTTCGGCCTAGGTCTTGGTGCAGACGTACTCGACAAGTTGATGAAGCTTCCACCATGGCCACGCTTTCTGAGATATGGGACAATAACCTTGCAACTGAGGAACAATGGCTTTACATTAATCCTAATTAGTCGGTCGAACTCTTCCTCCTCAACCTCATGACTCGGCGTGGCCTTCTGCACCACACCAGCGTTGTTAACGACCACATCTAGCTTGCCGAAGCTATCGAGCGCTGCCTTGAGCGCGTTATGCCACGTGTCGATCTTGGAAACGTCGCCTGCGACTGGGACAACATTGCCATCAGGATAGGATTTTGCGACGTCTCTGGCCAGGTCGGCGTTGATGTCAACAACAACTACTTTCGCGCCCTCAGCAGTGAATTTCTTCGTTATAGCTTATAACGTTAGTCAGCTTCAATGGCATTTAACAGGGGTGTGTCAGGTGCGGTACCAGCTCCGAAACCCACTGCGCCGCCAGTGACAAGGGCTACTTTGCCATTGAGCCGGCCGTGTGATAGTATCGTCACAGGGGTCGTATCTGATGTCGTCGGCGGGTTGCTCCGGTCAGCTAATTGGGGTTGTGATGCCATTTTGAGATTAGGGTAGTTCGCTCTCCGCAAGTCTTTTTTTGTGAATTGAACAGTATCCTCTTTAGAAGTTCTAATGGCGCATTCCCATAGAATGAGAATCGACTTGAATGCCTCACCTAAAACTCCCCGCAAACTCGGGGACTTCCCCACACGTTCTCTCCCGAAGAGTCGCCCCCCGCATCTCCCGTTCATCTTGCTCTGACGAAATATGCAATCCAATATCTAGCCCGGCAAAATGGGTATTGCAAATTCGAGCGCAGTTTAGGTTTTGGAGACCCTAACAGCACAGCCCAGGGACTAAGACTTCACGACATGTGGGAAAGGCCGGACAGGGAGACGCAGTTGCGGGCGCTGGTCAGGACGAGAATGGTATTTCAGAATGGAATGAAATGAACTGAATGCGACGGACCAGTTGACATGAGTGGAAATGAAAACTGGACACCACAATCACGGGTCCAGAGAAAGTAAAGCAGATGAGGAATGCCAAAGAAGTGATTCCAAATATCGGTTTGCCAATCAGGAGGCGGAAGCAACAAAGCTGTGAGTCTAGAGGATGAACAACAACAATTAGAGATGTCCAACAGTCCATTCAAGGACAGGATGTCTACGCCAAGGGTTACTTCTTCCCATGGCCATGAGAGATGCATGACTGGTTTCTTCGGAGATGCTGAAGGAAGGCACAGCATTGTTGTAGGGATCCCGCTATCTGAAGGATACCAATCGAATTCCCCATCCAAGCATCTGCACGATGCTAGATACTCTTGACTTCGCCTTCGCACGCGCAGCTGGCCCGGGCAAGCTGGCAGCCCAATCGACAACACCAAGCAGTAGCACTTGAGTCGCTTCGATTCGACCTCCGATAGCTGCCTCCTGGAGACACTCGCCTTCGACATGATCATCACTGAATAGCTCTGCGGGCTCCTTGAATACGGGTCTCCCAGGCCCTGGCTTCGAAATACAACTCTGTCGCCCATAACATACCAAGCTTGGCGTCTTTGCCCATTGCTCCACCGGTTTTCTTACTGCACCAGTGGCTCTTGGAAAGGCGTATGAAACAGTGTCGGATCCAGTTGCTTCCGAATTTCCGCATCATGATACAGCAAGAAAGGCGTCTAGGATAACTAGCCTTGGAAGTTGGGTCCTTTGTGCAAACGTGGAAGATGCACTTCCCGTCCTTGTAAAAGATGTTCAAGACTCTCACATACAGACTCAACATCAATGGCGCCAGTTATCCCGGACCCGTCTTTGGCCTTCTTCACCTGTCATGATGTTGCTTCGAAACCAGCTATATTAGTCGTTACGAAGCTGCCCTGTTGCCTTTATCAGGTCAGCAACTTTATGCATCGCATTGAGGCTAAAGCCACAGCTTGAGTCCGAGTCTAGGCATTTGATTTGCGGTGGCACCATTAGTACACCCATGTCTTGAGGGAAGGCATCCGGTATTGCAGCATGCTGTCTAGGTAGATGAGAGTGAGGAAGTTATGTAAGCGTGCTCTTGCCGCTTGAGGGACAACCTTATATGCCCAGAGAGAAATGTGGTAGAGCGGTGGCACCGATCGCGGAATGGCGGGAAGCTCTACGGCTCTCATAAGATCCCGAGACTCCGCTCGGCAATAGAAATTTGACTCTTAGCCGACGGATGTCCTTGTGGCACGAGAAAAGGTACAACTTTTGGTCGCACTTGTAGATCAGTGGAGAGAGAATAACTTAACGATGTGACCTTGTGTCATAGAATTGCAGAATCAGGTGGTTTTGCGAGAAGGGTAAACATCGGCGGCGCAAATCCCCAGCAGGGATGAAGCGGGTACGCTAGGATCCACAGATCCACGGGACCTTATCGAAATAAGCCAAGTACGACCGGCGTTGCGGGGTGGCTTGTGGTCAAGGCTTAGCCAAAATTATTCTCATCGTTCTGCTCCCTCGCTTTTATCGTGTGCTGCGGGTTCAGAGGCTGAATAAGAAGGACCTAGATGAATTTCATGCTTACCATCGATTCGCAGGCCCGGGGTTTCAACAGTGAATCTTGCAAGCCAGCTGGAATCAAGTGTGGAAAATTTGGTTGAAAGGTTACACAAATCAGCTTTCCGCTGCACCGCACCATTTCACGCTTCTGCTACCTCCTCCAGCCGAATCCAGTCGAGCATGAGGGGTTGTGGTTGGAACCTTCTGCCAGTGAATGATGTAGATGATGGGGTGTGCGGCTTACAGACAAGAAGCCGAGGTCGCATTCGAGAACATGGGATGTCCATGGATGTTACCATCATGAGCCTTGTAAGAACCTGGATCAGTAATTCTTCAAGAGACAGACCCATGTCGTTATACTCTGCGGAGTTACAGAGCACAATACAAGTACAGCACTGTCTCGTCTATTTGCACCCTCATTGCCTTCTCATGGCCCGTTTGGAAGGCGACAGTTGGCTGAGGCGGAATCGCTGTTATCGAAGGAAGTCAAATCCGATTTTTCCTAAAGGCGCGAGTGGGCAAAGATGTAGGTCGTTGTGACTCGTTGCCACTGGCCGGGTGATGTGTGTTCAATAGTTGCTTTTAAACCCATGTCATCATTGCGCGATCAGCGCCTTCGTAAGCGGCACATGCCCCTTTTGCATTCTGCGGGGAACGCTCTTGTCAAAATGCAACATGCCAGATGACAGCTTGGGCTCCGGGCGCAACCCAAAAACTTGTTAATAACTTCTGTACGATCCCGCATGTGTGCAAAAAAACCGTCAAGCAGCTTCAGTTACAATTTCGAAGCCCTGTGCCCTTTTCAAGCTGGTGGATTGGCCAGCTTTAGCATAAAGGTACTTGCAGGCATTGCTCGAGCCGCAATGTGGCTTGACGTAGTAAGCCTGCTAGTGAGCGGCAGCGTTCTCGCGGCAGCCAGGGTGAGTTTTGCAAACAACTTCCTTTGACCCTTCGCAGCAGCTCTACAAACTTCAAAAGCCACAGATCAATAAGCCAACGCTCATCTTACTGACTTATCACAGCTCCCCGAGCAGTCGGAAGCGAAGCGCGATCTTCCATTCACCGGTCCCATTTCAGGCCCGTTGGCCTACTCACCGCCAAAATACCCTTCGCCATGGGGCTCCGGAAGCGGGGAGTGGGCAGATGCCTATACAAAGGCTCGAGCCATTGTATCTCAAATGACGCTACTTGAGAAAGTGAATTTGACGACTGGTGTTGGGTGAGTCAAGTTCTGGGTTCCAACATTTACTTTGCTCAGTCTGGCCGCAGATGGGAAGGCGAACGATGCGTTGGACAAACAGGTTCTGTACCTCGCCTTGGTATACGGAGTTTATGTTTACAAGACTCGCCATTGGGTGTCAGAGACAGTATGTACACAACTGTACATTGCTGAAGTGATCTGACGTTTTTGGTAGCCGACTATGCTTCCGCATTCCCTGCCGGGATGAACATCGCGGCGACTTGGAGCCGAGACCTTGCATACGCACGTGGCCAAGCAATGGGTGAGGAGCATCGTGGCAAAGGAGTCGATGTCCAGCTAGGTCCCGTGTGCGGCCCTCTCGGTCGCGCACCAGAAGGTGGCAGGAATTGGGTAGGCCGGAGTCACCCATCAAAACTCCACGCAAGTGCTGACTTTTGCAACAGGAAGGTTTCTCACCGGATCCATACCTTACCGGCGCCTTGATTGCCCCCACAATTCAGGGCATCCAGGATGCTGGTGTGATGGCTTGCACCAAGCACTACATTGGCAATGAGCAGGAGCATTTCCGACAAGGACCTGAAGCGGACGGTTATGGGTTCAACATCACACAAAGTGTCAGCTCCAACATTGACGACAAAACAATGCATGAGCTGTACCTATGGTATGTCATGAGGCTGTTTGGCTGCCACCGATTACTAATTCACTCAAGGCCTTTTGCAGACGCTGTTCGAGCTGGCACAGCTTCCATAATGTGCTCGTACAACCAAGTCAATAACTCTTATTCGTGCGGGAACTCATACCTTCTGAACTATCTGCTCAAAAACGAGCTGGATTTCCAAGGCTTTGTGATGAGCGATTGGGCCGCACAACATGCGGGAGTGGAAAGCGCTCTGGCAGGACTCGACATGACAATGTAAGGAACCCTTTCCAAAAGTTCGTCATGGTGCTAAATACCTCATCTAGGCCCGGTGATGCCTCCTTCGATTCTGGAACCAGCTTCTGGGGAACTAACCTGACAATTGTAAGCGACACCTAAGCCAGACTTTTACTCTTTCGTTTCGAGGTGGCTCTCTCTGACACGGTTGTTCTTGATAGGCCGTCTTGAATGGTACCATTCCAGAGTGGCGCATTGACGACATGTGTGTTCGGATCATGGCTGGCTTCTACAAGGTTGGTCGAGATACCGCTCAAGTACCAATCAACTTCGATTCGTGGACTCTGGACACCTATGCGCCCATCCACTACGCTGTCGAGTCCCCAGTTGGCCTTGTCAACGAACACGTCGATGTACGAGGTGAACACGCAACTGTCATTCGAGAGATTGGCCGAGCATCGGCAGTTCTCCTGAAGAATACAAATAACGCTCTACCCCTTACGGGACAAGAAAGACAAGTTGCAATCATTGGAGAGGATGCCGGCAGTAACAGTTACGGGGCCAATGGTTGCAGCGATAGAGGTTGCGATAATGGTATGACGGTCCCCAGCCCTGGCCCCTGAGGTCCCCATTACGAGCTATTGCGGATGGTTGTGCCGCAGTGGCATGCGACAATTGAAGCTGTAGTTTGGTATTGAACGAAGATGGGTTCGCTGACAAACTTCATAGGTACGCTTGCCATGGGTTGGGGTAGCGGCACGGCCAATTTTCCGTATCTTGTCACACCGGAGCAAGCGATCCAGAACTACATCTTGACGCAAGGCCGTGGTGAGGTCTTTGCCATTCTTGACAATTTTGCTCAAAGCCAAATCGAAGCCCTTGCTACGCAGGCTAGTGTTGCTCTCGTGTTTGTCAACGCCGACTCTGGTGAAGGCTATATCAGTGTCGATGGGAACGAGGGCGATCGCAAGAACCTCACCGTATGGAAGGAAGGGGACTCTCTGATCAAGAACGTCTCGGCTCTCTGCAACAACACCATTGTCGTCATGCACACAACAGGCCCAGTGTTGGTGAGCGATTGGTACGACAACGAGAATGTGACAGCCATTTTGTGGGCTGGTCTGCCAGGCCAAGAGAGTGGAAATTCGTTGGTTGACGTTCTCTACGGAGCATACAATCCTGGTGGTAAACTTCCCTTCACTATTGGGCCTGATCGAGCTTCATACGGTACGGACGTACTCTACGAACCTAACAATGGCCAATTCGGTGCCCCTCAACTTGATTTTACCGAGGGGGTCTTCATCGACTACCGTGCGTTCGACAAGGCGGGTATCACACCCATTTATGAATTCGGCTTTGGGTTGAGTTACACTACCTTTACCTATGCAGGTTTGACGGTCACGCCTGGCTCGTCTGCACCGTACGTCCCAACAACGGGCCAGACGACAGCAGCACCCTCGTTCGGAAACTTCAGCACAGATGCTTCGCAGTATCTCTTCCCAAATGGCAGCTTCGCACACATCCCTCTCTACATATATCCTTACCTCAACTCTACAGACCTTGCGGCTGAGTCGGCGGATCCAGATTATGGTCAACCATCAACTAACTATCTCCCATCTGGATCAGTGGACAGCTCACCACAACCACTGCTACCGGCAGGTGGTGCTCCAGGTGGCAACCCCGGATGGTATGATGTCCTCTACGAAGTTTCTGCCACTATCACAAACACAGGCGGTGTCAGTGGTGACGAGGTTGCACAGCTGTATGTTTCCCTAGGAGGGGATGAGCCAGCCTTTGTGCTTCGTGGATTCGATCGTATCACGATTGCCGCTGGCGCATCAGCCACATTCACCGCCGAGCTCACTCGTAGAGACCTTTCAACCTGGGACACGGCCAGCCAGAACTGGGTCATGTCTTCATGTCCAATGGTTTACGTTGGCAGCTCTAGCAGGAATCTCCCACTTTCAGCGAGCCTAGGTTCCTGTGGCTCCATACCATCCAGCAGTGCGAGTGGTGGCTACGGACAGACCACCAGCGCAGTGTCACAGATCTCTGATGGTCAACCACAAGCACCGACCGGATCACTAGCTGTATCACAGATCTCTGATGGACAACCTCAAGCTCCGACGTCCACAGCTGCACCAGTGACTACGATTTCAGACGGCCAGCCTCAGGCACCCCCAACGACAACTGCGAGCGCAGTATCTCAGATCTCGGATGGACAGCCGCAAGCTACAACGATGTGGTGATTGATGCTTTACATGTTTAAGTAAGCATTTCTTGCGCCATAACAGCGTTAGGGGATGCATGCCGTGGTAATTGAGCTGCTAGCACTTTATAAGCAACTCGAAGGCCCCGAGGATTATAGGAAGAGCTGGACGAAGCTCATTAGGAGTAGCAACTGACTGCTCGGTGAGTAATACGTCCCATAGCATTAGACTAGAAATACAGCATTTGGAATTACTATAGTTTCTGTACCTCTCATTACGCTCCTTATTTTCTATGTACGACTGGTAATACCCCACCTAGAATAGCGGCGAAATTCAAATTTCTGCTCGGGGCCACGTACACCAGTCAAAGCCTCGACACTCGTCTACAATCATCTGTGACGGATCCCGTATTGATATCTCCGACATCCTGGGGCTTGCTCGTCTGTGGTTGACTGATTGAGTGTCTGAAGCCTTGATCTGCCACAGACCTCTCTACGGCTTTCTTGCCCTCTTTGAACTACTCATTCCCCTCTCCAGGCCACGACAGACTCCACTGGATCTTCTTCTAGTCTTGAGAAGCACTAGACTTGCTTGCAAAGGCCGGCCAGTCAGTGTTCAGCGTTCGCGTCACTGGTTCTGCGGAAATTTGTCTTTGAAGATGAAAGACCTCTTTTGGCGATTTCCCAGTCGTCCTGATCGTTGAGATTGGATAAGTGATATCGAGTGACGGGGGGGTAGGGAGAACGTTTTGCTTGTTCGAGAATGGTTCTTGTTGCAAGTTTTGCGTGGAACAATGATACAATGGGGGGGGGTAGCACGCCTTTCGTTGAGGAATGGGGTTTTACTAGAGTCATTCCTGCAAAAAAGGTCAGTCAGTGAGGGCGTTGGCCTAAGATTGAAGGATTGCCTTTTGCCGCCCTTACCTCTTTCACACATCTGTAGTTCATGTCTCCTGCGGGGAAAATATATTGTGGCCTGGTGACGTGGGGACTTCGCATACAATCGATGTGTCCTTCAAGGGTCAATCAATGTTGGATTGCTTCGACTTGTTATGCCGCATCTTCAAGGCTGAAGTACCTGGTAATACTACTAGTACTATCGCTGGTCCCAATGGAAGTCGGTTAGGTCATTTGTATGAGATGAGAGCTCTCTCTGACAATCACTTTCAGCAGGCCAGGGGCGTAATCTGGTGTATACCTGATCACTTTTTGTTGTTCCACGCCCTGATGCCGAAGGTAATGGCAACGATGACTGAGATAGAAGGGAGGATCACTCCGATTATGATTTGATCTTTGACACTGAGGCCGCCACTGCCGCCACTGCCGCCACTGTTATTGCTGCTTCTAGCGGAAGAATTACCGCTTGGGCTGCTGAGTGAAGAAGTTGAAGGCACAGGTGGAGGCGTTGAAGGCGTGGATGGAGATGTTGAAGGCGTGGATGAAGACGTTGAAGGCGTGGATGAAGACGTTGAAGGCGTGGACGAAGACGTTGAAGGCGCGGATGCGCGTGAAGAGAATAGCGAAGAAGAAGATTCACTTGAGACTAGGTTACAGCCACCCAGTTGTCGTTAACATCGCAGAAAGGTGAATCGAGGCCATAAGCAGTGACTAGGAGCGACATGTCAATTCAGTATACGATCTGGGATGATTATGGACTGCTACATGTATACCTGCGCAACCGGCGTCCAAAGACGTGACTTCGAAGCTTGCCACACCGCTAAGAGTTGACTGGCAATCTCCATTGTCAGGGCCAGAAAGCTGGAGCGACGGATATGAATCGGTGTATGTGACAACAATCGTGCTTGCGAGGCATTGCCCAATGGTCCGCACAGCATAATAGATTAAAGAAGGCATATTAGTCACCCTGAATCGCCGGCATCCTAGGAACAGAGAAGCATAGTTCGGGAAAATAGAGTGGGCGATCTATATGGTGGCTAAAGGAGACAAGGCTGAGGGGCTGAGTGGTAACGAGTACGCGATGCTGGGCCTTTGCCTGTCGAGCAGCCTAGCCTGTCTGGTCCACGATAGCAAAGCTGAAAGGGCAAAGGACACGATTGCGTATCGCTTGCATCAAGAACCGGCTGGACCGATAAGGAAACTAAACAGGGGGGGGCACGCACAGGAAGGGTGATTGAGAAGGCATCGGCTGTATGCAGGGGCCCTCTAGGGTAATGACCCTTGTGATCATCTTGTGTCTTTCACTGCTAGCAGCTTTCAAGGTCCTCATTGGGCGTCTTCCAAGCAATTGAGAGTATGCCTAACCAATCATACTTCCAGTGGTCGTTTTCGAGAATGTGCGCACTAATGCAGAGAATGCAGAGATTGCTGCGGCCGCTCTGCCCTGACCACACAACATCTGCGGCGATCGAAAGAACCAATTGGTGCATAACTGGAGTCCTGATCGCGATAGAAAGCAAGTTCTATTATCCAGTGGTGTTGCAAGTCCTCACTTACCTTCGCACTAGGTCTCATCAGGCCTGCTCAGGCGGCTTCCCGTTAAAGTTTAGGGAAGATCGAGATCTTGCATGCCTAGCTTAGCAGCTAGAGCTTAACGCGCCCGAAAGCATCATAGAATTCAAAAATGGGACGAGCTCTTGTTGAATAGACCAGGGGGTTGGCAACTGGACAAAATGACATTCCCTATCTTCCTCAGCTTCATTTCCTGCAGAGTATACTTTGATTCAGTCTTGTGCTCCTCACACGAGTCCGAATTCCTTCAAAGTCTGTAAGCTGCCAAAACGCCGGCTCTCAGCGTCGATAGCCCCAAGGACAAGGCCCGGAGTGATATACTGGTATCGAACAGACTTACGCCTTCGCGACTCACCCACCCTAACAGCTGCGCTAGATCTCAGTCCAGAAGCATTCTATCGGACGTGGACATGGGACCTTCATTATGTGTTCCATGCACGAGTAAGTCCCAATCAATGGCAATTCCTGTACGCAAATCTTTCTCCTACTTCTACTATCGCCTGTTATGAGGAGTCAGTTGACATTGCTCCAGAACGGACGACCAACGTGATCTCTCAGCACCCCTTACAAAGCTCAATCCCAAGCAGAAACTACATCTTAGCCGCGAAGCGCCCCCAGACCGTCCTGTCCAAACTCTTCAAGCTATGGAAAACCACACACTTTATTTTTGAGAAAGACACACATGCATACACTCGCGATCGCGATGCAGAAGTCATAAAGTTCGCAAAAGAAGCAGGCGTTGAAGTCATAATCCGTATGGAACGGACGCTCTACGACCTATGAGCTTGTCAAAAAGAATGGTAATAAACCCACAATGAGCACGTTACAGGTATAGAAAGCAGTCAGCACACTCAGCGAGCCTACAAGACCTCTGCTCGGGCTGAAATCACTTTCTGACCCTGGAGAGGTAGACTTATCTTCCATCAACCATGAACTTCCAGTCCCGGAGCCATACTTCAACGCCGCGCACTGCACCGCAGGCAAAGAGGACCAATACAAATCCACCATGGGCCCGAAAAAGGATTTCACTGTCCCCACCCTTACTGAGATGGCCATCCCCGCCGCAACCATCCCGATACGTGGCGGCGAGACCCTCGCCTTGTCCAATTCAGCCGAACTCTGCTCTGACTCAACTTACGTCGGCACTTTCGAGAAACCCAAATCCGCACCCACAGACTTCGAGCCACAGTCCACGACCCTCATTTCGCCGCACGTGCACTTCGGCTCCCTCAGCGTGCGCAAGTCCTAGTAGCGGGTGCAGGACGTGATCACAGAGCGGAAGAAAAAGAGACGGCCTGTTGGTGATATACCTGTGAGCTTACCCGGCTAGCTACTCTTCCAGGATATGTATTTTGGGTGCCCAAGCTGCGTTTGTTATTCCTTCGCACAAGAGCCTGGGAACAAGATCTATCGATTCGTTGACTGGAACTTACGGCCCAACGCCTCCTTCACGTCCATCGGCGAGCAACTTGTCGATGGGACTTATACAGTCAATTCCCTACAAGCGAAGGAGTGGTTCCAGCGGTGGAAGCTCGGGAAGACTGGTTTCCCTTGGATCGATGCACTTATGCGGCAGTTACGGCAGGAAGGCTGGATCCACCATTTAGGACGGCATGTGGTGGCGTTTTTCCTAACACGAGGCGGGTGCTATGTGCATTGGGGAAGGGGCGCGGAGGTGTTTGGGGAGTGGTTGGTGGATCATGAGACAGCGTTTAATGTGGGTAATTGGATGTGGTTGAGCTGCACGGCTTTCTCAGTATGTTTTAGGAGGAAGACGGACGTTGAAGGTGCGTTTGCGAAGCATTTTGCGCCGGAGTTGGAGAAGTTTGGTCAGAAGTATATCTATAAGCCGTGGAAAGCGCCGATTGCGGATCAGAAGAGGTGGGGTTGTGTGACCAAGGGAGATGGGAGTGTTCAGGAAGAGAGTGGGATGAAGGTGTGTTCAACACCGATGTTGGATATAATGGGAGGAGGCAGATGTGTATAGATAAGCTGAAAAAGGCGTATGCGGTGGGGATGTATGGGGATGATGAGAGGGTAAAGGATGGAAGGTGGAAGGGGATTTCAGGCATAAGGATGAAAATGGATGGTTGAGGAAGGACGAGATGAATGGGGTTGTGAATGAAAGAGTTTACGAGAAGAAGAAGGGGAGGAGTGATGGTGATGAGGATGACGGGGACAATGAGATTGAGGAGCGGGAGAAACGAAAGCCGAAGAAGATTTCTGCCGCGCGTAGGAAGATGCAAGCCACCTTGGATGCAGAAGAAAGTGAAGAAATGAGGCTGGGTCCAATAAGGCCTATATTTGTCAATGCCTCACAATAAGGACATTCTGGCCCATGACTAACTTGCCTAGCGGAGGCTGATCCGTGATCAATGAGCCGTGTAAAGAAAGAAAACCAGGACTTTGAGATTGCGATAGTGGAGGGACTGGATTTAAAGGCGTGCCGAGTCGCAGGCGAGGTTGAAGGAGCAGCATCGTACAATGGCTGTAATGAAGGAAAGCTCTTGATTGAAGGGTATGGCAAGGGTTGGTACGAATGAATCAAGACAACACATTGTGCGGGAGCGTAGCCAACCTTGCCTTGCAACATCTGCTGGAGTTGTGCTTTTCGAAATTGAGCATAAGGATGCAAAGCAAGATTGACCGGTTACGAAAGTAAAGACAACAAGAGCTTCTTCTGAAGTAACAATTCTCGTAAATATGGGATCCTTTGCAGAGCCCATCGTTGAATGTTTAACTACTTGGCGACTAGCCTGCCAATTCGGGTGTGCTGTTGCCCACAGAACTGTCAAACGTGGTGAGTGGTACCAACTAGATGCCGCCGTGCGAGCTGACTGATGGTTGCCCGCGAAAAAGCGAATGGAAGAGCACCGGACCAAAGTACTGGCCGTTTTAGGAAAAGGCCAAAGCTGGGATGGGGGTGCTGCAAAAGTGGGGGTTTAGATCAAAAGCACGATCCGCTCTGTGAATCGCCTCTCCACCAAATCAAAATACACCAAGATATCGTCATTCATGCGGCGTATGGCTCTGGAGGCTTTGTTAGTCTTTCCACTTGTTTGCTGCATCGAATAGTTGGTTACACTTACTTCTTCGAACGATCTCCCTATGCCTTTCCTTTGGCTCGTTCGCTGAATAATGATCCTTGTGAAATGGAATCTGGGTAGTCCATGCTGGTTGCACCAGCATCGGTCCAGTCACCAGCTCCGTTGATACATGTTGCTGTGCTTCTTGTGAGACGTTCAAGCTTTTTGTTCTGTGCAGGGAACAGGCTACCTTGTTCCGGTGTGAATGGGTCAATTTCGAGGCCAAGTCCAAGATCTGGTGGAAGATTGCTTGGATCTAGCGAAGAGCCACAGGCCGTGGAGTTTGAAGAGAGGCTTTTTGGGTGACTACTAGGACGTATGGAGAGATGTACGTCGGTCACAGGGACTACACATAGTCAACTTCGTCGAATTTCGCAAGAATAGCTTAATGCCCTGCCCAATTTCAGAGCTCCGAGATCAGGACTTGGGTTGGGAGACTGGATTGAACCTACAGTCTTCAATCTCAAAGAAACCAGCTGCATGGAAGACGAAGGAGACAAGGGCGATCGGGCTCAGTGCTGCAACCCATATCTGGAACCATGTGGACGCTGTGGAATCTATAGGAGGAGGCTGCATCATGAGGTCCAAAACTTTGCAGTGGCAGACGCGTCTCTTGGGAATCTTTGCATGGAAGTACTTTGGAGCGTATTTTTGTGGTGTGGGGGGGATGCAGGTGTATTTGAGACACATGCTGATCCTGGTTAACATGGC
>Ga0335072_10001254_pt1 | contig 41975 bp, 33 predicted proteins | sample Lox_Sample_21_FD_206725 | JGI IMG/M metagenome (GOLD analysis project Ga0335072, IMG submission 206725) | Soil microbial communities from Loxahatchee National Wildlife Refuge, Florida, United States - Lox_Sample_2.1 | ecosystem: Environmental > Terrestrial > Soil > Wetlands | place: USA... | reverse complement strand
TCTCACTCGTCCATATCAATAATCATCGCTCCCTCTATTGACGCTGGGATTGTAAAACGTTGAGGCGAAATCTCACCGCAATATCCAACACACTCAGCAAGGCCATTTAGCAATTGTATGTCGCCAACTTAGGAGACAAAGTACGTGCTTTTTGGATAGAACCTTTTACTTGTTCATACTGACCCATCCAGAAGCTCCGTCAAGCACTCTCCAGGCCACAGTGCTTTTGGGATTGATATCACCCATGCAGTCAGTATGATAACCGCCACTAGACTTCCTGAAGAAGACATGATGCAGCTACCGTGACGAGAGGTTCCTCACTGCTGAAGCAGGATATGGTTGAAAAGTCGAGCAAGCACAACGGAAAGACGTCTTCACGCACTATTTAGACTGAGATGAGGATGAAGAGGAATTGCTAGCAGGATTTTATGGTACCAATTTCGCTGCACCAGTGGCGTGCCCAAAAATGGGTTGGATTGATTTCTAAGCTATCGGAAGCACTGATATCACAGACAGGGTATAGAAGGGACTGGTCTTCCAGCGGCGGTGGGTGGAGAGGATGGACTTATGTATGGTCAGTGTTCTGAGAATGTTTCGACCCGAGCAGCTTCACGACCGTTTCGTGTCCTTCCGCGGCCGCAGACGACAGCGGCGTTTGACCGTCGTTATCCTTTGAGTCAGCGGCGACGCCGTCCCGCTCCAGCAGCAGCTTCACGACCACTTTGAGTCCTCTTAAGGCCGCAAACGACAGCGACATTTGACCGTCGTCGTCCTTTAAGTCGGCGGCGACGTCGTCCCGCTCCAGCAGCAGCTTCATGTCCTCTCTCGGCAGCCCACTAAGCGGCGTTTGGCCGTAGTCGTCCTTCGAGTCGGCGGCGACGTTGTCCCGCTCCAGCAGCAGCTTCACGACCGGCCCATGTCCTCTCTCGGCTGCCCACCACAGCGGCGTCCGGCCGTATTCGTCCTTCGGGTCAGCGGCAACGTTGTCCCGCTCTAGCAGCAGCTTCACGACCGCTTCATACCCTCCCCTGGCCGCCCACCACAGCGGCGCCCGGCCGTTGTTGTCCTTTGAGTCGGCGGCGACGTTGTACTGCTCTAGCAGTAGCTTTACGACCTCTTCGTGCCCTTCCCCGGCCGCCCACCACAACGGTGTCCGGCCGTATTCATCCTTCGAGTCGGTGGCGACGTCGTCCCGCTCTAGCAGCAGCTTTACGATCGCTTCGTGCCCTTCCCTAGCCCGCCCACGACAGCGGCGTCCGACCATAAGTATCTTTGGGGTCTTGGTCATGCCTATTCTTGAACAAGGCTATCATCGCTTCCTTCAGCCCAAAGTATGCAGCAAGGTGTACTCCTATCACTTACCTTGGCACACATTGACTGTCACCAGGGGAGACCATCATAGCCCTCCCAGGAGCTAGATACCTTGGCTTCGCTCTCAAGAAGTTATATGATTAACTGTTCCACCTCCGCCGAAGCTGTGCGAGCATGAAATCCCCAGTTATGTGCGGCGTAGTCGTAAAGCGGATTTGTTCGTAGCCACTCCTCGACCTCTGACGCCGAAATGCACTTCTCTCGATCTCTTGCGGGTTATAGCTCGCGGTATATCATGAAGGGATAGACGATGTATACAGAAAGGCTGGCAGGGGAGAGGAAAGAGAAGCGTAGCGAGGGAGGCTAGAAGACAGCGCCTCATGTCCCTTCTCTGCAGCTCACCAGAGCAGCGTCCGACCATTGTTACATTTGCCCTTGCTTGGTCCCCACACCGAGAGGGTGGAGATGCTTTCTTACGTGACATAGATGTAGGGCCGCTACTTCGGGCCGCTTGCTTGGCCATCAATCGTGTCGAAGTGCGGAGGTAGGGATGACCATCTAAGCTTTCTCATGGAGATAGATCCCCTCTCCAACTCAAGAAAGCCCAAGACGGGCAGGCTCCACAGGTGTGAACGGAGAACTGGCCGAGGCTGTCAAATGATTCCTTGACACATATACAGTCGGAGAGCTGGGGAAACGCGGAACCACTATTTGGAAGCCAACGCTATATTCCACATCGCAGTTGCTGAACACCGTGGATGATTTCGGGGGACAAGATCGAATCAAGCAAGTATGCAAGGTGGGCAAGTGGACACGGAAAGGCATCTAGGAGAGCCTGCAAATGCTGAAAACATGATCGAGTGGGAGCCCGCTGTCGAGACAGAAGAGACAGAGTAAGGCGGTTGAACAGAAGTACAAGATCAGGCTGGACACTCCGTCTCGGCAGAAAAAGACAAATGGAAGAGCAGGTAGCCAGAAACGCAAAAGGAAGACAAAGGAATGATGAACAAAGATTGAGAGACCCTATCCCAAAGTGCATGGAGGCTGTGCGAACAATAACGACCTGAGGAAACCTCGCGCGAGCTTACGTTAGAAGCAATCACCACTTTTCTATCATGATAAAAGGTAATGGAGACGTTAATGGTGGATAGAGCTTCGCAACTGACGCCCTAACAAGGGCCTTGGATAATTGACTTTTCATAACGAGCACTTTATTGCTCATTTATGACTTTGCATGAGGCTTCCTAGCAAGCTCTTAATAGCTAGAGAAAGCCCGCACAAGTTTCCGTACCACCTTCCAGCATAATTTCGTCCCTCTATGACCTCTATGGCCTCCCATATGATGTGCTTTCTTGTCCACAGCAATAGAGCAACGCGAAGACCTAAGCCGTATTCGTAGGCCCAAATTGGTGCTTTTAGGCCATTGTTGTCCCTGAGTTTTATCCAATACGGGTCAGCTAGAAGGACCTCATTTCGTCGCAGTCTTTGTGGCTTGGGTAGCTCGACGGGATTCCCGGTAGGCTAATTTCCCCTTGCCGCTAAACTGGCACTTTTGATTTGTGGATTCCAGTGTGTCGAATGGCGCAATGATCACTACGCGTTTTCCAATAGTGATGACCCTCTAGGGCCCTCGGAGCTGGATTGTCGAATGACAAAAGCTGAATGTACCGCCGTAATTGGTAGAGCCGGTAAACAGAACAACTATTTGAAGCCGCAAAAAAAAAAAATTTAGTAACCCTTAGCGCAGTGAGTCAGTGCTGGTCGATCACGGGCCTGATCTTAGCCGATGGGGGAAAACGAAATCCAAGCTTCTTTGTTGCGGCAAGCTGAGCCGGTGCGCGTCTCTGACGTTGAAGAATGATGGTTCGAGGCTTCGCTTGCGCCTAGATCCTCTCCCGTTGTGCGTTTCGGAATGGCTAAATTGCCAGGGGAGTGGTGCGTCAGAACACGAGGTTGCGGTTCAATCCTGGTTTGCTGATGCAAAGCTAATCCGCTCGCGTTATAGAATCCGCTGGAAGGAGCTCCCCATGTCCCTCAGCCGCCCTCTTATCCCTGACCTTGCTTGATGTTGTTTTCTCACCTTTGGTCGCTTCGTTTGCACGTCTGCCTAAGGTTCAATGATGGAGTGCGAACATTGTCAGAAAAGCTTTGACGATCCGTAAGTTGTGATACCTTCACGGCTGGCTCGACCATTGGCTAATATTTCTCCGGCAGATCTATCTTTGAAACTCACTGCAAGTGGCATTCGGAACGTCAAGCTCAGTTGCGGAGACCGAAGCAACGGCAATATCGACCTAATGCACATGATGAGACTGAAAACACTGCATCGCCCGCAGTATCTTCCCTCGGCGCCTCCCAGAGCGATCATGCCAGCCTTGCCTCTACCGACCTCTCCAACGACCCCAATCGCTTAAACGTAACATGTGTTCCCGAATTTCGAATACCGAGCCCTGGAGTCACATCACCAAGCGATGTCGCATCTAGCACTTGGCGAGGGTCAGAGCCCTTGGGCATTCATACTGTTAAAGAGGTTCTCAAGAAATTCCCAGAATATAACGAAGATCAGAGTAAAAGTAGCAAAGGGCATGCTAAGGAGCTGGAATGTCAAGATTGTCATGCAGTTTTCTTCACACAGGCAGACTGCGACCACCACCAACAGACTGGCCTTTGCCAAGATTCCGCAGCGGTTGCATATGTCATGATCAGTGACGCTGCACAGCCTGGAGGATACCGTGTGGAGAGACGAGTTTTACCCTTTGATGTATCTCATAGCCGCATCAAATGCCCAAAATGCAAGCAGAGCTTTGCGACGCAGGAAGGACTAGAACGCCACCAGACCAGTCACGTTGCCCAGCATCTCGAGTGTGTGCATTGCCAAAGGCTATTTCACACCGTGACAGAATTAGAGTCTCATTACGACTGGCATGATGACATGGAGTTTCGGCACCACCGGAACAAGATTCGCGCTAAACAGCCAGGACTGAAATTGCTCAGCGATTTGGGTTACCGTGACCAGACGAAAATAGCAGTCCCGACTTTCAAGAGGCAGCCAATGCTCCCAGGTCCACCGAAACCTATGCCAGTCATTCATGAAGGCTCAAGTGCCGTGAATAGCGATCCAGGTATGCTGCGACCGTTTCGCCCTTGATTGTGTGCAGCACTGAATATTTCACAGTTGAGACAAGCTCAAATGATGATTTCGTTGCCATCAGTTTCATTAGCGCGGAGGACCTTGAAAGGACGCATGCCCCAAATGGCATCTTCCGTGACCCAAATATAGAAGATCTACGGCCACATACTGCTGAGAGCGAGCCATCCACCCCACAGTCTTCCGATCACTTACCCGTCAGACCAGCATCTAGCGAGATATCGTCCCAGCGTTCCATAAATTCACTAGACATGAAACTCGAAGCAAATCTGCGACCTGACAGTCCTGGCAAGAAGACCTCGTCAATCCGTAACCTCTTCCGGAAAAGCCAGATCCCGACCCCTCCACAAAGTTCGTTTATCCATCTGCATACAAAAAGGCTACGTTTGTTAATCGTATCACAGGCCCTACCGCACCGAAATCCCCAACCAGTCCTCCAGTCCTAAACGGCCACAAACAGCAAGATAGCGTTTGTAGCAATAATGCAGGACCCGATTATCAACTCCTTGGGGAAATAATACGGCGAGTTAGTGACCAAGCTTCCAAGAAGGATCTTAGTGCAGTGAAACAGGAAAGTGAGGAATTCTTGGGCAAACCTCCGAGTCATTTCCGTACGCCAAAGCAGCATCACGTCCGCATTCAAGCCCTGAGCAGTCCCGAAGGGGTCATAGTTACTGATGTCCGAGGCGTTACCCGAGTCTTGAATGATCATGCCAAAGACGAGTTGACTTCAGGGATCAAGAACATGCCTGCTCTGAGCTGGGCTAGAGCAAAGGTCCGCATCCTTTCTACACGAGCCGACCTGAGCGCCGAACAAGGCGATCTCGCAGATGCGCTATGGTGCTATGAGCAGCTACTGGAATTCATCGCGAAGTTCCCCGCCATCTTCCCAGGCGAGGTATGGAACACTGCCATACTAGCAAACCTTGCCGACCTTGCCGAGAAATTGAACAATCCCGCACAAGCCGAAACTTACTACCTTCGGGCACTCGATTCGTCTTACAGTCGACGTGGCCGGTATGACAATGACAATGTGAAGCTGCTCCAAGCACTGGCTGAACTGTGCAAGAATACCGGACACCTGCGAGGCGCCGCCGAGCTGTTCTCTCGTGTCCTTCGCCGCTATGAGGAGATTGGAGGGCTGGAGTCCAAGGAGACGCTCGTCGCAATGCAAGATCTAGCTGCTGTCCATGCGAAGCTTGGGAATTTGCAGGCCGCAAGAAAACTGTATGAAAAGTCACTCGAAGGGCTCGAAACGATCTCGAGCCTCGATGACCAGACTATGTTGTCTGTGATGAACGCCCTGTGCGACATCTATGTCCAGTTGAACCACATGGATGAGGCGCATGCGCTCGCCCTGCGTGCGCTTCCGGCTATGCGCTTGGTACTCGGCCCGGACCACGCCCTGACACGTGCCACCCTCTCACATTACTTCGAATACGCGACGAACTTTGACTTCAACGAGCACATCGAAGCTCTCCTGCAAGATTACCGAGAGCACCATACAGATGGAGGACTATGGGTCTTGCAAGGTCTTGCCCGTGCGTATTCGCTGGCTGGTTTACAACTTGATGCGGTCCGGGCCTTTAAGTTGGTCTGGGAAGCACGAACCGCACTGCAAGGTCCACAGGAATACGGAACTCTGGATGCACTTCAAGGCTGGTGTCTTGCGCTTGAGTTTATGGACGACATTGATCGCGCCACAAATTCGTACACACACCTTCTGCAAATGTCGTCGCGTACACCTCTTGGTCACGAGGCGAGGAAGAGGATCAATCTAACACGTGCACGACTGGCGTCACTCCGAACAAGGCGAAATTCACTTGAGGAAGAGAAGATCGCCTGGGGTCAGCATGGTCTCGGGCATTGCAGTACGTGTAAACAGATGACGAACAGCTTCTGCCTCAGCTGTCAGTTTTTCCGCTTCTGCAGCGAAGAGTGCAGAGAACGCTCAGGTAATGCTCACAAAGCCGCATGTCACCCGTCTATTTCGCTGTGTGAGTCAAAGAGCGTGTCGACAGTCGACAGTGTGCCAACTCGGATCTCACAGATGGCGGTCGAGACGGTGCAGGCGCGGGATATAAAGCTTCATCTTCGAACCAGAGTGTACAAAATCGCTGGGGCTTTCGCGTTGTCGCTGGACCCAAGGCGATTTGCGACGTTCAGGGTCAAGTTGAGCAGCCCCGTGGACACATTTCTTATGTTTGAGAAAGAGGCAGATATGCGATACGCCATTGTGGACGTCACTCCCGAGCCTGTGGATCCGAGGGCTTCAATGTCTAGCACATCTCAACTCGGCGATACAAGCTTTCCTTTCAAATGGTTCACGCCACAGGAGCAGCCGGTGCTGGTAGTGCCGAGCGGGCGGGAGGTCTATCTGTTGGTTGCACCAGGTCAGGAAATGCTAAATGCAATTGTGGCCAAGAGACAGGCTACCCGGGGAAGAGACTCGGCACATTGGTCTGGCATGACAATCCCGACTTTCGAATGCGTGGCGTACTGTCAAGGATTGGTGGTAGATAAGAAGGAATGGCAGAGATTTGCATATCTGGTTGAGGTGGAAAGCTAGAAAGAACTGGATGTCTGTTTCGATACCCCCCTGGATGGATTGGATACAGATTTTATTCGTTACTTATATCAGCGCTGGAGCAGGGTCGGGGTTCGTACATTCTCGCAGCTCCCATGGCCAGGGCAGCGCTGGCACTGGGTTTGGAGGGATGGCAGAGATGCATGATCCCGCCCATTTTTGGATATATACACTGCACATTGGCTTTGGTAATCTCATTTACGCTGATAGTAACCCTGAATCACGCTGCAGAAAGAGACACAAGTTCCGACCATCCATTAGCCACCCCCCAAAAGAGATTAGAATGCTTAGGAGTAGTTCCTGTAGCCTCAATATGAAATGCGGCCAACTTTGGTTGTGCCTCAACTTTTGTCATCAGGCAAACGTTAGCCAGCACGTGTCAGTCCGTAGCATCGTGTTACCAAGAACAAAGGGGTTCACAGGGCATTATTTGATTTGCGGTGTTGTGCCTGCTCCGACTTGCTGCGCTGTAAAACAGCTCGACCGAGATCGCAGAAATTCTCGTCTTGTTAGCTCACCGCCTTCAGAAATCACGACTCGGACTGGGCTCACTGGGGAGTTGGGAGGCGATTCTGGATGGGATGGTGAGGGTACGATGAAATGCTCAAAGAGCGGGCGTCCGAAGTGGGCACTGCGCATAGTATAGGACAGCTACTTGGTAACATTCGTTATGATACAGCGCTAGTAGGACTAATTGTGATTGAGTCGGAGACAGTAGAGGCTGTGGCTTGCTACTGGATCGTCCGGAGCTTTGAAAAGTGCATAGCGAATGATATAGTAACAGATGCCATGTTCTCATGACCATGTTCGTATGCTTCACGTGCGGCTTGTACTAGTCGTGCGCAACACCCCCACTCCAGAGACAGAAATATCGTATTCGTACAGATTGCAAGTCTCCTCCACGTGAAAGAAATTGGTTACAGGTCCGTTAGTGCTCTTTGCAACTGGAGCTTGGCTAGGGATTTCCGTCAGAAAGCCGTCGGATCAAACCCTCTCCGCGATTGCAGATAGAAGTATATGGCTTGCTTTTCGAGCTGATCCGCAAGAGTCATCTTTGGTGGCATCCAAAGGGCTCTTGTTCCATGACCTAGCAAATTTTTCATGCAATCCTTGCTCCAGAGTGGACATCTTCTCGGTGGACCAAGTCACATGATGAGCGACTCTGAGACAGCGAGCGTACGCTCCCATAACCAGAGTCAAGCGAGCGTATGCTAGGCTCGAACTTTTTCTCCGGCACCTGTTGATCAAAGCAGCTTGCACAGGCCAAGTGTGAAGGTTCCGTTGTAGTGACGAAGCTGGCCGGCGGTGCTTGGAAATTGAATTCAGAGGAAGGAATGTAGTTGGTGGACATTGTCCCGGATCGCTTGTGCTGTGATCTGTCGTGATATTGGTGACCGTAACCACGTTGTGCCTCTGAAAGAGCACGAAAGCGCGGAGAAGTGTTATCGATAAAGCTGGGTGGTTGCTGGAATGGCAGTGAAGGAGAATTTGCTGAGGGCTCGTTTAATTGCGCGTGTTGCTGGCCATCAACTTCGGTCAATGAACAGTCTATTAGCCCATGTTCCCAAATTTCGAAGTCAACAACATCATCGAAAATAGAATTCGCATGATATCCGTGATCATGAGGTGAAGGTGAAGGGCTGGGAAAGGGCTCGGTTGGAGTTTCTGCGCTAGCAATCTCGTCTTGAAAGCTATGATCATGCCCTTGGAATCGATCTTCGGCTATATAGTCAATCTCAACTTCTTACGTCAGAAGCACTGCATTTAGAATACTCACCTTCAAAAAGGTCGTCATCAGCAGCATGGCGGTCGGCCACTGAAGCTATGGCTTGTGTATTAGAAGCAGTAAATGGCGTTAACCGCTGGAAGAGTTCTGTCAACGAATCTTCGATAGTGCGACCCAAAAGTGCTTGCACCTCGTCTGATAATAGTTGAGCAGTCGCTGGTGAGTGTTGATGTTGAGACAGCCGCTCAAGCACAATTTGACGTAACATCTGTGGTGCTTCTGGCGTCAGATGGGGAGCGTCTGAAGTGGCCGGATCATCGACATCTAGCACATTTTAGGATCCACTCTGTTGACAATTTTGAGAAGCGTCTTACATGGGCTATTAGGAGCTTGTCCCTGCGGAAACAAGATGCGGAAGATAGTATACCAGCACTCCTCCACACTTTTGCCTGTCCACTTCCTTTTCAGTTCCGTCATCTGGCCAGAAGTAAATTTCTCCGAAAATGGGCATGTTTTGGTACTGCAGCTAATGCTTTGCTGAGCGTGTTGATTCAGCAACTGGCTCGAGTTGAAGACTTCAAAGCAACGAATGCAGTGATTTTCTGGACGCTGATGAACTCGATATAGATGTTGTCTGCAGGATTGGTCAATACCTGACGCGATCGATATAAAAGGTGGAACCACAGACTTCAGACGGGAAATATCAGGGAAAAGGCATTTGGAGCAGCCACGGTACCGCTTCTCTGTAAAGTTCGCCGGGGAGTACCTGCAGATATCGTGTTTCGAATAAGGACAAGCAAGGTAGCGCTGGCGTAAAGCCGCATCAGAGGGAATTTCCTTCCGCCGCTTTCGCTTTCCAGCGTCACAATTGTCGTCCCCGTCGTAACTGTCATCATTGTCGTTTTCTTTGCCTTTATCAGCAATCGGTACCAGCCTGGACTGTGCTCGAGTAGCAGGCTTTGCAAGTAACTTTTGGCTGCCTGTCTTGCGTTTGGTGCCCGCATAGTCTGTAGAAGCTGCCTTCGGGAATGTAGGAACGCGTTTAGACAGCTTCCCGACTAGTTGCTTGGACAAATGGCGTAGAGGAGACCTCGAGCCTCGTGATACATCTAGTTTATTCTTTGCAGGGCTTTGCGGGTCCAGAAGCGTTTCGGACGATGGTATCGGCACTGGGTTCTGTTTTTGCGCTGCTTGAACTGAATCGTCGAAAAGTGTGCGCCCTACAGGGGTGCCGGACCACATCGACACTGGCGCTTTCTCACCAGTGAAACTTGCGAACCATTGGTTTTCGGCATTGAAGCTGAGTTGGTGTAGCTCGGTCTCGTGCCCCTCCTCCCTCACAGGCTGCAATAGTGGCCTGGGGCTCCACCCTGGCGGGCATCGTGCATTATTTCTTCGAGCGAGGAATGCTTGGGTGTAATCCTTATGGCCGCGATACAACGGCCCAACGTCGCTAACAAAATCCTGATGTCGCCTTGTCATCTTGTCATCGTGACAGCGAGATTGAGGTCTCAATCATGCGAATCCAGAGCTGCCTGAAGATTTGCTTGAACAGGGCCTCGGAAAGAACGTACTTTTAGGGCGAAGCAACGGGAAGGGTTAATGGTGCAAGTACAATCTCTTTGGCGAGGCCGACAGCGCACGGTCCTCAACTAAACGCGAAGATACGGAGGGGTATTAGCCGGCTTTCCCAAAAACTATTTTGGCCACACCAAAAACTTGCAACTACCACAACTATCCACCTATCTTCTAGATACTGATGAAACCTAGCTCATTCGAATCGTGCTGAAGCGTTCTACTATTTCCTACCTCAGAATTCCTCTATCTACGGATCCTACGATGCCACGCCCTGCAATCGAACTTGACGTCTACCGCACCGAGATTGAGCGCCGCATCGCCAACAAAGACACACAGGGACAGATACGACGTTGGCTAGCCTCGCGGGGTGTACGAATTAGCAAGAATACACTATCTACACGAGTTGTTGCTTGGGAAGCGAGCCGTCGTACGAGAACTGCAGCTTCAGACCCTTCTCTAATAGCTGCAGTCGAGCAGGAATTTTTTACTACCCACCATGATGACCAAACGATCGCAGATGCTATTACTGCTCAAGGGCTTTCTACAACACGAAACCAAGTTGAAGAAATACGTTTGTCGCAGGGCTGGCGGCGGCGACACCGTGGAAACGCTGTCGCTGAAGCTAGGGCTGAGACCTTCGCTCGGGTTCAGGCAGCTTTGCAGGAAGGCGCCTGTCGATGTTATGGAAGACGGTTCCTACAGTCCTATCTACGTTTAAACGGCCACATTGCTCGAGAAGATGACGTTCGCGACGCCCTGGCACACTTCGACCCCCAGGGCACGGAAGCCCGCAGACGCGGTCCTAGTCGCAGGCAGCCAGGCGGCGAGTTTATCGTCCCCGGGCCAGATTTCTTATGGTCTATAGACGGACATGACAAGTTTCGGAACTATGGGATAGGAATCTACGCAGGCGTCGACGTCTATTCTCGACGTATTCAATGGATATACGTCGGGAATAGTAACCGGCGACAGCTATCTATCCTACACCAGATGGTTTCCATCGTGGAAGGTCGAAATCGATGCCCTTCTTTCTGGCGTTCTGATAGGGGTAAAGAAGTTCTTCTACTTGCTGATGCTCATTATAGTTTCTTTCGCAAGCACAGGGAAGCGCAAGGCGCAAGCCCGGAAGAAATAGATTCCCTCCGATTTCGCGACTGCTATATGTTTGGGACTTCTACGGCGAACATCAAGATCGAAAGCACTTGGATGCGTATGATTCGAAGCCAGACTAGACCTTGGTTGGTGAGTTCAGTGGCAGGCGGTCTACCATTTCCCTCCCACCTCTGCGCCATAAAGTGACCGTTTTTTTTTTAAGGACTACTTTACCTACCTCACAGTGCACGGCTTCTATGATAGCGATGTTCTTGAAGATCGAGTGGTTTTCTTGTTCGTTTTCGTCCCAATCCTACGCCGGGAGATCGCTACCTATGTGGAAACCTGGAACGAGCATCGAATTCGATCCCAACCAGGAAGGCCTAACCACGTCGCCGGCAGGCCCAACGAGCTTTATTTCGATGCAGCCACACCTCGCTGCGGCTGGCAGCCCAATCCGGAATTACTTTCCCAATTGAAAGAAGCGGTGAGCGGCTTTGGTACAGCTACATTGCACCTCGCCCTCCTTTTCTGCTAACGAACATAGATCCCGACGCCTATTTGTCAGATGGCACGATACGCTGGTGTGAGCAAAGGCTATTACAATTAGACCACCCCCAGGCGCCTGTGGCCAATGAATTCCTGCCAGCAATTCGTCGATATCTAGTTCCAACGTGGTACCGCCAACTCCGCATCGCCGCGCGAGATCACATTGAAAGCGGTGCCGACCCGGTCCTCGCCATCGCGCCGAAACCTGATAGGCGAGCAGTTTGGGAAGCTCGCCAGCAGGTTGTCGATGAGATGCGGAACGAGGTAGATACCTTTGGCTTAGTAGAAGCTAATCTGCAGAGCGGCGGTGAGCAGGAAGCAGGCGAAGATGGTTCTGATTGGGATTACTAGTAGGTAGGTTAATCGCAAGCCCGGCTTGCGATTATAAACACCGGCAGCGCCAAGACCCTGAGTTCAGCCGAGGGTCTTGCTCATGGGCCGCGCTCGCCGGCCCTGTATATAGCTCCGTTTCTTAAGAATCCACGTTTCTTTCCACAATCTCACTTTCGTCTACGCACCATGGCTAGTTATTTTACTCGCGCGCCGCAGCAGCCATACTGCCCGACTACTGGCATAGACCACCGCAAAGTGACCACTTACCGCTGTCCAGGCTGCGATTTGCGTAACCCGGCCTTCCGCGCACGGTCTCCCATTCCCCCCGACGTGGAGGTCATACCTCTTGGCGACGATTCACCCAACCCGCCTACCAAAGCCCCCTTGAGACCTTCACGAAGCGCTACGCACCTCGCCAAAGTGCCCGGACTCGTGCTTGGGCATGCAGACGCTGACCGGCAGCAAGCTATCCAGCGTGAGGCAGACCGCAAGCCTAAAACAGGTATTCAGGCGCCTACTACCCACACCATTCACCTCTCTGTTGGTATAGCGCACTGGGGTTGGGATGAACATTCTGGCGCGGACGGCGACTGGTCTACCTGCCAGAATGATAAGGAATGGTCAATTGATCTTCCTAATCGCGAATCCTCCTCGGCAGGCTTCTTATCTGATATACTTGCTGCACTGGAAAGGCTAAACCAACGTTCTGATGTCAAGGAATGGGCGCTACCTAAGGAGGAAGGCGAATGGATTCTCAGCCACTCTAATCCTCGAAAGGGCGCACCCCAGGAGATTGCTGACTGGCAGGGTGGCCATCTACTGTCCGAGGTGATTGAGCAAAGTGCCTATAACATCAAAGCAAGGGGCAACAAGAAGGTGGTCGCGCTTTGGCTATGCTGGACCCCTGGGCAGCCCGCACAGCACGCCGCGACACCTTCCCCAACCAAGAATAGTCCTGCAAAGAAGGGTGGCACTGTGAAGAAGGGCAAGAAGGTAAAGATTGAAATCAAGAGAGAGATCAAGCAAGAGATCAAGCTCGAGCCGCCCGGCACCCCAGCGTCAGCTACCAAGCGTGCTCGCGCCATCTCGGCCGAGCTGTCCATTCGCAAACGTCCCAATACAACTACACGCAACCAGAAGAAGGTCTTAGATGGCGCGGACCTTTCGGAGAACGCGGGCGAGTTGGAATCGCTCGGGCAGATGTTGGAGGGCGCCGCGGACAACAGCGAGGCTGGCGGGGGCGAGTGACCTACGTACTGGTGTGGTGTGGAGGGAGGGGAAGTGCCTAACAGCTCGCCGCATGGTGGGACAGGGTGCGGAAAGCTTGAGGGTACGCCATTGCAAAGGGCTTCCGTGTAGAATGCTATATGGCCCTGGTCGCCTGTTTATCTCAATGTTGTCTATTGATGTTGTTGTGGTCGAGCGTCTAGCGTTGTTGTGGTCTAAAGTTGTTGTGGTCTAAAGTTGTTGTGGGCTAACATTGTTGTGGGCCAACATTGTTGTGAACACCAGTAGCTACGAACACCTTCTATGAATGTTGTTCTTGAAAGTTGTTTTGGTCGCGATTTTAATCCTCCATTCAAAACCCACCCCCTCCATTCAAAACGCTCACGAACTTTTCACATCTATACACCTGTCACCAGGCCTCTCACCATGTCTACGTCTACGAACTTATTGCTAGAAAGCGGCACGCCGGCTGGCGAGCAGCCACTCGCCTTGGCCATCTTGCGAACCGTCCAAAACCACCAGTTCAACTCCTTGGCTGAAGCCTCTACCTACCTTCAGTCACTCGGCCCGGAAGACCGCTTCGAGGTGGTTAATAGCCAGGCAAGTAAGCTCGTCGACGTGCAAGACGTCGTCGATAAGTACATGGAATACCTGGAGAACTTCGTGGCAGGAGACAGCGCGTTCAGGGACCGCATGCAACGTGACCCGGAGGTTTGGCAAAAGGTATCGGAAGGTGCGAGCCGGGCCAGGACGTCAGAGAAGAAGAAGCAGCAGGCGGTGGAAAAGTGCTTCAAAAAATGGGGAGAGGGGAGCGTCAGGCACCACTTTGGCCACTTCCTGGATGCGGGGGAGAACACCTGGTCGAAGATCCGCAGGTTGGCCATGGAAGAGCCTGACGTCCAGGTCGCTGTCGGGCGCGTTCGAGACGCCGCCTACTGGCGACTGACCCACAGCCGCCCAGGCCGCTCGTCGGACCCTTACCCAGTAACAGCCGACCTCGGGAAGGCCAGAGACAGGAGCCTGCCGGCGGCAAGCAGCACCGCCATTGCGAGGGTCGGATACGCGGTGGACAGCAGGGGCTGGCTCGTGCGCGCTGGGCAGCGGCTGTCGGTTCAAGCGGCAATTGAAGAAGACGACAGCCCCCTGAGTTCGCCGCCCTCTGATCTCGAAGGGTTCGCCATCGAGGGCCTCGAAGGCGCTGGCATCGAGGACGGCGGAGGCGACGGTGGCGCCCTGCCTAATCGCAAGCCCGGCTTGCGATTAGGCCAAGGAAACTTACCCGAGCACGCTAGCCCCAGTGCGGACACCTCTGAGGCTGGCGACCACTCACCAGCATGGGCCCTGACTGACGATTCTGCAGCAGGCGAGTATGCAGCGGATGAGGAAGAGGAGGAAGACGGTGGCGAGAGCGTGGCTAGCGACGGCGGCACCACGGAGGAGGAGCGCCCAGCCAAGAGGAGGAAGCTAGGCCCCGGCCCCCCCAGAACCCACAAGTGCCACTGCGCTGGCGCGGTGCCGAGCGCCTTCATTGCTAGGTGCTCAACGAAGAAGGCCCTACCTCCTGCCAGACAAGTGCAGCTGGTCAAGGATTGGATGCTGCACGAGGGTGGGGGCGGCTCGGTGTGCTTTCAGCACACCAAGAATGTCGCGTCCGCGGTTGGCATGCAGACCCGCAACCTGAACACCACCACGGCTAGGGAACGCTTGCGCCGGTACCACCAAGCAATTCTCGAAAACGCAATTGGCGACCTAAAGGCTGCCCAGGAAACTTACTCTTGGTTCAGGATGGCGGACCGGCCAAGCAGACCTTCCGATCGCCTTGGCCCGTACAAGCTGATGCCGAAAGCTACTCGCGCTTTCACGATCGACGCCGACGATCAAGCGCGCTTGTGCACCTACCTAGGCATTGACAGGGAAGCTTGGGATCGTGATGGTTCGGTCGCTGTGGACTGTTTTGATTGGTGGGCGACGGAGAAGTACACCGGCACTCGGGTAGCCTTGGCCGGGAGGACCATTCTGGAAGTGGTCTTGGAGGAGTTCGACCTGTACCACGCCCACCTGCGCCTCATCAACAATAAAGCTAACCTGGGCTGGCTGCGTAACATGTACCACAGCTTGGGTCAGCAGGCGATGCGGCAGGATCCGAAGTACTTCGCCATCTACTGTGCCCTCCGGCCGGACCGGAACACCAACCTCGTGTCGTACCCCTACTACGCCAAATACACGCACGAGGGCGACAACACCTTTTTCCGCCACATCGACGTCAACATTGGGCAGCTGGCAGGCTCGGGCCGGGGCGCCAGCTTGATCCAGGGGACAGTGTCGCTTGACAACGAGAGCACGGACGACTGCACAGAGATCCTGCCTGGCATGCACAAGCACATCCGAGAATGGCATGGGGTCCTGGCCGAACGTGGTCTATCCTCAGCGGCGCTGGTCCACCGTGTCGAGGGCAACATGTTTACCTCGGAAGACGAGAAGCGTTTCGGTACGAAGTGGACCTCCCAGCCATGCCAGAGAGGGCAGGTACGCGTCACCCTTCCACACCTGCCGCATGGGGCGTGTGGTCCTGCCAAGGGTGTACGCCGCACCATGCTCCCGTGGTTTTGTGGCCTCCAGAATGATCTCGAAACGCTCGAAGTAGTTGAGGGTGGCACGTGGTCCGAACTATCTGTCGCTCACCGGGACATGGTCGCCGCTCGCTTCTCGCCTTCTGGTTTAGCCAATCGCTATGGGGCTATTCCGTTTGCTTTCCCTGCCGCCGTAAGGCTAAAGGGCCTCGGCGACCTTTCCGACGCGCTCGTCTGCCAAGAGCGCCATAACAAGTCCACGGTCATGTTGGAAAAGAGGCTCCTTCTGACTGGCGCGAAGGCCGACGTGGACGCGTATCTTGACAGGTGGCGCAAGGAAGCAGTGAACCGGGTGTGTGAGGCATTTGAGCTCGTCAAGGAGACAGAGATGGAGGAATTCGGGGAGAAGTCGTATTTCTATCGCAAGGCCAATGGCTTACCGCCAGCTGTTGCCGACGGCGACCCTGACCCCGTCGACGATGCTCGGGGGCATGGCTTCGAGGAAGAGGAGGAAGAGGAAGGGAATGCGGGCGCCCTGGGGGAAGGGTCAATGGAGATCGAAGCCGGTGGGCTATAGGTCGTCCTAGATAGAATACATCAGCATTACAGACAGTGCGACGACGTTCTATCTCTACATTATAATTCGAGGCAAGGTGTGGTTAGATGCAGGTTTGTGGTGTGGCCAAAATAGTTTTTGGGAAAGCCGGCTAATACCCCGCCGTAGAAGAGTACAAGCGCTTGAGCCTTCCATAATGCCGGCCAATCCAAGCGGATTGAATCAGTCTGCGGCATCGCACAATTGTGCAATTCAGACGAGGCTTTCAAACAAGCCCAAATAAGGAAGCTGAGCTTCAGCTAAGGTACGCTTGGCCCCGTGAAGTTAACAACCAACGAGAGCTTCCTAGAGGCCAGACTCAGGTGCAGCAACGTTATCAGACACATATAAGTCTGTCTTACCACTTGGGAAGATGGATCGTGACATAGTAGCATGATTAATGCCCGTCCAACTCAATGTACTAACCCCAACAAACCAAGTGAACCTTTTCGCATTTTACATGACGGAACATTCACTCTCGCCGTGTTTACTGACAGCACTCCTCGAAACCCTCGTCTTCGTCATCTTGCCCCCTCCCTTCTGCAGATCCTCCAGCCTTTCTCTCGCTTTCGGGAAATTCTGAGCTACACCGGCCAGTTAGCAATCAAATTCGTTGAATATTGGCACATTTTCTTGGAAACTCACAAGCAGCCCGCCAATACCACCTCTTTGCCTCCTCCAGGTTCGCTGGCGCTCCAATTCCTACTTCTGTGAAATAGCCCATAGCGTATTCAGCCTTCGCCAACCCTGCGCTTGCTGACTTCCGCGCCCAGAGATATGCTTCCGTATCACTCTGCTTTATCAGACCTTCCGAGCCGGTCAAATACCACCCACTAAGCGCGAGCTCAGACTGATGTTCTCCTTGCGCCGCGGCACGACTGTACCATGCGATGCTCTGGCGCGCATCAATAGGACAGCCAAGCATGCCGTACTCATACGCAGACCCAAGCCGATATTGGGAATATTTATATCCCAACTCTGCCGCCTGCGTGAACAGCTGACGCGAGTAGTTCTCATCACGGATAATGGCATCATTTGGCGCAGCAGACTCGTACAGAAGCCCTAGTTCATGCAGCGCATGGGGATTCTCTTCATCCGCACGCTCAGCAGCACGCTTCAGCCAGGAGAGAGCTTCACGTGGATTCTTTTGCTGGCCCAACAAGCCTTTAAGCAGAATCATGCCCATCTTGTACATCGCAGGCGTATCTCCAAGAGTAGCAGCGCGCTTGTACCATTGCATGGCTTTCAGGGGGTCTCTTCTTGTTCCTCCTCCTTCCTCGGCGCCCATCTCGCAGCACACAGCGACGCGGTAGGCGGATTGTGGATGGTTTAGTTTGGCAGCGGATTGGTAGAGGGTGAAGGCTTCTTTCGGATCAATCTCGAGGCCGAGCCGGCCTGAGCCGTGGCAGTCTGCTAGATAGAACATCGCTTCGGGATATCCAGCGCTGACGAGCTTCTTGAGGAGTTTGTGGGCGTCGAAACTGTACTTTTCCCGATTCTTCGCTGTAGTCTTCGCATCTGCTCTTCCACCTTCGTTTGCGAGGACGGACACGGCCTCGACCAATTTCTTTGCAAGTTTTAACGCCGTCGCGTGATCGTTCGGGTTTGTGCGGACCTGCTGCTGTAGCAGGTTGAGTTCCTGAAGTGTAACCGGGGGACCCATGTTTTTACTCTCGGGAGATGTTCGTGTCGCTGTCGTCGAGAGAGCAGATTGTGGTGGGCTGGTCGTTCTTCCTTGCTGCTGTTCTCGTGCATCTTGGTTGCCGCTTGGAACGCGCACGCCATTGTTCATCAGTCCAGGCCGAACGGGAGTAGGGTGCATGGGAAGTGAGTCAGGCGATCGGGGACCTACAGGGCGATTCGGTAGACCAGCACCTGGGTTGGAAGCGCCTCGCCGATCATACATTCTGACCGGTGGTGGATGCATAGTGTTGCCTGCAGGCGGTACTTGCCCTAGATCGTCTTCATACAAGTTTTGCGTCTTGTCTTCCTGCGGAGGATATGGTCTCGCTCCAACACCGTATTGCTGATCATTTATACCTCTGTTGCTGCGCAACGAAGATGGCTGGCCACGATTCGCATAGTTTGGTGGTTCAGATGCGGTTTCTCCGTACTGTCGCGGATCCGGTCTGGTCCGGTCATAAAATCTGCCTTGGCCACTTGGAGGCAGCTGTTGAGCACCCCTAAAGTTTCGCTCCTGCCTGAGCTCGAATTCTTGTGGCAAGTATTGATGAGCATCACCGGCAGATCGAGGCTGCGACTCCATGTGGCTTACGTTCTGAGGAGGAAATTGAGCCCCGGGAGGTTGATCTGGCGGTGGTCGGCGAGAATCTTCATATCCGCGCTGCGGCTGATAAAGGTCAACCTGCCTGCTGCCCATGAAAGGCTGTTGAGCCATGCTCTGACTAGGAATTGGGCCTTGCCTTGAGGGGCCATTTTGGTTTTCCAGTGCGTTCTCAGGGTGGCGAGACAAGTCAAACTGGAATTCTGCAAAAGACGACTGCGGTGTTTGGTCTCCCTGGTTGGCGTTTCTCTGGCCTTGGATTAGATATGGCTGTTCCCGAGCTTGTGCAGGTGGTTGATATGTCTTCTTGGTGTATGCTGGTTGAGGAGTATGGTTCTGGACTGGTTGTAGATGGTCTTCGAACTTCTCGTTGGGAGGTGAGGCAATGGCAGAAAATCTGGGCATGTCTGTTTCCTGAGATTCTTCCAAGTGCTCATTCCGCATAGATGGTTGTTCACTAAGATCCGGCTGCTGATATGCCTGATGGTCAGTATAGTGGCCTTGGTAAAATCGAGCGTCCTGGACAGCTCGATGTCCCCCTTCATTTGACCTTGACTGTGTAATGACAGGTTTGGATTGGCCGGAGTCCATCTCATGAATAGGCCGCGGTATGGCTCTCTGTCCGCTACCGTGGCTCGGCCTGTCGAGCTCTGGCCAGTATGTTTGTGTTGCAGAAGGATTTGGTATGGTTTGTTGAATGTCATTTGCGGATGTAATCTCCGGCATTGTCATGCTTCGCTGAGGCGGCTGTGCTAGTCCTGCAAATGCCTGTTTGCGAAAGCCATTCGTCGTGTGCTCGTAGGAATTCGCATGAGGTGGATTCAATTGAGGACGGACAGGTCCCATGTATTGCCCATCATGCCCGCCGTGACTATCCACATCATAGCCACGGTTATAGCCTTTTGGTGGATCTTTCCGGAGGGGCGACATTAGAGGCTGCTGTTGTGGGATAGTAGCACTAGGTAGAGGATCGCGGTCTGGCTGTCGATAACCATGCGCAGTGCCTGGCCTTGAGTCACCTCGTGGTCTTGTACCTTGAGAGGTGTGCGGTCGTGGCTCTGCTGATTTGGTCTGGTGAAGGCTCAGGTCGCCCAGGTCTTTGTCAAGGCTGGAGTGGTTTTTCTTGTTTGTCCTTTTCTTTGGATTGAATGTGGGAAATGGATTGTCCCAAGCCATGAGCTCCGGTGATGCAGGCCTTTCAAGAATGCACTCTCGGGCTAGGTGGGTGCTATCAGCATTTACCATTTACCTAGGGGGGACAACTAGTCACTCACGCTTGCTCTGTGCACGCCTCTTTGTATCTCCAATCCGCGCTTCGCTGCCACCCTGCTGTCTCAAATTGTGACGGAACTGTCTGTTGATATCGTTTTGATAGCGCTCGTCGTATTGATAAACACGGCCTTGCCCTTGCCCTTGCCTTTGCCCCGGGCGCTGGGGCTCGGCATTCACTTGTCCGTTATAACCATTGTAGCCTTGATTGAGATTCTCGTAAGAATCTGGCATATATCCGTTCTGGATGCCATTGCCTCTTGGCGCATTGTACTCTTGCCGACTACCGTCGCTGGGATAATGGGCGTCGTTACGATGATGCTGCCGCCCAGCTGGATCTGTCGGAGCCTGACCTGCATGGTATCTCATGCGAGATTGATCTTGCGGCGGTGCCTGCTGCCGGTACACCTGGCCATACGAATTGTATGCCATAATAGGCTTGGGTCAAACGAATAAGGGACTATTGTCGCTAACTGGGCATCTTCGACCATAGAGAGAACGTTGAGCGAGTGGGCAGAGGAGAGACTGTTTTGCGTTCAGTTTTCAACGGATGTTGTCATGTGGATCTGGCGAACGAAAGACAGGAGCATAGCGAACATGAGCTGTGCAATCTAATGCAGAAATGGGGGGTTGTCGTAAAGCGCAGGTGTGCAGGCTAAGCTGCGGAAGAGGCTGACAAGAATCGAAGCGAATGAATGAGTTGGTCAAGGATAGAGAGAGTGTTCCCTGCAAGTTGGGAGATGAGCAGTTGCATACGCATGCAAAAGAATACGGCTACACTGTGCGAAGGGGACCTTGGAACAAGGCCGAGAAAGGCACTGGGATGATGCTAGGGTATGACAACGGTCTTTGATTAGCGCACTTAAAAGGATGCCCGTTCCGGTACTGCTTCTACAGCTCTACAACGCACGCAAAATGGTCAGAAATCATTTTGCCTTGTATCAATGCCCAATGGCCTGCACAGCCGTATCACAAGTCACGGATTTGAAACTCGCGATTAATGGTGAGGAGTAAAGGACGTCTTGATTCGTTCTCAGAATCGACGCGGCCTCCGCATCGTCCCACCAAACAAAACCCCTCGAGGAGCGCTGAAATGTCCCGCCAATTCTCAAACAAGCCCCTGGAATGACGGTAAGTGGCAGCTGGAATAGGGCCAGAGCTGCGATACATTGCTGCCTTGCCTACTCTCCTCCCCTGGACCCCTTAGTTTGGCCGAGACGCGTCTACGTGGTTGGGACTAATATAAGTACGGAGTAGCGGCGGTGCATTTACCAAGCCACCCTCCTTGGCAATTTCAACCTTCCTAGGGACCTGATCAGCAACGGTTTGCTGGAACGAACCTTGAAGCTTGCGCTAGCACGAGCGCTTCTTGCCGCTGACCAAAAAGATCGCCAACCGTTATCCGTCGTGATTGCATGCGAGCACCTGATTGCGATATTAATAGGCTGGCATATAGCAAACCCGGACGTGGCTTCACGATGATCCAAGCAAGATTTTGGAGGTTGATGTCCTTGAACATGGCTCGTTTCGAAAACCCCCTCACTGGTAGAACCACCCTGCCGCGTTGGGATGCACCAACCTGCTGGAGCCAGGAAGTGGCATCCTGACTTATGTCATGTCTGACGTCAGCGAATGGGTGGATCTAAGAGGTAAACTGATTGTGCTCAATAAATCTTCAATATTCGAGCAAGAAGGTTAGGGCGATTATCCCAATTGAGATACTAGTGTTCTCCCCTTTCTAGGAACTTAGTGCAGACCTGCCATTAGGCAGAAGCAGTGTCTTTAGACTCGCGGCAATTTCGATTATCAAAGCACGAGATCGTTGTGCTTCGTACCCTAACATCTCACGTTGGGTTAAATATGCCATTCGGTTTAGCGACCCCGTGATCTCATTCACCGCCCGCCACGTCCGGTATTGTTGTCTGACTTGGCTTCATCTGCCAGCCCGCCCCTCGGCCAGGTATAAAGACGCGTTCGTCCCCCCGCCGCTTTTCCAACAACTCCTTCCATTTCCCCCCCTTCCACTTTCCTCATACGACCCCCGTCATGTCTAAAGCCTCGGCGAGCTCCACTCCACCCAAAGATATGACACGGCCTGTGAGAAAAATGCCTCAGCGCAACCACCTGTTTTTATTCGCTCGACATCCCCGCTGCACTCTCTTATCAACCGTCTGACTGTGGGTCCGACCTAGGCGATGACGCTGAGGAAAGAGCCAAGATCTCCAGGTCACCGGCGACGTGGTCACGCGACGGCCTGAGATACCATACTTCTGTTACCCTCCAAATATCCTCAACGAATCAACCACACTTCTCTACTTCCCCACCGTGGTCGACCACGCCGCGTCAGCACGTTGACTGGCCGCCTCACCACTGCCTCATGCTTTACCGGTCGCCGCCACGGGTGCTGTTGGTCGGGGGGAGGGTTCTGGACGGGGCGCCTATTGCGCTGCGACAAGGCCAATGGAGAAAATGCCGTATCTTCAGCTCGAGCCCGCCGGAGCAGGCGTAAAATAGCCATTGACGTGGTCGGCGTCATCGAGTTACCCGTGCCACGTCGGCCGCAGGTTCTTTAGAAGTCAAAGCAAGCAACGGCCGTTCGTTCTGGTTGGCCGTCGTGGATACTAGCGATGGAGATGACGATGATGACGATAATTCCTCCCCGCGAAGCGCCGACGGTTGCGTCGGGCTCCATGTCGTCTCGTCAGGGAGACGTCATCTCTCGCCAGTCTGCCCTAGACCCGTCCGGACCGCCTGAGGCCCAGATGCACACTGTGAGCAGCACCTGCACGCCCAGTCCCTCGGCCGCAACAGATTCGGCCGCCCATTCACCACTGATACCTGTCGTTCAGTTGATGGGAGAGCGTGAGAACGCGAGCTCTGGAGATGATCAGAGCAACACTAAAACAAAGGACACTCCGACCGCCGCTGCCGAAGAGGAGATGGATGAGCCGTGGTACTCGATAATTCTATTCTCTTTTCGGCTGCTAGTAGCTTGCTGCTATCAACGGCATCGACGAGCCGATTAACGGGAGCTGTTCGGACATCGCGGGGCAAGAGAGTCGTGAATCCTGTCAGTGCGATTTAGTCGGTTGCCATGATGCTGCTATATTTGTTCAACATGGCCAAGGAGAGCACGCGTGGTGGAGCAGGCTGTCAAGGTCGTGATCGAGAAGGGCGTGTGCACGCGGGACAATGGGGAAACGGCCAGCACGAAGGAATGGTGCCGTCGTCATGGACTGAAAAAGTAGTCCGCGTAATAAATTGAAAAAGCCTAGAAAATTTGAGACCTCTACACTCTCCCTATTTCTTCCCGAACATTTAATTCCCAGGGGTAGGAATATCTTATCTCAAGCGATCATGAAAAGCCGAAGATCCATGGAAATCCCACGCACATTTGTTTCAATCCCAAAATTGATATAGGAAAGCGGAGAGCCAAGAGATCAGGTCTTAAGTTAACAATGGCGAAATATTTCAGGTGTCCAATTCGCTGACTGACCCATACCCGGAACTAATGTTGGCCCCGTACCGAGTTCGCCGATCTAATCTTGAAGCAGGATTTTTGCCTCTAACCACATTATTCGAGCTTCTGTTTACGGATCGCGCGGCCATGTTCAACGTCATTTGCATAGTCGCCAAGTCCAGCTCAGGCGCCGCGATGAGTCTGCGAGCCCACTCGTGCAGCAACGCGGTTTCCTCATTCCGTTTGTCCAGAGTGGAGACTTCGTCTTCAAGCTCCTCGACACGCAGTCGGAGTGCAGTGACCTCCTCCATAAGATGCAGGGAGGTCACGTCGTCCTCGCCTGTCCTTGGCGATGGACTGGTTAACTCGGAATGGGTTGATGCTGCCGCTCTCGTAGAAGAGAAGAGGTTCTCCGGGTCGGCACGACTTATCACTTGCAGCAGTGCACGGTCAGACGCTGGCGAGCCATCGTCTTTTAATGTGATCCAGGTCTTTAACTTGTCATTAGGATCTTCGAAGTGTTGCTGTAAAATCTGCATCCGTTTTGGCTGCTCGCCGTAGCCCACGAAGCCGTAGTACAGAGGAGCCGATTCGTTCCACGTACGCTTACAGCAGAGAGGACAGGCTATACGCCTCGACATGAAACGTCCCACCTCATCTGAAACATTGTACGGGTCATTGTTGGGATAATGAAGCCGAACGTTGTTGACACAGTCGTGGTGATACGTCCTGGGACAAAACTTGCACTTGAAGTAGCGTTTGGCGGACCCCTGCGCGAGTTCTTGGCAAATGAGACAGATGCTATCTTGAAAGGGGTCAGCCCTCAGCGGCGAAAGCGAAAGCATCAAAATGAAATTGAGAGAAGGCCGAACGTAGTTCGTCTGGCCGATCAACTAACCATGATTCAGACGTGAGAAGGCTCTCGCCACCAACTTTCTCGTATCCTCCCCGGCATATTTAATCACCCATTGTTGCGCAAGATCGGCAGCTAGTTGCGGCTGAGACATCGTGGCCAAAGCTTCTCTTAGGATTTGTGGTCCGAGCTGATTTAGAGTACTGTCGGAGTGCCTAGTTACGTTCAGATGATGAACGGCCACATTTGAAGAAGTTTTTCGATGGTTAGCCCACCTTGAAGAGAGGGAATAAATGTCTAATTACAAGGCTGGGCGAATGTGGGCTGTGGCTGATTCCTGCCTTAACTACGGAGGCGTGATGCAAAAGTGCCTGCCGCCAAGAGAAACTCTGCCACCTTCGCTGTAATCTGTGACCTGGCTCCGAGCTACGTATTTTAGGGCCTAGGGTGGGTTAGTCATGCCTAAAGGCCCCTAAAGCTTATCACTGAAGCAGCACGAGGTCGGCCTCTAAAATTGGTTGTCTGGGTGACTACCGAGCCCTGGCGCAGTGGCATAAGGCGGTGAGAATTCTCTTTGCCAGCGGGCACTTCTGCATCACGCCTCCGTACTCCATACAGATGAGGGACAAACCAACCAACGCCTGGAACTAGAGCCGGCTAGTTGGTACTAGTCACCTTTTAGGTAAGGTGCAGCCTGGTTGCGGGCTGGCTGGCTGGCAGTTTGATCTCGAAAGGCTGAAGAGGGGGATAGCACATAGAAATTCATGTACATTCGTACAAATTGATCAATAGTCATTGCCACGTGTGTCTCTGTGGCGGCGCAGGCTACTAATCGCAAGCCGGGCTTGCGATTAGCCTGCGCCCAGCGCGCTACCTGGCCGCCTAAACCGCGCTCACGGGCCTCCAGTTGTCTCAATATTGCTCACCTTCTTAGCCGCCCTCAGCATCTTCGAGACCCTGTCTAGGGGTGCCTTGGCTACCAGTCGTTCCTCTTCCATCGTAGCCACTGCCTGAGCCTTCCCGTAGCTAGCAGCGCGCTTCCGGACTTCATCGATGGTGACCTTGCGTGTGGAGTCGTACTGGCGCTCTTTCGGGGAGCCTCAGCGAGAGCCCCAGCGGCGGTCGAGTTCATCGATGGAGGGGAGGTCAACAGCGAGACCAGCCGTCCACTCCCGCCAGAGATCTGGGATGGTGTACACCTCCCGCGAGAGTCTGTACGAGGGGACGTAACTCTCAACAGCAGATACCACGGGGAAGCTGGCGCCAGCTGTCCCCCGAGAGACACCGGCGGAGGCGGAGCAAGCGAGACAGCCGGTCGGCCGCGAAGGGACGGCGACGGCGGCGAGACAGGCCGTCCCTGCCCATGCGAGAGGAGAGGATCCCAGCCTTGCGGCAGCATCCTTGACCGCGTAGGCGTGAAGGTAAAAGAGAAGCGCCCCTGTACGAAGTCCTGTAGAGAGGCCTTTACTCCTGCCAATTCCGCCCTGAGATCCTCCCGCGCCGTGACTGTGGCCGCGTTACCGGCCTCGACGGTAGCAGCCGTCGTCCGAAGCTGCTCTGCCATTGCAGGTACCGCCTTCGCGACGGTAGCAGCCGTCGTCCGAAGCTGCTCTGCCATTGCAGGTACCGCCTTCGCGACGGCGACCAGGTGCGGGTCTTCCTCTCTCGTTGAGCCACAGATATGCAACATCTCCGTGGCGAAGGCGGCGAACTCAGGGGAGGCGAAGAGGGAGTCATAGAAGAGAGGATGATCAGGGTCGACACTGATATGCTCACAATATCTGACAGCATGCAGCCAGTTACAATGTATTCCTCCAATCTTTCCTTGCTCGCTATTCTCCTCAAATCCCTCTTCCTGCCCCTAAGTATGGTCGAAGCCGCCGCTTTACTAGGCCTCATGCAGGGGGAAACTCCATGCAATGGCTGTATTGTCATAGGCGGCGTCATCCACTCCTCTTCCATAACGCAAGCGATGTACCCAACAACGCCAGATGCCAGACGCCTCATTCGACGAGAAGCCCATGCGAAGGGTGTGTTGTTATTGACGGCTTAACATATTCTTCACCGATAGTGCAAGCGACATCCACCTCATGCACAACCTCCGTATCGACCGTCACTGTTGCTGTGATTCTGTCGACGGCTACTCTCACCACTGAAGCGCTCTCTTGTTAACCTTGGCGCGGCGTGCTGCAACACCTACATGCAGAAATCAGTTGAGACGGTCTAGATTTGGAGAGTCGTCGCCGTCGATCAGCCTCACATGTCTCCCGGTAGCACGAAAGAAGGTGCAAAAGCGTGTTTAAAAGTGAGTGGATTGGCAGTAAATAGCAGGACCAGGTACGAAGTTGATGCTGGTGTATGTAGAATCCTTCCGGATCCATGGCACGCCAAAGGGAACAACGTCTTTTGCCATTGGCCAGAACTGAGCCTTCACTCGATAGTTGGCAGAGAAATCGCAGAGGCTCGTACACTTGTTTGTCGAACTCCACTACGTATCTGAAAGTGGTGGGAGTAGTCTCTTGGCGGGTGACTATTTCCGGAATCCTCGAGGGCGGGTTCATTATCCGGTCACATCGCTTTGCCCAGGGACAGAAAAAGTCCGTAGGCATATAAGAATTCTGGTCAAAGAGACCTCCTTCCCCATACTTCCAAAGCTAGAACAAACCCTAGCAAATGCATTTGTGAAGAATAGCGTCCGCCAACGTGGATGTAGGTAACCGAAAGACAAAGTCTTGGACCTCGGTGCAATCGAATGAACCTCCTTTTTAAGGAATCGATTCCTTGCAGCAAATGTCCTGCTTACCCATTACATAAAATCATGTCCGAACTAGCGTCAAGATGAAAGCAATAGCCATCAAGCGCTTTGTAGAGAACTACTCCGACCTGCAGGTCTCCGAAGTTCCCACTCCACCGCCTAACCCTCCCGACGAAATCCTCGTCGACATCACCCACGCCGGCCTTAACCATGTCGACCTTCTCTACGCTCGTGGCAAGCACCAAAACAACCACAGCGGTCTCGTAGTTCCGCCGTTCATTCTCGGGCTCGAGTTCGCCGGCATTGTCGCCTCGGCGCCAACCTCGTCCCGATTCCGTGCGGGCGACCATGTCTGGGGAGGCAGTGTAGGAGCTTTCGCCGAGCAGATCGCTGTCAAGGAGAGTGCGCTGCAGCGATTACCGGACGGCTGGAGTCTGGAAGACGCAGCAGGGCTAGGGGCTGCTACGGCGCCCGTGAGCTACGGTGCCCTGGTCCATGTGGCAAAGGTGCAGGACGGCGAGACTGTGCTGGTGCACGCTGCTGCTGGAGGGTTGGGCGTCGCTGCAGTCCAGATAGCGAGAGCTATGGGCGCCCGGGTCATTGGCACAGTGGGGAGCATGGAGAAGGCAGGCGTCGTGAGAAAGCTGGGCGTAGATCTTGTGATTCGCTATGATGAGCCTGAATGGGAGAAGAAGGTTCTGAAGGCCACTGGTGGGAAGGGCATTGATGTTGTCTTTGACACAGTCGGGCTCGTCGAGAAGAGCTTACGGTGTCTGAGATATGGAGGAAGGATTGTAGTGGCAGGCTTTGCGGGACTGGAGGGAAACATGGAGAAGCTGGCCATGAATCGTATTCTATTGAAAGGCGCTGTCGTTCTCGGCTATGTAAGATCTGCCAACCATCAGTTAGCGAGATTGTGGATGGCTGACAGATTACCAGAGATTCGGCGAAAGTGGTCGCCGGAACCCTGCAGAGAATGTGGCGATCTGGGAAGGATTGAACGCCATGCTGGAGAAGGCCAAAGTCAGGCCTGTCATCTACAGGACTTACAAAGGCTTGGAGTGCGTGCCGCGAGCACTGGAAGACCTGGCTGCGAGGAAGGTCTGGGGGAAAGCAATTATAGATCTCACAACTCCGAAGCAGCGGCAAGCCAGAATATGAATCAACTCGCTCTACATTTAGGCCGTCGCTACCGGCAGCGGAGAGATACCATGAAATAGTGTTACGGACAATAATACGGTAAATAGTTCGAATTATCCATACTCGCGTGCTATCCGCGAATGCTAGGCCGTTCGTTTCTGCGTATGATGCCTGGTGACATGTCTATGATGCTAGATGCATGCTTCTATGAATTCCATGCGCTCCGTGGGAACCATGCTGCAAATGCTTTACTATGCGCCACCCAAATGGAGTCAACCGTTTCGCTCTCAACTGCCTGCAATGCTGCACACTGTGCAATGTAATACCAAATAGGGAGGGCGCTCGAGCTGATCGGGTAGGTGATGGCATAACGCCAAAATAAAATGTCAATAGTCGAGCGGCCGCACCTTTGAAGAATGCTATGTTTACGACCTGCGTATGGATTGGGAAGGTATGTATCCCTGGGAACAATGTTGGCGTCGAACCACTGATATCGTTCAGCAGGCCGCCCGGTGAACCATGAGTTGCGACTGCCAACGAGGGACGATGGCTATTCAGTAGCTATTAGTCTGAGAGAGGCCTTAAGAGCTCGGCCTTTAACTTTCTATTTCATCCTCTTTGACATTCTCGGTTTGTGTTTTGCCATCAAGCGTACTGCTTCGAAGGCGTCGTCTATCGGTCTGGACATCCTGCCCCTCAGGCATCTGTAGAAGAGATGGCGCTCTGGAGAGCCTCTGGCCTGCTGCACGAGATCTAGAATGTATATCACGCTGGCTGTCAACACTCACCCTGGGCGGAGTGTTGTGCTGTGGCCCTTCATCATACATCTGTGAGAAGTCTCTACTGCTCCAACTAGCACGATGACGACGTGCTCCGTAGGGCAGATTGGACACGCTAGCTCTAGACTTCAGAGAGTGTGTCCGGGAAAAAGGCCCGTCATTGGTCTCACTTCGAGGTGCCGCCGACGTGTCACGTTCGTCTGGACCGTCTAGCTGATTATCTTCATTCTCATCTTCAATCTTGGGCTCTCTGCGGACGGAGGTCACTTTGAAATATGGTTCTGAAGGAATTGTCGGAGTTGCTGCTACCGGTTCTCGAGCTGTCGGCCGGGGAGCCGGCTGATCGGTTGCCTTTTGGTCGACATGGACGAAATAGCGCGTGCGATATTGTGCCCATGATCTTGGTTTGAATTGCTCTCTATTGCGTGAAATGGACATGTGGCTTGAGATAGCTCCCAGAGCGATCAATATCATGAGAATAATCGTCACCACACCTTGGATGACAATAATGACGATACCGATGACAGTTGTTGTGATACGAGGGAGATTGAAGCGTGCATCAAAAGCCGAAGACAAAGCCACAGTTGCCACTTTGCTAAATCCGAGAAGGTAGACCATCAGGATGTTGAGTCGATTGCTCTCGAAAGGTTTGACGAGAACCATGGAAATAAGTGCAATAGCCTCCACCACGAGCAGACCGAATACTTGGGTCATGGCATGTCCAGCAGCGACGCCATAGAAGCACGCCCTGACAAGCTCGTACACTAACCAGACTGAGGAGAACCACCACTTGGTTTGCCTGAAGCGAGCTGAAAGCCACCCGAACTTCTTATTATAGTCCTCATCACTGTGAACCGATACTCGCGCTGCGTCCTTGTCGATGCATTCGACTCTCCACCAAGGCAATGAGCCAGCGAAGACCTTGGCTTCTTCCTTTCCTTTGAATATGCTCTCCCGGATGAACCCATACCAAGGAAGAAACCCAAGCCTTTTTCGCTCGATGTTGAGTCTGTCTGGTGACAAAGAATACTCTCCAGATCGAAGTCGATAGAAAAGGGAGTAGCCAGCCAATCCCAGCATACCAAGAAGGAAGATGGCCAGAACAATTCCTGCAATGGCTTTCACTCCACTGGAACCACCCAATGTGAATTGGAAGGTTGTCAGGAATATCATCATGAAAAAGGCGATGAAGCAGATTCGCAGCACTGCTGCAGACGTATAAGCGAGCCAGTGAGCGCGGAAGAATGCCAGTCGTTGGGTCTTAACCACGTGGCATCGGGACAGTCCTTCCACTATCCATTTGAGTGCCACCATGCCAGCAGCCACACATACAATGAGTATGAGTAGCCATAAAAGTCCTGTAAGGAAAGCATTCGAAGCAGGTATGTTTTCCTGTCCCAAGGTTCCAGCGAATCCGGAATAATTGCCCGGCAGAGGCAGTCCTGGTCGAACTGGCCTTCCATACCAAGAGTAGCCTGTCGACGAGTTGGCCAAGTCCCTTCTTGCTAGTGCATGCTCAAAACCTCTTTGTCTCAGTGTGGTTCCGACGTCATGCAACATTTCTGAAAAGTGTGATAATGTACGCTTGTAGATCTGGCTTATCGAGTAACCTCCACCGAGATCATTTACGTTGACGCCAGATGCTGCAGCTCCAACCATGCTTATGTTGCCTCTGTTGTCACCGATGAATTGATTGATGGAGTCCTGCATCTTCTTGCTGTAGATCATGCCAGCGGACCATGCATAATTGCTCCAAAACGCCACCAACACGCTGGGCCAATTCATAGACAGAGCTCCTGTAAAGAAAATATGTTGAAACACCTCAAAAACCACAAACACCGACATAGAATGAGCATAGTGCTTTCTAATCTCAGGAATGGATTCACCATAGGCGGCGACGGCTACTGAAGAGACCAGAGCCACCAAGGCGAAGATACCTAGGATCGTTCCGATTGCTACTGGATGCGAAAAGGTGGCTCCATTTGTCACAGCTGCGGAGTAGCACCCTATCTGGGATTCGGTGGAGTTGGCGAATATTCGAAGTATTGCTTCTCCTTCAAAGTCTGGGATGGTGAGGGCCATACTTGGGATGCCTGCAACGTCGCTCTGAGCAACCGGTATGATTCCACTGGCTTCAATAGGTATGCTCGAATTCAAGGGACATAAGCTGTTAATGTTGGCGCTGCAAGGATTGAAGGTCAATTCGAAACGTTGCTCTCCATAGGCAAAGACGCCAATGTAGACTGGTAGATATCTTGTGTTAATTGGAAGCCATGGCAATGCAAGAAGGCGAGAACATACGCATGAGACTCTGGTTTGTTAGTGCTGAGTTCCCCGCCAAATGGAACAGTACGGTCATATTGTCTTTGTAGTAGGCCGCGTCGAATCGTGTAACGTTGATGAGAGAGTCACCCATGCAGTCTCCGAAATTTTGTGTGTACAAAGCAGGCCTTCTGTCGTCTGCCAGCCAGACGACCTGGCCATCATTGTTTGTATATTGGACATACTGAGGCTCTTGATTGCTGGCTGCTAAACATTCTTTACCAAACGAGAGGAGTGTGGCGACGAAGATGAAAAAACCGAGCCATGAAGACAGTATCGGAGAGCGTCCAGCCGCCATCATCCTCCAAATATTCCTCACCCTGCCGGAAGGACGACAGGGATGACGACGAAAATGCTTGGAAAGATGCCCCAAGAGCTGAAAAGTCGCTGGCGTTGTTGCACTGTTCTGATCCAGCCACCAGTCCACAAATTCCCAGTTGTTCTTCTTTTTGATTCTTAGAATGGATCCAACATATTTCCCCTCCAATCACAAACCAGACACGGAGTCATTCATATTGTCAAGCTGCAAGTTTCTGTCGTCATCGCACTTATGTCAACTGGCGTAGTCTCTTCGTGTCGTTGGATTCGGCTGCGGGTTGGCGGAAAGAATTTGGATTTGGGACGACCGCGGAGTATTTTGCAAAGTTGTAGGACGTGATGAAGCTATCTTCGAATAAGAGTAAGTGAGAGAGATGGCCGCCTAAGCAGGCAAACGAAGGTAAAGACGGTCTTGTGGCCTTGAGCGAGAGTTTGGCGGAATCTTGAATTGAGTGCAGATAGCTTCGTTTTCCTGCACTGTGAGACCGGCCGCGCACAGCTCCGATGCAAGCCTAACCAATCACAAGTCCCTTCGGCTAGCGAGCGCTTTCGCTTGTGGATAAGGGCAAATTAGGGCTTTTTGTTACTGCTAAACTCTCTGATGAGGTCATCAATGTTGCGACCAATGTCCGGCGTCGCAGGCGATATTCCCAAAGCATGTGCATGGCCTTATGGCTCTACCTCTGCAAGGAGTGTTCCTCGTCTTCCCGGAGGTTCCGGATTCCTATGGTTGCCCCCCCCACCGTCGAGGCTGGGGTGGTCAAAAGAATGCCCTTCGAGAAACCCCCACCCTTCTGATCACAAACGTGCAAACATCATGACTTGACGGGGCGGGTGGAGATTTGGAGATTGATGCTTAACGGAAGGATCGGCTAATGCAGACGGCAGCATGGCGTCACGGCTTCTTAGGCCCTTTCAAGAGAGCCGAAGCGGAGCACGGGATGGGATTCAACGTTTATCCGGCCCACACCTCCCAGGCAAACTCAGACATCAAAAGCGAGCTACAGTCCTCTCGCAAACGCTACTCAATTGACTTCCGTCCGCGTAGTGGATCACCTCAATGTTACTCTGTCCAGCTTCTACTGTACGGAGTGAGCTGCACTGAGTTTAGGAATCCAGAACCGACCTAAATTCCCCCACCGACGCCAATTGTGGTTGCTTCGACCGTTCAAGCCGCTAAGTCTCGGGGAAGCCTTCATACGCATTATATTGTGCAGTTCATGCCTTGCAAGCTCATGGCCTTCACGTAAACAGTGTTTCATGCCTATGATAGGTTCTTCTCACTTCCCTTTTTGGCACCTGCGGATTTCCGCAAGTCATCTAACCAGGCCGCAGAGAGATCCGTTACATTCAACAAATGGGCTTTTCAGTCACTCATGAAGGGGTCGTGAGCCCCATATCTACATGGCATCGAATAGGCTAGCTCCGAGATATCTGTCATTTGAATCATTTTCTGTCTCCACATGTAGTGCTCGACTCTCAAAGAATGGAGAGGCGCACACATTCTAGCGGCTGAAGCAGTTCTTGGCGTCTCCAAAAGCCGCTCCGCATGCGGAGAGCGTGTTGCAAATTGGTCGCATTCCGGTGTCGGCCAAACAGGGCGTCGGTAGTTGAAGCGAAACAGGGTGTCGCCAGGAAAGTAGGGCAAGCACCGGGAGTATATAGATCTCCTTTCCCTCTCTAGACAGTCCCTACAAAATAAGTAGTGCTTCCGTAGCCAACTATATGCATACCTGCCTGCTGTCCGCAACAGTACGGAGCCTTCGTGCGGTATTGGGCCTTTGGAATAGAGAATCTGTCTCATTTATCCCTCAGTCTGGTAATTTGTAAACCCTCTCAAGATCCGGCAGATTGTGGCAAAATGGGCTCAATATCAGTGGACTCAACGACGAACGATGATTATCCATCAAAAGCGCCGAAGCCAGGCGTCTGGTGCCCCGCAGTAACCTTTTTCAACCCAGCAACCGATGAGCTCGATCTGCACGCACAAGCAAAATACTACTCCTACCTCTCTCGGTCCGGCCTCACAGGACTAGTCATCTTAGGGACCAATGCAGAGACGCTGCTTCTCACGCGCGAGGAAAGAGCAGCGCTCTTGGCTACTGCTCGAAAAGCTGTAGGCCCAGATTATCCTATCATGGCAGGTGTTGGCGGGCACTCTACGAAGCAGGTCCTTGAATACATATCAGACGCCTACAACGCAGGAGCAAACTATGCCCTCGTTCTACCAGCTGCATACTTTGGCAAACAGACAACACCTTCGGTTATCACAAGATTCTATGACGAAGTTGCTGAAAGGTCATCGCTTCCGATTGTTATATACAACTTTCCCGCAGTCTGCAACGGCGTTGACCTAGACTCGGAGACCATCACCACGATTGCAAAGAAACACAAAAATGTCGTTGGTGTGAAATTGACCTGCGCTTCTGTTGGCAAGATTGTACGGTTGGCTGCCTCGCTGAAGCCAGAAGAGTTCTCCACGTTCGGAGGGCAATCCGACTTCCTGATAGGTGGCCTCAGCAGTGGATCTGCTGGGTGCATCGCCGCGTTTGCCAACATCTTTCCCCGAACCATTACCAGAATATATGATTTGTACAAGGCTGGCCATTACGAGGAAGCGCTGAAGCTGCACCAGCAAGCTGCCCTAGCCGAAAATCCCGTCAAGGCGGGGATTGCTGCCGTGAAATACGGCGTGTCACTTTTTTCAGCGAAAGCGGCCGGTGTCGAGAATGCTGAGGAATTTCTACAGCCGCGTAGGCCGTACGAGGCACTGAGCGACGCCATGAAGAAGAAGATTAAAGAGGCATTGACAGCGGTCGGCGAGGTCGAACTGAAGCTGCAATCCACCAAGGCATAGCACTAAACACATAATAGACTTTTCATTCTCTATCCTATGCTTGATGCATTCTTGACGCACTGATATCGCATGTTCCATATAACCAGTTACTGCTGCTTGAGAGCTGGCCGGCCAGGAAGAAAGTTCTGCATTCGGCCTCCTTCCTGAACTGCTTTAGGCCGAAGTACTCTCGCGCAAAAGACTCGTCAAATCCGCATTACTTATAGGTTGGTAGCCCCTCCCGTGAAGACTGGACCGAGGCCGGTCTGCTGATCATCCGCAATTCTGCAGCCCTATCGTGTCAAAATATATCCTGTTCCACCCCCTCAGCGCTTTAGACCTGTTGCTAAGTTCGCAAATCAAAACGCGAGGTCGGCTTGCCGTGATAGCTCCATCAACAAGCTATGTTCTTACAGCAATCCGACCTTTCATTGCGTTTCACACTTCCCTTACTTACGGTCTGACCCTAAATAGCCAAGGACCCAGTATCAGCACCAACAATGCTAGGTTTGCTCTTTGGACCTGAGAGAATACTTCGCGTTGGCTCCACAGTATACGTGCTATCTTGCAAATGCTGTCAGATGAAATAGGTATAGTGCACTTCTCCCATGATGTGGATGTGTCTCGCATATAAGTACGCTCCAGCTGTACAGGGACGCTTCAGCTGGGCAGGTACCAGGGCGGAGGTGGCCGCAGGCAGCAAGATGGGCCCAGTGAGTAGTGTACATATATAGACATCCACTTCTTCTCAGGTAGACAGAAGACAAGTTCATCCGGCTTGATTTTCACTCCCGTTTGTGTTCATGGGCTCATGCTTGTAAGCAATAACGGCCTGCGACGGTAGAGCAACTGAATGCCTGGAGAATCAGATCCGTGGTCAGGCGGGAACACCGTTCGCGGAAAATGGGGTCGAAGCGTATTTCAGAACGGAGCTCAAAACACCACTGTTAGATGAAATGTATGACAGCTTGTGGCTGGTAGCGAAGAAATTAGGAAGCCGTGTTGACTCGCTTCACCAACATGACAAGGGTTGGGTTGAATGCGGGGGATCTCCCAACACACTCGGAGGTTGAAGAGCTTCTCCAGAAACTGTCTTTCGGTTGACTAATGTTCAACTCCGTTTCGAAGGAGCTCGCTCCATATTGTGTTAGGGTCTAGTACAACAACGTCCGCTAATGCCAGATTTTCTCGACTGCATTCCCGCACCGGGAAATCCGTCCGTGTCACTTGGAGACGCTTTCATAGGCGCACTCACAGGGTCACCAGATGGTGACGCATTCAGCCTTCCTGGCGTCAGAAATCTCCCAAATGATAGACTATCAGGCAAAACCATCCAGACCCTTAGTGATTGGACCCTGCCAGAAGATGAAAGATATGCAGGTCCAATGCCCTGGGGAATGTTCCGGGCGAGGGAGGCCGGGTTAGAACAAAAGTATTTCCAAAAGGAATGTGAAAATGGAGAATACCCGGATCCGGCCTTATGTCGAATGTGTCGCAGACTGGAGCTCGTCAAGGATGGCAAGTTTACCGATAAGGAGTCGATACAATTCAAACCTTTTGGTACCTGGGCTCAACTTATATGTCGAACAAACTGCATGATATGTCGCCTTGTCGTCCATTCCTTATCCATCGGAGTACCTTATAGCCTTCACCCCTATCTTGCCGCCATTGACCAAGAGCTGCAAGGAACTCAACTCTGTCCCATAACCTTGCCATCAGGTGAAAACTGTCTTGCCGTGGAATACGGTTTGAGAAGAGCTGGAATCATCAGGGTGGTAGACCAAGGCAATTTCAGAGACGTGCTGAGGCAGGGTTACGAGTTCACAAATGACTGTGCGGCAGATTTTCTGAACGACCACAAAAGCGCTTTTCATGACAGTACAAGCCAGAAGGTCTCGACAAGGCTCATTTCGCAATGGATTCACAGCTGCGAGCGCGAGCACGGGCAAAGCTGCAGCTCAGCCCGCTGCAGGCTTGATGCTCCGGTCGACGGCTCAATCCTCCTCATCGATGTAATCGATCGATGCATAGTCCGATCTACCACCATGTCGAGATATTTTGCCCTAAGCTACGTCTGGGGCAAAGTGCCTGCATCAAGGACAATGAAGAAAAATTTGAAGAACCGCCTAGAGAGCGGAGGACTTCCACAAGGACTGCCTGCAACAATCGAGGATGCCATGATCTTGGTCAAGGCTTTGGGTGAGCGTTATATCTGGGTAGACGCTCTCTGCATTGTACAGGACGACCCTGACACGAAGAACCGTGATATTCAGAATATGGATGTGATCTACAGCAAGGCTGTCGCAACGATCATCGCCCTTTACGGTACGGATGCAAATGCTGGTCTGCCAGGAGTGCGGCCAGGGACACGCCGACCGCAGAAAATTGAGACCCGGCATTCAAGAGGAACCCTTGCTGAACCAGACCCTGCTTGGATTCGTGAATATGATATGCTTGCGAGGACAGACAGGGAAAAGCATGAAGCTCGCACCGTGTGCAGTACAATCGGGACCAGGTTGGAAGACGTTACAAATCTTCATCAGCATCTGATAGATACGAGCTTAGATTCCAATAAAGTGCGCCCGGAAAGCCAACGATCCACTATATCAACCCGACGCACTCGTCCTGTCACTGAAGGAATTCTAGCTATGGTCTCGCACCCTCCCTCACTTAAGTACGTGGTTCAAACATCAACTTGGAATACACGTGGATGGACATTACAGGAACGACTCCTATCACGAAGATGCCTGTATTTCTCTTCAGACTATGTTTACTTCCAATGCGGAGAAAACACACTATGCGAGACAGGTGGGAATCTCCTGACTTGGGCTGATGTGCCGACTACTCCGGAGGCAGGAAATGCTGCAGAGGTTGCGATTGCCCTTGAGACGAATCCTCTACTCCACTTCAAGAAGCCTCCACCGCTTGGAACAATAGAATATCCTGCTTCTAACGAAGGTGATAGTTTTGGTCACTATGGCATTCTAGCAAGGCAAGATTTTGATGTGTACAAGGGCATCATCGAAATGTACAGCACGCGAGAACTCTCCGTCTCAACTGACATCTTGCATGCCTTGGCTGGAATCCTTGCTGTTGTCCGAGATAGAACTGGGGCAGATGTTATTGCGGGGATTCCGAGCTGTTACATAGATCTTGCGATGTTATGGACGCCAACGGAGCCTTCCGATCGCCGCACACCCATTGGTCATGGTGGAAGTCTATTTCCCACTTGGTCATGGGCAGGTTGGACTGGCGGTAAGCAATACGTTCTGATGGAGGACGGAAGAGGTCGCTACCGTTGCCTGGAGCATGAGTATGCGACTTCCGAGATCAATTCTATTCTCATTCACCATCGCGGCAGGCTCTTCGAAATGTTCAAGACTTCGGAGTCAATGAGGGCAACAGAATCCAGAAACTTAGGGAGAAGAGGGTCCCCCCGAGAACGGGTTTTCCCAAAATACATTCCCTATTCTGAGAGGGTGTTACCCCGCGTCGCAGGACCGGATTTGGGCCCTAATATCTTACAGTTCTGGACGTACGCAGTCAGTGGCGATGCCTTCAAAATGGCGGAACTCGATGGAACACCCCTGTGCGATCCCAAACATGCAAATATTGCCGGGAAACAAGTCGTCTCTCGCATGCTAGACGCCAAAGACCGGTATTGCGGCTTGCTTTTCAAACCAGCTATGAAGGCGCGATATCGCAACAAATCTGCTGGCCATCTCGAGTTCATCCTAATATGCAGCTTCGGGGAATCGGATGAGAGGAGATTAGGCCTCAGGACTATGAATACAAATTTGCGGCCTTTTGACGAGAGAGCGTTTCCGTGGAAAGGAAAGGGTAGTGGCCTTGTCAATCTTATGATGATCGAATGGTTTGATGAGGTGGCGGAGAGAGTTTCGGTTGCACAAATCCATCGTCAGGCATGGGAGGAAGCGCACCCTATACGAAAACATATTAGACTGTCATAGGTACCTAGCTGAGAAAGTAGTGACATTGAGGGCAAAAGATTTTCATTCTCTTTACACTTTATTGTTTTTCTCCTCGCAATTTTCTTATGGGATGTAATGTAAAGGCTTATCCTGATGTTGCACCAAGTGGACAGTGGACTCTAAGTAGGAAACCGGCGGCTCCATCATGGTGACAACGACGTGAGTCTTGAGAAGGCCACCAAAAATAGAGGGAGGCCATTTTTGGGCGACGAGCGCGTGGTTTTGCGAGGCCAGGCTCAGCTCGTCCACTCCGCTCACCATGTACTCACCTGCGCTCAGGATGGGTGCTGGTAAAAGCGGCGTCGGAGGGGGTGAAGTGCAAAGAGCTCGCCGCATTTTTGCCGCCAATAGAGCGAGGCCTACACTCGCTTCATCATCAATGATGGCATCGTAGTCGTCGGAGATGACGAATACGGTGGCATGACAACGGTTGCAAATTTCCACCGGCTGCTGGGAGAGAGAGAGAGGAGAGGCAGTAGGTGATTTCAAGGAGATGTGTGGACTGGACGATGCGGCTCCGAGCAGGTTCACTTTTACCCATCAGTGAGAATTGCAATTCCGGCGGACAACTGTAGAGTGATGACAAAGTCGATATTGTAGATGAGTTGAACCATTCTACTGCGCCTGAGGGCTGTAACGTGACCTTGACAAAATTTGTCGCCGAGGGACCAAGCCAGCCCCTTTTTGGGGCAATCAGATCTAATCTTATCAGAAAGGCCAACAAAAAGTGAAAGGCAGAAGCAGTTTGTGCGATTTCGTCAGAAGCTGAAACGGTCGCACCAGGCAAACGATGTCAGACCGGTAGTGTCTCGGAAGCTTGCCTTAGCATGCACTGCTTCGTTGGCATACATGACAGCTGATTCTTTCCAATGATTCATGCCCCATTAGTGCTGATCGGTCACTTCGCTGCATTCGCATTTTCAAGATGAACGATACCCCTACGCCTACAACTAGGACACCCCTTACTACAACCGATACTCCAATGCAACACAACACTCCAACACAGGTTGACGGAGTTGAAGACCCTCCTCTATTCCCTCCCAGCCTCATATCTCCCGAAGTCTCTTCGAGCTTACCAGATGGCTACACAATGCGCCCTCTCCGGCGGAGTGATTACCATGGAGGTATGGCATACTGTTGCTCTTAATCATGCTTTTCGCTGATAGTAACATCCTGCAGCCTTCCTCTCAACACTCCGAGTCCTGACCACAGTCGGAGAACCCACTCTCGCGGAATTTAACCAGCGATATGACTTCATGGCGTCCCGCAATGACACCTACTATGTCCTCGTGATCTGCGATAGCCAGAACGTCGTCGTCGGTACAGGTGCCGTAATCGTTGAGCGCAAGTTCATCCACAGCCTCGGTCTTGTGGGCCATATCGAAGATATCGCCGTTGCCAAGGACCAGCAGGGGAAGAAATTGGGCTTGAGACTCATACAAGCACTGGACTACTTGGCAAGGGAGGTGGGATGCTATAAGAGTATATTGGATTGCAGTGAGGCGAACGAAGGATTCTATGTAAAGTGTGGATACAGAAGAGCAGGGCTCGAGATGGCACACTACTATGAAAAGGGGCCGAAGACTTCCTACGAGAGGTCTTGAATTGGGCATAATTCGACACTCGGAGCATTCACATCGCATTTTCGGAGTTTATTGCTCAAGAGGCTAGAAATAGACCGCCAAGTCTGACCCTGAAGGCATGGACAGGCGGAAAGGGTTCATATTGGTCAAAGAGCCCTTTACGAAACTATGAAGTTAACGAGGCAAGGGTCTTTTATAGGTCAAGCATTGTTTTGAGATCCGGATGCTTCTCATGTTCCAGCTCCCATCTTCCTCCCCCCTTTCTCCTGGCTTAAAGGCGTTCCCGTCTTTGGTAACGGCCTGGCATACACACCCCATCAACGCCTGAGGCATCACTATGATACGGAGGAATATCTCACTAATCCCGATGTCTACCTTCCTCGCGCCTTGTCTATTTAGTTCAGCCCAGTGGATTTAGGCAGCAGCTTTTAGCTCCCTTGCTTTCCTATTTAAAGTTGTCAAGGTCAAACTATTTACCTCTTTTTCCTCTGGTCATCGGTCACATCAGTCTTTGATACGTCGCATTTGGTCTACCTATCATTACGACGTTTTGCTGGTTAGACTGTGGGGCTGAACTTCTGACACTATCGTCAAGCTCCAGCTGCATCTGAGTCATGCTTGCGTGGCAGGAGCACTCCTTGTTCGGCACTGCTTGGTTTTGCTATGTTCCAAGTTGCCCAAAGTCTAGTACGGCGTCATGCGCCAGAGAATATGATCCGTTCTTTTTGAAGCAGGTACCCGATTTTGGCTACTTGTTTCCAGTGATCACATTGCCAGATCGAAGTGTGCCGGCGTCCCATTCATGAGAATGGCGGCGCCGTTGTTGTCTTTTCTGCATCAGGCCGTCCTTTGGCAGTCCGGATTTTAAATGCACGCGTGAGCCGTCGTTTTCGGGAGTTTCCCTTGGTCCGGCGAATCGAACGCAGCCTTTCGTGTTGTGCAAGGCCGCCGAAAAGCCGCAGCTGGAGGTTTCGCACGCAGTATCAAACCTCCTGTCTCTGCCTTAGGATGAGCTGTGTGGCATGTGGATACCATGTTCTATCCTTAGCATTGGCTATGCGATTACGCCTCCCCAAGGCTCAGCCTCGTCTGAGCAAGTTGCGTATATCTCTGGGTCTAGCGTTTCATCATGTGGCCTATCTCAAGCACGGTACTTAGTCCCACGCTCGGGTGATACTTCGATTGTTCTCCAGAATGTTCTATCATATCCCTGGTGTAACGGGGACAAAGCGCAGATCAAGTCCAAAAAAGGCAAAGTCGAGAAGGAAGCCAAGTCAGTACCTTTCACAATGGCGCAGGAGTTGTTACACATGTCTACTAGGAGATGGCTTCGACCTTAGTATCGAAACGTTCCTTCTGGTGCTCAACATCATGTCGTGTGGACGAAAAACTCTGCACCACATTACGCTGATTGACGTGCGAAATGGGCTGAGAGCTACGGCACCGGGCCGTGAAATTGATGATTCTGCTACATACCGAGCCCACTGTGGACCAAGACCAATAGAACTGCGCCATGGCTTCTGTCACGAGCTTGCTTCTAGATACTGTCCTACCTGAATATCCTCCAAATCAAACCAGGACGTGTTCGGGGGTGTCAGGCTCTGAACTGACGCCTACGAAGATCACGAACCTTGTCACGAGAGCCACGCTTAATTTGTGGGCGCTGTT
>Ga0335072_10001253_pt1 | contig 41999 bp, 28 predicted proteins | sample Lox_Sample_21_FD_206725 | JGI IMG/M metagenome (GOLD analysis project Ga0335072, IMG submission 206725) | Soil microbial communities from Loxahatchee National Wildlife Refuge, Florida, United States - Lox_Sample_2.1 | ecosystem: Environmental > Terrestrial > Soil > Wetlands | place: USA... | reverse complement strand
CGATAATGCCAGGAGAATGCTCCTGGACCTCATCGCCGCCCTGGCGCTCGCCATCTGGTTCTACCTCCTGTTCCTCCGCGGCGGGTTCTGGCGTGAATTCACCCGCCCTGGGAGTTCGCCCGCCAAACCTGGCGCATCGGCACCTCGCATTGTCGCCGTAGTCCCTGCGCGCGATGAAGCCGAGGTGGTCGCGCGCTCCATGGCATCGCTCGCTTCGCAGCGCGCGCCTGGCTATTATCACGTCATCCTGGTGGATGACCATTCCAGCGACGGCACCGCCGCGATCGCCGCCGCGGTCGCGCCGGGTGAACTGCTCACCACGGTCGCCGCCGCGCCATTGCCTGCCGGCTGGAAAGGTAAGCTGTGGGCCGTCGCGGAAGGCGTACGCCACTCAGCGCCGCTCCAACCGGATTACCTGCTTCTCACCGATGCCGATATCGTGCATGCTCCGGACACCGCCGCGAATCTGGCGGCGCGGGCCGAAGCGGAACACTACGACCTCGTATCCTATATGGCCACGCTGGCCTGCCAGACGCGCGCCGAACGCGCGCTCGTCCCGGCTTTCGTCTTTTTTTTCTTTCTGCTCTACCCACCGGCTTGGATTCGCAACCCGCGCCGTTCCACTGCCGGGGCTGCCGGTGGATGTATGCTGATCCGCCGCGAGATGCTCGAACAAATCGGTGGCGTCGCGGCCATCCGCAACGCACTCATTGACGATTGCGCGCTGGCTCGCGCCGTCAAGCAGGCCGGCGGAAGAATTTGGCTCGGCCTTGACGAAAACACCATCAGCATTCGTCCCTACCGCACCTTCAGCGAGGTGGGACGCATGATCTCGCGCAGCGCCTTCGCGCAATTGAACCACTCGGCGCTCTTATTATCGGGAACGCTGGCGGGACTGTTGCTGACGTACCTGGCTCCTCCCTTGCTCACCATGTTCGCTCCCCAACCGGCCGCCGGAATGGCAGCGCTCGCCTGGCTCCTGATGTCCATCGCCTATCTGCCGGCGCTGCGGTTCTACCGGGTGGGCTGGTTTGCCGCGCCGTTTCTGCCGCTCGTGTCATTTTTTTACGGCGCCGCAACGCTATATTCCGCTATTTCCTACTGGCGCGGCGCGGGGGGTGAGTGGAAAGGGCGGCTTCAGGACAGCTGACGAGGCCCGGCAAAAGCGTACCATACGAATCCGCCCGTCAACCAAAGCTAACTGAAGTTAATACTAGGCTTATAACTTAAGCGGGCACATTTTGGCACCATCGGATCCGGACTTTCGTGCTCCAATGCAGGTATGGTGTTTGCCGTCGGGCTGCGTGGGGTCGCGACCAGGCAGGAGAAAGGTAGCCCGCGTGCATAGCAAACCTGGGATCGTTGTTGAGGCTTATATGGGCAACCCTCAAGTGTCAGCGCCGATTACACCCGCCGTTGCCGGTCAGAATACCGTCAGAGGGAGCGGCAGCGCCCGGGATCAGTTCGTTGAGAACCCAGTACGCCGAACCCGATCGGCACGCGGTGCACTGTTCGGGGTTCTGCTGGGAGCGGGGCTCTGGGCCCTTATCCTGGTTCTCGCTCGCGTCATCAAGCTCGCCCTATAGCTGGCATTAGCGCACGCTGATGCCCGAGATAGCCCTCATCGGCAGACACACGTCCAACACTCGCTCGATCCACCGGACCGCTTTCCGCCATCTCATGATTTTGTTTGGCATCGGATTCCGCTCCTCTCGCAGGATGCCGCACCCGGGACTCTCGGTCCGTTGCGGCGGTTAGAATCCCTAAGAAGGCGAGACCGGCAATAACCGGTTCAGGGAAGAGGATCGCCCGCAGACGGAGGCTCCACTGAATCGCTATCCACCGGCACTTCGCGTAACTTACTAATCAGCGTAGGCCGCGCTAACCGAATTGTAAAGTAAAAAAAAGTAAGCTTACACGGCTTTGGCGACGACCAGTGTGATGTCGTCGGCCTGCGGCGCTCCAGCGGCGAATTCGGCCAGTGATTTCGTCACCGCCTGGACGATTTCCGTAGCGGGTTCGGTATGGTGCTCCTTGAGCACCTGGATGAAGCGCTCTTCGTCGTACTCGTTGTGATCGATGTCGTTGGCTTCCGTTACGCCGTCGCTGTAGAGCACCAGCATGTCGCCTTTTTCCAGCCTGGTGCGCATCTCGCTATAGGGCGCCATGGGCAGAATGCCCAGAACGCACCCGCCGCCTTCCAGCATCTGCGCCTCGCCCGAAGCGCGCACCAGGATCGGCGGATTGTGTCCCGCGTTGGCGAAAGTCACGTCCCCGGTCTTGGGGTCGAACACGCAAAAGAAGAAGGTGATGAAGCGATTGCTGGGGCATTTCGCGCAAGTGGCCTTGTTCAGCCGGGTCATGAACGATCCCAGATTGCCGGGATCTTCCGCCAGCACTTGCATGCGCGCGTGCAGAGCCATCATCATGAGCGATGCCGGCATGCCCTTCCCTGAAACGTCGCCCAGGGCCAGACCCACGCGGCCGTCCGAGTAGGGGAAAAAGTCGTAATAATCGCCGCCTACCGTCCGGCAGGGGGCGTTATAGCCGGCGAGGTCGGTCCCGGCAACCGTGGGCGCTTTACTGGGAAGCACGCCGCCCTGAATTTCCGCGGCTTGCGCCAGGTCGCGCTGCATGATGCGCTCGGTCTGCTCGATTTCCGCCAGGCGCGCGTTTTCGATGCGGATGGCCGCCACGTTGGCCATCACCGTCAGCAGGCTCAAGTCGTCCTTGGTGAATTCGCGCAGCACGAAAGGCGAATCCACGTAGATCAACCCGATAATCCGCTCCTTGGTTTGCAGCGGCACCGCCATCATGGTGTGGACCTTCTGCTCCACGATGCTCATGCGGCCTTTGAACGCGTCATCCATCATGGCGTCGCGCACCAGGATCGAATTCTTCTCGTTGATCACCCGGTCGCGCACGCCGGTCGAAATACGGAATCCGTCGCCCTTGTGCGCTTTGGGCACAAGCTTATCGCCTTCCAGGATGAGCAGCACGCCACGCTGCGCGTTCACTGCCTGGATGGCGAGATCCAGAATCACGGGGAAAAGCTCGGCGAGCGGGCGATTTTCGGACAACTCCTGCCCCGCTCGGATCAGCGCCTGCATGGGCGCCGACGCCTTCGGCCCACCGGTCTGGATCGCCATCGTCTGGTTGGATAGCGCGCCTTCCAGGCTGGTGACCACGGTCGAGGTGCTGGGCGAACTGGAATCGCCGCCTTCGAAGACTACGACGCCCTTGGCCGGATCGGCCGATTCCGGCTCGAAGACGACCACCAGGTGGCCGGCGGTGATCCGGTCGCCGGGTTTAAGAATCAGGCGAGCTTTCAGCGGGATGTTATTGACGAATGTGCCGTTTTTGCTGCCCAAATCGCGCACGCTCCAATTATCGCCTTCGGACTCGAAAGCGAAATGTTGGCGCGAAAGGCCGGCGTCTTCCGGAAAGCAGAGTTCGGCGGCGCTCGATCGGCCGATCGAGAGGCGCTCACCGGTGAGCGGTACCGTCTTCATCTGACCGTCGGGACACTGGATCAGGAGTTCGGATGGCATGTGGAGTTTTCATTATATGTCAGGAGGGTTACCGCGCCGCCCTCAATTCGGCCGGGGGCGTCACTCCGACCGGCGCTTTGCCTGATCCGAGCTTCAGTCCCGCCGGATCCTGGCCAAACGTCAGCTGCACATCGAGCAAACCCGTGAAGCCGCTCTTATCGATGATGATCCGGTCCGATCTGCCCTGTAAGAGTTGGACCAGCCGGGGCACCGAGATCGCCTCGCCCGCCCCGCCGTCAATTCGGCCGGGGCCGTTCGACCCGATCCACGACTACCACTTCGACCGGCGCTTTCGCTGACTGGAGCTTCAGTCCGATCTCCTGTATGGCGGTGAACAGCGCGGGATCTTCGCCAGCCGGATCCTGGCCAAACGTCAACTGCACATCGAGCAAACCCGTGAAGCCGCTCTTATCGATGATGATCCGGTCCGATCTGCCCTGTAAGAGTTGGACCAGCCGGGGCACCGAGATCGCCTCGCCCGTCAGTACGGTCGTGTTCGGTCCGGCAACCATGCGCAGCGCTCCGCGCGGCAATGGGCTGAGAGGCGAACCTTCCGTGGCGAAGGTGATAAAGGTCTGGCGCGGGTCGGGCGGAGTCTGATCTGCCGGCAACACTGGCCCGTTTTTCGTCGTCACCAGGTTATATACCGGCAAATCAATGGTTTCCCGGTGAAATTTCAAGTGGAATCTATCTTCCAGCAGAGATCGCATCATGGCCCGGGTCTGCTCGCCGCCACCCACGGGAGCGCCGTCCGGCGGTTTGGCTTCGATATCGTAACGATCGGTCCGCGCCCAGATGGGCAGGCCGACGACCTGGGCGTCCAAAAGCGAGTGGCCGGCCGGGGAATAAGCATACTGGACCAGTCCGCTGAGATTGATATTGGTGGCTCGAAAGCGGCCTCCGCGTGGACCCATGCCGCCGCCGATATCTCCAGATTGATTGAGCTTGATCGAGACCACCTCGAAAGACTGCGCCCCTGCCAAGAGGGCGATGGTAATCCCGAGGATCAGGGGCCGGATCATATTGTCTGGTTAGACGCCGACGGGGCGATTTCGTTGACTTCAACGCAGCAGATTCAGGGTGTGGACGGTGGCCTCGGGGGCGTCTTCCCAGCGGAGACGGACCTCGCGCCAAGCCTCCCGCCGGATCAGGTTGGAACCAACCCAAATTCCCGCAAGTGCCGTGAAAACAAGCGCGTAGAGCGCCGCGTGAGCGAGAGAGGCGAGCATGATAGAGTTGACCATCTCGAGCGCCGTGAGCAATCCCAGGAGCCGGACCGCCTGCATCCACATCGGCTGCTTGCCCGGCAGATACGAGCAGGTAAAGGGGACCTTTTCCCAGGAAGCGAAGACCACTTCGTAACACGCCAGCCCGAACATCGCAAACAAAGCCGATTCCGCCGCCGCCGCACGCCAACCGGTCAGGTGCGCTGCCAGGGGGAACGGAATCGCCACGAATGCGAGGGCCCCGAAAAACAGGGCAAAGCGATCCATGGCGCGGCGCCATGGATCGCGTCCGGCGCCTTCGGTGAGGCGGAACACCCAATTCGCCATCCATTCAACTGGAATCGAGAAAAGATGCCGTAAGCCAATCAACATAAATACAAAAACGATCACTTGCACCTGCAAGAATGAGGCCTCCGCGCTGACCATTCGGGCGGCCACGAAAGCGATTCCGAGGCCGAACCCGCCGTACGCCATCAGCACCATGCGATGCGGACCGTTGGCCGAGATCCCCTTCGCCAGGAAGACCATGACCGCCTGTTCCCGGGGATCGGGCACCAGCCAGTCGAAGACCGCTTCCAGCCAGCGGCGCCGCCCCCGCGGGACGGCGATCCCCTCCACCATCAGCTTCCGATGATGCCGGTAGCTTGCAGCGTAGGCGGATAACGCCGCGATGAGCGCCGTTGCCAACCCCCAGTATGCGCGACTCGACAGGTCCGGGTCGGAGTCGCAGATGCCGACGAACCAGGCAAGCGGAAGCCAGTTCGCACGGACGACGGCGTGAGCGAACGGCGGACCAATGGAGAAACTCAGCACCAGCGCGGCGAGCATGGACGCGGCAAGCAGACCTTGCAGGACTGTGGCGAAGCGGGAGAGAAATCCGCGCAGGGCCACCAGCCAAAAGAACATGAAGTAGCAGGACACCGCCAGCGCCGCTGCCAGCGGCGCGACGCGGGAGTGGGCCAGGGATGGGAATCCCAGTGCCGGAACCAGATTGAGCACCAGGATGGCGGCGGTCGCGGCAATCAGGATGGCGCCCAGTTTCGCTTCGAAGATCTGCCGCGCGCGCAGCGGCAGCCAGCCGATGGCGCGGTAGTCGGCGAGACCGGGAAAGAGCGATTGCCACTTGACGACCGTCAGGAGTCCGACGGCCGACATCATCATGACGATGAGCCAGAGTTCATCGCCGCGGAGTGCCCAACGATAGGGCTCGGGCGAAGTGAGTGCCGAAAGTCGCGCGTACTTGTCCTTGAGCGGCCCGGTGAAAAACGGAAACCAGGTGAGGAACATTGAACTCGACCCGATCACCGCCAGGGCGGTCTGGGAGGGCGAGGTAACGAGGTCGCTATCCAAGAACCGCAGCAGGAAATGGCGCAGGAGTTCGAAAGGCGGCGAGTGGGTTTCCGCCAGCCACCGGCGCATCATTCCTCCCGCAGCGCCACCACCGGGTCGATGCGCATCGATTCCAGCGCCGGCAGGTAGCATGCGATCAGCGCGAGGCATCCCAGCAGCAGCGGCGCGCCGAAAAGCACCATCGGGTCCGACGTGCTGACGGTGGTTACGGTGCTGACACTCGAGTTCATGAACGCCAGGGCGCGTGAGCCCACCCAGGCGAAAAACATTCCGACGGCGGTCCCGGTAGCCACCAATAGCGCGCCTTCCTTCATCACCAAGCGGAGCACGCTGGCCCGCCGCGCCCCGAGCGCTACGCGGATGCCGATTTCGCGCGTGCGCTGGGCAACCGAGTAGGCCGTCATCCCCGCCAGGCCCACCGCCGAGAGCAACAGGCCAAAAATAGCGATGGCCCGATAGGTCCACGAGGCCGAGCGAAGCGGCGCCATGAATTGATTGATGTGATCGTCCATGGTCTGCACGTTGAATGGCCGGATATCGGCGTCGAGAGCGGCAATTTCGCGGCGCACCGCCTCTATTTCGCCGGCGCCCGGCGCTGCACGGACCACGAGGGTCAGGCCCTGTGCCGGAGGCGCGGCGTAGTCCGTCTGACGCAGCGGGAAGTAGACTACTGGATGGCGTTTTTGCGCGATCAGATCCTCGCTTACGTCGCCCACCACGCCAACCACCTGGAACAGCCGCCCGCGGCTTTCGGCGGCGCCCCGCCGGTAATCAAACGAGCCCGGGAGAATGCCGTCCGCCGCCACCCCGTCATCGCCGATCTCGATTTGCCGGCCGAGCAGGTTTCCGCGCGCGAATTCGCGGACGAATTCCTGGCTTACGACGACCGCCAAGGTCGCGCTCACCTCGTCTTCCTCGCCGAAAGCGCGCCCCATCAGAAGGGGGATGCCGGTGGTCGAGAAATAATCCTTGCCGACCACGTGGCGGCGGGCGTTCAGCATCTCGCGCGAGCCTCCGCCGGGCGCCGTGACTTGCATGGCCGGGCTGCCGATCGATACCGGGACGGTCTCCGTCAGGCAAGCGGCAGTTACGCCGGGCAGGCGCTGAACGCGATCGAGCAGGCGATCGAAAAACAGCGCCGCGCGCGCAGGCGTTGCGCCGTCGCGCACGGGATCGAGGGAGAGCAGCGCGAGATTCCGCGGGTCGAACCCGGATTGCATCCCGAGAGTGGTCTGAATTCCGGCCGAAAGCAAGCCGACGATCACCAGCAGCGTGAGCGAGCCGGCGAATTGCGAGACCATCAGGACATTTCGCATAGTCGAGCGGCGCGCGGTACGGATGTCGGAGGCGAGATCGACCTTCGCCGCCTGCACCGCCGGCACGAGACCGAAAAGCAGCGCGATGAACCCCGTGAACGCAACCGTCCAGGCCAGAACGTGCCAATCGGGGTGGAGATCGAAGCTGACGGGCACGAGCAGGGGCATTTTCACGCTCGCCAGCTGGTGCATGAGCCAGGTAGCGACCAGGATTGCCGGAATCGCCGCCGCCAGCGTCACCAGCATGCTTTCGGTGAGCAGTTGCCGCACGATGCGGGCGCGGCTTGCGCCCAGGGCCAGCCGCAGCGCGATCTCTTTGCGGCGCCGGGCGGCGCGCGCGAGCATCATATTAGCCACGTTGGCGCACGCGATGAGCATGACCAAACCCGACATGATGATGTCGAACGAGGTGAAGAAGGGCAGATCCTGCCGGCGCAAGGGCAGGAGCTTGCCGCCATCGAGCAGGGTGACGCGCCGGCCGGGGCGGTTGCGATCGGGATCGCCATTTTCCTGTTCGATCTGGCGCGCGGTAGCGTCGAGGGCGGTTTCGGCGGACGGCAAGGTGACGCCAGGCTTCAAGCGCCCGACCACCCGGAAGATTTTGCGGTCGTGGTCGTCGAGCGTGTTGCCGGCAAGCTCCGGCGCGATGTGTTCGCCTGCCGAGAGCGGCAGCCAGAGATCGGCGGCAAACAGAACAGGTGAGGCGCCGAGGAAATCTTTGGGCGCGATGGCTGCGATCACGGCCGGCTGCCCGTTCACGCGGATACCGCGGCCGACAGCGCCGGGATCGGCCGCGAGCCGATTCTGCCAGAAGCGGTAGCTCACGACCACAGGGACGATGTTGGCGGGCCGGTCATCCGGCGGGAAACTGCCGCGCATCGGCTGTACGCCGAGGGTCGGGAAATAGGAAGCGGTGACGAGTTGTCCCCACTCGCGCTCCCTGCGGCCGGCGAGCGTGACGGCAAACGGCACCGCCGCGATGTAGGCCATGGACGACGAGAACAGGTCTGAGCGCGCGCGATAGCGGCGGTAATCGGGAAAGGATACCGGCGTCTCCATGGCCACGAGAGCGCGCGGAGCGGCGGCGCCGGGAAGACTCCGCAGCGCCATACCGTTCATCTCGCTGAACGCGCAGGTGACGATGGCGATGCCGAGGGCGAGAGAAATCAGCGCCACCGAGGTGAACCCCGGCGATGCCACAAGACGGCGGAAAGAATACCGCACGTCTTTGAGGCATTCCCTTGCGTACTCGATGGGTACGTGCAGCGCGATATCGAGCAGCAGGCGCGCCAGCCCGAACATGCCGTAACGGCGCCAGACCGGCTCGATGGCCTCTTTGCCGGTCTGAACCAGGTCGGGCCCGTATACATTCTGAAATTCCTGCGGAAAGGCGCTCGCCAGGCCGCGATAGACACGCAGTCCGGCCGCGACCGCAGCGGGCGGCGCGCCCGCCGGCGAATCCGCACTCATAGCCTCCACAATACGGCCGGCCACTTCCTCGCCGTCATCTACCTGCGCCAACTGCGCGAATACGCCTTCGAGGGAGGGCTGGTGCATCAACTCGCGCAGGTGCTCGATGGAATCGTATGCCGCGACTTCGCCATTGCGCAGGATCACCACATCGGAGCAGACCTTCTCGACTACTTCCAGCACGTGCGAGCTGTAGAGCACGATTTTTCCGCGCGCGGCGAGGGAGCGGAGCAGCGTGCGCAGCATGAGCGCCGATGTGACGTCGAGCCCGGAGAACGGCTCGTCGAGGACGAGGATTTCGGGATCGTCGAGGAGCGCGGCGGAAAGCAGAATTTTTTGCCGCATGCCTTTGGAGTAGGAGGAGAGCGGCGCGTGCTGGTCTTCCCGGAGTCCGAAGGCGCGCAGGAATTCGTCCATTTTCCGGTCGAGCACCGGACGGCGCATGCCGCGCAGACGGCCGGTAAGCTGCAGATATTCGCGGCCGGTGAGGTGCGGATAAAGATGCGCCTCTTCGGGGACGTAGCCGAGGCGGCGCTGGAAGGCGGTGAAATCGTCGTGCACGCTGCGGCCCTGATAGAAGATGCGCCCCTCGCTGGGCTCGAGCAGGCCGGTGAGCATTTTGACGGTGGTGCTCTTCCCGGCCCCGTTCGGTCCGAGCAGCCCGAGAATCTCGCCTGGCCGGATGGTGAAGCTGACGCCACGCACGGCTGCGGCGTGCCCGTAATACTTGGTGAGTGAGCGGACCTCGAGCATTTCAGGCCTCCATCGGTTTGACGCCGCGCTTGGAGCGGATGACCGAGACGAGGTCTTCGAGGCGCCGGCATTCGGCGTGGAGCACGCGGCGGCCGAGTTTGGTGAGGCGGTAATAGCGGCGGCGGGCATCTTCCCGCGCGGGCGCCGGGCGATCGCCGGATTCCTCGATAAGGTCTTCGTCCATGAGGCGGCGGAGGGTGCCGTAGAGGGTGGCGGGCCAGAGCTTCACCTTGCCATCGGTACGGGTGAGGACCTCCTGCATGATGCCGTAGCCGTGCCGCTCGTCGTCGACGAGCGATAGCAGGACGTGAAACCAGTGCGCCTTGAGGGGCAGGTAGGCTCCGGGTTCGGGAGGTTTTTTCATAACTCAGTATCGATCAATATATATACCAGCCGGTACGGAGTCAAGGGGCCTGGCGCGGCAGGCGCGTTGACCGGAACCGGGTCAAGATCGGCTACCGGAGGGCCCTGGTCGCCATGGCGGGGCCGGCCGCGGCGGGCGTAGCCGGATGGCGCTGCCCTGCCCCCGAACGCCTCCCGTTTCCCCAAACTTGCGTAGAATAGAGCAAGCTGTTACGGAGGAGAACCCATGCGAATCTTGCCGATTGCGATGACGGCGGCGCTTCTGCTGCCGCTGGCCCGGGCGACTGATCCGCCGGAGGTGAAGGAAGGTTTGTGGTCGGTGCATATGCAATTCACCGACAATCCGGGAAACAAGAAGACCGAAGGCAGTTATTCGCTGTGTCGCGACCACGCCTATGACCAGAGAGCCCGCGCCCGTGCCAAACAGATTCCCGGATGTACCGTCACCAGCGAGAATTCCGCCGGTGGAAAGTATACCGTGGAGATGCGCTGCGTGAAAATGGGCAGCACCATCGAGGGCAAATCCGTAACCACCATTTTGAGCGACACCACGGTTCACAGCGAGAGCCATTCGACGACCAACCCGCCGCTGGCCGGAGTGAGCGAGCAGACGGTGGTGATGGATCAGAAATATACCGGAAGCTGTCCCGCGGGAGCGAAACCAGGCGACCGCATCAATTCCGACGGCTCGATCATGCACCTCGGGGGAAGGTAGCCGGATCCCGGTAGAGCGTTCGCCTCGAGAGCCCCCTACGCGCGGGCGCGCAGGTTCGTAATCCCCGTCCCCCGGGCCGGCGGACCTACGGTGGCGCAGTAAACCCCGAGCCATCGTCGCGCTGTCACGGCCCTGCATCCGGAATCGCGGCACGTTAGGGACGCATTGCTTGAAAACCAGGAAAAGCTGCCGCCCGCACCTACAAGCTCAACGGCACTTCCGCGCCTGTCCCGGCGCCCGCAAAACGAACGCGATCCCCTGCGATTCGAGGAGGTCGAGCGCGTATCCGGCTCACCAGCCAATCCATACCGCGCGGATCGCTTCGGATGGCCCACACGATTTCGCTCATGGAATCCACCAGCTCGCGGGCCAACCGATCGCTTAGGATTTCCCCGCTGGCAAGCCGTCAGGGAACCGCTTGCTGACCGCCCCGCCGCTCACCACGATGCGCGCACACCCGCAATGGAAACACTGAAGGGAAAAGTCGCCGAGCAGGTGGCGATGGATGACGCCGTGCTGCCGGCCAGGGGCGAGCAGGAGATTGTGTTGTCGGCGCCGGTTTCCGCGGTGATCCGCAGAGTTACGATGGTGCCCAAAGGAATATTGGCCGCGGCCAGGTTTACATTGACCGCGCCCGTCGAGTTGATGATCACATCGGGATTCAAATAAGAACCGGCAGCCTCCGGCGGCACGGCAACTCCATTGACTTGCGTGATGCTCAACGAGGGCGTGGCCAGCGTGGAATTCGCGGGAGGGAGAAACAGAGGCCCGAGAATCGCGCCGCCGGTAGCGGTTCCCGTGAAGGCGCTGTTGTTGGTGCTGAAGCGGACGATGCCATTGGTGACCACAACGCCATTCACATTGCTGGCGCCGGAATTGGCGCTCAGGGATCCATTGCCGAGGATCGCCGGAGCTACGAGGTGAATCGCGCCTCCCGCGCCGGCCCCGCCGGGGCATCCGGCGGTAGCACCACTGGCAGTGCCGCCGGTTCCACCATTGGCGTTGATGGTTCCGGTCACGTTGATTTGCGTCGCGGACACGATTCGAATCGCGCCGCCGCCGGCGCCTCCGGTGCCACCCACATTCGCCGAGGTCGTAGTGGTGTCCCAGCCTCCGCCGCCCCCCGACCCGCCATATAGCGGTACCAGTAGAAACGAAGAATAAGTAGGCCCCGCGCCGATCTCGAAGCTCCCGTTCAAATATCCCGAGGTAATGAACGAGGCGTTGCCGCCGTAACAGCTGTAATATGCGGCCAACTCATGTTCGGGCACGGGACCGCCGCCGGGACCCGCTCCAGCCTGCGCTCCGACACCGGCTTTCGAACCCAGCCCGCCCGTATAACCGCCCGGACCCGGTTCGGGCAATACGCGGTTGGCGGCTACCTGGGAAGGCTGGGCCGTGTTCAGCGCCACCGGGCTGGCGCCGGAGAGATCCAGAATTCCGGCAATCGTCACATCGCCTGTCGCCAGCCAGGTGACCGCGGCATTGCGGAGCTTGCTGGCTCGCAGCTTGATGGTGACCCCGGCGGGGATGTTGATGGTGGTGAAGTTGAATACGTTGTCGCCCGAGGCGTCCAGGCCCAGGGCAACGGGGTCGAAATCGCCCGACACGGTCGGGCTGTATGCTCCGTCAGCGCCGGTCGAACCGGACGTGAACTGCTGGGCGGACGCCAGGAAAGCGGCGCAGCCCATCGAGAGCACCAATCGCAGGAACTGCCGGAAGAATCGCATCCTCTTTTTCTCCTTACTTCATCGCGGAACCGAGAGCGAGACTTTCGCTCCCGCTTTTACGGGCGGGAACGCCACGAGGTCAGTCCCGCTACGCATCCCAATCCAAACCGAGTCGAACCTCTCAGGAACAGGTGGAAACGCAAATGCACCATCGGTGGCGGAAATGGCTTTCATCCCCGTAAGGCCGGTCCGCAGGTATTCCGGTCCAATGACCTCCCGTCTGCTGCCGTCAGGCCGTTGCCACTCGAGCCGCAGGCTGGAAGCACCCACGGCGAGGTAGTAGATTACTTCAATGGAATGCCAGCCGCGGTCGAGCGGGACCGCGGCGTAAGCTTCCGCCGGGTCGCCGGCCGCAAAACCGGTGTCTGCCAGCGGCTTTCCATCGATGCGAATGGCCGCTCCGCTGCGGGCTGTGAGCCAGAACTTATATTCGCCGATGGTGTCCGCCCACAGCTCGCCAGAGAATCGGATGGCATAGTCCGGGCTAAGGTGGGCGCCGAATGGATCGTCACCGAAAAGCGCGTTCGGGTTGGGCTGATTCAAGGCGGTGACAAAGCCGGTGCGCACCGGCTGAAGGCCAGCGAGCGCGGGAAGCGCGGTCAGCGGCGCGGCGAAATGAAAGAACTCGCTCTTCAATCCGCCGGCGGAGAGCGTCAATTCGATGCCGGCAGTCCCTTGCGCCACGGCGCCGGTGATAGCCGCTCCGGTGTCCCCGGCTACTGAAATGTGAATCATCGGCGACACACGCTCCGCCCCACCGGCCGCGGATACATTTACCTGGAACGTCAGTTCGTCGATGCCTTCCGGAACCGTGAAGAGAGTCTCGTAGGGCGGCTCGCCGACGCTGGCGACGATCGCCTGGTTCACATAAAAGTCCACGCTTTCGCCGGCGGCGACGTTTCGCGCCTGCAAGCGAATGGTTTCTCCCGCGATAACGGTGGTTCGTCGCTCGAAAGGCAACAGTTCGGGCGGCGCGGACGAGAGCGGGGCGCCCGGCGTCCGGGTGCCCGGGCGCGGCGTGGTCCGCGCGGCTGATGCGTCGGCCGAAATCATGGCAGTGGGCGTGGCGGTGCAGCCGGAGCTGGTGTTGCACACCGAGATGCCAAGGCTTGCGGCCGCCGAGATGCCGGCATTCGCCGGATTGAAAGCTGCGTTGAGGACCGACGCATAATAGCTGACGTCGTTCTGTCCCGGCGGCAGCGGCGGGTTCGCCGCGGTATTGATTTCGGCGTTCAGCACCGAGACCTCCGCGCTCGCCTCGCTCGCGCCGGGCGGAAATGGCGGGTTCGTGGTCGTATTGAGAGCGTCGTTGAGAACCGAAGCCTCGAAGCTGGCGCTGTTCTGTCCCGGGGGAAGCTGCGGATTGATGGATGCGGTATTGAGGACCGAGGTGTAAGAACTGGCCGAATTGTTGATCGGGCCAATGGTAAAGAGAGAAGCAGGGACGATCTGGCTGGGGCCGACCGCGTTGGTCGCGGTCAAAGCGTACTGGCCCTGGGTAGTGCCGAGCACAATCGCGAGCGAGGCCGAAGTGCCTGCGTTGGAGACAACCGTCAGGCTCGCAGCGCCGTTAATATTGACTGGATCGAGGCTGCGCAGGGCAAATGCCGCTCCGGCCAGATCCTCTCCGATAACAGCGAGATTAACGGTCGCGCCCGGCGTGCCAACATTCGGGCTGACGCTGCCAATCGAGGGGACGGGAGATACTGCGACGGTGTTGGACCAGGTCGCGGTCACGCCGCCAACCGTCACGGAGACCATTCCGCCGGTCGACGTAGGCGGCACCATGACGACGAGTTTCGTGGCGCTGGCGGAAATCACGGTGGCGGCGACGCCGCCGATCATGACGATGTCGCCCGACGCGACGCTGCTGAAATTCTGCCCCAGGATGGTCATCATGGTTCCACCAATGGCATTGGAAGGCACGACGTTCAGGATGGATAGCTGGTTTGCAGGAAGGGAGCTTCGGCTGACGTTGGTGATGTTACCGGTAAGGTCGTAAGTGTACTCGATGAGGGTGCCGGTGGAATCGAGGACGCGATAAACTTCGTTGGCGTCGTCGTAGAAATAGCGATAGGAGGTGGGGGATTGGGCGAAGAGAGTTGCACACAGTCCCAGACAGGCGACGCCGCGAACCACGCGAAGCAGCAAATCGCTTGCGCTAGCGGATCGAAATTGGCTCACACTTCTCAAATGGCGGCTCCATCGAAATCAGAATCCACAGACAAGTTGGATAACGGCGTTTTTCTTTTCGCTTCTCGACCACTGTTCGAACTGCGTGGTGTATGCCGGCTGTTTCTTTTTGCTGGCCTTGTGGGTCGGTCCCGAGGGTGTGATCCCGCTAGGGAGCGGATCTTCGCTTGGGGGCAACCCCGATCCGGCAACGCAGGTACAATTCCCAAGCGGGATTCGAACGTGGAGCCAATCCCCAATGGTGGGCGGCTCTCCCACGGTTTTCTCGGGAACATTGGGCACGAATTGGTTTGAATCGGGCGGAGTGGAATCAATTGGAAGAGTAGTGTCCCATCCGCTTCCCCCGTTTGCGGGTTGTCCATAATCGTAGATGGAAGTATGGTTCTGGCTTCCGTTGAGATCGTAGTTGACCGGTATCGATAAGTATTGGGACGATTGGCCCGCCGGGTCCAAGCCCGTGGGGTCGGTTCGGGCCAGAGGATTGTTGAGGGCGTAACGGTAGAGATTGGCATCTCCGGCCCCGAAACCTGACGGGTCCTCGCTCAGAAACCGCCGGGTGAGAGTGTCATAGTAGCGCCGGCGGAAATAGAGTACGTTACCGCTCACCGGTACGCGTCCGGTAAACGCAAATGGGTACGCAGCCGGGGTTGCGCCGGTGGTTTGGCCGTAAGGCTCATAGTCCAGCTTCGAACTCAAGGAGCCTCCGCCATCGGCCACCGCGGCGGTGCTTCCGAGCGAGTCGCCCAGACCAAACCTTGCATTGTTGTTGGCGTCAATGGTTGCGAAGTGGGAATCAATCGACCTTCCCGAAAGAACGGCCGAGGGGAGCCCGGCGTTGTCGGTCAGGGAAGCCACGTTCGTGAGGTCGTCCACCACGAACTGCGCCGAGGGCACTCCCGCGGATTCGACCTCAGTCAAATTGCCAGCGAAATCATACCGAAAGGAGGTTACGCCGCCTTGCGCATTCTGAATGGATGCCAGGCGATTGCGGGAATCCCACTCATAGGTGAGTGTGCCCGACGCGCCGGTCTCGGTGATCCGATTGCCGTTAGCGTCGCTCGTGTAAGTGGTCTGACCGTTGCTGAGCAGTTCGTTCGCCTGGTCTACGGTCCCGGAAGCGGCCTGGGTGATGAGCGGTTGGCCGATATCGTTAGTTCCACCCTCAATGTTACCGCCGGCATCGTAACTGTACGTTTGGGTATTCAGAACAGCCGCGGCCTTCGAATGAGTCAGCGACAGGAGGCGGCCCAAAGGATCGAATGTGTACTTGGTGCTCAGCCCATTCGTGCGCGATACCGACGAGGGCAGCCGCCGCCCATCGTAGGTATAAGTGACGCCCGCGCCCGCCATGGCAGCGCCGAGCATATCTCCGGCGGAGTCATACGAGTATGTGACGGTATTCTGGCCGGCGACCTGGCGCGTGAGTACGCGGCGGAGGGCGTCGCGGGTATAAACCAGCGATCCCGCCGGCTCGCTCTGCGATATCAGGCTTCCATTCGCATCGTAACCGAATGTGAACATGCCTCCCGCCGAGTCATTCACCGACAACAACCGGCTGTACGGATCGTACGACCTTGTCACTACCGATCCATCTTGATACGTCTCGCGCACAAGTCGATCGAGGGAATCGTATTGATATGTGCTGACCTGTCCCCTGCGATCTGTATATTGGGACAAGTTTCCGTTCAGATCGTACTGAAAAGCCTCTGCCGTTCCGAGCGGCGAGGTACGGCTTTTGAGCCGGCTCAGGGAATCGTACGTAAACTGCGTCGTATTTCCGCGGGCGTCGGTAAGAGTGAGGAGATTGCTTACGGGATCATAGCCGAACTGGGTAGTGGCGCCGCGCGGATCGCGAATCGAAACCACGCGGTCGAGCGGGTCAAAGGCGACCTTGGTGAGCCGCAGAAGGGGATCGGTGGAGGACGTGGGCCTGGAAACGGCGTCGAAGTCCGTGGTGCTGACGTTTCCGAGCGCATCCGTCACCGATACCGGGTTGGCAGAGGTGTCGTAGGCGAACGACGTGTGGTTGCCCAAAGCGTCCGTCGCCTGGACAACCAATCCACTGGAAGTGTAGGCAAAGTTGGTGGCGTTTCCGTTTGGATCGGTGTAGGTAACCAGGTCGCCGGCGGCATCGTAGGCGAACGCCGACTTGCCGCCGAGAGGGTCGGTTATCGAAGTGATCTGATTGAACACCGGCTCGTACGTGAAGCTGGTCACGTTGCCGAGGGCGTCGGCTGCGGTCAGCATGTTACCGCCGGCATCGTAGGTGTAACTGACACTTCCCCGCCCCGGAGGGCCACAAACGTCGCATTGTGCCGGGCCGGAGATCTGCATCACGAGATTGGTCCCCGGCGCCAGTGTGAAACTCTTCGTCTGACCGAGCGGGTCGGTTACGTCGGTCAACAATCCCTGGATATTGAAGCGGTAAGTGGTCTGATTACCGAGCGCGTCCGTCACTACCGTGGCGATCACGGGACTGGTCGCCACCAGCGAATTGGCGACCGTATAAGCGAACTGCAAGACGCCGCCATCGGGCGCGACCTGCTGGGCGACTCGTCCGTTGGCGTCGAAAGTGTCTTGAAACATGGTGATCCCGCGCGGATCGACCATGCTGGTCATGCGGTTCTGAGAGTCGTATTGATACTTGGTGACGCCGCCGTTGGCGTCTGTCATGGTTGCCAGCGTGCCGGAAGCGTTATATGTGTAGGTGACCTTGCGGCCGATCGGATCGGTTACCGAAACGACGTGGGCGCTGGAATCATAGGTCAGATTGAACGACCTGCCGACGGCATCGGTGATTTGCGCGATGCGCGGAGGGTTGATCTGCGCGGGGGTCAAAGTAATGGCGTTGCCGTTCCGGTCCGTGATGGAGGTAAGGAGATAGAGGCCTCTGAAGTCGGTGAACTGAAAGGTGGTTCCCTCCCGGAAGCGCAGATTGGTGGCCGAGGCAGTAGTTGTCATCACCGCGCCTTGAAGCCAGGGAGTCGAGGAGTTGATGAGCGTCCCATTGGTTTGCCGGCTGAAGAGGTACTGATTGCCGTCTGGGCGGATCAGATTGATGGCTTGAGTGGTGTTGGGCGATGCGGCACTCAGGTCCCAGGCGTATCCGAGTTCGTCGCCCAGGCCGAAGGAACCATTGTTGCTCGAAAGGGTTCGATAGACGCGTTGGATGGCGATGCCGCCGAGCGATCCTTGAATCGAGAGGTCGGTCGTGGACACGACCTGAAGTCCCGAAGAAAGATCCACGGGATCGCCGAAAATGGCGGAAAGGAACGCGCAGGTAAGGCACGGATTCGTCTGATTCTTAGGCGGCGGCATCTGCCCGTGCCAGTCGAAATGCACCAGCCCGTATAAATGGCCGGGATGCATCGGGTCGGCATCGGGGACGATTTGCGTGCCGTCGGCCGAGACGGCTCCCGTACCGTAGGGCACCATCGTGCCATGGGTCGGGTCGAGGGTCATCAGGGGCATGTCCTCGCCCGGCGGCTCGTTGGTGACGTTCGGAAACGACACGGCTACCGGTTGATTGGCCACGGTATTCGCGGGCTGAAACGCCACGATGAACACACGGACCATCGTCGGCACATTTGGCTTGAGGTCCGGAAGGCGATCGACCGGGACCTGCACGGCGGCCAGTGGGAACGGATTGGGCTGGGTTCCATCCGCCATGGTGAACGTCGTGCCGGCGTAGACCGTCAGGCTCAGACCGGGGATAGTGGTGAAAGCGTAACTCTGATTGGCGGCGGCGTTCTGCTGGACCATGAAGGTTTCGACGTTATCGATGCGCGGCAGATGCACGAGCACCGGCGAGACGGTCACCTGGCCGCTGGCCAGCGTAAAAACCAGATTGACTCCCGCGTACTTGCCGGGCGGATTGGTAGCGGTGGTGCCGTCGAAGCCGATTAGTTGCGGTCCGGTGCAGGACAGGGGCAGATTGGTGATGGCGAAGTTCCCCGCCGCGTCGCTGACCGCCGAAAAGCCCGTGCAACCGGTGGAGTTGCCATTGCCGTCGAGCCCCAGGGTCCTGATGGTGACTCCGGCGAGTGGGGTTTGCGGAGGATCGGCCACTACGGTGCGGCCTGACAGCGATGTGGTAGGTGCGGCAATCGCGAGCGACACAGGCGCAGCTTGCGAGACCGGAATTCCGCCGACCATGGCGGATGCCGCGAGCGAGAGCGTGGCCGTTCCCGTGGGCTGATTGGCAGGCGCGGTCAGGGTGAGAACCGACGTCTGCCCGGGCGCGATGGATGCGGGCGCAAAGGCGGACGTGACTCCCGCGGGGAGGCCGGTGACATTGAGCTGCGCGAGTTGATTGAATCCGTCGCTGGTGCTCAGTTGGAGGGCATACGCCACGGTTTGGCCTTGAATCAGCGTGACGGATGCCGGGGAGGCCGTGAGGGTGAAAGTGTTCGCCGCTGTCACCGTGAAAGAAGAACCCGTAAATGCGCTGGCGGGGCCGTTGGAGACCGTGATGATGCCCGATGCCGCGCCGCTGGCGATTATGAAGGACAGAGTAGTGGGCGTCATGCTGGAAAGAGGCAGCGAAATCGTGCCACCGCCCTGTTGAGGCAGGAAAACCTGCGGAGCTACGCCGAAATTGCCGCCAGTGACGGTCACGACGGTACCGGCCGGCCCGGATTTCGGGTTGAAATCGGTAACGGCCGGCGGCCCGGTAACCAGATCGGCCGCGCATCCCAGATTGAGGGCGGCGTTAATTACCGTCTGCACGTCGGCGACGGTTGCCGAGACGCCGTTCACCAGTAAGTTGGCGGGCGGCGCGACGCCGAGAGCTTCATTGACCATCGACTGCACGTCGACAATGCCGGTAACACCCTGGTTATCGATGTCGCACCGGGACGCAGTTGGCGCGGCCCAAGCCGCCATTCGAGCGGTGAGCATTGCCAGAGATAGGAATATCAGGCGGTGCGTGCGGCGCATGCGATGAGATTTGCCCCCCCATCTGTAAATAGCGAGTGAATCCTGATCGCGATGCCCTCGGATGGCGCGTGAAACCGTACCAAAACTCACAATTTGCTTCCGAGTGATTATATTCCTTGACACGCATATGCGTTTATACGTATATTCAAAGGGTGGAAACGGTGTTCGGAGCGAAACCGGCACCCAGGCAAGGAAAGTACAAGAGAGGACGGCGCGGACTCAAAACCGCGCGACGATAAAAGGAGAAACAAAATGAAAATCAAATTGACCAGCGTATATGTGGACGACCAGGAAAAAGCCCTGCACTTCTATACCGACGTGCTGGGATTCGCCAAAAAAGGCGATTTCAGCCAGGGGCCCTACCGGTGGCTGACCGTGGCGTCGGCCGAGGAACCAAACGGCACCGAACTGCAACTGGCGCTCAACGACAACCCCGCGGCCAAGGCGTATCAGCAAGCCAGGTTTCAGCAGGGCCAGCCGGCGGCCAACTTTTTCACCGACGATATCAAAAGCGAATACGAGGGGATCAAGGGCCGCGGCGGCGAGTTCACCATGGCCCCCACCGACGTCACCGGCGCAACCATTGCGATGGTCAAGGATACCTGCGGGAATCTCATTCAAATCACGCAACTGGCGCGCTGGTCACACTGATCACGAGTACCACTCCCTGGCGGTCTCGGCCACTCAATGTGGAGAACCGGGACCGCGGGGGACAAACAGGAGGGAATTTTGTCCCAGGAATATATAACCATCCGCGGCGCCCGGGAGAACAACCTGAAAAACGTTTCCCTGCGCATTCCGAAGCGCAAAATCACGCTCTTCACGGGCGTATCCGGGTCGGGCAAGTCGTCGATTGTTTTCGACACGATAGCCGCCGAAGCGCGCCGCCAGTTGAATGAGACCTTCAGTACGTTCGTGCGCAATTTCCTGCCGCGGTACGCGCAACCGGACGCGGACGCCATCGAAAATCTAAGCATGGCCATCGTGGTCGACCAGAAACATCTGGGCGGCGGCTCCAAATCCACGGTGGGGACCATCACCGATATATTCTCGGTGTTGCGCCTGATGTTCTCGCGCATCGGGCAGCCGTTCGCCGGCTATCCCAATGCGTTTTCGTTCAACGATCCGCAAGGCATGTGCCCGGAGTGCAACGGACTGGGGCGCAAGATCGGGGTCGATCTGGAGAAGTTTCTGGACACCTCCAAATCCCTCAGGAGCGGGGCGATCTTGTTCCCGGAGTATGCCGTGGATAGTTGGGGATGGAATATTCTGACGCAATCGGGATTGTTCGATCTCAACAAGAAACTGGACGACTACAGCCACGAAGAGATGGAATTGCTGCTTCACGGAAAACCTTATAAGGTCAAGGTAAAGATGGGCGGCAAAGCGATCAATATCTCCATGGAAGGCATTGTCGACCGGTTCGCGCACAAGTACATCACGCGAGACCTGAAAGCTATGTCCGCGCGCACACAAAAGTCGGTGGCGCCTTACATGACTTATGGGCCGTGTACCCTTTGTAAAGGCGCGCGGCTCAATCCGGCGGCGCTGGCTTGCAGGATCAACGGTTATAACATCGCTCAAATGGCGGCGATGGAAGTGGATGAACTGATCGAAGTAATCCGAAAGATCCAGGATCCCGTGGCCGCGCCAATGGTCGACTCGCTCGTCGATCGACTCCGCCACATGATCAATATCGGCCTGGAATACCTGAGCTTGAGCCGCGAAACCGATACGCTTTCGGGCGGAGAATCGCAGCGTATCAAGATGGTCAAACACCTGAGCAGCAGCCTCGTGGACGTACTGTACGTCTTCGACGAACCCAGTATCGGAATGCACCCGCGCGACGTCCACCGCTTGAATGAGCTTCTGCAAAAGCTGCGCGACAAAGGCAACACAGTGATTGTGGTGGAACACGACCCCGACGTCATCAAAGTGGCGGACCACGTGGTGGATCTCGGGCCGCACGCCGGAACCCGCGGAGGGACAGTGGTTTTCGAAGGCAGTTACACCGATCTGTTGAAAGCCGATACCCTGACGGGCCGGCACCTGAAAGAAGCGCTTCCGATTAAATCCGGGTTCCGCGCCGCGAAAGGCAAACTGCCCATTACAAAAGCGAAGGCCAATAATCTCCAGAACGTCAGCGTCGTCATACCGAAGGGCGTCCTGACTGTGGTGACCGGGGTGGCCGGGTCCGGCAAAAGCTCGCTCATCCATCAGAGTTTTCTGCGGCAGCATCCGGACGCCATCGTGATCGATCAAACCCCGGTGGGGGTTTCGAGCCGGTCGAACCCGGCAACCTATACGGGAATCCTGGACGAAGTCCGCAAGCTTTTTGCCAAGGTCAACAAGGTGAACCCGGCGCTGTTCAGTTTCAACTCGAAAGGCGCGTGCGAGAATTGCCAGGGGTTGGGCGTCATTTACACGGAATTGGCATACCTGGACGAGGTCAAATCGCCGTGCGAAATCTGCGGCGGCAAGCGCTTTAAAGATGAAGTGCTGGCTTACCGGTTCCACGGTAAATCGATCTCCGACGTTTTGAACATGCCGGTTCGCGAAGCGCTGGAATTCTTCGAGGCCAAACATGTAGGAAACGAGGTAATGCGCAAATTGCAAGCCTTGAGCGACGTCGGGCTCGACTACCTGACACTGGGGCAGCCTCTGAGTACCTTATCGGGCGGCGAATGCCAGCGCCTCAAGCTCGCCGGCGAACTGCACAAGAAAGGCAGCGTGTACGTGATGGACGAGCCCACCACCGGGCTGCATATGTCGGATATCGGCCATCTGCTGGCGATTATCAACCGGCTGGTGGATGCCGGGAATACCGTGATCGTGATCGAGCACAACCTGGCGATTGTGAAGAATGCCGATTGGATCGTCGATATGGGTCCGGAGGGCGGCAACAAGGGCGGGCGGGTGATGTTCGAGGGAACGCCGCGGCAATTGCTGGAATGCCAGCAATCGCTGACCAGCGGGTATTTGCGGAATTAGGGCACAAGTTACTCGTCTGCCGAGGGCCCATACAATGCCGGCACGGGAACGTCATGCAGACGCAGGTAAACCGTGAGTTGCGCGCGATGATGAATGGAATGATTCAAAACCGAGCTTCGCAGCACCGCGAGCCGCGGTAACTGGAACACCACCAGGCCGTTCGACAGGAGCGTCCATGGCGCCGTCCACGCAGCGTCTTCAGTCGTTGCCATTGCCGCCTTGGCAGCGGCAAGGTTGCGGTCGAACGCTGCCAAAATTTCAGCCCGCGATCCTAATTGGAGCGGCGGCAGCGCCGCGCCCGCGGGCCGCATGTCGAACGATTCCGATGCGAGCACGCGCGAGGCGAACCCGGCCAGTTCGACCAGATGCACCCCCAGGCGGCCCATGGCGGCAGACCGCGGGTGCGGGCGCCAGTCCAGCTTGTCCTCCGGAATGCGCTCGATGGCTTTGCGCGTCCCGGCCATTTCGTGCGTGAATTCGGGCAGGAGTTGGGAACTGATGGGCGGCATGGCGAATCCTCAGGCCGGCTTTCTCGCGGTGGCCAGCCAATGCGGCATCGGCGGCGGTACGGGGCGGCAGGCGAAATCGACGAAACCCGCTTCTTCCATCCACGATCGCAGGTCCGCATCCGAAAAGACCCAGCCGTTTTGCGTAGTCAACGCCATGTTCACCGCGAACAGCGCGGAAAAGCGGGGCTCGGTGCGGGTGGCGTCGGTCATCATGTCGAGCACCTGCACCAGGCCACCCGGCTGGAGGGCGTCGTACGCCTTGCGCATCAGCTTGCGAATGTTCTCCGGCGATTCCTGGTGCAGCATGCCGAAGAAGTTCACCACGTCCACGTCCGCTGGGAACGGCGTGTCGTGATAACTTCCGGGGAGCGTCTCCACGCGCGACGACATGCCCTGCCGGGCGATCAGTTCCGCGGCGATGGCCGCTACCGGCGGCAGGTCGAGCACCTTGCAATGGATTTCGGGGTGCGCTTGCGCGATCAGCACAGACCATGTGCCGGGCCCGCCCCCAACGTCGAGCAGGCGCCGGCGGCCTTTCAAATCGAGCATGGGAACGATGGCGCGGCCGATGCCCAGCGTGCGGCCGTGCATGGAGAGCACAAACGTGCGGGTGCGCTGCGCGTCTTCGCCGAGGTGCAGTTCGGGCCGTTCCACGGGTTTACCGCTGCGGGCGAAATCGGCCAGCCGTCCCCAGGCGGGGTAGACATCGCGGTTGTAGCGGATGGCGGACGACAGATCGCCCGGACCGCCCGGAACCAGAAACATCGCCGATGCGGGCGTATTGGAATACAGGCCCTGCGGCGATTTATCCAACAACGAGAGGGTGACGCAGCCATCCAGCAGGATGCGCGCGGCGCGGCCATCCAGCTTCAATTCATCCGCCAGTTGCGGCGCGGTTTTCGCTCCCGCCGACAAGGCTCCGAATATGCCGAGGTCGGAAGCCGTGAACAGAATGGCCGACCCGTAGAAAGCGCTGCTCAATTCGACAATTTGATTGGGATCCGGTCTCATATTTCCTTTGTCAGGTGGTTCAGGATCAGGTTGCAAATCGCGCCGGCGGGAAGCGAGTCTGCGTCCAGCAGCCCGATTTCGGACGTAACGCACAACGGCCCTTCGGCGCGCGAGGCCGGCGGGCGCCCGTGCGAACCCTTCACCAGCGACGCGTCCAGCGGAATCACATCCATCAGGTAACGGAAGCCGAGCAGCTTTTTCGCCAGTTTGAGCCCCACGGTCACCTTCGGCGCGGGAAGACGCGGATCGAGGAACAGTTCCACGGGATCATAGCCGGGCTTCCGGTGGATATCCACCGTGCGGGCAAAATCGGGGGCGCGCCGGTCGTCCAGCCAGTAGTAATAAGTAAACCATGCGCCGCGGGCGGCAATGGCAATCAACTCTCCCGAGCGCGGATGGCCGAGCCGCTGCTCTTTCTTGCCGGCCTCGTCCAGCACGGCATCCACACCGGGCAGCGACTCGACCAGGCTGCGAACGCGGCCGGCTTGCGCGGGGTCGTTCAAGTAGATATGCGCGATCTGGTGGTCCGCCACGGCGAACGCCGCGCTGGCGCCGGCATCGAGCAACTCCCTGCCGAGTTCCTCGCGCACCCGCAGCAGTCCCTTTTCGCGCAGCAGGCGATTGATGTGGATGGGCAAAGAGACCGGCTCGATGCCGTATTCCGAAATCAGCAGGACACGCGCGCCGCGGGCCTCATAATGGCCCCGAAGTTTCTCGAATTGGCTGTCGATCTCGCCGAGATCGCGCGCCAGGCGCGGATCGCCGGGCCCGAGGCGCTGAAGGTTGTAGTCGAGGTGCGGCAGGTAAATCAGCGTAAGGGTTGGGTCGTGCTTTTCGTCTACATAGAGCGCCGCATTAGCGATCCATTGGCTCGATTCGATGGAGGCAGCCGGGCCCCAGAAGTGGAACAGCGGAAACTGCCCGAAGCGCGCCTGCAATTCGCCCCGCAGCCCCCCGGGCTCGGAGTAAACATCCGGAATTTTCCGGCCGTCGGCTGGGTACATCGGGCGCGGAGTCACGGAGTAATCGGCGGTGGAGTACATGTTGTACCAGCCGAAGAGATTGGCGCAGGTGAATTTAGAATCGCGCGCGCGCGCCATGTCCCAGACTTTGGGCGCTTCCACCAGCTTGTTCGATTGCCGCCAGAATCGTACCTCGCATTCATCGCGGAAATACCAGCCGTTGGCCACGATGCCGTGCCGGTCGGGATAGACCCCCGTAAAGTAAGTGGCCTGCGCGCTGCAGGTCACCGCCGGAATCACGGGTTCGATGGCCGCCATCCTCCCGCGGCGCTGGAATTCGGCGAGCGCCGGCGTGCTCGCGCCAATCAGCGAAGGCGTGAGCCCGACCACGTTTATGACGACGGTTTTGCGCACAATTCGTCCAGGACCCAGGCGTACTCGCGGCTGATGGAATCGCCCAAACCAAAACGCAGGTTCGCGGGCAGCACGCTCCAGGTATAGGTCTCGATTTCAAAATGGGTAGCTGCCGGATTCGCCTGAAAAGTGCGGCGGATAGCCTCGCGGGTGGAACCGAGGCCGCCGAAATCGGGCGCGAACAGCGGCACGTGGAAATGGATGCGCCACTCGATGGCTTCGCGGTCGAGCGGCCGCGCGAGGGCTTCGGGAAGATCGCGGTAGCGCCGCAAACTGCCGTCGCGCCGCTGCTCCACCACCTGATGCAGATAGACGGCATCGTTCATTTCCCGCAGGCGAGCCAACGACCCGGCGCCGGGCGCGCCGGCCTCGAGCGGCACGGCGAGCGCGGAACTGACCTGCACGCGTCCCAGTTTCACGCCCGCCGCGGCGAATGCGCCCAGCGTGGTGGCCGGATCTTCGAACTGCACCGCGAAATGGCAGGTATCGTAGCAGACGCGCACGTGCTCGCGGAGCAGCGAACACGCCTCCTCGAGCGGGCAACCCAAGCCTTCCGCCAGCACCGGCGCGCCCCAATCCGGCAGACGCTCTGTAAAGAAGGCCACCGTCTCGCCGGTGGTCTCCAGCAGACCGTCCGGCTCGGGCTCGATATCCAGGTGAATCATCCGGCCGCTCTCGCGGCGCGCGAGAACCAGTTGCCGGCATACTTCCGCAACGTTGCGGACGATCGCCCGGACATCGTTGTCCCTGCCGTCGATCCACGGCTTATAGGACAGCGGGACGGTGGAGACGCCGCCATCGCTACCCTCCGGAAGGAGTGCCGAAAGGATGGCGATCAGGTCGAGCGTGTAGTTGAGGCGCTCCGGCGTTCGCCAATCGGGCGCGAAGACCTGCGCCTTCACCGGCTCTCCCGAAAAATGGCCGTACGGATAGCCGTTGATCAATGCCACGTAGAGGCCGTTGGCGGTCAGAAAATCGCGGAACTCGCGCAGGCAATCGCCGGAGAGGAGTTGGCGCGCTTCCGCCGCCGACAGCCGGAGTCCGAGGCCGAAAGGCGCGTCCGGCGCGAAGCGCGACTTCAACGCCGGAGCGTATTGCGCCAGGTTGGCCCTTACTTCGGGCCAGCCGTTGGCGGGATGAATGTTGGTGCAGTACGTCAGCTGATGCTTGCCGCCATCCCAATACATGACAAAGTCAGGCCACCAGCGCCGATTGCTCTTCGGGCACCGGCGACTGGAAATGGGGCGACTGGGAGAGGAAAGATATGGGGTTTTCGAACACGATGCGGCGGATGGTCTGCGGTGTGTGTCCGCGGCGGCGCATTTCCATCATGAATTGCGGAACCGCCAGCGGCACGCTGGGACCCCAATCGCAGGCCGAGTTCACGCACACGCGATCCGGCCCATAGCGCTCGACTATATCGACCGCGCGCGCGAGCGAGACTTTGGTGTTGGGATACAGAGTGAGGCCCGTATAGAAGCCTTCGCTCAGAATCATGCCGGCCGTGTGCTCTTCGGCGTGGTCGATGAGAACCCGGGAGGGCTGGAGGCGCGGAAACCGGAGCAGGCTCTCGATGGTCACCTTCGTGCCCTTGTGTTTATCTTCCAGGTGGGGTGTATGAATCAGGATGAGCTGCTGGTGCTCCAGCGCGAGCTCCGTATGGTCGAGGAAGGTATCCACCTCGTTGCGCGTCACGCGGTTCATTCCGATCTCGCCGATGCCCAGCACGTTGGGGCGATCCAGGAATTTCGGAATGCGGCGCACCACTTCGCGGGCGAGTGTCCGGTCTTCGCCTTCCTTCGGGTTCAGGCAGAGCCAGGTATAGTGGCGGATGCCGTATTGGGCGGCGCGCGCGGGTTCGAATTCGGTGAGCTGGCGGAAGTAATCCTCGAAGCTGTCGGCCGACTTCCGGTCCCAGCCGGCCCAGAAAGCCGGTTCGGTCAGGCACGCGCAGCCGGCCATGGCCATGTGCTGGTAGTCGTCGGTGGTGCGCGAAATCATGTGGGCGTGGGTCTCGATATATTGCATCAGAATGCCTCCCCCTCCGGCTTGTACGCGCCAAAAGCACCCTTGCGGTCCAGCCGTTCGCGAAGCTCCGTGGTCCGGTCGCTCAACAGCATTTGAACGCGCTCGATGCGGCCCGGTTCCTCGCTGAGAAGTTCGCGCAGGCCCTGGCGGAAAGCGCGCATGCGGAAATCGTCTGCCTGCCGGTCCTCGTTCGAGCGATCCAGACGATCCAGAAAGGCTGCAATGTCCAGCAGCCGGGTGCGGTTCTCGATGAAGTATTCATCCACGAGCTGCCGCGTGTTCATAGGACACTTGACACTCATTGATTCCTCGCTTCCACGGGATTGCAGCGCGAATCGCGCACGGCCTCATGGAGAAGCCGCGCGCTCTCCAGCAGCAATTCGTTCGACATTTCGTTGACTTCCACGGCCTCGCCAATGCGCTTTAGCAGCATTACCGTCAGCGGGCCGCCCAAATGTTCCCGGAATTCCTTCAAGCCGCTCAACAGCGATCGCGGATTGTCGCGGTCCGGGAGCAGGCTCCCTTCCGGCAGCGACAGATCGAAACCGAGCGCGGTGAGCAGCCCGATGGTCCGCCGCCAGCCGGTTTCGTCGAGCAGGCCGGCCAAATAGGAATAGGTAGTGTCGAGAGCGATCCCGATGGCTACCGCTTCCCCGTGGCGCAATTCGTAGTTCGTCAGTTGTTCCAGCTTGTGTGCCGCCCAATGGCCGAAATCGAGCGGGCGAGACGAGCCCGTCTCAAACGGATCGCCGCTCGATTGAATGTGGCGCACGTGCATGCCGGCGCAATGGGCGATCAGCCGTTGCATGGGCCGCATGTCGCGCGCCGCCAGCGCCGCAGCCTCGTTCTCCAGAAAATCGAAGAAGGTGGCATCCTTGATCAACGCCACTTTCACAGCCTCCGCGGTGCCGGCGCGCCAATCGCGAGCGTGGAGCGTGGTCAGAAATTCGAAATCGTTGATGACGGCGTGCGGCGGGGCGAACGCTCCCAGGAAGTTCTTCCGGCCAAAGGCGTTGATACCGTTCTTGACCCCTACTCCCGAATCGTTCTGCGAGAGCACGGTGGTTGGCAGGCGGATGAGGCGAACGCCGCGATGCGCCGTGGCCGCCGCATAACCGGCCATGTCCAGAACCGCGCCGCCTCCCACCGCCATCAGGTAGGAGTGGCGGCAGATCGCAAACTCAAAGATGGCGGCGTGGAGCGCGTCCACATATTGGTGCGTATTCTTGACGCGCTCCCCCCCGGGCACGACGATGGGCGGGGCAGCGAGCTGCAGTTCCTGGTCCCGGCAATGCTCTTCGATCCGCCCCGCGAGCGAAGGATGGGCTTCTGCCACGCCGCTATCGATCACGCACAACATCCGGTACGTGCGGTCGGCCAGGGATGCCAGCAGCGGATTTCCGGCGCGGAACAAGTCCGACGTGAAATGGACATCGTACCCGAAAGGGACCGAAATGCGCTGGCGAATGGATTCCATAATCACTCGACCGGAAACAACCGTGCCAGATGCGAGGCGACAACCACCAGTGCCACCATTCCGAGAGCATACCAGAGGCCCTGCCACGCCGCCGCGATCGAGGCGTCGAGGAAGACGAGCGAAATTACCCCGGCTCTCACCGCTGCGCGAATCCGCGAACCGTCGGGATTCGCGCAAGCCCGGTAAAATGCCGGTCCCACCCGCCACGCGAGAAGCGCAAGCAGGACGCACACCGAAGCGATGCGCATGCCCGAGGAGGCGCCCATAACGAGCGCGCCCAACGATGCCGCCAGCAACAAGCCGGCGGAAAAACCGGCCCGCAAGCGGCTTCCGCCGTGCACTTCGCCCGCGCTCAACAGCGTGACTCCCGCGATGTACGCCAAAGGAATGGCCGCCACGTACCAGCGTGCAGCCAGGGCACCTCCGTTCGCCGAAACTCCCAACAGCAGGTCGAGCCCGCGGCAGCTTCCCATGGCTAGCGGTCCGGCCAGAGGAATGTGCTTGAAAACTGCATCGTACGCTAAGGCCAGCGATGCCAGCGCCCCGGCGATCGCGCCGCTCACCGGCGCCGCGCGGAAGCCGCACGCCACTCCAGCGAGCAGCAGCGCCATTCCCAGAAATGCCGCGCTGCGCGCGCCGGCCCTGCCGCTAGGGATGGGTCGCTCGGGCCGCTCGGCGGCATCCAGGCGGCGATCGAAAAAGTCGTTCATGGTGACGCCGCCGGCATAGAGGGCCATCCCCGCAGCCAGGAGCCAGGGCAATTTTTCCAGCCCGGCGAGTCCCGCCACGGCGAATCCGGCCAGAACGTCGCCCAGCGCCGTGACGGTATTGGCGGGACGCATCATTTCAAAATGCGCGCGCAGGCTGACGCCAGCCGATGCCGCATTGGCGCTAGTTCCGGTGGATTGCATGGCTCAACGCCGCGTGGTTCGATCCTGGCCCGCTCTCCGGCTGTAGTCCGGACCCGGGAGCCAGCCCGAACGCCACGTCGAAATCCACTTCCAGCAGCATGTAGGAGCATCCCGGGCATATCAGCCACCCGGGAACGGGGAATCGATGCGCCGCGCGCAGTTGGTACACCTCGGCTTCGAGTTGCAAATACAGTTCGGAGGAAATTCCGTCCTTCGGACCGTAGACGGTTCCTTCCACCGGCCACAGCGGCGAATAGAGAGGCATGATGCCGCGGGAAAGCAGGAACTCGGCGCCTTCGCGGATGCTGGCGAGCATCGCGTCTTCGCTCATGCCGGGCGCGGGAGGACGCATTTCCAGACCCGCGACAAAAGCCGACGCGACGTTGCCGTGGCCGAAAACCTCCACGGCATCCACCAGCCCTTGAATCCAGCGGTCGCGGCCGATGTACTTGGCTTTCCCGGGGCAGGCTGCCTCGAACGTAGCCGCGTCCCAGGTCTCCAGGTTGTAGCAGCAGCTATCCGCGCCCGCGTCACGGTACCGCCGGGAACCGGCGAGATCCACCGCGCCCGAGCCGGCCGTCACGCGCAGTCTGTCGCCCACGCACTTGCGGGCGATCTCAATCACTGGCAGAAACCGTTCTGCCTCGTCTTCCACCGATAACGCCGATCCGCCGACAATATATACGTGGCGTGCCTCGCCAGTGCCGGCGGCATAAGTCATCACCTCTTTGAAGCGGTCGAGCGCCTTGGCGGCCGGCCGGACGACTCCCGGGATTTGGCCCAGGGCCTGCGTGCGCGGGCTGAAGCGTCCGTACCCGCAGAACGAGCAGCCCGATTTCGTCAGGAAGTACTCGCATCCCGGCGTCAGGTTCACCACCAGCATGTCACCGAGTTGCTCCACCCCGGCATCCATGTAGCTGGCGCCATCGGTGGTGCGGAACGATTGCCAGGAATGCGCGCGCACGAACTCCACAGCGCACAATTGCCTGCCCCCGTCCCAAAGCGCGAAGCCCGAACCGTCGCGGCGCACTTCGAAAGCGCCGGCATCGTGTACCCGCACCCGGGCCACCGCCTTTCCCAACTGAAACAGGTAGGGCACCGGGAGGAACTTTCCGGAGCCGCCGGTTTCGACCTTGCGATACGGCCAATATCCCGGAGCGGCGCCTTCCGCCACGGCTTCGCTGAGTTCCGGTGTGTACTTCACTCCGCGGAACAACAGTTCGGATTTCCAGACGATGGGATCGGGAAGCGGTGTGCGGAGCATGGTTAAATCTTTCAGTCGCGAACTTAGATGGTGACGCAGACAGGGGCTTTTCTCTGGAGAGCTTCTCCCGGTCCACCCCTGCTCGATTCGCACGATTATAGCGAATGGCTGTGGGGAAGCACAACCGCGGTGCCTGGTGTGCCTTGTCTAAATCCCTGAAGTGACCGTAAGATACCCGCCGCGGCGCGCATGACGAAGGGCAGGCAATCCTGGCCGATGCCGCAGGTTTTTGGGGGCGTCATTTTCGAGTCGGATGCACGACTCCCATACTCGCGATGAAGTCTTAGGCCTCCACGGCAACGCCAGAACATCGGAACGGATGGGCGCGCTGGAAACCAGCGTATTTTCGGAGTACTGGCTCCTCCTCGGAACATGATAATCGTGTGCAAATGGTTTCCCGGTTCCTGGTTCTCATGGCCGCCATCTTCGCGCTGGCGGCATCCCTGGCGGCGCAATCTCCCAGCATTACGGTCAATTCGGTATCCATTGATGTCAACCCCTCCGGGACCGATAGCTATTCGTTGCAAGGCACCTTCAGCGGGCTCGCCACCAGCGATTCGTCCTACGTCAATTTCGCGGTGGGCAACTTCATCGCCAACTTCCCGATCAGCGCTTTTACCGTCCAGCCGGGGGGCAACATCTGGACCTACCAGGATGCTACCGGCCAGGCGCCGGGATGGCTTTCCAGTCTGACCCTCAACTGGACCGCCCAGACGTTTTCCGCCCAGGCGAAAGGGATCGTGCTGGCCGGCCTCACCAATCCGTTCGCAGTGCAACTCGGCGCCGCCAATACCGGCCTCTGTACCATGGTGCGCGTCCAGCAATCGAGCCCCGGTAATTATCAGCTCAATTCCAGCGACCCCGCCGGTATGACGTGTGAGCTCTCCAACGCTCCCACCGCGACTCCCAAAGTGGTCATGGCCGGTACCGCTACTAACGTGACCGTCGAACTCAGCCCGCAACAATTCACCGCCAACGACACCCTTGCCGATGTCCAGCTTTTCCAGGCCGACGACAACGCGCAGCCGCAAGGCGCGGCACTCTGCACCCTCAAACCGGCGTCCAATGGAGACGATTCCTGCGTGATCTCCATCAATCAGGCCTCCGCCGGCACAATCCCGATGGTCATCCAGGCGACCGCCGGCGGGGCCACCGTTCTCTCTCCCGGATTTGCCGTGCAGGTCGCCGAACCGGCCACTACGGCCGATATGCAGCAGATCTCGTCGGTCGAAAACGTGGCTTTGCAGGCGTGGCAGAATATCGCGCAGTACGGCGACACCGCGTGGGCGCGAACGCAAACCCTGATGGCGCTGCGAAAACTCCTCTCACCGCCTGTCGAACTGACCGCGCAGCCGTTCGGTCTGGCGGCCGACGGATTGTCGATTTACGTGCGGACCAATTCCGGTGTTCCCGTAAACGTGCCCCTCGTCGATGCCGCCGAGCAATTCCAGAACGTAACTACCCAGGCTCCGGGTCCGGTTCCCGCCCTAGCCATGGATCGCGCTGACGCCGCACAAGCGCAAGCCGCCCAACCCCCGCCCGGCGGCGCACCCCGTGCCGGCGCGGGCGATGAACCCGAGGAGGCTCCCGTCTGCCCCAGCAATGCCCGCGACATCGTCTGGAGCGATCAGGTTTTGGTTTGGGCGCCGAGCACGCTCTGGGGATTCACCGCTCAAAACGATGTCGCCAATGTACTGGGCGGTTCGCAATGCCCTTACTTCACCGGAAAAATCGAGCAACTCGATGGCGCCGCCGCCACCGTGGCTTCCTTGAAGACCTTCACCAAATACGGCACGATCATCATGGAGACGCAGGGCGGCAGGGACGACCAGGGCTATTATTTCCTCAGCGGTGACACCTGCCCGTCCTGCTCCGCGAGCCAGCTTGGCGCGATGGCCGGCAATTCCGGATTCGCCTGTATCGGCGCCGCCTGCTATGTGGCCGTCTATCCCAACAACACCAACCTTCAGCCGCTCACCACCAGCTCCATTCTCTATGCCGGCTTCAGTTACAGCATGCAGGGCAAAACCGGATTCAAAACCGCCTTCGTTCCGCCCGGCGCCACGAACGCTTACTTCGGGTATTACTATTCCAAAACCGCCGGCGATGAAGACCGCTTCGGCGTGCCTCTCATGGTGCTTTTAGTGAATCAGTACAAAGATGCCGGAGAGAGCTATCTCAAAGTCAGGAATATCGCCCCCAGCAAGTCGTTCAGCGTGTGCAGCGGCTCTAAAATCGTGCTTGCGAACTGCGTCTCGAAAACCCAGGAGGCGCTTAAAAAGAATCCGTATTTTCAGTTCAGCGGCGATGAGAACGTGGGATATATGGGCAACCCCACGCTGGAAACCACCGAACTCAACCCTCCCCAGGCCGGATCGCAGGGCCTCGCGGCTTTCATGGAAGGCGGTGGGAGCTGCGGCCCGAATGGCGGAACTTACCTGAGCGTGGCCTTTAAGAATTCGGTAAAAGCCGGCCATCTTTACCCGCTCACGGGCAATGCCAACGGCGAAGACAGTTTTACCGAAGAGGCTTCCGACCCCGCGCCCGCCGATGCCCAGGGCACACTCGTTTCCGATGCCGCTTACGCCAAATATACGGCCGACGCCACGTTGGGCGGCACGATGGATAACATCAGCGCCATGTTTTCGCCTGGACCCAATGCCAAGGCAATCGCCAAGGCGTGCCTCACCGTCGGAGGAAACAGCGGGCTCTTTGTCGACTCCTATCTCGACACCACTTACAACGGATCGAACCCAGGCGCTACCAGCATGGTGGCGACTAACCTGGCGCCGCCGGTAAAAGTGACCGGCACTTACAACGCGCCCCTGACGGACCCGAACGGCTACACGGCTCTGGGCGCCAATGCCAGCATTAAAGTGACGGCTAACGGAAACAACAATTTCACCATCACCCTGACGGTAGGCGGAGTCGCGCCCGGCGCCAACCAGGGACCGTACGACGGAACTGCCGACATCAGCGTGGAGGCTGTCAATCCCGGCGAGGAGGGGCAGGCTCAAGTGCAAATCACCGGCGCGTACTCGGCCGCCACTACTGCGGCGCTGGCGCAATGCGCCAGCCAACCGGTTTGCAGTTTTCCCGATGGCTCCGTCTATATCAGCGGCCCGAATGTGAATGACTCCATTGAGTTGCTCGACCAGGGAGCTCTCCCCTTCGCCGTAACCGCCGACAGCAGCACTGGCCCAGTCGACATCTACGTGGGTATGAATGCCAATGGCGAGTCCAGCACGCCGCAAAGCTTTACCATCATCCTCAACATTACGCTGATCAATCCGCAGTAGTCGTATAATCGTGCCAGGAGGAGACGCACGTGAGACCGGCTCTATCGGTTTTCCTGCTGGCGATGCTTCTCGCTCCCGCGTTCGCGCAGACCGATCGCGTGGAACTGGTATCGGAGAAACCCGGCCATGCCGAAGCGCGGGTCTTCGGCGTAGTCTTGCACGCCGAGGAAGCTCGGTTCAACCGCGAAACCGGCGAGCTGCTGATGCGCGGGCGCGTCCACGCCACTTTGCCCGCGCGCGAAGACCACACCGTGGTGCGATATGGCGCCGGCGTGGTGCTCACCAGCCAGCCGATCGGGCTCTCGGCGGATCGCGTAACGGTCAGGAACGGCTTGCTTCAGGCATCCGGCAACATCGTGCTGCTGCCGGTGGATGAGGACTTACCCAAGGTCCAGTTGCGCGGTGACGAGCTTTCCATGTTCCTGAAAATCGGCGACGCCACGTTGCGCGGGAACGTGCGTACCAGCGGATTTCCCGTGGAATCGCCGGTCGGGAGGCCAATGACCCACATCTTTCCCCCCGACATCATCAAATGAGCCGCGGCCGCGAGGCCGCTCCTCTCACCCGTTTGATTTGGCCGGCCCTTCCCCTATCACTTTATCGAGCGCGGCGTTGAATTTCCCCATCTCTTCGTACGTTCCCACCGTCACCCGCACCCAGTCCGGCCATTCCTGCCATACGCGCCCGATCTGCACCTTGTGCTGCGCCATCGCCATCCCCACCTGCTGCCCCGTCATGCCCTTCACCTGCATCATGAAGAAATTGGTCAGGGATGGAACATACTTGACGCCGGCTTTTTCCAGGTGCTCAAATGCCAAGTCGCGATTTTTCTTATTAATCCCCTGCCTCTCCTTGATCAGCGCCGCACCCAGCTTCAGACTCGCCGCGGCGCATGCCGTCGCCGTCACTGGCATAAATCCCGAGCCGCCGAATTCGCGCACCTTGGCCACCAGGTCCGGACGCCCGTACGCCGCGCCGGCGCGAAGTCCGGCCATCCCGTAAATCTTCGAGAACGTCCTCAGAATCACCACGTCTTTGCCGTCTCTCACGAAATCCATCGACGAGTTTTCCATGCCTGAAAAATGCACATACGCCTCGTCGACGATCAACACCGCGTCCTTCGGTTTATTGGCCAGGATATATTCCAAATCCCTCCTCGGCGTGAGCGTGCCGGTTGGATTATTGGGATTGCAGACATAGAACGCGCCGGCATTCGGGCCGGCCTTGATCATGGCCTCCACGTCGTGCGAACTGTCGGGACGGAGTGGCACTTTGATCGTCTTGGCGCCGATCCAGCGCCCCGCGCCGCTACCGTACCCCGGTCCGCCCATCACCCAACTGCGTGTCGGCGAGGTGAATGCCGCCGAGCTGTTGGCCAGCGGAATGCTCGATCCGGGAAAAGCCACCACGTGATCCTGCGGAACGTTCTCGGTCGATGCCAGCAGCGAATTGAACTCCAGATTCTCGCCCTGCGGAGAATAGCGCCATCCCAGGGGCGCCACCTTCATCAGCGCTTCGAGACCCTCCTTGCACGGCCCCATCGGGTTCTCGTTGGACGTGATCCGCACCACGTCGGGATCGAAAGTCCGCATGCCGCCGCCCATCCCGAATCCACGGCGTCCGTTGCCGTCCGCCGCGGCGCGCTGTTGCTCGGCCTGCTGCGCCAGGGCGAATTCGTTGAAAAGTGGAATGGCGGCAGCCGCCCCCATCGAAATCCGGGCGATGTGCCGGCGCGAAAATCCTCGTTCCATCAGCGATGCCGTAAGTTTGGATGTAAGTGCCATCGGTCGAGTTCTCCTGGTAAGTAATCCCTGGCGGTCAAATTTTGGTTGCGAGAAGGCGGCGGGAAACTGGCGACGCCAAACCAGAGGGAATGCCCACTCGGAACCCCCAAAAGCGAACAGGTCGCGCACCCGGCGGCCCGCGGACAGCACGCAATGCTGGTTAGCGGGATAATATCCTCAACTTCGTCTCATGTCAAGAGAAAAAGCCTTATGGGATCGCGGTATCGCGTTATTCGCCGAAGGGCAATACAGCCGGGCGCTCGAGTGCCTTCATGCCCTGGAACCGAGCCTGAAAGACGATCCGCGCCTGCTGTCGAACTTAGGCGTGGTCTATCGCGATAGCGGCAATCTCACCCGTGCCGAACAGTACTTTCGCCGCGTTTGTGCCGCCCAGCCGTCGGATCCCGCCGCCCACTTCAATCTTGCCGTCACCCTCCTGCGCGCCGGCAAGCTCCGCGAAGGCTTTGCGGAATACGAATGGCGCTGGCAGGTGCTGCAGTTCGTTCCGCAGCGCCGCGATTTCCCGCGGCCCCTGTGGCGCGGCGAGCCGATCGCTGGCCGCCGTATTCTGCTGTGGGGCGAACAGGGCGCGGGCGATGGCATTCAGTTCGTTCGCTACGCCCCGCTGGTGCGAAATGCCGGAGGCGAGCCGGTCCTCGAAGTTCTGCCCCACCTGGAACGGCTCGTCTCCTGGATGGCCGGCCCTTATTCCGTCGTAAATGCGCTCACTGCCGGCGTCGAATTCGATCTCCACTGCCCCCTGATGAGCTTGCCCGAACGATTTCGCACCGGGCTCAATTCCATCCCGCCGCCGGCCCGTTTCTCGATCCCCCCCGGTCTCCGCGAGAAATGGTCGGCGCGCCTGCGCACCGGCCGGACCGAAGTGGGATTGGTCTGGGCCGCCAATCCGGGTTACGGAAACAATGCCGCGCGCTCCATCTCCCCGGCTCTGTTGGCGCCCATCACAAGACTCCCCGGAGTCCAATGCTGGGGCTTGCAAGTCGGGCCGGCGGCCGCCGAAACTCCCGGCGGTATCGCAAACCTCGCCAACGATCTGATCGATTTCGCCGAAACTGGGGCGGCAATCGGCGAACTCGACTTAGTCATCACCGTCGATACAGCCGTTGCCCACTTAGCCGGATCTCTCGGCAAACCTGTCTGGGTGTTACTCAGTTATGCCTCCGACTGGCGCTGGCTGCTCGATCGCCACGATTCACCCTGGTATCCGGGCATGCGCCTGTTCCGGCAAAAGCATCCCGGGGAGTGGCGCGAACCGCTCGAGCAGGTGGCCGCCGAATTGGCAACTCTCCGCTGATCGGTGGCTTGCGCCGTTATTTCATCCGCGCGCCGGCCAAAACCTGGCGCACCGCTTCGACAATGGTACCCGGCGCATCGTACAACAGATCGCTCGCGCCGTTGCCTCCCACCATCTGTTTTCCACGAGTAGACAGCCGCGCGAGCTGGCTCTGAGCGTTCGACCAGGCCTCGCGGAATTCCGCAGGCTCGGCCAGGTTATCCGCACCGAGAACGACCAGCGGAATCGCGCCCAGACTCCCGCCAGCCCGCGCCTCGGCGGAACTCTGACGCCAGGCGGCGATATCCTGCAGCAGCGCGCTCATCGCCTTCGAGGAGTGCGTCAAATGCCAGATGGTCCTCCACTCTGCGTCCGTCAGCCCCCTGGGCGGTGCGGGCGCGGGCGGAGGGTGACCCAGGCGGAAATATCCCACCATGTTGAACAACTGCGCCATGGTGTCCTGTCCGTGATAGACCACTTCGGGCACCCGGTCTGCCCGCTTGCCGTTGTTGGATCGCCGGTCCAGGAAAATCGCAGGATCAGCCCAGTTCGCCAGCACCAACCCGGCTACCTCGGAGGGAAACAAGCTCGCGTAAACACGAACATCCAGGGCGGCTGACGATTCGCCTGCCAACAGGTACGGCGGCGCGAGTCCGCCGGCGTGCAGCAGAGCATGCAAGTCGCGAGCCTGCGAAGCGCTGTCGCGCGGGTAGGGACCAAGATCGCTCCAGCCGGAGCCGGCGCGGTCGTACCAGCACACCGTGGTAACCGCAGCCAACGCGCGTTGGACCGGCATCCAACTGTAGCCGGGGCGCGGTCCACCGTTGGCCCACATCGTCCTGGGGTCGTAAACCCCACGGCTGATAGACCAGTTGGCGCCGCTTTCCAGGATCACCGCGGGCTGCCCGGCGCCCGCGCAATCGATGTTGAGCATCCGGCCGCCGATGTCGACTGACCGCCCGACCTGCGGATAGCGTTGGCGATCCCGTGCCCGCTGCGTCTGCTCGTACAACAACCCCGAAAGCACGGCGAAAATGACAACTCCCGCTCCGCCAATTGCCACTGCCAGCACTGCGGTCTTCCATTTGCCTGCCACTATGGGCTTAGTATACCTATGTAGTATGCTACTGGAAAGAAAAACTTCTACTTCCCCGGCGAGTTCCCGCCATGGAAGCGCCCGAAGGTGCGAGCCGCCATCACCGCCATCGCCAGCGCGCCCGCTCCGGCAACGGCAACCGAAAGTGGACTGTGAATGTCGAACTTACCCGCCGGGAACAACAGCGCATAGGCGGCAGCGAGGTTGAAAGCGCCCCAAAGCACGTTCACGGTCGAGGAAGACAGGCCTCGCCCGGAGGCTTCGCAAAGGGACTCTGGAAGGGCTGCCCCATCACGCCGCTCACGAAGTGCGGGACGGCATTGGCCAGAAAGGCGCCGCCGAAAAAGTACGCGACAAAGCAATACCAGGGCATATCTTCCACCGTCATACCACCTTTCCGCAACCCGCTTCAACGCTCCTCCTCCAATCGGTAACTTCAGCGAACCCTGGTTGCGATCAGCGCGGGATCGACCGTCAACGGTGAGCTTTGTCTTTTTCGCCTGACTCCGGGTCTCTGATCCCGGCGGTCACTCGCCCAATCGACGCCGGAGCATCACCCGCCCTTACTCCACCACAAATGAATCGAGGTCGATGAACTTGCCCTTCGACTGCGGGTCCGCCTTGCCGGTAACGCGCACCACCGCCACGTGCCGGCCCGGCGCGAAACAGCAGAAGCGCGTGCGCTTCTGCCATTGCGTATCTGCCGAGTAAAGATCCACCTCGCCTTGATCCACTCCGTCCACAACCACCGACGCGATGCCGCGATTGGACGCCTTGGTGTAGACGTATGTCAGCGCCCTGCCCTCGAAAGCAATCTCCACGTCCGAGTTGACGATGTCGGTATAGCTCACGGTGTGCTGGTCGGGCTCCCTGAAACCGCGGGACTTGGTCCAATCGCCCCGGTAGACCAGCGCGGGATCGAAATCGTCGTAAGTCCCGGCCTGCACCACCACTATGGGCTGTTGTTTCGCCGGGCGGCAATCGGGATCGAGGCGCGCCAGGTACTCGTTGCCGTGCTCGTAGACCGGGTCGCTGCACCGTTGGAGCGCGTCCTCGAGAGACGCGGGTTTAATCTCGATACCCGAGCCGGGTTTGGGCGAAATGAAAAAACCCACGTGCCAGCTTTGCATCAGATGCACCACGTCGAGCGCGGTTCGCGCCTGGCGAAGCGCCAGCAGCGTGTTGATCTGATGCCAGTGGTTTTCGTAGAAGTCCTCGTGGAAGCCGGCAATGGAGCTGTCGGCGGTAAAGAGCGCCGTCGCGTGCGGCTGCGCGCGATTGAAATAATCGATCACCGCGCGGATGGGCGTCACGCTGTCGCGAAACCGTTGGCGTTCGGCGCGCGAGAATGGAAGCCGCAGGCAGAAATCGCGGTGGTAATAGCTGGCGGAAGGCAGGAAGCGGATGTTCAGCAAGGTTGTTCCCACCGTGAATGCCACCATCGCCCGATAAAGCTGGCGCTTGTCCGCCGCCCATGCCAGAACTGCCGCGAAGGGTATCGAAAGCAGCGGCAGCGCGGCGTAAAGATATCGGGCGTTGGGCTGGCTCCACATAATGATGGCCGCCGCTCCGAGGGCGACCGCCGCCGCGGCGCCGGCTTCCCGCCGCCGGCGCGCCACCAGCAGGCCCGCCACGCCGAGCGGCGCCAGTACCAGGTATTGGAAGCCGAACGATCCGTCCCTTCCTTCATACGTCAGGTGGCTGTGGAAGGTAAGGTCGTATAGCGTGCTCCAGGTGAGCGGCCGCTTGAAACGTTCGTCCACAATTCCGGCATCGCGCGGAATCAGCGGCGTCGGAATCTTGTCGTAAAGGAACGGGAACAGAGGATTGCCGGTCTTGACATAAGCGATCGCGTAGGGCGGCGCGGCCATGGCGATAAAGAGCATGGCTGCCAGCGCGCAGGCGGCGGTGCGGGAACCAAGCGCCTTCCAATGCATCGCCACTTCCATCGCCAGGAAGACGATGGCGATGGCGACGAACGGGAGCGCCCCGAATTTCACCGACAGGGCGGTTCCGGCGAAAGCCGCGGTGAGATAAAGGTAGCGTTTCTCGCCCGTAGCCGAGAAGCGCGCGAGAGCCGCCACCATCCCCACGATCATCGCCGCCAGCATGTTTTCGATGAACAGCGAGCCGGTGACTAATTGCACCATCGGGGTGGAGACGAACAGCGCGAGCACTCCGAACGCCGCCGCCGCACAGACCCATCGCCGGATGGCGAAGTAGAGCACCGCCACGACGATCAGCAGGAGCGCATAGTCGAGCAGGTGCGCCGCGTACTCCCCGCCCAGCAGAGATACGATGGCATAGGAGAAATCGGCGCCCATCGGCATTACCGCCCACAGGACACGGGCCGGCTGGTATGTCATCTGGTGGTGCGCGGCGATGTCCAGGGCCACTGCGAGATGCATGGCCAGGCCGTCGGCGCTGGTTTCCGGCATCAGCGCCACGAACCAATGGGCCAGCAGGACGAAGGCCAGCAACGCGAACGAGATCCGTTCGGGATAGCGGCGTAATTCGGCGCCGCGCAGAACTTGCCAGCAGCGTTCCAGGCGCCGCCACGCGCCGCGCCAGTCGAGAAGCACGGGGATGGCCAGCAGCGCCGCCCAGACCGCGGGATAGTTCAGCGGCAAACGGGCGATCAACGTCATCAGAAGAATCCACAGCGCCGCGCCCAGAAGCGTGGAGAAGAGCTGCGATTCCACCGAATCGCCGTGTTTGCGGCCGAGCAGCCGCGAACCCAGCGCGCAGGACGAAACCAGGTACAACACCACCGACAGGAGCGCCAGCGGGCCGATGGCGAAGACCGTGCCAACCACGGTGAGCGTGGCAATGGCCGACGGAAAAGTCCACGGAACCATGGCCAAAAGAGGAAACGCGATTCCGAGGAACATCCCGATATACCGCAGGAAGCGTTTGACGCCGATGTCTTCCCAAATATCCTGGGCGTAGAGGTTGCTGTTGAGCAGTCCGTGAAGCTCGAGGGCGAGTCCGCCAAGGAAGACGGCGAAAATCGCCAGGGCGGAGGCGGCCGCCCCTCTGCGTCCGCGGCTCTTGACGCCGCTAGCACCGGGCAAGCGGGTGGCGAACTCCGGGCCATTGGCCTCGATTTTCAGAACTTCCGGCGCGATCGCGGCCGGGATTCCGTAGACGCCCGGCGCCTCCAGGAGCTTCTCCGCCGCACCGGCAACCAGTTTATCCGCCATGCGGGCAATGTCCGCGGGCCGGCTGTCGGGATTGGCGGTAAGGATCCCGGTCAGCCCGGCGTTTTGGCAAAGTGCCGAATTGATCCCGGTCTTGATGGCTGCGCCGATGCCCAGACGGGCGGCGTGACGGAGGACTTCGACTCCCGGAAGC
>Ga0335072_10001252_pt1 | contig 42008 bp, 30 predicted proteins | sample Lox_Sample_21_FD_206725 | JGI IMG/M metagenome (GOLD analysis project Ga0335072, IMG submission 206725) | Soil microbial communities from Loxahatchee National Wildlife Refuge, Florida, United States - Lox_Sample_2.1 | ecosystem: Environmental > Terrestrial > Soil > Wetlands | place: USA... | reverse complement strand
CGCCCAGCCCCGTCGCCAGGTCGTACCCCGTTGCCGCCGCATAGCCGATCTCGCCGCTCGCGCCGCACCCCGGGCTCGCCGCCGCGCAGGGCAACTCCGCATTGCCCTGCTCCACGTCGGTGAACACGCCCGATTGCCTACTCAGGGCATACAGCCCGGGCGCCATATTCCCCTGCGCACCATGCCTCTGGTCGATCAGCGCAGCCATTCCCGCAAACAGCGCCGCCGCGCCCGCGCTGCCGCCCGCCCGCATCAGCGTGCAGCCTCCGGACCCACCGCCGGATGCCTCAGCCCCGCTCAGGCAGAAGGCCAGCCCTGGATTCCCGCTCGCTTCCATCGCCGTCGGCAGCGACACATCCGGCATCAGCCGGTCATGCACTCCAGTGCCGCCCGCGCCTTGCGACAGCGCAACAGGGATCGGCTGCCACGCTGGTCCCGCATACAGCGTGCTGCTGCCCCCGCCGCCCGCATACGCCGGATCGGAGGCGCTCAAAGGCGACCACGCCGCCAGCGCCGTGCCGCCCGGCGACGAATCCGCGGTGCTGAACCCCGCGACGCCCACAGCCGTGTCCCACGGCGTCGACGCGAACCCATTCACAGCCAGCCCCGTGCTTACCGGCGCCGTGCTGCCCGCCGCATGGCAGGCCGCTGCCCCGCTGTCGCCCGCGGCAGCGATCACCGTGATCCCCTCGGCCGCCGCCTGCCTGTACAGCGCAGGGTAAAACTCCTGATGCGCCGCACTCATCGCCGCTTCGCACTCGGAATTACCCACCACGGCAATCTGCGCCAGGTCCTGGTCCACAATTTCCGCAAGCGAGAGATCCGCGCCGTCGGTAGCCGCAGTGGTGCCAGCCGGAACCACAAGGATCTGCGCCCCGGGCGCCGCGGCCCCGGCCCATGACGCCATCACTGTCGTTTCCGCCTGGCCGCCCGTCACTCCCGGATCTGCACCGTTCGCAACGATCTCCACTGCCGAAGCCGGCAGGCCGAATGCCGCGCGAAAGGCAGCCACATCCGTGCGATTCACATCGCTGGTCGCGGCAATCGCGATGCTCTCGCCCGCGCCATCTTCACCTTCGGCTCGAAGCGCATTGAGATGCAGCATCTGCGCCGCAAGCTGCGGAGTCATCGCCTGCGCGCCATTCAAAGATTGCTCGGCCGCAAGCGTCGCTGCGGAGACCGGCACAACCGACGGCGTCGTAAGCGACGGACGCGAAACCGCGCCATCGAGCGAAACCAGTCCACTGATCAGCGGAGCAAACGCCCCGGGGACCGAGATGCCCTGGGCAAGCGCCGCCCGCGCTCCCTCCGCAGTCGCATACAAATCGATCTGCGTGTGAAACGACTGCTCGACCTGCGCGACCGTTCCTGAGAATTCGATCCAGCCGCGGCCGGCCGGAAGCGCCGCCACGGCAAATCCCTCGCTCTCAAGCCACGCTGCCAGTGCAGCCACATCGGACGCAGAGTTCGCATAGCTGCTGGCAAACTCGGAAGGCGTCAGCCAGTGGTGATACTCCGGCGACGACGGATCTTCCAGCTCGGCCAGCTCTGCGGCCAGCGCCTTCTCCTGCGCAGGCGCGGGCCTGAGCAGAAGCAGCATCCTTTCCATCCGCGCATTCGCCGGAGCCGCGCCCAAATCCGCTCTCGACAAATCCAATGGGGGCCTGCTGGAAGGAATTGCCACTGCCGGCATGCTGCGCCAATCCCCAGCCAGCCGCGATGAACTGGCCGTCTGAGCCGTGGCCGATCCCAGGCAGAGCATAAGAAAAGTTGCCAGCGGCAGGCAGAAGCTTGATTTAAGTGCCATGATCGTCTCTCTACGCCGCTTCCCCGAACTCGCGCCTGGCTCTGCGCCGGCAGACGCCATAATCACCATCTCCGCGCGAAATAATCTTGCCCATTCTTTCGACAGCGCTTCTCAAGATATTTTGGCTTCGCCCTGATTGTATAGCGGCGTTAACCGGGCAGATAGCAGATTCTTCCGGCGCGGAAGACAGGGGGATAACCGAGAAAGGATGACCACTCGATCGGAAAGAATCGGGTCCGATGGCCGGCCCGCCGCCGGACCCGAATCGCGTGGCCCGTTTCTATTGAATACCGAGGAACGAGAGCACTTTAGGCTTCGGCTCATCCACCGCCAGCAGGTTGTGGCAAACCGAGCAGTCCTGCGGAATCGATGAACCATCTTTCGCCACATGATTGCCGTCGTGACACCGGAAGCAGCCCGGGTAATCCATGTGCCCAATGTTGTTCGGATGCGTGCCCCACGTTACCTTCATGAACGGGAACACGTTCTGGGAGTAAAGCGTGTAAAGAGTCTCGCCCGCTGTTTTGATCAGCGCGGTCTTGGACGCGAAGACGTCGGGATAGCCTTTGCTGTAGAAGGCGGTCAGTTCCTCAGGGATCTTTACCTTCGCTTCGGCCTGGCTTGAATACTTCGCGTTCAATAACTGCAGGCCCTCCTTGTGAACCCACGGCAGGCTGGGACTGATCACACCATCCGCCATGGCGCGGTCAACGGCCTGTTCGGCGGTCACGAACTGATGGGCTGCGCGGTTGTGGCAGTCGATGCAGTCCATCACGCGCCGCTCGCCCTTGGGCAGAGGGCTGCCGGGCGGCAGAGCGCTGTACACCGTCTTGGTTCCATCGGGATTGGTCCGTTCCACCCACGGAATATTCGTCAGCCCGGAGTCGGTTGCGATGTACTCGATATGTCCCAGGTGCACGCCATGAATGCCGGTGCGGTGCGAAAACGAATCCTCGCCGCCCAGGTGCAGGATAAGCACGGTCTGCGTCTCACTGTTCTGCGCATCGTCCGCGAAACTCGACAGCACCAGGAGCTTGTCGCCGTCGAACCTCTGCGGTGTGTGGCAGCTCTCGCAGATCACCCGCGCCGGGCGCAGGTTCGTTACCGGCGACGGAATCGGCGTCGGATAGTTGGGAATGAGCTTGGGCGCATAATGCGCAAAGGGATGAAAGCTCACTTCCAGCACCTGCTTGGTGCCGTTCACCTTCGCCGCAAAGTACGACTGGACTCCCGGACCGATGTGGCACTCCACGCAGGGAACGTGCGAGTGGGGACCGACCTGGTAGGCCGTGTACTCGGGTAGCATCACATGGCAGGACTTGCCGCAGAACTGCGGCGAGTCCATGTAGGCCGCCCCGCGGTAACTGGCTACCGACACCACCAGTAGATTGACAATCGTCGCCACCAGCACAATGTCAAGCCCGTGACGAAACACCCGGTCGTTCAGATCGACACGGGGAAACTCCGCGGGAATCTGGCCCGCCCTTTGCAGCCTGCCCCGCCGCACAAACAGGCCGATCGGGATCAGGATCAGTCCCGCGACGAAAAGGGCCGGCAGGATCAGAAAGAAAATGATGCCCAGATATGGGTTCGGCGTGCGCAGACCCAGCAGCTCGACGACCCAATAGGCAATTACGGTGATGCCGGACGCAGTGGTAATGGCCCCGCCGGCAAGGCTGATCGGATTGTTGCCAAAAAACAGCGCCGGCCTTAGCCAGTGTTCTCTGAATCTTTGAAAGAGTGACACTTCGACCCCCGCTCCCTAACATGACCGGCCCGCCGGGAGAGGCGGGCCGCTTGCTTTCCGGGTTTGCTCCACCCGGAGCCCTGACTTTCGTTCTGGCGCACAGCCAGGCGCGCAATCACTCATAGCGTGCAGGAGCCGCACGATTCGCCCGGCTGTGCGCCGAAGACAATAGACCTCGGTTGAAGCGCTACTTCAGGCTGCGGAAGTACTGCACCGCATCCTTGATCTGCGCGTCGGTGAGCCCATGGACCGGCTTCATCTTGCCCTTGCCGTCCTTCACGGCCGCGATCATCGCGGCCTCGGGTTCACCCTTGTAGTCCGGCGCGGGCTTCACGCCCAGCAGCTTGGCAATACCCGGATTCGGCGTGCCCGTCGCCCCATGGCAGCTCTGGCAGTGCGCTTTGTAAACCGCTTCGCCCGATTGCGCGAAGCTCATAGTGCCGGCGAAACTTGCGATTGCCGCCAGCACCAACAGGGAGCGAGTCGTCTTCTTCATTACAGTCTCCTTCTGTTCCCCCGGCCGGCATGCCGGGCGAATTGTCTTGCCATGTCTTGCCGGCCGGAGCTTGCTGGCCGTTCGGACTTCAATCAAGGTGGACGAAACCATTTTAGACACCTCCCGATCGGCTTCCGTCAAGTAAAAAGCCATGCGGTGTCAGCGTTCCGCTCCCTCTCGTCTCCGTCCCTTCACCACTACTTGATGAACGAACGGAAATAGGTCACTGCATCCTTGATCTGCGCATCCGTCAGCTTGCCCTTGAACGGCTGCATCTTCCCCATCCCGTCCTCGGTCGCCTTGATCATCTGCGCTTCCGTCGCGCTCTTCACCGCCGGATCCGTCACCGGCTTGACGCCCATCAGCTTGGCAATCCCCGCATTGGGAATGCCGGCCGCCCCGTGACAACTCTGGCACTTCGCCTTATACGTCGCTTCGCCCGACTGCGCGAAGCTCATTGCGCCGGCCAGCGACAACGCCAGCACCAGCACCGCCTGCGATCGAATCGTCTTGCTCATTGCTCTTTTCCCTTGCCAGTCCTGCTCGGCTTGCCAGACCTTGATCGCCCGTCACTCTCATGACCGTGCGAGCTTGCATGTTTCGGCCCTGGCAAATCCTGGTTCTCAATTCATCCGGCAGCCAAATTCCTTGCCGGCCCTTCAAAAAGCGGGGCGGTCCGCTTAAATCCCCGATCTCAGGCCGCCCCTTCTAGCGTGTTCAACGTTCTGGGGTTAAAACTCGTAGTGCACTCCCAGCGTCACGATGTTGGCGTGGTAGTTCCGCGCAGCCGTCTCACCCGCGGGCGAGATGTTCATGCCCGTCTGATAATGCAGAGTGGAACAGGCCACCGGCGTAGCGGGAGCCGTCGGCGTGGGGTTCGTGGTGCTGCACAGCGCCGCACCGGAAGGACCGCCCTCGCCGTAGCCGTAAAAGTTGTACTCGGCCTTCCAGATCAATCCCGGATGCGAGGTCCATGCAAAGTTCACAAAGGGCGACTGGTAGGTCGACACCAGGGAACCCGCCACATCGCGCGGATCGTTATAGAAGCGGCTGCCGTTCACCGAGTTGATGTTGTAGCCGATATTCGATTTCACGCTCTTCACCGGCGACAAACTCAACGCCGCCGAAGCCGACTGCGTGGGAGCGTGCATAAAATCCAGTACCGGCCCGAAATCGTACCCCGACCGGCCCGCCGACGTCGCCGGGCACGCCGTACCGCTGGGAGTCGAGGCCGCAACAGGCAAAGCAGTCGAGGCGCCTCCCAGGTAGCAGATATTGTCCGCCATGTACACATCGCTGTAGGCGTAGTTGAAGTCGATGCCGTAGTGATCGTTCGGGAACAGCTCCGCGCCTACTCCCACCACGCGGCTGTAGTCAACGTGAGCCAGCGGGCCGGCGTAGGCCACGTCACCTGCCGCCACCGCCGCCTGGTCGTTGTTGGTGTTGTTGTGGTGCTCAATATCGTTGAATGCGCCCGAGATCACCGCCCAGGATTTAGGCCTGTACATGGTGTGGATCCGGTACTGCTTGGTCTGCCGCGGCGTCATCGGCGTGAAGGCATTATCGTTGTAGAGCATCTCGACGCTGCCGTTGATGTTCCAGTTCTCGGTGGGCCGGAATGCGGCGTTGAAGATCCCGCCCGTCTCGTTGATCGTCACCGTCCCGTCATTCGTCGCGTTCACAGCCAGCGGAACGTTGCCCGGATTGCCGCCGAAGTCAGCGGGAGCGGTAGCGGTCGCCGCGACGTACGCATTCTCCGCGATCACGTGCTGGCCATAGCGATAGGTGAGAGAAAGCGTGGTGCGCGGCGTGGCGTCCCAGGAGACCGTGAAGTCGTTGTTCGCCCTCCGCTGGCCGAAGTACGCCGGCCACGGTGTCCCGATCGTGCCGCTTCCTTCAAAGGTGGAGGCGCCCGCAGCCGCCGCCGTCGTGGTCAGGTTCGTGGTGTTAATTGTCTCATTGTTGGCAGTCGCGGGCGTCGCCACGGTGGTGAGGCTCGTCATCGTCGTGGTTCCGGGCTGATGGACGTTCGAGAACGTGAACTGGTCCTCAAAAGCAATCGTCTTCGTGACCTGCCAGACGATCCCATAGTCGGCGGCCATCACCTCCCGCTTGGCGCTGGCCGTAGCCGTATAGATAAGCCCGCGCGTGGTCTTGCTCAAACCCGCGAAGCTATCGACGTAGCTGGGCAGGTTCATATTCGCGTTGGTGTAGCGCACATCGCCATTCATCGAGACGTTCTTGATGCTGGTGCTCTGCAGCCGGAAGATTTCGGTTGGATAAAGGATGCGCGTCGGCGCTGTGCGCGAGTAGCTGGACAGCACGGCGCAAGCCGCGTTGATCACCGGCAGGCCGCCCGGAGTGTTCGGCGCCAGGAGGGCAGCGCTGCCGCCCATGCTGTTCGCGTTGCAGGCGCTGGCGGTGCTGTAAGGTGTCAGCGCGTCGTAGTCGGAAAGCAGTGCAACCCTGGTCCCGTCCGCCTCCTGCACGTTGAAGTAAGTCGGATCCATGCGGAAGTAGGAGTCTTCCTTGTAGTGGTCGATCTCCTCTTCAAAGGTCAGCTTGGTGCCCAGCACCGGCTTCCAGTCGATCCCGCCCGTGAAATCGTCGGTGCTGTTGCGCTGCATCTCCTGGAGCAGAATGTCGTAGGAGCTTGCCACCTGGTAGCCGCTCGGCGTCAGGCTCGGCCCCTGAAAGATATTCTGCGAGTACCCCGCGCGGAAGGTAACCTTCGACAGCGGCAGCAGGGTGATGTGGGTGTCCGTCATGCGCCGCACCGTGTTGTACATGAACGCCGAGTCGTTGAGCTGTGGCCATGCATACGATCCCGACGGAGACTCGGCAATCGACTGCCCCGAAGGAATATTCGGATTGCCCAGCAGGTCGTAATCGAAGTACTGGCGGTCGCGGCGGAACATGCCTGAAAACTCGTAATACTTGCCCTTCGAGAAATCGAGCTTGGCAAAGTTGTTGGGGTCGCCGCCGAACCCGTTGGTGAAGGCCGACAGTTCGTCAAAATACGGATGCTTGTTGCCGGGCAGCGCGCGCATCTCGAAGGTCTCGCCCAGCATGCGCGGTCCGGAATGCATATTGACCATGGTGTCGTACATCGATCCGCTGCCGGAGCGCCCGATCATGTGCCCGCCCAGGTCCACGCTCTCGTGAACCGAGTACCCGTTGGGAGCAACGGGCGCGGCCGCTTCCGGCGCCGGCGTCGGCGTCCCCGGAGTCGCCATCTGGGCGCCAGCGATTCCCGTCGTCATCAACAAAACGGCGATTCCAATACCCCCGGCAAGCCGCTGGACCGTTGCGGGAGAGAGAGAAAACCAACCGAACTTCTTCATATGAAGCCTCACTTGAAAAACTTTGCTCACTGCAAAACCTGCACCCTCGTGCGAAATCCATCTCCGAACCGCGCCGCACCCGCCTGTCTGCGCGGAGGATGCGGCACGGCCCTGTCACTCCTACCGGAGAAACGCCGCGTTGATGTTCGAGCCGTGAATGTAGGTATGGCAGCTCGTGCAAGGCACTAACTCGTCCGATCCTGCGCCCATCCCGTGAACCGTTGCGTTCGCCACGCGGCTATGGCACTGGTTGCATAGCGTATTGATGCTCGGCATATTCAGCATCCGCGCGTTCTGCGATCCGTGCGGGCTGTGGCAGCCCAGGCACCCTTCCGCCTTCACCGGCGCGTGCTCGTAGACGAACGGCCCGCGCACATCCGTGTGGCACTTGGTGCAGATCTTGCTCTGGTCGACCGCCGACCGCAGGTTGTTGGGTCCGAAGGTCCCGTGCACGTCGTGGCAGTCGCTGCACTGCACCACGCCTTCCTCCACCGGGTGATGGAACGGCATCCCGAACGCCGGCTTGGTGTCGCCGTGGCACTGGAAGCACAGCGTCGGCTGCGAGGCCTTCAGCAGCTGCTCCTTGGTCTTGGCGTCGTGAATGCTGTGACACGAGATGCAGCTCACCCCGGCCTTGGCGTGCGGAGAACGCTCGAAATCCGGATGCGCTCCCGCATGGCAGCTCAGGCACTTCGCATCTGCGTCCTTGGCCGACGCCTTGCTGAATTGGAAGATCTTGGTCTTGTCGCCGCCCCCCTCCACGTGCGCCTTGCCCGGCCCGTGGCAGTTCTCGCAGGTCATGCCGGCAGCCCCTCCGTGCATCAGAACCATCTTCTGGTGGGGGTTGTTGGCAAACTTGTCCACCTGCGCCTGGTGACAGGCCGCGCACACGTCCGATCCAACAAAGTCCGAGGAAGCGGGTGCGCCCGCCTGGGCCTTCGCGCCGGCCGCCTTGTTGGCCCCCGCCGGACCCGCGTGCGCCGTGGCGCATATCATCGCTGCACCCAGCAGCACCATCAGGAAAGCTCGCAGGCCCGGCCGCCTGCCCGGGGCTGCACCAGTCTGCATCTGCGTTACCGGCACTTCGTCATGCATGAAATTACCGCCTTCAAAAAATCTCCCGCCGCATCTCTCTACAAGCCGTTCAACCAGGGGCTCCCGTTCAATCCATCCACTCCCATCGGAGTGATCCGGATCAGAATCGGCGCATCCAAAGCGGCTTAAGCAGGGTGCGCTCAGTGCGGAGCATCACTACCTGCCGTGAAGATTACGTTTTTGTCACTGCGATGAGCGGTGATGATCATCACACACGGTGGCACGATCCATCACACCCGTGATCCCCTACCTTTTGAAGGAATTAGGAGCCTCCGCAACTCCGCCGGAAACCGGTTCCGTCACAACCGGCAACACGACCTCACGGGCGTGAGTCCCATCACATCTCTCCGCCCTGCCCATGAGCGAAACTCTCTCCAAGACAACGGCCACTCGTGCGGTAATCGGCGCGAAGGTTCGCTTCGCCGTGGTCTTTGCGGCGATTCACGGGGGCCTGGAGAAGGCGGCAGAGGCAACGAAGCTGCATTGGTTGCGGGCAGGCTAGACCATGGTGGACGCACATATCCCGGCGGACGGATCGGCAAGGCAAAGGAGTACAGTCCGGCCGGTACCGGCCGGTTGTGCGGCCTGTGCAAGCCGACGCCCCGGCTGGTTCTGTTCTCTGGGCAGCGCCGTTCTCGCCGATCTCGAACTCGCCACCAGCACCATCTCTCTTCCCGCCCAGGCCTCGCTCTTCACGCAGGGCGAAGAGGCACGCTGCCTCTACCTCATCTGCGGCGGCTATCTCAAGCTCACCGCCGGCCGCCCCGATGAGCGCGAGATGATCGTCCGCGTCGCCGGGCCCGGCTCCATGCTCGGCCTCTACGCCGTCCTCTCCCACGGCGTCTATGAGGTCTCCGCGGAATCCCTCACCCCCGCGCAGCTCCGTCCCGTCGAGCGGGAGCGTTTTCTCAACTTCCTCCGCAGTCACAAGGAAGCCCAGCTCCGCGCCGTCCAGTGCATCTGTCAGGAGTATCGCTTCGCCCTTCAGGATGCCTGCCGCATCGCCCTCGCCGAAACCGTCGCCGCCCGCCTCGGCCGCCTCCTCCTCGAGCTCGGCCACCAGATCGGCGAACATGAGGAGAACGGCCAGTCCCGCTTCCCCCTCCTGCTCACCCACGAAGAGCTCGCCTCGATGACCTGCACCACCCGCGAGACCGTCACCCGCACCCTCGGCCAGTTCCGCAAGGATGGCTGGATCTCGATCGAGGAATCCGTCGTCACCATCCACCACCCCGAGCGCCTGCAAGCCCTGCTCTGAGACGAACTCCCCTTCTTTCGCTGCCCTCCGTCCCCTCCCGTCCGTCCAACACCCGTGCCCTGGGACGCCTTATCCTATCTACAGGAGTTTCGTTCGCGTATGACCCGTCTTCTTGCTCTCTGTTCTGCTGCCCTGATCGCCTGCTCGTTCGCTGCCGCCCAGAATTCCCCCCCACCCCCGGCGGCGATCCAGACAGACGCCACCTCGACCGGAAGCCCTGAAATCCGTCAATTTCAGCAGATCGAAGACAAGTGGTCGCTGGCCATCAACCAGCACGATCAGTACGGCCTCGAGCTCGTTCTCTCGCCCCTGCTGGTCAACGTGGCCGCCGACGGCGACATCAGCACCCGCGACCAGCAGGTGGTCCAGACCATCACCAACGACGACAAGCTCCACTACCTCGCCCAGAAGGTCATCGCCGTGCGCATGTTGGGTGACATCGCCGTCGTCAACGGTACCTACACCCTCCGCCACCGCGTCAACTCATCTGAAGTTGTCGACAAGGGCGTATTCACGCACGTCTTTCAGCAGACCCGCGGCGGATGGATGTGCGTCAACTCCCAGCGCACGCTGGTGCGTGAGGACTCGAATGCAAAGAACGCAAAGAACAAGTCTAAGAAGTCGTCCTCCGCTGCCCTCCCGTTCCACATCCCGATTTTCATGAAGGGCGGCAATGATTCAAACCAGTAGCCGCCTTGGCGCGTGGCTGTCCCTCGGCCGATCGACGCTCGTTCCCTAGACCTTCTGCGTCCGCTGCACCGTCCGCACCCCGGGAACCCGCCGCAGCCCCAGCACCATCCGGTTCAGGTGCCGCAGGTCTTCGGCCTCCACCAGGAACTCGATGATCGCCTCTCCCTCGTCGTCGTGGCGAATATCCACCCCGCGGATATTCGTGTTCTCGTCCGAGATCACCGCGGTCAGTTCCTTCAGCATGCCCGTCCGGTCGTCGCAAAACACCGTGATCTTCACCGGGTAGCGCTGCGCCGCCCCCTGGTTCCCCACCCGCGCCCACTCCACGTTGATGCGCCGGTCGCTCTCGTAGAGCAGGTTCTGCACGTTGGGGCAGCTGCGCGCATGAACCGCCACGCCCTTGCCCCGCGTCACGTAGCCCACAATCTCTTCGCCGCGGATCGGGTTGCAACATCGCGCGCGATAGACCAGCAGGTCGTTCTGGCCCTCTACCTCAAGCGAGTCGGACCCCGTCAGGTGCAGCTTGCGCACCGCGTCCGACATCCCCGCTTCCCCGCCGCCCGGCTTGCTCTCCGTCTCCGGCCCGCCCTCCGGCTGCTCGGCATATCCCGGCGCCAGCTTGTTCAGCACCTGGTGCGCCGAGTGCTTCCCCTGTCCCAGCGCGGCCAGCAGGTCCGCCGCCGTCGCCACGCCGTACTCGCCCGCGATCCGCCCCAGGTCCTGATCATCGATCTGGCTCATCGGCACTTTGAACCGCCGCGCTTCCTTCTCCAGCAGCTTGCGCCCGATCTCCACCGCGCGCCGCCGCTGGTCCTCGTTCAGCCAGTGCTTGATCTTGTTCCGCGCCCGCGGGCTCTTGACGAACGTCAGCCAGTCCCGGCTCGGGTGGTGATCCTTCTGCGTCACAATCTCCACGATGTCCCCGGTGCGCAGCTTGGTGCGCAGCGGCACCATCCGCCCGTTCACCTTGGCGCCCACGCACGTGTGCCCCACTTCGGTGTGAATCGTGTACGCAAAGTCCACCGGCGTCCCTCCCGCCGGAACCACCACCACCTTCCCCTTCGGCGTGAAGGTATACACCTCGTCCGGGTAGAGGTCCATCTTCAGGCTGGAGAGGAACTCGTTCGGGTCCGTCATCTCCTTCTGCCACTCGACCAGTTGCCGGATCCAGTTCAGCCGCTCCTCGTCCCGCGCCGTCACCGCGCTGTCCCCGGCCTTGTACTTCCAGTGCGCCGCAATCCCCTCCTCGGCAATGCGGTGCATCTCCTCCGTGCGGATCTGCACCTCGAACTGGTGCCCGCCCTCGCCGATCACCGTCGTGTGCAGCGACTGGTAACGGTTCGCCCGCGGAATCGCGATAAAGTCCTTGATCCGCCCCGGAACCGGCCGCCACAGCGTGTGGATCAATCCAAACACCGCGTAGCACGACGCCACGTCCTGCGTGATCACCCGGATCGCCAGAAGGTCGTACACCTGGTCGAACGTGATCTTCGCGCGCTCGATCTTCTGGTAGATCGAGTACAGCCGCTTGATCCGCCACTCCACCCGCGCCTGGATGCCGTTCTCGCGGAGCTGCTCCCCCAGCGTGTCTTCCACGTTGCGCAGGAACTGCTCCCCCTCGATCCGCCGCGCTTCCACCGCCGCTGAAACCCGCTCGTAGCTCACCGGGTCGGTGTACCGGAAGGCCAGGTCCTCCAGTTCGCCCCGCACCTTGCCCATCCCCAGCCGGTGCGCCAGCGGCGCATAGATGTCCAGCGTCTCCCGCGCAATCGCCTCCTGCCGGTCCGGCCGCAAATGTTCCAGCGTCCGCATGTTGTTCAGCCGGTCCGCCAGCTTGATCAGCACCACCCGCACGTCCGACACCATCGCCAGCAGCATCTTGCGCACGTTCTCGGCCTGCCGGTCCTCGCGGTTGGCAAACTGGATCTTGTCGATCTTGGTCACGCCCTCCACAATGTGCGCAACCTGGTCGCCAAACTCCGCGGCGATCTCCTCATTGGTCGCCGGCGTGTCCTCCACCGAGTCGTGCAGCAGGCCCGCCGCGATCGCCGTCGAATCCAGCTTCATCTCCGCCAGCACTTCGGCCACTTCCAGAGGATGAATAATGTAAGGCTCGCCCGAAGCCCGCAGTTGCCCCTCGTGGTGCTTCACGCAGAACTCCCACGCCCGCCGGATCAACGCAATGTCATCGTGGGGCCGGTTCGCGCGAACCCGCTTCAGAAGCGCTTCAAAACGTTCGGAGATCGATCGCTGGTCCGGTTTGTGCGCCGTCGCGCGCGCCTCCGCTCCGGAATGCGAATGCGCTCCCGCACTTCCTGCCTCGACGGGATTCCGGACTGTCGCCATGCTTTATTATAGGCCGCTTGCGCTCGGCCGCCATGAGCACCCTTGCTGGCATTGGCTTCACAAGCTGCGGAGAGACCCCTGGCCAGGCCCGCTTGGATCTGGTCACAACTTCAGCCGTGCCGCAAACGCAACCCAATAATAAGGGGGCATTAGCCCCTGATGAACCCGCTTCGGATTCAAATGGACCCGCTGCCCGATCCGGCCTACGAGAAAGTCTGTCCCGTGCCGATCACCTTCGCCGTGCTCAGCGTGCCCGCCCAGCGGCTGTTGATCGCCTGCAGCTCCTGCTTGAAGCCGTTGATCTCGGCCTCCGTATAGCCCCAGTGGTCCTTGGTGCTCTTGCGCCCCTCGATCGTCCTCTTGATGATGCGCGCCGCGTCCTCTTCCGGCACGCACGGATAATTCTTCGCAATGTACACCCGCAGGATGGTCTGGTCGTCGTGGCTGAAGTTCGCGTCCGCCTTCGACGACGCCACGTAAGTCGGCATAAACCCGTTGATCGCCGCCGTGGTCGTGCGGATGCTGCCCAGCTGCGGCGAGCCCACCGTCGACGGAGTCAGGATCTTCAGCGCATTGTTCAGGTCGGCGTCCTTCACCGCCTTCCCGTGCTGGTTGAAGTAGATCTTGGCCACCGCCCAGTTGATCATCAGCGAGGCCAGCGCCTGCGTCTGGTTGATCCAGGTGGGACTGATCTTCGCCATGATCTCTTTCATGAACTTGAGGCAGCGGATGAACTTCTTCAGGTCCTTGTCCGCAACCATCGTGTTCACGGGCTGCAGCAGGAAATCGTAGCCGTACGTCAGAAGATCCTGGTTCCAGGTCACAAGCTTCTTCTGAAGCTCCTCGATGGTGCCCTCCAGTTGCTGCAGATAGGTGTGGTCGAGGGTGTTGTCTGCATTGATCAGCACCTGCCGCGCCACCGCACCCACCACTTCGAACCCCTGCGTCCGGCTCGTCCCCTTCAGCTGGAATCCCTCTACCGACTCGAACGCCTGCCCGTGCCGCTGGTTGATGTCGTAGATCGGTTCCAGCCGCGCGAGCAGGCTGGGAGAGAGAAAGGAGACAGCCTTTTTATCGTCCTGGCCGACGCCCCACACATAGTGGTCGGCCTCCAGCTTCTGCCCGCTGTCCAGGGTCACACTGATCTTCTTGCCGACCACCTTGATCTCCTTGGGGTCGGTCGTCTTCCGGTTCAGCGCATAAATCCGCGACTCGCCATTCCCGGCGGCCACGGCGCGCGCAGACACCTGGTGCGGCGTCGCCAGCAGCGCGGGCGGCCCGGTCAGCCAGTACACCGTGCACCTGTTGTAATACGCAGTATCCACGCTGTCCACCGCCGCGTTCGGCCCCTGCACGATGATCTTCTTGCCCGGCTGCCGCAGCGCCGGCTTGCGCGCAAATGCATCCATGTCCATGAAAAGGTCGGGATAATTCCCCGCCAGGTTCTCCAGCCGCTTGTCCGGATACTTGTGCGAGCCGGCGCCCGTCGCCACCACCACCTTCGCCGCCAGCAGCTCCGCCGTGCTTCCCGAGCTCCGCCGCACGTCGATCTGGTAGCACTTCTCCGCTCCGTTCAGCGGCTTCGCGTACTGCGACGGCGTCTTGATCTCCGACACGTTGAGGATCTGCCCGCGCACCCGTGTCACCGAGACACGATCAAGAATCTTGCGGTTCGACTCCGCCCACTCCTTGCGCGGATAGAGGCTGGTGCTCATCCCCGGCACACTGTCGCCATAGTGCTCGATCATCTGCGCAGTCTGGTTCACAAAATTCACCGGATCGTTCGCATCCGAGGGATTCAACCCCCGCTGTCCGCTCCAGGGATCATCCTGGCCCACCACCAGAATCTTCGGAAACTGGTTGGGATCGACGGTGTTCAGGTAATAAGCGGCCGCGCTGCCGGCCCCAAGGATCGCCAGGTGCCAGGGCATAACCCCTCCTCGCGCCATTATGTCACGCGTACATCGCCGCGCGAATGACCATTTTTCCCGCGAAAACGCCCGTGACCGGCCCGCTTTCCGCCACACTCCGGGTGCCCCACCCTCGCGGCGTCTTTGTCTTTGCCGCGAGGGGGGTGAACCCAAAGCGCGTGCCCCATCCCTTCCGTGCTTTATTGCGAAAAGGATGTGCCTGACCCAAAGCCCCAGCGCCCCGCTCTCCGCCACACTCCGGGTGCCCCACCCTCGCGGCGTCTTTGTCTTTGCCGCGAGGGTGGGGTGAACCAAAGCGCGTGCCCCAAACCCAGCCACCCTCGGTTTTTCGACCCCGCCACAACACCCATCCAATCTCCACAACCTCCATCACCAGGGGACTCCCTCCACCCTCCTCTCGTTCCCGGGGAGTATCCTGTTTAGCAGTCTTCAACGCCGCGGCAAAAGCAGCGCAACCGCCACCGTCGCGGTCATCCCGGAGGGTGTCTATGGCCACCACCGCGGTTCCCATCGTACGCGCGCCGCGCGGCACGCAACTGCGCTGCAGGGGCTGGCAGCAGGAAGCCGCGCTGCGCTGCCTCATGAACAACCTCGATCCTGAAAACGCCGAGCGCCCCGCCGACCTCGTCGTCTACGGCGGCATCGGCAAGGCCGCGCGCAACTGGGAGTGCTACCACGCCATCGTGCGCGAGCTCGAACGCCTCGGCGGCGACGAAACCCTGCTCGTGCAGTCGGGCAAGCCCGTCGCCGTCTTTCCGACCCACGAGATGGCCCCCCGCGTCCTCATCGCCAACTCCAACCTGGTGGGCAAATGGGCCACCTGGGAGCACTTCAACGAGCTCGACCGCAAGGGCCTGATGATGTTCGGCCAGATGACTGCCGGAAGCTGGATCTACATCGGCACCCAGGGCATCCTGCAAGGTACCTTCCAGACCTTCGCCGCCCTCGCCGAGCGCCACTTCGCCGCGTCGGGCGAGTCCGGTTCGCTGAAGGGCAGACTGGTGGTCACCGGCGGCATGGGCGGCATGGGCGGCGCGCAGCCCCTCGCCGTCACCCTCAACGGCGGCGTCGCGCTCGTCGTCGAAGTGGATCGCGCCCGCATCGAGCGCCGCGTCGCCGCACGCTACTGCGACCGCATCGCCGAAGACCTCGACGAAGCGCTGCGCCTCTGCGACCAGGCACGCCACGATGGCCGACCCCTCTCCGTCGGCCTCGTCGGCAACTGCGCCGACGTGCTCCCCGAGATCGCCCGCCGCGGCCTCCCGGTCGACGCAGTCACTGACCAGACCAGTGCCCACGATCCCCTCAACGGCTACATCCCGCAGGGCCTCTCCCTCGATCAGGCCGCCGAGCTCCGCCGCCGCGACCCCGAAGAGTACGTGCGCCGTTCGACCGCCACCATGGTCCTTCACGTCGACGCCATGCTTGCCCTCCGGCGCTCCGGCGCCGTCGCCTTCGACTACGGCAACAACATCCGCCGCTTCGCCTTCGATGCCGGCTGCGCCGACGCCTTTCTCATCCCCGGATTCGTGCCCGAGTACATCCGTCCCCTCTTCTGCACCGGCCAGGGCCCCTTTCGCTGGATCGCGCTCTCGGGCGACCCCAAAGACATCGACCGCACCGACCAGCTCGCCCTCGAGCTCTTCCCGGACAACGAAATTCTCACACGCTGGCTGCGCCTCGCCCGCGGCCGCTTCGCCTTCCAGGGACTGCCCGCCCGCATCTGCTGGCTTGGCTGCGGCGAGCGCGCACGCATGGGAGCTGCCATCAACGACCTCGTGCGCAGGGGCGAGATCTCCGCGCCCATCGCCATGGGCCGCGACCATCTCGACACCGGCTCCGTCGCCAGCCCCTACCGCGAGACCGAAAAGATGCTCGACGGCTCGGACGCGGTCGCCGACTGGCCCATCCTCAACGCCCTGCTCAACACCGCATCGGGAGCCACCTGGGTCAGCTTCCACCACGGCGGCGGCGTAGGCATGGGCTACTCCCTCCACGCCGGGCAGGTCACGGTCGCCGACGGCACTAGGATGGCCCAGTACAAGATCGAGCGCGTCCTGAATAACGACCCAGGCCTGGGCGTAGCGCGCCACGCCGACGCCGGCTATGACCTTGCGCGTCAGACGGCGCGCGAGCGCGGCATTCGCATCCCCATGGCGGAAGAGCCGCTGTGACCGCCTCGTTCGCCATCGTCAACATCGGCCAGCTCGTCACCCTGGCCGGCCCGCCGCGCCCCCGCGTGGGTCCGGAACTCAAGCACCTGGCCCTTATTCCCGATGCGGCGCTTGTGGTGGAAGACGGCCGCATCCAGGCCGCCGGGCCCTGGCGCGAAATCAAATCCCAGAGCCTGCCCCACGCCGTCGTCGATGCCCAGGGCCGCTGTGTCACCCCTGGCTTCGTCGACGCCCACACCCACCTGGTCTTCGCCGGCAACCGCGCCGCCGAGTTCGAGCAGCGCCTCGCCGGCGCCACCTATCAGCAGATCGCCGCCACTGGCGGCGGCATCCTCAGCACCGTCCGCGCCACCCGCGCCGCTGCCGAAGACGAGCTCCTCGCCGAGTCGCGCCGTCACCGCGACTGGATGCTCCGCACCGGCGCCACCACCGCCGAAGCCAAGTCCGGCTATGGCCTCGACCGCGCAACCGAGCTGCGCCTCTTGCGCGTCATCGCCCGCCTCCACGCCGACGGCCCCATGCGCATCGTGCCCACGCTGCTCGCCGCGCACACCGTCCCCCCCGAATTTGCCGCCCGCCGCGCAGACTATGTGCGCTGGATCGTGGACGAGCTGATCCCCGAGGTCGCCGCCCTCAACCTCGCTCAGTTCTGTGACGCCTTCTGCGACGACCACGCCTTTACGGTGGAAGAAACGCGGCAAGTGCTCACAGCAGCGCGCGCCCATGGACTTGATCTGCGTATTCACGCCGAGCAGTTTCGTCCCGGCACCGGAGCCGCCCTCGCCGCCGAGCTGCACGCCCGCACCGCGGACCATCTCGAGACCGCAACCGCCGGGACGCTCGACGCCCTCCGCGCCGCCGGCGTGCAGCCCGTCCTGCTTCCCGGCTCCGTCTTTGCGTTGGCCCGCACCGCCTATCCGCCCGCCCGCGCAATGATCGAGCATCGTCTGGCCATCGTCCTGGCCACCGACTTCAACCCCGGCTCCTCGCCCATCGCCTCCATGCCCTTCATCCTCTCGCTCGCCTGTCTCCAGATGAAGCTCACGCCCGCCGAAGCCCTCTCCGCCGCCACCGTCAACGCCGCCTGGAGTCTCGGCCTCGGCAACACCATCGGCTCGCTCGAGGCCGGCAAGCAAGCCGACTTCCTCATCCACGACTTCGCCGACTACCGCGAGCTGGCCTACTTCATCGCCGCCCCCGCCCGCCCCCGCGTCTTCATCGCCGGCCGCGAAATCTCCCTCAGCCCATGAATCGATGAGGTCATTCAATCCGTCAACAACCCCGCGAGAGTCCGTATCGCAGGGGAATCTGGCTTTTCAGTTTCCCGCAGAGATCTCCGTCTTGGCAGTTTTCGTATCAGGGCACGACTTCAGTCGCGCCGCAAAGCTCGGAAAAGCCAGGGGGCTTTAGCCCCTGAGGTAAGCGTCTGCCTCTATAACATCAAGAGAAATGCTTTAGAAGCTACAGCGAAACCAGAGGGACTGTATCCCGAAGCCACGTCAGTCAAGTCGACGCGACCTTCAGCGAGCGGCGACCTTGCCCGAAACTCAACAGGCCCCACCCACTCTGGTTTCGCTCTGGCCGCTGGAAGTTGTTCTTTACTCCGCCCACCGCCGCATGATCAGCGTCGCGTTGATCCCGCCGAACCCGAACGAGTTCGACAGCCCCACTTCGAAGCTGTGCGCCATGGCCTTGTTCGGCACATAGTCCAGCCGGCACTCGGCGTCCGGATTGTCCAGGTTGGTCGTCGGCGGCAGCATCTGGTTTTCGAGCGCCAGCACCGTAATGCCCGCTTCCAATCCGCCCGCGCCACCCAGCAGATGCCCGGTCATCGACTTCGTCCCGCTGATCTTGAGCTTGTGGCTCAGCGCGTGCTCGCCAAACACCAGCTCGATGGCCCGCGACTCGTTGCCGTCGCCCGCCGGCGTTGAAGTGGCGTGCGCGTTCACGTAGCCCACCGCTTCCGGTGCAATCCCCGCATCTTTCAGCGCCGCCCTCATGCTCCGCTGCGCACCCGCGCCATCGGGCGCAATCCCCGTCATGTGGTAGGCATCCGCGCTCATCCCGTACCCGATCACCTCGGCCAGGATCTTCGCTCCGCGCGCCCGCGCAAACCCGAGCTCCTCGAGAATCAGGATTCCCGCGCCCTCGCCGATCACAAACCCGTCGCGGTCCTTGTCGAACGGCCGGCTCGCCCGCGTCGGATCGTCGTTGCGCGTCGAGAGCGCCCGCATCGAGGCGAATCCGCCCACCGAAAGCGGCGTCACCGCGGCCTCGGAGCCACCCGCGATCATCGCGTCCGCGTCGCCGTGCAGGATCATCCGCACCGAGTCGCCAATCGAGTTGGCGCTGGTCGCGCACGCCGTGGCCGTGGCCGAGATCGGTCCGCGCGCGCCGTACCGGATGCTCAACTGGCCGGCCGCCATATTCACGATCGCCGCCGGAATAAAGAAGGGCGAGATCTTGCGCGGGCCTCCCTGCATCAGGTTGTTGTGCTCGCGCTCGATGATCTCGAAGCCGCCGATCCCCGACCCGATGAACACGCCCACACGATCCGCATTCTCCGGCGTGATCGTCAGGCCGGACTGCGCCATCGCCTCCGCGGCCGCCGCGAAAGCAAAATGGATGAAGCGCCCCATCTTGCGCGCTTCCTTCTTGTCCACAAAGTTGAGCGGGTCGAAGTTTTTCACCTCGGCGGCAAAGGTCACCGGGAACCCGGCGACATCGAAGCCCGCGATCGGGGCCACGCCGCTCACCCCGTCCAACAACTGCCGCCACACGGCGGGCGCCGTGTTACCCACACCGCAGATGAGACCCAGACCGGTGACGACAACTCTTCTGCTCGATTTCTCGGTTCTCGTCTCGGTCAAGGGGTTACTTGGTTCCTTTCGCGCTCTTCTCGTTCTTCTCGATATATTCGATGGCGTCCTTCACGGTCTTGATCTTCTCGGCATCCTCGTCCGGAATCTCAAGGTCGAAGGCCTCCTCGAACTGCATCACCAGCTCCACCACGTCCAGCGAGTCGGCGCCCAGGTCCTCTTGGAAGCTCGCCCCCGGCGTCACTTCCGCCTCGTCCACCTGCAGCTGCTCGACGATGATCTGCTTCACTTTCTCTTCTACGGCCATGCGCTTCTCCTCGTATGCTCGGGAACCTCCGGAACCCCTTCCGGTAATCCTTCCGCCTGCCTAAGATACCCGCCCGCGGCAGGGGAACACAACCGTTGCGCGAAAAAAACGCGCTGGCCCCGAAACTCCAAGTCTACCGGCCCGCCCTATGCGTGTAAAGGCGGGGAAAGACAGGGACTAAGGGACTCGGGAGCAGGGACCGACGGTGCGCGTAATTTTGAAGGTAAATCCGCCGCGCGTGGGCGTATATTTGGCGAAGAGGGGGCGCCATGTTAACCGTGGTTCTGGGAGTCGGGATCGGTTTGGCCGCTGTTGTCGGCATTCTGCTCGGCATCGGGCTCGGCAAAGGATCGGGAAAGGCAGCGCTCGCGGCGCAACTTGACGGCGTGCGCCGCCTTGAAGCCGAAAAATCCAGATTGGAAGCGATCGCTGCCGAGGAGCACGAAAAAAACCAGAGGCTGGGCGAAGACCTCGCCCGCGCCGGGGAACGAGAACGGGCGCAGGCGGAGAAGTACACGCAGATGAAAGATGATCTCGACAAGGCCTTTGCGGACCTTGCCTCCCGCGCCCTGCGTCACAACAATGAGAGTTTTCTGCAGTTGGCCGCCGAAAGACTCGGCGCGCAAAGCAATCAGGCAAAACAGTCCCTTGTCGAAAAGGAGGAGGCGATCAAAAAACTCCTCGATCCCCTGGGCAAGGCGCTGACCAGTCTCGACGCGCAGACCCGCGAGATGGAGAAGGCCCGCACTGGAGCCTACTCCGAAGTCAGAACATTAGTGGAAACGATGCAGAAATCCATCCCCGCCTCGCTCGAAACCTTGCGCAACGAGACCGCGCAACTGATTACCGCCTTGCGCGCCCCCAAGACCCGCGGCAACTGGGGCGAGCTGCAGCTCAAGCGCTGCGTCGAATATGCAGGCATGGTCGAGTACTGTTCCTTCGCCGAACAGGTCTCGGCCCGCAACGAGGACGACCGCCTGCTTCGCCCCGACATGACCATCCGGTTGCCCAACGGCCGCGAAATCGTCGTTGACGCCAAGACCCCGCTCGATGCTTTTCTCGACTCCAGCGGCGCCGCCGACCCCGCCGCCCAAGCCGTCCGCTTCACGGCACACGCCGAGCGCGTCAAATCCCATCTGCGCGATCTCGCCGGCAAGGCCTACTGGAAGCAGTTCGAGCACTCGCCGGAGTTCGTCGTCTGCTTTCTGCCCAGCGAAGCGCTCTTCAGCGCGGCCCTCGAGGCCGATCCCTCTCTCATCGAGTTCGGCGCGCAGGCCAACGTGGTCATGGCCACGCCTACCACCCTCATCGCGCTGCTCAAAGCGGTTGCCTACGGATGGCAGCAATCCGAGATCACCGAAAACGCCCGCGCGATTCAGGAAGCCGGCCGCGATCTCTACAACAAGCTCGTCAATGCTCACGATTACTTCGACAAGCTGGGTACTGCGCTTGGCAACGCCGTCGGCCACTACAACAAGTTCGTGGGAGCCGTCGAAGGCCGCGGCGGCGCCTTCTTCCACGCCCGCAAACTCGGCAGCCTGGTCCATGATAGCGACGAGCTGGAGATGCTGGAGCCGACAGCCGCCGAGCCTCGCCGGCTCACGGCCGAGGATTGGGCAACGCAGCCAGACCTTGCCTTGGCTCCGGAGACAGGCCAGAACAGCTCCATCGAAAAAATGGCGTGAACCCGGTGGCGCGAAGAACCCGGAACCGCCCGCGTCACGTCTGTGGCGCCGTCGAATCCGGCGCAGCGCCCGCCTTTGCCCGTTTCAGCGTCAAGCTCATCCCGGGAAAATCGCCCGAGTCGCTCTTGGTCGTCATCTGAATCGCGTCGCCGGCGTCGTTCAGCGTGCCATCGTGGCTGATGTTCGTGCCGTTGATCGAAACCGTGAACGACAGCTTGTTCCCGTCGATCTTGCCGTCCGAGATCTCGACCGGGTCGCCCTGCGGCCCCTGCACCGTGCCGGTCAGCTTGTTGCCGTCCTGCTTGAAGTTGAACGAAAGCTGGAAGCTGTCGCCGTTCGGGGCTGTCATCTGCGCTGTCCAGACCCCGGTCACATCGGCGGCCCGCGCGCTCACGGCGCCGCATGTCATCAGCATCGCGGCGCATACCCAAAGCATGGCTTTCTTCATAACCCGTCCCTCGCCGCCACCAGGACGGCGCGGAAATCATAGCGGAAGCAAATGATCGCTGTACAGCAATGCAGCGCGCCGTCCTCTGGCCGTGAGCCGAGCCGCGTTAACTTCCAGGGTCTCGATGGCCCGCGGCTCTCGGCCACGCCGCAACCTGACAAAAACTGCACACGCCTGAAAAGATTCGACCGCCTCAATGGCTCGGATCAAGGCTCAAGGCTCAAGGCTCAAGGCTCAAGGGTCAAGCTCATGCTGAGCTTCTTCAGTGCAGCAGCACCCAAATCTCCCGCCCGCCCAGGATGAGCAGCGTCCACAGAACCGAGGACAGAGCTAGTCCCCAGGACAACCCGCGCCACGGACTCCCACCCAGGTCGTCAATCGCTTCCCGCTCCGTAACCGCGGCACACGCCGCTGACCCCTGCCAATCCTCCGCTATCCCGATCGTCGTGCTCATTTGCATCGCTTCCACGGCTGCCATCTCTGCCTCTCCTCCCTGGTCCGGTCCCGGCCTGCATCCATCTAAACCCAGGATCGAGTCAAAATTACGTGAGGTAAATCACACATCCCGGGGAGAGAGTTCCCGAAAGGCACTATGTGTCAATCTGGGATTGCGCCTCCCGCTGCCATCCAGCCCTTACGCGCGCACCGTCTTCAGCTCCACGCGTTCCGCGGTATACGTCTTGCCCTTCAGCGTCCCGCCCTGCTGCCCAGCACCCTCCAGCCGGAACTGCCGGATCATTCCGTCCAGCTCCCCGGCCAGCGCCGCCAGGTTCTTCAGCGACTCCACCGCCTCCTCGGCCCCTTGCGCCGTCTCCGCCGAAAGCTGAGAGATCTGCCCCGCCGACTCCGAGATCTCGCCCGCTGCCGCCGTCTCCTCGGTCGCCGCCGACGCGATCATGTGAATCTGCTGCTCCACCTGCTTCGATGCAGAAATCGTCGCCTCCAGACTCCGGCGCGCCTTTTCCGTCTCCTCCATCCCGCTCTCCACCGAGCCCCGGCTCTCCTGCATCACCTCCAGCGTCGCCCGCGTCTCCTCCTGGATGCTCCGGATGGTCGCCGCAATCTCTTCGGTCGCGCCCTTGGTCCGCTCCGCCAGCCGCCGCACCTCGCCCGCCACCACCGCGAACCCCCGCCCATGCTCGCCGGCCCGCGCCGCCTCGATCGCCGCATTCAGCGCCAGAAGGTTGGTCTGCTCGCTGATCTCCTGGATCACGCTCACGACCTTCCCGATCTCCTCCGACCGCGCCGCCAGCGAGTTCATCTTCTCGGCCACCGAGCTCGTCGCTCCGGCAATCTTCTGCATCGTCATCGCCGCCGCCTGCATTACCGCCCCGCCCTGCTCGGCCCTCCGCGCCGACTCCTGGCTCGCCGCCGCCGCACTCTCCGCGTTGCGGCTGATCTCCCCGATGGTCGCCGTCATCTCCTGCGCCGCCGCCGCAATCTGGTTCGTCTTGGTCGACTGCGTGTGCGCGTTCCCCGCGCTCTGCACCGACCGCGCGCTGATCTCCGCCGTCGCCGCCGAAAGCGTCTCGGCCCCCCGCGCCACCGACTCCAGAACCTCGCGAATCGATGCCACACTGCTGTTAAACGCCTCCCCCAGCCGGCCAATCTCGTCCGTACCCGTCACCCGCGCATGCGCCGTCATATCTTTGTCCGCCATCGCCTGCACCGCGTTCTTCAAACGGTTCAACCGCGGCGCCACCTCCCGCGTCAGAAACATCCCGATCAGCGCGCAAAACGCCATCATGACCACCGTCACGCCCGAGTCGATCCACGTGGCCCGCCCGCTCTGCCCGCTTACGGCCGCGCCTATCTGCATCCCCCTCACCGCATCCGTCTGGAATCCCGCGTCCGCGGCGCTCAGCGCCGCCTCCAGGGCCGCGTTCAGCTTCTGCGACGACAACAGATCCAGCGCGTCCCCGGCCTTTCCCGCGGCCAGCAGCCCCACTCCCTGGTCGCTCAGATTCTGGTAGGTCTTGATCGCCACAAGAAAATCTCCGTAGTGCTGCCGCTCCTCCGGAATCACCAGCCCCGCCATCGCCTCCAGGTTGCTCCGGTATGCCGCGATGGCCTTGTCGCGCTTGGCCGTGTGCGCCGCCGTGCACTCCGGCGTCTGGCACAGCATCAGCTCCAGCGTCTCCCGCCGCTCCTCGTTCACGCCCACCTGGATACTGCCCACATGGATCAGCGATGGCAGGCTCGTCCGGCTGCAGAAGGTGCTGTTCCGGGCGATGCTGCGAAACGTAACAACTGTGTACACCCCCAGGACGACGCACAGGCCGCACACCACGCCAAAGGCCAAGACAAACTTCCGCGATACAGAGAGATTCCGGAGCCACTGCCAATGCATGAGATCGACCTTTCCAATTGGTTTCGTCGAGTTCATCGGCAAAACCCGGCCGCGCTTGAGTAGCTTCGTGCTCCCGCTGCCCGCCCGGCCCTCATCGATGGCCCGCCCGGCCCGGGGTCTACACTCGTTACCGAGGTCTCTCATGCCGCCCTGCACCGGCCGTCTGCTCCCTGCCGTCATCCTGCTTCTCGCCTCCGCTTCCGTCTTCGCCGCACAGTCCGCCGTCAGCCGCCAGGCCCTCGAGCAAGCCGAGCAGCAGGACCGCCAGCACCTCCTCGACCTCCTCGGCATCAAGGAGCTCCGCCCGCCCTCCAGCCACTCCCACCCCGACTCGCCCGTGGCCGCCAACTACGACGAAGCCAAGGCGGACGTCTACAAAAACATCCCCAGCCCCCTCGTCCTCGACGACGGCAAGCCCGTCACGACGGCCAAGATGTGGTGGAGCAAACGCCGCCCCCAGATCGTCGCCGCCTTCAACCGCCAGATCCTCGGTTTCGTCCCCGCCCACACCCCCAAAGTCGCCTGGACCGTCGCAACCTCCACGCATGCCTCCATCGGCGGCCATCCCGCCCTCGTCCAAAAGGTCGTCGGCCGCGTCGACAACGCCCGCGACCCCGCTATCTCCGTCGAAATCCGCCTCCTCCTCGTCACCCCCGCCTACGCCGCAGGTCCCGTCCCGCTCATCCTCGAGCTCTCCTTCGACAACGAGTTCGCTCCCCTCTGGGCCGGCGGTCTGCCCGTCGCGCCCGGCGATCCCGAGCCGCCCTGGGAGGCGCAGGTCCTCGCCAAAGGCTGGGCCTACGCCATGCTCTCGCCCACCAGCTTCCAGGCCGACAACGGCGCCGGCCTCGATCGCGGCATCATCGGCCTCATGGACAAGGGCCAGCCCCGCTCCCTCACTGATTGGGGCGCTCTCCGCGCCTGGGCCTGGGGGGCCAGCCGCGCCCTCGACTACCTTGAGACCCTCCCCGCCATCGACGCCCATCAGGTCGGCATCGCCGGCCACTCCCGCTTCGGCAAGACCGCCCTGGTCGCCATGGCCTACGACCGCCGCTTCGCCATCGCCTACATCAACTCCTCCGGTGAAGGCGGCGCCAAGCTCTACCGCCATGTCTACGGCGAAGAGATCAGCAACCTCACCGGCCTCAGCGAGTACCACTGGTTCGACGGCGAGTTCTTGAAGTACGGCGGCCCGCTCAACGCCGGCAATCTGCCCGTCGACGCCAACGAGCTCATCGCCCTCTGCGCCCCGCGCCCCGTCTTCATCGGCGCCGGCAACCCCACCCGCGAGGGGGACGGCTGGGCCGACCCCGCAGGCGAGTTTCTGGCCGAGGCCGGCGCCACCCCCGTCTATGAGCTCTTGGGCAAAAAAGGCCTCGGCGCAACGGAGCTTCCCCCCATCGGCACGGCCCTTACCTCCGGCGACCTAGCCTGGCGCGAGCACCCCGGCGGCCACACCCCCGCCCCCAACTGGCCTTATTTTCTGGAGTTCGCAGAGCAGTATCTGCATACGGCAACGGGAAAATGAGGCGACAAGAGCTGTGGATTCTCACAGCGTCTTCGACATCACAATGCAGTGGCACGCCATGCCATCTTTGAGGGGAACCGATGGCTTGAAATCTTCTACGCCTGTCTCCGCATACCCGAGTTTGCGGTAAAGCGGCGGGAGCTCGGGGCGCAGGCTCAGGACGGTGATCTCCACGGTTTCACAGCCCTGCGCGCGGAACCGCTCTTCGGCGGCCTCGACCATCTCTCGGCCAAGTCCCCGGCCCTGCAGCACCGGATCGACGGCCAACATCCCGAGATAGCGGCCCCGTTCGCCGCGCATGGCCATGTAGACCGAAGCCGCCAGCCGCCCGTCGCCGTCTTCGGCCAGCAGGATGCTGCCTTTCTCCATCATTGCGGCCAGGCGTTCGGGGTCGGTGCGCGTGCCCTCAAGAAAGGTCTCGACGGCGAAGGCAGTGTTGATTAACTCGATCAGGCGCGGTGCGTCTGCGGGGGCGGCGAGGCGAAAACGAAGAACCGGTGCGGTTATGGAGGTCATCCGATCTCTCCGGTGCTGGATGGGCCGCCCACTCTTGTAGCCGCCGTCAGCCAGTACTGCAGAAACACCAGGTCCAGCCACCGCCCGAACTTGAAGCCCACCTCCTTGAGCAGCCCCGCCCGCTCGAACCCGAACCGCTCCAGATAGCGGAGCGACGCCGCGTTCTCGGCGTCCACGCCCGCGATCATCACGTGCTTGCCTGCCGCCCGCGCCCGCTCCACCAGCGCCTCCAGCAGCGCCCGTCCCAGTCCCTGCCCGCGCCGGTCCGCCCGGATGTGCACCGTCCCCTCCACCGTGAACCGGTACCCCGGCCACGAGCGAAAGTCCCCGAACGACGCAAATCCCACCACGTCGCCCTCCTCCACCGCCACCAGCACCGGATAACCCTGTTCCACCCGCGCCCGCCACCACGCCCGCCGGTCCTCGAGCGTTGCCGGCCGATCGTTATAGATCGCCGTCGAGTTGAGCAGCACGTCGTTATAGATCTCCCGGATCCCCTCCAGATCCCCCTCCACCGCATCCCGGATCTCCATCAGCCAACCCTCCGCGAGCCGGCGCTTCCCGTCCGGCTTGCCCGCCAGTCTATCATTCGGTTAGCCTGAACCAAGCCCCCGGACTGCCGCAGCGCACGGCTGCACCGATCCTTCGCCATTCACGCAATCTGCAAATTTGTCAACGATTCAATGCAAATTAGTGCGTTTCTAGCCCGCAGCACTCTCGATAATTTACGATGTGCGCGTATGCAAAGGAGCTGCAGCCTGTCCGCGCCAGCCCTTGCTGCTTCAGCCACTCAGCTCGACCACGGAGTTACCCCGATGACCCGCTTCCCCGCTGTTCTCTCCGCTCTCGCCGCCTTCCTTCTTCCCGCCGCACTGCCCGCCCAGCAGGTCATCACCGGCCAGGCCGCCTTTGCCGGCTGGGCCCAGCAGAAGCCCGGCGTCCGCCGCCGCATCACCGTCGCCGACCTGCCCGCACCAGCCCCCGAGCAGGCCGTCAACAACACGCCCTACGTCATCGACCGCCCTGCCGATGCCTGGCCCATCGCGCCTCCGGGCTTCAAGGTCACTCTCTACGCCGGCGGCAACGCTACGCCCATGCAGCGCGCCGACAACACCCGCCACATGCGCCTGAGCAACGGCACCTTCACCATGCCGCGCCTCATGCGCACCGCTCCCAACGGCGACATCTTCCTTGCCGACTCCGGCGCCGGCGTCGTCTTCGTCCTCCGCGGCGTCACCCCCGACGGCCGCGCCGCCACCATCGAGAAGTTCGCCACCGGCCTCGACCACCCCTTCGGCATCTCCTTCTATCCCGCCAGAAATCCCCGCTGGGTCTACGTCGGCTGCGCGACCACCATCCAGCGCTTCCCCTATAAGTCCGGCGACCTCCACGCCGCCGGCCCCGCCCAGACCGTCGTCCCCAACATCCCCGGATTCGCCCAGCTCATGGGCGGCGGCCACTGGACCCGCGACGTCGTCTTCACCAAAGATGACCGCTACATGCTCGTCTCCGTTGGCTCCGGCTCGAACATCGACAACCCCGACACCCACCCCGGCGAGTTTCACCGGGCAGACATCCTGGAGTACACCCCCGAGGGCAAGTTCGTCGAGGTCTACGCCCACGGCATCCGCAACTGCGTCGGTGAGGCCATCAACCCCGTCACCGGCTCTCTCTGGTGCTCCACCAACGAGCGCGACGACATCGGCAACCACCTCCCGCCCGACTACGTCACCTCCATCAAGGAGGGCGGCTTCTACGGCTGGCCCTGGTACTACATCGGCGATCACCGCGACCAGCGTCTCCCCGAGCCCTGCGCCGACGGCACCGGCGCCAACCCCCAGCGCACCACACCTCTGACCACCGAAGAGGGCGAGCACTGCCAGCACGTCGATCTCGGCTCCCAGGTCATCGTCCCCGACGTCCTCGTCCAGCCCCACATGGCCTCGCTGGAGATGACCTTCTACCCCGACTCGGGCAACTTTCCGGCCGAGTACCACGGCTGGGCCTTCGCCGCCGAGCACGGCTCCTGGAACCGCGCCAACCGCGCCGGCTACGAGGTCATCGCCATCCCCATGAGGGACGGCCACTCCGCCGACCACAGCTATGAGGACTTCCTCACCGGCTTCGTCACCAGCGGCGGCCAGGTCTGGGGCCGGCCGGTCGGAGTTACTGTCGGTCCCGACGGCGCCCTCTACGTCACCGACGACGGCACAAGAAGCGTCTGGCGCGTCGCCTATACCGGCAAATAGCAGGCGCCGATCTCCTCAATAGCGGGTGCCCCACCCTTGCCGCGTCTTTGTTCTTGTGGCTAGTACTACAGTTGCAGATAGCGGTTCCGGAGGGAGCAGGGGCCTTCAGGCCCCTGAGAAGTGGCCAGAATGAAGGGGCCTTTAGGCCCGGATTAAGCCCATCCGAGTGAACTGCAACTGTAGTACTAGGGTGGGCCTGTCCCACAGCCCCAGCACCGCGGTCCCCACCACGATGGGTGACCCAGGTCTCGATAGCGCTGCACGTTAAACAAAACGAGCACGCTGGAAATCATGCTTAAGTTTTTGTGGCAGTTTTGTGCTTAGCGCAAAGTGACTTCCGAGTAGGCAACAATCCACCCCCGAACTGGCCCCGTAGGGGCCAACGATGTTAGCCCAGGACAAGTTTGCGCAAGCGAACGCAGTCCTGGGTTAGCCGCAAAATAAGATCGGCAGCCCCGTAGGGGCGTCGCAAAAGCGTCAACCTCTCCATACTTCCCGTTTGCCGACAAACCGGGCACTATTCTATCTCTGGCCCTGTGCTTCTCGGCACCTCCGATATCATGATCAACATCTCGAAAAAGTTCCAATGAACCCACGTGCGGGGCAACGGATCATGGCACAGCTTCAAATAGCTGGCAGTTGCCTGACGTCTATTCACCCAGAGGAGCCTGGCCAATGGCCGAAAGCAAGCTGACAAGCGCCCTGATTGCGGCGCTCGAAGACCCGAAATCGGCGGAGGACAGAATCCAGGCTGTCTCCAGGGAAGAGATCAAGAACGCTGGCGAAGCGGAACTCGTCGTCCGGCTCCTCAGACTGTTTCCGCTATCCCCGGACGCGTCTGCGAAAAAACGCACTGTCGGGTCCCCGCTGAACGATGTTCTCTCATGGATGCAGGGAGCCAGAGACGAAGAAGCGCGAGCCGTGTTTCGAGAGCATGGCGGGCCTCAGCTTCTACGCATCTTCGATGAATCGATTAAAACGTCGCCCCCCGATAACAACCGACGTGCGAAAAGCGACCTGCCCTTTCTTTTGAAGATCGTTTGTAAATATGCGCCGCAAGGAGGGTTGGATCGGCTCGTGACGGGAGTGCGATCTCCTTTGCTCAAGGATGCCTTTCTCTGGTCAGTGATCTTCAACATCGTCTCGAGCAACCGGCATCCCTGGCAAACAGAAATCATCGAGGCTCTTCGCGACCCGCTTCCCGACGGTTTCAGTGGCGTTGCGTATCTTGATCTCAGCAACACCGTTGCTAGGTCAGGGAAGCTCACGCATCATCCATTCGATACTGAAGCCGGCCTGGCGCTGCTGCAAGCGTGGCTACTCGACAAAGACGAAGAGCGATCCAGCTACGCCCACAGCGCAGCGGCAAGTATCCCATTTCTTTCGCCGGCAGCGTGTGAGAAGCTGCAAGCGCTCGCAGACCAATATCCCGATCGTGGCGTTCAGTTGGAAGCGGCATGGGCAGCCGCCACGCGCGGCGTGGAGCGCGGCTTCGAGACGCTTGAAGCGGCTTGCATTGTCCCGCAAGAGGCATCCGCCGCAATACACTATTTAAACGAGCTCAGAGCCGTGGATCGGATTCCACAGGCATCGAAATCAGACGACTTCAAGGCTATTGCCGAGATGTGCCAGTGGCTCGCGCATCCTAATGAAATGGGGAGCCCGCCGCACGACATTCGTCAGGTCGACGCGCGTGAGCTCTTCTGGCCTCCCACCAGCGATCGACGAAAACTGTGGGTGTTTCGCTATGAGTATCAGCCGCGCCACGGCAAGACAGAGCCCGAAATCGGCCATGGAATGGTTGGCTCAGTCACATTCGCATTGTTTGGCGAGTCCACACCCAACCTCTCTGCTGAGCAGGTATACGGGCTGCACTGTGCCTGGGAGTTGGAATGCAGCGGCGATCCGCGCGCTCCCCAGAAGCGAACGCCCGAGGCCGGCATTCAGATCCTACGAGAGTACAACCCTGGTTTCGCCTGAGCCTAGACTCCGGGATTGCTAAAAGTTACGCAACTCGGGCGTATCACCGCCTATGCTTCAGTAACAACTTGGTCAACAACCTGTGGGCTGCGCAAGGGGATCATGTTGGTGAAAGTCGCGAGAGGAGTCTGTGCTACTGCCCCGCATTTCTCGGCTATCCGAGCGGTGCCGCGGCCAAGATTTTTGTGGCAAATTGAGGCAGAGCACTGCCTATCGTGCCTATCCAGCCCATTTAGCCCATTGTAGAATCTGTAACTTACGCATTTTCAATAAGTCCCATTGTCGGTACCCCATCCTTTCCGCGTTTTTTGCGGATAGGGTCGAAGTAGCTTTGGCGGGCCCATGCTATAGTGTTACCAGGTAACACCGGGGAGCACCCGCAATGCCCGCGTCCTCCACCACCAGCCTCAAGCTTGATCCGCAACTGAAAGACCGCGTCCAGCGACTGGCCGCTTCGCGCCGCCGCTCGGCTCATTGGATCATGCGCGAAGCCGTCGAGCAGTACGTCTCCCGCGAGGAGCAGCGCGAGCAGTTCCTCCGCGAAGGGCAGGCGGCCTGGGAGCACTACAGGAGCACTGGCCTGCACGCGACCGCCGAAGAAGCCGATGCATGGCTCGCCAGGCTTGAAGCGGGCGAGGACGCTGAGGCCCCTCATTGCCACGTCTGAAGTGGTCCCAGTCCGCCCTTCGCGATGTCGCCCGCCTCTACGCGTTTCTCGTACCCAGGAGCCGCGACGCCGCCAAACGAGCCGTCAAAGCCATCCGCCAGGGCGTCAAGGTTCTCGGCAAACATCCGAAAATCGGCCGCCCCGTCGAAGAGCTCCCGCCCGAACTCCGCGAATGGGTCATCGAGTCCGGCAGCGGAGCTTACGTGATCCTCTATCGCTACGACGGCAAGGAGGTCGTCCTCCTTGCCGTGCGCCATAGGCGCGAAGTGGGTTATTGAGCGCCTCAATCTACGCCGAAGGTCCGGAAACCAGCTCACTGCACCCACACCAGCCAGGCCCACCCCACCGCCAGCGTCGCCAGCGTCACCGGAATCCCCACCCGCGAGTAGTCCCAGAACCCGATCTTCACCTCGTCCTTGGCCCGCTCCACGACAATCAAATTTGCCACCGACCCGGTGATCGTCAGGTTCCCCGCCAGCGTGCTCGCCATCGCCAGCACCAGCCACCCGCTCCGCGCATCGGCGAACCCCGGCACCAGCGGCTTCAGCAGCATCACCGCCGGCACGTTGCTCACCACATTCGAGAGCGCGGCCGTCACCGCCGTCAGTACGCCCGCGTTCTGCAGATTCATCCGCCGCGCCACGTCGAACAGGTACCGCGTCAGCCCCGCGTTCTCTGCCCCGCCCACAATCAGGAACAGCCCCACGAAGAACACCAGCACGCCCCAGTCCACCTCGTCGTACACTAGCCGCGGATTCCCCCTCCATGTCACCAGCATCAGCGCCGCCCCAATGGCCGCCATCATCGCCGGCGGCACGCCCGCCAGAAAGCCGGCGAGCACCAGCGCCGCCACCACCGCCGTCAGCCGCAGCGCCCGCCCGTCCACCTGCGCCGCCACGCCCGCATTTCCCCGCTCCCGCTCGGGAATCAGGTCCCCGCCAAACATCAGCCGCAGCACCACCCAGTCCACCACCAGTCCAATCGCCGCCACCGGCCCCAGATGCCCCAGAAACGCCCGGTACCCGATCCCCGAGTACGACCCGATGAGAATGTTCTGCGGATTCCCCGTCAGCGTGGCCACGCTGCCGATATTCGACGCCGTCGCCACCGCCACCAGGTACGGCAGCGGCTTCAGTCCCATGCGCCGTGCGGCCGTCAGCACAAAAGGCGTCATCGCCAGGCAGATGATGTCGTTCACAAAAAATGCCGACAGCACTCCCGTCAGGAACACCACCGCCGGCAGCAGGTGGCGCGGCTTCAGCGTCCGCACCGTCACCGCCGTCACCCACTCGAAGAACCCCGCCAGGTGCAGGCAACCCACCACCAGCATCATGGAGAACAGCAGCACCAGCGTCCCGAAGTCCACGAACCCCAGCGCCTCCCGCGCCGTCATCACGTGGAAGGCCACCATCAGCACCGCGCCGATGATCGCCGCGCCCGGCCGGTCAATCTTCACCCCCAGCGGCTTCATCCCCGGCAGCTTGCCCAGCGCGAACACCGCGTAGCTCACGGCAAACACCGCGTAGGCCGCAATCACCTGCCACTCGGCCAGCCGCGCCGCGCCCGTGGCGCCGGCGATCATCCATGCATAAAGAAGCTCGGGGCCGTGAATCAGTGCGGGGAAGCTCATCCTCCTCGCAGTCTACGCGACCCCCATCCCGCCAACTCGCCGGGCGCCCCATCCTTGCGACGCCTTTTGTCGCAAGGGTGGGACTGGCCCACAGCCCCAGCGCCTCAATCTCCGCCAGGCTTACCGCCACGCCCCACGAACCGCCTCACCACCTCCGCGAACCGTTCCACCAGCGGCCGCGTCTCCGCCTTGTTCCACGCAATCTCCACCCGGCTCCGCGTCTCCACGCCCTTCAGCCCCAGGCACGCGCACTCGGCCGGCGCAATCCGCCGCACGCACTCCGGCGCCAGCGACACCCCGATCCCCGCCCCCACCAGGCTCACAATCGTCAGCCAGTGCGGCGCCACCTGCGCAATCCGCGGCCGAAAACCCGCCGCCTCGCAAAACGCCACCGGCTTCTCCCACGCCCGGTTTCCCGCGCTCTTGGGATAGAACACGAACGGCTCGTCCCGTAACATCTCCACCTGCAGCCGCCGTCTCCGCGCCAGCGCGTGGCGCGCCGGCGCCAGGGCAATATAGGGTTCCTCCAGCAGCAGCTCCGCGTGCACCGCAGCGCTCTCATCGCCATCCCGCAGAATCCCCACGTCCAGCGATCCATCCTCCAGCATCTCCAAAATCCGCGCGCTATAAGCCTCGGTCAGCTCCAGCGCCACCTCCGGGTACTCGGCGCAGTACACCTGCAGCGCCCCGGGCAGCGCCGTCAGCATCGACGACCCCACAAACCCGATCCGCAGCGACCCCACCTCGCCCTTCGCCACCCGCCGCACCTCGTCGATGTCGTGGCTCGCCGCCCGCAGCAGCCGCCGCGCCCGCTCCACGTACGCCGCCCCCGCCGCCGTCAGCCGCACCGCCCGCGAGGTGCGCACAAACAGCGCGAACCCCAGCAGCTCCTCCATCTGCCGGATCTGCTGCGACAGCGGCGGCTGCGCCAGGTTCAGCCGCGCCGCCGCCCGCCCAAAGTGCAGCTCCTCGGCCACCGCCACAAAGTACCTGAGGTGTCTGAGCTCGATCCGTGTCTCGCCCCGCGTCTCCACCTTCGCGCCGCCACGATCCATCGTTTCTCTATCCATATCCGTAAGATCATAATCGATGCAAACAATATATTGGACATATCGGATGCCCGGCGCGACACTTTTCCCAGAGGTCATCCCCATGCCCACGGCCAACCCGTCTTCTCCGTCTGCCGCCCAGCCCAGCCAGCCGCCGGCCGCCAAAATCCCGCCCGCCGTCTCCATCCGCGAGCTCGGCATCGGCGACGACGCCACCTCCTTCCGCACCCTCAACGAGGAGTGGATCACCCACTACTTCTCCATGGAAGACAAAGACCGCGAGCTGCTCAGCGATCCCGAGAGAACCATCCTTCGCCGCGGCGGCCGCATCTTCATCGCCCGCGCCAACGGCGAGGATGCCGGCTGCGTCGCCCTCATTCCCATGGGCGAGGGCCGCTATGAGCTCTCCAAGATGGCCGTCAAGCCCCAGATGCGCGGCCTCGGCATCGGCCGCACCCTGCTGCAGCGCGCCATCGCGGAGGCCTGCGCCGCCGGCGCCCGTTCGCTCTTCCTCGGCAGCAACTCCCGGCTCAAGCCCGCCATCGCCCTCTATGAGTCCGCAGGCTTCCGCCACGTCCCGCCCAGCCAGTTGCCCGAGATGGCCTACTCCCGCGCCAACGTCTTCATGGAATTGCCGCTCTAAGGCCAATACCGTCCGCTTAACGGGTTCCCCGCGGTGGAAATGAAGCGAGTGCCCCATCCATTTCGCGCCTTTTGCGAAATGGGTGGGACTGGCGGCTCCCCGGCTCCAGCCACGCTCCCGCGCGGCTTTTTTCTTGCCCGCTTGCTGCAAACGTGGGATATATCTTTACAAAGTTCCGCCGATACCATAGGTGTCATCGAACGGACCGCGGCCCCGGGTCGCCTCCGGACACGGCGCCGGTGCCGGGGGTGGTGTGTTGCAAATACCGATCAGGGACTGCGCGTATTCGGGCCGTCGCTCCCGCCGGCTCTTCCGCAGCCTTCCCATCGTTCTCCTCACTGCCCTCCTCGCCTGCTCCGCCCACGCCCTCGACCCCTCCCGTCAGATCACCCAGTACATCCAGTCCTCCTGGAACGGCGACTCCGGCCTGCCCCAGAACTCCGTTCACGCCGTCGCCCAGACCGCCGACGGATTTCTCTGGTTCGGCACCGAAGAGGGCCTGGTCCGCTTCGACGGCGTTCACTTTCAGGTCTATAACCGTGAGGACTTCGCCGGTCTCGCCTCCGACTACGTCACCGCCCTCGCCGCCGCACCCGACGGTTCTCTCTGGATCGGCACCGACAGCGGCCTCAGCCGCTTCACGCCTGCCCAGCCCGGCTCGTCCGCAGGCCAGTTCCAGATCCTGGCCGCCAGCGGTCTCGCCGGCAGCCGCATCACCGCCCTCTGCCCCGGCCACGACGGCTCTCTCTGGGTCGGCGCCGTCCGCGGACTCTACCGCGTCGTCAAGGACCGCATTGAAAACTGGACCGTTGGCCGCGGCCTGCCCGACGCCGCTGTCACCGATCTCGCCCGCGACGCCTCGGGAACCCTCTGGGTCGGCACCGCCAAGGGGCTCGCCCGCCTCCGTGACTCCCGTTTCGTCACCCTCACCACCCGCGACGGCCTCCCCGGCGACAACATCGCGGCCCTCGCCCCCGCACCCGATGGCTCCCTCTGGATCGGCACCGTCGCCCACGGGCTCGCCCAGCTCCGCCAGGGCCGCATTGTCCAGCCCTTCCCGGTCCTGCCCTGGAAGCAGATCTACGCCCTTCTCTCCGACCGCGACGGCGCCCTCTGGATCGCCTTCGACCGCCACGGCATCGGCCGCCTCTACCGCGGCCATCTCGATCTCTACGGCGCCGCCAACGGCCTGCCCAGCAACCGCTGCACCCACGCCCTCTTTGAGGACCGCGAGGGCAGCCTCTGGATCGGCCTTCTCGATGCCGGCGTGGTCCAGTTGCGCGCCGCCCGGTTCGCCGTCTTCGGCAAGCCCGAAGGCCTCTCCGGCAGCTACGTCGGCAACATCCTCCAGGCCCGCGACGGCTCCATGTGGATCGGCGCCGACAGCAACGGCCTCAACCACCTCCTGCCCGATGGCGCCGTCCAGGTCTGGGACCACCGCCGGGGTTTGCCCAATAGCGCCGTCTTCTCGCTTCTTCAGACCGCCGACGGCGCCCTCTGGGTCGGCTATCGAAACGGCTCTCTCGCCCGCATCCTCAACGGCCAGGTCTCCCTCTACCACGACCCCCACGCCCCCAGCTCCTCCCTCAACGCCCTCTTTCAGGACCGCCAGGGCCAACTCTGGCTTGGCTTCTACGGCCGGGGTCTCGCCCGCTTCGACCACGGCCTCTTCCACCATCTCGACCTCACCGGGCGCGTCGACGATATCGTCCAGTCCCCCGACGGCGCCCTCTGGGTCGCCACCGACGGCAGCGGCGTCGAGCGCATCGTCGCTGACGCCGTCACCCGTCTCACCACCGCCAACGGTCTGCCCAGCAACCACGTCATGTGCCTCTACGCCGATCCCGATGGCAGCATCTGGGCAGGCACGGCCAGCGGCGGCCTCAGCCGCATCCGCGGCGGCCCGATCACCTCCCCGATCATTTCCCCCATCGTTTCCTGGACCCCCAAACAGGGCCTGCCCACCCCCACCGTCGGCTCCATCCTCGAAGACGGCTCCGGCAACCTCTGGATCGGCGGAGACGACGGCATCTTCCGCCTGTCCCGCGCCGGGCTCGACTTCACCGCCACCCACCCCGGCGCCCGTCTCCATCCCGTCGCCTATGGCACCGCGGACGGCCTCCGCTCCCGCGAAACCCTCTACGGCTCCATGCCCTGCGCCTGGCGCGACCGCCAGGGACGCCTCTGGTTCGCCACCATCCAGGGCGCCGCCGTCATCGATCCCGCCCACATCCCCACCGACCGCGTCGTCCCGCCCGTCTGGATCGACCGCGTCGTCTACAACTCCCGCGAGGTACCCTTTCATAACGGGTTGAATCTCGGCCCCGGCGCCGGCAACTTCGAGATCAACTTCACCGCGCCCTCCTTCATCGACCCGGGCCGGATGCGCTTCCGCTACCGCCTCGACGGCTTCGATACGGCCTGGACCAACGCCGGCTCCCGCCGCAGCGCCTGGTACACCAACGTTCCCCCCGGCCGCTACACCTTCCAGGTCCTGGCCCGGAACAGCGATGGCGTCTGGAATACCAACGGAGCCTCCTTCAGCTTCACTCTCCAGCCCCCGCTCAGCCGCACCCCCCTCACCTACGCTGCCTACGCGCTCCTGACCGTTCTGCTCGTCTGGGGCGTCATCGCCCTCCGCACCCGCCAGCTCACCCTCCACGAGCAGCAGCTCACCCGCACCGTCGCCGAGCGCACCGCCCAGCTTGAATCGGAAAAGCAGGCCCTCGAAGAGGCCCGCCACGAACTTCAATTCCGCGCCACCCACGACAGCCTCACCGGCCTCTTCAACCGCGCCGCCATGCTCGAGCACCTCCAGCGCGAGATCGCCCGCGCCACCCGCGAAAAGACCATCCTTGCCGTCCTCATCGCCGACCTCGATCACTTCAAGCAGCTCAATGACCGCTACGGCCACCTTTGCGGCGACGACCTCATCCGCGAAGCCGCCGCAAGGCTCAACGGCGCCACCCGCGAGTACGACGTCGTCGGCCGCTACGGCGGCGAGGAGTTCCTCATCCTCCTTCCCGGCTTCGACCTGCGCCAACACCCCGCCCGCGTCGACGAGCTTCTCGACTCCATCCGCTCCCGCCCCTTCATGGCCGAGGACGCCGAAGTCCGTCTCACCTGCAGCATCGGCGTCGGCACCTTCCGGCCTCAGCTCGATTCCCCCGACACGCGCGACGTTCTCTGCCGCGCCGACGCGGCCCTCTACGTCGCCAAGAACTCCGGACGCAACCGCGCCTGCTTCGAAGCCAGAGACACCGCCGATCCCTCCGAGTCCCGCGATCTCGCGCCCGCCCCCTCCCAGCGAAGAGACTGAACCCCGCCCATCCCGTAAGATGGATGGACAAGGAATCTTCCCCATGCCGGAAACCCTCGCCGCCTCGCATCTCCATCTCAGCGACCTCGCGCCTCACACCTATCAGTCCGAGATCCGCGCCATGACCACCGAGTGCGACCGCATCGGCGGCATCAACCTCGCCCAGGGCGTCTGCGACACGCCCATTCCCGATGTCGTCCTCGCCGCCGCCCACCAGGCCATCCGCGAGGGCCACAACATCTACACCCGCTGCGACGGCATCGCCCGCCTCCGCCAGGCCATCGCCGACAAGCAGCTCCGCGACTACGGCCTCGTCTACGACCCCGAGCGCGAGGTCCTGGTCGCCTCCGGCGCCACCGCCGGCCTCCACGTCGCCGCCATGGCCCTGCTCAACCCCGGCGACGAGGTCATCCTCTTCGAGCCCTTCTACGGCTACCACGTCAACGCCCTCCAATCCATCCGCGTCAACCCCGTCCTCGTCGCCCTCGCCGAGCCCGACTGGGCGCTCGACCTCGACGCCCTCCGCGCCGCCGTCACCCCGCGCACCCGCGCCATCCTCCTCAACACCCCCGCCAACCCCAGCGGCAAGGTCTTCACCGCCGCCGAGACCGAGGCCATCGCCCGGCTCGTCCTCGAGCGCGATCTGTTCCTCCTCACCGACGAGATCTACGAGTACTTCGTCTACGACGGCCTGCGCCACATCTGCCCCGCCGCCCTGCCCGGGATGCGCGAGCGCACCATCGTCATCTCCGGCTTCAGCAAGACCTTCTCCGTCACCGGCTGGCGCCTCGGCTACGTCACCGCCGACGCCCGCTGGATGCCCGCCATGGCCCACTTCCACGACCTGCTCTACGTCTGTTCCCCCGCGCCCTTCCAGGTCGCCGCCGCCGCCGGCCTCGAACAGCTCCCGCCCGCCTTCTATCTCGAACTCGCCGCCGACTACCAGTCCAAGCGCGCCCGTCTCCTCAGCGCCCTTGAAGATGCCGGCCTCGATCCCGCCGTCCCCCCCGGCGCGTATTACATCCTCGCCCGCGCCACCCATCTCCCCGGCGAAACCGCCGCCCAGAAGGCCCGCAACCTCATGGCCTCTACCGGGGTAGCCGCCGTCGCCGGCTCCGCCTTCTTCCGCCCCGGCCGCGGCGAAGACCTTCTCCGCTTCTGCTTCGCCAAGCAGGACGCCGAGCTCGACGAAGCCTGCGCTCGCCTCCGCAAAATTTAAAGTGGCGTCTGGCACTTCTCAAGGCAAATCGTTTTGAAAGGGCACGGCTTCACGGCTTGCTCATCAAAGGCTCCAACTGAATCGGCGCCTGTATCAGGGCACGAGTTCACTCGTGCCGCAATTGCAGGGGGAAAGGATGGGCTTCAGCCCCTGGGGGAAGGTTTTCCCAAGTCTCAACCCGCCCCTGGCCCTTTTCCGCAAACTCATTACTCGTGCCGCTCATTCCAGCCAATCTATGCGGCCCCTTAGAGCCATCTCCTCCCCGACGCACGTGTCGGGGCAATTCGTCACACCCTCCTGAATGCCCAAACCTGCTTTTCATCCGCAAATTCCACAATTTCCGCCCGGTTTCCCAGCAGCGTTCACAGCCGCCCGCCTGCTACGCTTCAGAATCCCCCCCGTGCACGCGTGTGCCCACGGCGGCGATACCCTTGCATCAGGCCCGCACTTTACGGAGGCTTATTTGGATCCCGAAACCCTCACATCCCGCGCCCCGGCCGGCGGCAAAGGCATCCTCCCCTCGCAGGAGCTCCGCCAGTTCGTCCAGGGCGGCATCATCGCCGCCCCCGGCATTGCGGATGACCAGATCCAGCCCTCCAGCATCGACCTCCGCCTCGGCGACCGGGCCTACCGCGTCCGCGCCAGCTTTCTCCCCGGCCGCGCCAGCACCCTCCTCGCCAGCGCCGCCGCCAACGGCATGTTGCAGCAGGAGATCGATCTCTCCGCGCCCGCCCTGCTCGAGCCCGGTGCTGTCTACATCATCCCGCTGATGGAAACCCTGGCCCTCCCCGCCGACGTCTACGGCCTCGCCAACCCCAAAAGCTCCACCGGCCGCCTCGACATCTTCACCCGCCTCATCACCGAGCACACCGCCGAGGACTTCGAGCGCGTCCCCCGCGGCTATCGCGGCAAGCTCTACATCGAAGTCGTCTCCCAGACCTTCCCCATCCTCGTTGAGGCCGGCATGAAGCTCAACCAGCTCCGTCTCGGCCGCGGCCGCAGCTCCTTCGCCGGCGACGCGCGCCTCCGCCAGCTCGACCGTGGCGACCTGATCGTCGGCCCCGACGAAGAGGGCGCCCAGGCCAACATCGACCGCGGCCTCCGCTTCACCGTCGACCTCGAAGGCAACGCCTCCGGCATCGTCGCCTACCAGGCCCGCCGCGCCACCCCGCCCATCGACCTCAGCAGGATCAACCACTACGATCCTACCGATTACTGGAAGCCCATCTACCGCAACCCCAAACTCCAGACCATCCTCGAACCGGGTGAGTTCTACATCCTCGTCTCCAAGGAGCGCGTCCGCGTCTCCCCCGACTTCGCCGCCGAGATGCTTCCCTATGACCTCGGCACCCAGGAGTTCCGCGTCCACTACGCCGGCTTCTTCGATCCCGGCTTCGGCTACGGCGCCCACGGCGAGATCCCCGGCACCCGCGCCGTCCTCGAGGTCCGCGCCACGCAGATGCCCATCCTTCTCGAAGACGGCCAGTTCGTCGGCCGTCTGAACTACTACAAGATGGCCGCTGTACCCGACAAAATCTACGGCGTCGGCATCGGCTCCAACTATCAGCAGCAGGGACTCACCCTCAGCAAGCACTTCAAGCGCGCGGGCCAGCCGGCCTCCGATGCCGCCTGCGCTGCGGCCTCTGGGGCAGGCGTAGATTTATCAGCGAACGCAGCCGTCATCGCAAACTTTGGCTGAGGTCAGAAGGGCAGAACCTTCGCCCGCCCGATTTGCATAGTTGTGATGTATAAGTTACAAGCTCAACGGGATCGAAGTTCGCCGTTACATCACCCGAACAGGACAAGATGTCGTCGGCGAATGGCTGGCGGATTTAGGTGACACTGCGCGGGCGAGGGTTGCGACACGCATTGACCGGCTACCGCGGTTCCACAGTTGCTGTATCCCGAAGTCGCGATGCTAAGTGGCTTTTTCCTCAAGGAAAAGCCACCTTCAAAAACGCCGGATACTGCTACATGTACTGTGGAACCACACTAGAGAATCGCCCTTCGAGCCGGTGTGCTCGAAGGGCGATTGGCGTGTGATGGTGCTTCCGCGGGTCAGAAGCTGTAGCGCAGGGACAACTGCATGCGGCGGCCCTGGGTGAGCAGGGAGGTGTACTCACCGTAGGTGGTGCTGCCAAACCAGGGATCGTTGTTGAGGGTGGCCGGATCGAAGCGGACGGAGTTGGTGACGTTGAAGGCTTCGGCGGAGAATTTGAGCTGCTGACGCTCGGTGATGGCAAGGGTTTTGTCGACGCCGGTATCAATGCTGAAGTAGCCGTCGCCGCGGTAGTTGTTGCGGTTGCCGGTTTCAGCGGCGTAGGGCGGGCGGATGTTGCCGAGCGCCGGGCTGGTCGACGGATCGCCGGTTTGATTGCGGAAAGCGTTGGGCTGGCCGGCGGAGTCGTAGTGGTGGCCGCCGGACGGGATAGGTCCGGTGGCGACGTTCCAGCTCTGGTCGGCCCAGTCGGTGTTCCAGCCGAGGCCGTCGACGGAGCTCCAGGGCAGGCCTGTGGTCCAGTGGAGGAGGCCGGTGAGGTTCCAGCCGCCGATGAAGGCGTCTACGAGGCGATTCGCGTTTGACGCGAAGGCGCGCCCCTTGCCGAAGGGCAGACCTCCGATGGCGTTGGCGGTGACGGCCTGGCGGACGTCGTAGTCCGAGGGGCCCTTGTTGCCCTTGGGGTTGTAAGTGTTGATGATCTGGCTGGAGT